>ERZ772945.607-NODE-607-length-28273-cov-3.383691_pt1 | contig 28273 bp, 30 predicted proteins | sample MGYA00511681_ERZ772945 | MGnify/ENA primary metagenome ERZ772945 (study PRJEB29015, sample SAMEA2737943) | human oral metagenome | biome: human oral; feature: human-associated habitat; material: dental | place: China | collected 2143 ...
CTGCGTACCCGATTTATTATATCAAATAGTTACCATACAAGAAAACGATTAATATAAGAACAACCACGTCCCCGCGCCTCTGCTATAGATTTGAGCCCATGGCGGGAAAGCCTGCAGGTGATTAAGTTAAGTACACCAAAAACCACAATACGACACACCCGCATCAATAGAGTATGACATCGGAGTATAATCAACGCTTCATTGTTGGGTTTTCGCGCGCAATACAGCAACAGCATCACTTCGATACGATGTTATTTTTACAATTATCACATAAAATTGCATCAATCATACCGCAGAAACAACAGTAGTGAAAGACGGAACAGTGCAGAGCAATCCCTTCATTGTAATTTTTACGTTACTGTTACGATATAGTTGATTATACCGCAACCATTAGCTATAATGTAGTCATACAATCTGTCAAATAGCCGATGAGTAAAGTGGAGGATATCATGGCACGCAAGAAAAATGATGATTTGTTGATTGAAGACGAGCTGGCTGCAGCATTTTTGAATGATGACAGCATGGATCTAACAGAGCCGGTTGCTGCACCGCAGGCCGCAGCAACTGCACCAGCACCAGTAGCAACCGACGCGAATGCAGCCTGGAATGATCAAGAAGAGGAGTTCCCAGGGCAGCTCGCAGTTGACGTATACGAGACAGACGAGAGTCTAGTTATTAAGGCGCGCACTGCCGGCGTCAATAAACAAGATCTTGACGTTAGTATCTCCGACGGTATTCTCACGATCAGCGGTACGTTATCAAGCGGAGACGACACAACCGTATCACGCTGGCACATTCAAGAGTGCTACTGGGGTGAATTTAGCCGCACACTCGCATTGCCTGTTGCCGTAAAAGAGGATGAGGTATCAGCAATATTAAAAGACGGCGTCCTGACAATCAGCTTCGTCAAAGTCAAACAAGAGCAAGCGAAGAAGATCGCGATTCAGTAATGCAAGTACTGTAAGAATTATATAAAAATAGCCTTCTGGATAAGGCTATTTTTATTATAGTTAAATGAACCTCTACATAGCCATAAAAATATAAGCGCTCCCGTCTGGAACGCTTATATCATATATAAGAGAGTTAGCCTGCTGAATTATTTGATGCAAAGCTTGTAAGCACAAAGTTAACCGCAGCGTAAGCGAGAAGTGCCACAACAATACCAACAATCGAATAGAGGATCGTGTTCTTCGCATTCTGCACGGCGGTCTGATCACCCTGCGACGTCGTATAGCGAATACCGCCGATAATCAGCATAATCACCGATACAGCGCCAATGATGAAGAGGAGCACATTCGTAATTGTTTGAAATATAGCCGTCTTACCTTCGCAACCTGTCTCCGTACCAAATAGACACTCGCCTTGATCATTACCTCTCGCCGAACTGGCGCCATTTTTAACCGATAGTCCTTCAACAGCGAATACCGGCGCCGAACCGACAGACAGCACCAGCGCAGGCACTGCAAGCATTGCGAGAACGTGGTCTTTTGTAATTCTTAACTTCATATAGTTATATCCCTTTCTTTATACAAAATTACGCTTACTTCCATTATATACCATATAATATCATACTGTGGAAAGAATTTTCTCTCAAGGAGCCTATTACATTATCTAGAACGCGCAACCAGCGTAGGAGATGTCGGCGCAGAGGCGATGCCAAATTGTAGAAGCACAAAGTTTACGATCGCATAAGCAGCAATCGCCACAACAAGCCCAACGACCGCATAAAGAATCGTGTTCTTCGCACTAGACACGGCTGTCTGGTCACCTTGCGACGTCGCATACTTAATACCGCCAATGACAATCATAGCAACACAGACTGCCCCAAGGACAAACAACAGAATACCAACAACTATCTTTATAATGTCACCTACCGTCATACTTGCACCAGTAGAGCTAACCTGGTTAACGCCATTTCTAACGCATTGCTCTGCTGTCCCACAATCGGCGGCATATGCTAGCGATGGCGCCACAGCACCTCCTGCTAATACCAGAGCGAGCGCTATTATCACTTGTCGTATTTTCATCATTACACTCCTTGTTTTACATTATCTATCACATAGCTTACTATGACCGTCGCGAAAAGAGCCACGAGAAGTCCGGCAACCGCATAAATGATCGCTTGACGAGCCTTTTTTACTTTCGTTTGGTCGCCCTGCGACAGAGCCATTTGAAATCCTGCGATCACAATGATAAGAATAGAAATTGACGCTAACGCTTGTATCGCCACGCGAATTGCTTGCCCAGCAACGTTTTTTCCGTCTTTATCGCTGCTTAAATTATTCTCACAGGCAATATTATCTATGCCCAACGTTTGGCAGTCTGTAAGCTTAATTGCATGCGACACCGGTGCAAGCATAGCACTCGCAGCAACCGCACAGCAAACAGTACATAGCAACCACCGGCGAATCATAATTTTAGCGCCCCCAGTACAATGTGCGTAATGCCAAATGCAAAGAATATAATTGCTAGCCCTATAAGAGCACCGAGAATTGTATTCTTCGCACGCGCCACTTGCTGCTCATTATCTTGCGAGAGGGTATAGTAAAACCCGGCGATCACGACCACAGCAACAGCGATAACGCCAGACCAAAAATATACCGTATCCAGAAGGTTAGACAGCTTAATATTTTTTGCTTCTTCAGAAATTGCAACCGACGACGTGTTATCACCCCCTCCAGTCGTTATCTTCGTCGCCGCTAATATCAGCCAAGATGGAACCATCATCTTATTGCCGCTCCTATTGCGTTCACTATTGATGCAGCCAGAATCGCAATCGCCATACCGATCAAAGCATTCGTAATCGTCTTTCGGGCTTTCGCCATGCCATCAGGCGAGCTAGAATTCGTCATATATTCAAAGCCGCCGCGTATCAAGAAAAACACCGCTGCATACGCCGCAAGCATGAGAGCAGCCTGGAGCAGATTTGCGCCTATCTTAGCGCCGGTCTTCACAACATCTACCTCTTCGCCGTTTTTTATCGGCGTAAACTCGCATCCGCTGCCGCCTGATAGACCATTGTACCACGCTGGCATGCCAAACAACGATGCGTCGCAGCCGCCGCTCTTTGGCTTTGCTATTGCTATTGGCTCCTCGGCATGCGCAGCTGTTGATAAGGAAGTGCTGCATAAGCCACCTCCCGCCAGCACAATCGCCAACAAAATAATAGTACGTTTCATCAGGTAAATATCCCTCCTGGAATGAGCCAGTTAAGCCCAAGATACATTAATGCAAACGCCACGATTCCAATCACGGTGTTCATAATGATTTTTTTTGCTTTTGCAATCATATCGGCATTTCCGCCGGCGCTTGAATATAATATACCTGCATAAATAATCGCTCCGGTCGCCGCCAGACGAAGAGCCGCCACCTGATCTTCAAACTTCGGCCATAAAACACCGGGGGTATCCAAAAGATCCAACCCCTGCGAAAGACGAACCCACTGCTTGCCCCGTGTGTGTCCGGGCGTATTGGCTGTCCGGGCCGCCGCTGTTCCTGAAATAAAATTGATAAGAGTTGACTTGCCTACATTGGGAATTCCAAGAATCATGATCCGTACCGATCTCGTTTTCAAGCCGCGGCGTTTCCACTTTTCCAGCATCGGACCGGCTGCCTCTTTGATGAGACGGAGAAATTTCTTTTTATCTTTTCCGTTGCCGCAGCTCATAGATACCGCAGCAACCCCTTTCCTTTTATAGTATGATTCCCAAGCTTTCGTCATTCCCGGATCCGCAAGATCCGCCTTATTCAGTATGACGATGCGCGGCTTCCCCGATAGAAGCTCTTCCACCATAGGATTCGCACTGGCCAGAGGAATACGGGCATCCAAAAGTTCCGCCGCCACATCTACCGCTTTCAAGTGTTCGATAATCAGCCGTTTTGTCTTTGCCATATGGCCGGGAAACCATTGTATCAGCATAATAATCCTTTCTATCCCCTAACGGGTTTACCTATGCTCCCTTATTTTACCACATAAGTTCTTTTCATGGGTCGTTCCCGTTTTTCGACTATGTCAAGACCTTGCAGGTAACATCTCTTTTCTCTTCCAGTCAATGACCAACTCCGCTGCCCAAACAGTTTCGCAAAGAATGGTCATTGCATAAAACACCCATAAACCTTTATATGGACATTTCAACAAAAAACGCCCGCATCAACGGGCGAGCATTGTATTTTCTCAAAAGATATAACGGATAAGGATGTATACCAATGCGCCGACTGCCGCTGTGCTGGGAATCGTCATGACCCAGGCACCCACCATGGAATACGCCACATTCCAGTGTACTGCACGGAACCGCTTTGCCCAGCCCACCCCCATAATGGAGCCTGTGACCACATGCGTCGTAGATACGGGGAGATGCAGAAAGGTCGCCGTGAAAATAGTTAACGCCGAATTGATATCCGCTGCCAGTCCGTTCACCGGTTCCAAACGGAATATTTTATTCCCGACAGTACGGATAATGCGCCAGCCGCCCACGCTCGTTCCTGCACACATGGCAAATGCACAGGCAATCTTTACAAGGAAAGGAACTTCCAGTTCTCCAATGTATCCGCCGGACAAAAGCGCCAGCGTGATGATTCCCATGCACTTCTGCGCATCATTTGAACCGTGGGAAAATGCCATTACCGCGGCGGATAAGCTCTGTATATGGAGAGAAATATAATTCACTTTGGATCTCCCCACATTCCGGAACAGGATAAACAGAAGCGTCATGATGACATATCCGCTGAACATGGCAATAACAGGCGAACCGATAAGTCCCGCCACGATCATAAAAACCCCGTTCCCATTGATTGCCCCCGTACCGTAAGAAATCGTAACCGCTCCGAGGACACCGCCGATCAGCGCATGAGAGGAGCTGGAAGGCATGCCGATCTTCCAAGTAAAAAGATTCCATACGATAGCGGCAAAAAGCGCCGCTATAAGTACCGTGGAGTCCACCATCTGCGGAGACGTGACAATCTCCCCTCCGATTGTTTTCGCCACACCGGTCGACACCATCGCTCCAACAAAATTTAAAAACGCCGACATGATAATCGCTATGCGGGGACTTAAGGAGCGCGTTGCGATACAGGTAGCAATCGCATTTGCTGTATCATGGAAGCCGTTGATAAAATCAAAGGCAAGCGCCAGAACAATTACCAGGCCTATCGCATAAATATCAGGCATATTTCATAACCACTTCTTTAATCAAATTACCGACGCGTTCCGCCTGATCTGCCGTTTCCTCCATCGTTTCCATGATTTCCTTCCAGCGGATAATCTCTACCGCCTCATGGGTACCGTCAAACAAATCAGAAATAATCGCACGATAAATCGTGTCTGCTTCACTTTCGAGACGATTGATCTTACGGGCCCGTTCTGTAATCTCCGTTTCATTTTTATCTATATCTTTCAGGAGGCGGAACAGGATAATCAATTCTCCGGACATTTCTATCAGAATATCCGCCATGCGAAGCATCCGGTTCCAGCCGAGGCCGGCATGATAAATGCGCAAAGTAAAGATGACATCTTTAATATCGTCTACACAGTCGTCCAGGTTGCTGGTAAGGAGATAAAAATCCTCTCTGTCAATAGGCGTAATAAAGACATGCTTCATTTTTGCTGCCACTTCATGGGTCACTCCGTCAGCAAGATGCTCAATTTTCTCCGCTTCCTTGGCACAGCGTTCCAGCTTCTTCGGATCTTGAAGGACTTCCTTGACCATAAGCGTTCCTTTGTGAAAATATTCTCCATTTGTTACAAGAAAATCAAAAAACTCTTCATGCTTATTGACCAGGCTGAACATACTCCCGCCCCCTTAAAAGGTACACGACTTCCTATTATTTTCTTTATCATAAAGCAGCTGTGTAAATTCTTTGTAAAAATTTATTTACAAAATGATTCTACTTTCATGCCAAATTGGAAACAGAAAATATTCCTTTCTCATTTTCCCTGTTCCGCAAAACTTTTATCATGTATAATAATTACGGATATCAGGAGTATCCTTTATAGTAAGGTAAGTTGTTCAGGAGGAAAAAATCATGAATGAAGAAAAAGCTTTGGAAGAAATGTCGCGCCTTGCAGGTACACAGACCGAAAAAAATCTGCGCGCCGCTTTCGCGGGAGAGGCACAGGCCCATGTGAAATACAATCTCTTCGCTGGCGAAGCACGAAAAGATCCGTCCATGTCCCGGCAGATTGCCGATCTCTTTGAAGAAACCGCGAACCAGGAAAGAGCTCATGCTAAAATCTGGTTCTGGCTCGTGGGGGATCTGAAAAAGGATACCGCCGAACATTTGAAAATGGCAGCCAAAGGGGAAAATGATGAATGGACTTCAATGTATCCGGAGTTTGCTGAAACTGCAAAAAAAGAGGGCTTTCCGCAGATTGCTTTCCTCATGGCCAAAATCGGCGAAATTGAAAAGCAGCATGAAAGAAGATATAAAATTCTTCTTGCCAATGTGGAAAACGGCAAATTATTCAAGAGAGATGAAAAGAAACTCTGGATGTGCGCAAACTGCGGCTTCACTTGTGAATCCGTAGAGGCACCGGAAGAATGTCCCGTATGCAACCATCCCCGTTCTTTCTTCGCTATTAAGGCGGAAAATTACTAATCTATGATAAAATGCTGATAGGCTGCTCATTTATTTATCAGCATAATAATCAGCGACAACAAGAAAAGAAAAAGGACTGAGGGAAACATAAAATATTTTCTCAGTCCTTTTTCTTGTTTATTTTTTATTCTGCCAATTCCTGCTTTCGAAGCCACCGGATCGCGTCTCCCAATATGTAAAGAGAGCCGCAGACGAGGACAATATCGTTTTCATCCGCCTCTTTCACCGCCTTTTCCAAAGCATCTGCCACGCTCCCCGCTATCTTGTGCTCCGCCCTGATTTTCTGCCGGTCAATCATTTCACAGATTTCTTCAGGCGTCCTTGTCCTCGGTGTCGGCGCGGCGCAGGCATAAACCTTGTCCCCTTTTCTTACGAGCATCTGAATAATGGTTTCCGTCGTTTTATCCTGAAGAGAAGAAAAAACGAAAATACGCCGTTTATCGGGATACTGTTCCCGCAATGCTTCCTGAAGCGCTTCCGCTCCGGCCTCATTGTGCGCGCCGTCTAAGACAACTGTTTTCCCCCCTGCGTGATGGATTTCAAAACGGCCCTGCCATCTGGCCCGCGCCAATCCTTCACGGAGATCATTTTCATTAATCCGCCCGTCTTCTTTCATGAGAATGGTAAGTGCCATCGCTGCCACCGCCGCATTGACTGCCTGATGGGCACCGATAAAGGGCACAAAGAGCATGCTCTTTTCCAGTTCTTTCGGCATGCCTTTCCGTTTCACCACTACGACCTGGCCCTGCTCCCATTTGTTTCTTGTATCGATTTCAAAATCACGGCCGTAAAAATAAATGCGTGCTTTTTTATTGTGGGCATCTTTTTTCAATTCCTTCAAAGCCACATGCTGCGCCGCAGTGACTACCGGAATCCCCTCTTTGATAATTCCCGCTTTTTCTCTCGCTATTTCCTGAAGGGTATTTCCCAGATACTGCATGTGATCCATAGCCACATTCGTAATGACGGAAACAACAGGCATCACTACATTGGTCGCGTCAAAACGCCCGCCCATGCCGACTTCCATAACGGCGTAATCCGCTTTGTTTTCACGGAAATACCAAAACGCGATGGCTGTCAGCAGTTCAAATTCCGTCAATGCTTCTTCCCCCGCGGCTACCAGCTCGTCATGAGCTTTAAAAACCACTGTGGCCGCTTTGGCAAAATCTTCCCGGGAGATATCTTTCCCACCCAAGTAAATCCGTTCCGTGTAGTCTATAAGATGCGGTGACGTAAACCGCCCTACCTTAAGATTTGTATTTTCCAAAACACTCGTTATCATAGCGGCGACGCTCCCTTTTCCATTCGTCCCCGTGATATGGATCATCTTACAGGCTTTTTCAGGATTCCCCAGTACAGCAAGAATTTTTTGCATTCGTTCCAGCCCCGGCTTGATTCCGAAAACGGATGCTTCTTCCAGACGGGAAATACTTTCCTGATAATTCATACTGACTCCTTTATGCAATAACAATTAAAGATCGGCAAGGAAACGAAGACGTTCATCAAATGATTTCATCTTCTCTTCAAACTCCGCAAGTTTTTCTTTTTCTTTCGCCACAACATCTTCCGGCGCTTTCGCAAGAAAACCCTTATTGTTCAACTTACCGGATGTACGGGCGATTTCTTTTTCCAGAGCGGCTTTTGCCTTTTCGATCCGTTCTCTTTCCTTAGCCGTATCAATCAGGCCCTTCAATTCAAGATATACTTCCATGCCCGTGACAACAGCAGCAAGGGCATTTTCAGGCTTTGTTCCATCAGCGGCAAGCAGGACGATTTTTTCCACATGCCCCAGTTTTTCAAAATATTCTTCGTGGGTTTCGATACATTTTTTCAAATCATCACGATGAACCGCGATCCGGATATGGCACATTCTGTTCGGCGCCACATTCGCTTCCGCACGCATATTGCGGACAGCCTTAATCGCGTCCATGATACGCTCCATCTGCTCCTGTTCTTCCGGGAAACGAAGTCTTTCATCAGCTGCCGGCCAGGGAGCTCTCGCCAGAGTTTCACCGGAGTGGGGCAGATGCTGCCAGAGGTGTTCCGTAATAAACGGCATAAAAGGATGCAGGAGCGCCATGATTCTCGTCAGTACATACACAAGGACATATTGGGTAACCTGCCGGTCGGCATTGTGCGCTCCATAAAGACGGCCCTTCGCCGTTTCAATATACCAGTCGCAGAAAGAGTTCCATGCAAAATCATAAATAGAATCCGCGGCAGCGCCTAACTCATATTTATCAAGGTTCTCGCTAACATGCTCTTCCGTCTGCGCAAGACCTTCCAAAATCCATTTATCCGCAAGTGTATACTGGCTTTCTTCCGGAATGAAACAGGGATCATAGTCATCCAGATTCATAAGGGTAAACTTGCTGGCGTTCCATAATTTATTGGCAAAATTACGGTTTCCCTCCACACGTTCATAGTAAAAACGCATATCATTGCCCGGCGTATTGCCTGTGACAAGCGTAAACCGAAGCGCATCAGCGCCATATTTCTCAATCACGTCCAGGGGATCAATGCCGTTGCCCAGGGATTTGGACATTTTCCGCCCCTGGGAATCGCGGACAAGACCATGAATAAACACATACCTGAAAGGAATTTCCTTCATGAATTCCATAGACATGAACATCATACGGGCAACCCAGAAAAAAATGATGTCATAACCGGTAACCATCGTAGATGTAGGATACCATTGGTTCAGGACCAGCGTCCTGTCAGGCCAGCCCATGGTGGAAAACGGCCAGAGCGCAGAGGAAAACCATGTATCAAGAACGTCAGGATCCTGGCGGATATGTTTGCTTCCGCATTTCGGGCAGGCCTCCAAATCGGTGCGGGACGCAATGACTTCACCACAATCGTCGCAGTACCACACAGGAATACGATGTCCCCACCAGAGCTGGCGGGAAATACACCAGTCATGAATATTTTCCAGCCACTGGATATAGGTAGAAGAAAAACGTTCAGGAACAAATTTTGTTTTCCCCGACTGCACTGCTTCCATAGCGGGACCGGCAAGCGGTTTCATTTTGACAAACCACTGTTTCGTGGTAAGCGGTTCAACAACCGTATGGCAGCGCGAGCAGTGACCGACGGCATGTTCTTTTTCTTCGCTTTTTACAAAAAGCCCCATATCCGTAAGATCTTTGATGATCTCTTTCCTGCACTCGTAGCGGTCCATGCCATTATATCTGCCCGCCTTTTCGTTCATCGTGCCGTCTTTATTCATGATGACGATGGTTTCCAGATGGTGGCGTTCACCCATGGCAAAGTCATTTGGATCATGGGCCGGTGTAATCTTTACACAGCCTGTACCATATTCCATATCTACATATTCATCAGCGATGATAGGAATCTCTCTGTCAGTAGTCGGCAGCTTCACCTTCTTCCCGACCAGATGCGCATATCTTTCATCTTTCGGATTAACAGCGATGGCCGTATCACCGGGAATCGTTTCAGGACGGGTCGTTGCGATGCGCACAGCACCTTCCTCATCGGCAAGAGGATAATCGAAATACCACAGATGGCCCATATCATTTTCATGCTCTACTTCAATATCGGAAAGCGCCGTCTGACAGCGGGGACACCAGTTGGTAATGCGGAACCCCTGATAAATCAGACCTTTTTCATAAAGGGATACAAATACTTCACGGACAGCACGGGCGCAAACATCATCCATCGTAAAACGTTCACGGCTCCAATCACAGGAAGACCCCAGGCGTCGGATCTGCTTCCCGATGGTATTCCCGTATTTTTCCTTCCATTCCCATACGCGTTCCAAAAATTTTTCACGTCCCAGATCGTACTTTGTGAGGCCTTCTTCGGCGATCTGTTTTTCCACCTTGACCTGCGTGGCGATACCGGCATGGTCCTTTCCCGGAAGCCAGAGGACATTATACCCCTGCATCCTTTTATAGCGGATCAGGATATCCTGCAATGTATTGTCCAGCGCATGCCCCATATGAAGCTGCCCCGTTACATTGGGAGGCGGCAGCACAATGCTGTACGGCTCTTTCCCCTCTTCCGGTTCATCATGAAATACACCGTGTTCCTCCCAAAAGTTATACCATTTCTCTTCAATCGCACCGGGTTCATACTTCCCTAAATCTTTCATCTCATCCATGTCATCCACTCCCTGTAAATAAAAAACTCTTTCATCCCCATAGGACGAAAGAGACTTCCGCGGTACCACCTAAATAGCTGTCAGGCCACTCATCAGCGCGTAACGTGCGCGGCGGACAGGCCTCCCTGCCGGCTCCGGGGTGACTTGCTGTTTTCTTTCTGCCGCTCTTCCAGCCAAGGAGCGGTTCTCTTTGAGAAAACCCGACAGCTTCTTCCCATCCATGCCATTTTTAATATATTCGTTATTATATAAGCGGAAATATATTTTTGCAAGTGACCGGATGTGTAAAAACGAATACGGTATGTATAACGCCATCGGATAACTGGCAATAAAGAACGGTTTGTTCTATAATAATGAAAATAAATTACTGTTCTGCAGGAAACAGAATTATGCAGCTTGTATATTTCCGTTTTCCTATTTTTTCTGCAAGGAATCCCCATGCCTGATTCATATAAAAAAACGGTAGGAGTTTTTATGCTCCTGCTTCTGGCAGCCATATGTTTTCTTATCGCTAAAATATTCTTTCCTGAATTTTACAGCAATACAGTCACCCTGACTTTGGCAGGAGATGTGGATAGTCTGTCCCGCTATATTTCCTCTTTTGGTTACGGGGCTTTTGCTGTGAGCCTTTTTTTACTGATTCTCTGTAACGTTTTCGGTATCCCCACGATTCCTTTTCTCACCATCAACGGCGTTCTTTTCGGTCTTCTGCCGGGAATCATTATTTCCTGGATCGGCGAAGTTATAGGGATTGAAATCAGTTTCCATATCGGCCGCATATTTTTCAGGGATGAAGCAAGGCGGATCATTGAGAAAAAGCATATGTTAAGAAAAGTAGACAAATACAGTTCGGTATATGCCATGGCTGTAGCCCGGGCAATCCCCTACTCGCCAAACATTCTCTTTACCGCAGCGGCAGTCCTCACAAAACTCACCACAAGACAGCATCTGCGGGCAACACTCTTCGGAAAAATTCCTTCCGTAGTCATTGAAGTCGTTCTCGGCCATGATCTGATCCATTTTTCCCAGCACGGTATACGTTTCGTTGTTCTCTTCATTCTTACTCTCGGAGGTTTTTTTGTCCACCGCCGTTATAAACAGTACAAATGTGGAACAAGGAAACAATTTTTTTGATTTTCCCATGCGAAACATCTTTTCTTCCGTAAGAGCAGGAAGATTTTTTTATGAGGAAACCCCGTCATTTTGTGTAATAAAAACAGGAGGCAGCCATCATGACCAAAGGATATATCCATGTATATACAGGCGACGGAAAGGGCAAGACCACTGCCGCCATCGGTCTCGCCATCCGCGCTGTCGGTGCTGGAAAAAAGGTTTGTATCCTTCAATTTATGAAATCCCTGGCCTATTCGGAGCAGAAAATTCTCCAATCGCTTCCGGGCATCACCCTGATTACACTGGGCAAACCTTACTTCATCGCAAAGGAAGGAATGCTCACGGATGAACAGCGAAAAACATGGGGAAACCATATTCGAATTTATCCTGCGGGACATCCTCCGAAAGACTATCGGGAAATGACTCTGAAAGGAATTGAGCAGGCCATAGACGCTGTTTCTAAAAACTACGACATGGTCATCCTGGACGAATATAATATGGCACGCTGGTATGATTTGGCAACAGAGGAAGATACGGGAAAAATTTTAAAAGCCCGCCGCCCTGAAGTAGAACTCATTTTTACCGGACGGAATGCGCCGAAAGAAATTCTTGACGCCGCCGATTTGATTACAGAAATGAAAAAGATACGCCACTATTATGACAAAGGCGTACCTGTACGAACCGGTATTGAAAATTAAATAAGATAAAAAACGGATACTCCGTTCCTGAAGCATATTATATGCCCACAGGAATATTCGGAAGTATCCGTTTATATTTACCACGTTCTCGGTATCTCGGGAAAATGATCAACAATCATCATGTCCGCCAGTATATTTGCCATCAATTTATCATCTTCGTCATACATTTCCGCGGCAATAACAATTGTTGTTCTGCCGTTGTGGGTAATATGGCTTTTTACACGGATTCTGGAACCCGGTCTCGCATTACGGATAAAACTCATCGTAAGGCTGACTGTAACGACTACCGCCCCGACAGATGCCCCGGTAACTCCTGTCACCGAATCGGCAAGCGCCATCATAACACCGCCGTGGAGCACCTCTCTGTGGTTCGTGTGTTTTCTCGGATCCGTCAGTAAACTGACCGTCACTTTCCCGCAGCGGATATCATCAATATCAATATGAAAATAGTCGGACATAAAATGGTTGGGCACGTATATTTCCCGTATCCGCGCGACAATTTCCTCCGGCCTTGTAAGCTGCTTCACCGCCGCCAATCTTATCCCCCCTTGCTTCATTCAGGAGAAGGCGGTACTAACTCTCCCTTATGAAGCCGTTCAATGGCTTCCTTAGCCGCATTTTGGGCGGCTTCTTTTTTATTCTTGCCTATACCGGTTCCAAGTGCTTTCCCATTAATGAAAAGTTCCATCCATATTGTCTTATCATGATCCGGTCCCTCATCACGGACGACCTCATACCGTATATCGACATCACCATTTTTTTGGGCAATTTCCTGTAAATCTGATTTATAGTCATGATCATAAATCCCCTGATCAACCAGATCAAGAAACTTCTGCATATGGCCCAGAATAAACTTTGCCGCCACTTCATAGCCGTTGTCTAAATAAACAGCACCGATCACCGACTCAAAAGCATTCCCAAGGATAGAAACGCGGGTTCTGCCGCCCGACATTTCTTCCCCTCTGCCAAGAAGCATATAATCACCTACATGGAAATTAGCCGCACATTCGGCACATGCCGGTTTGCACACCACGCTTGCCTTGGCACGGGTCAGATCTCCTTCCGGCCATTCGGGAAAACGCCGGAAAAGATAATCCCCTACTGCCAGATCCAAAACAGCGTCCCCCAAAAACTCGAGACGTTCATTGTCATGAACTTTCAGATTACGATGTTCATTGGCATAAGAGGTATGGGTCAGTGCCACATTCAGCAGCTCCATATTATGGACAGGAATATCACTCTCTTTTGCAAAACGCCGGACTTCATCCAGCCGCTCCTGCTTCCTGCGCTCAATCCGGCTCATTCCTATTCCTCATAACGCCTCATAACGATAACCGCGTTATGTCCACCGAAGCCGAAAGAATTAGACATGGCCACGTTTACTTTTACATCTCTTGCACCATCTGTCACATAATCCAAATCACAGTCCGGATCGATTTCTTTCCGGTTAATAGTCGGATGAACCCTATTCTTTTCAATAGTCAGCACGCATACCACGGCTTCGATCGCACCCGCCGCGCCAAGCAGATGCCCTGTCATGGATTTTGTGGAGTTTACGGGAATTTCATAAGCATGCTGTCCCAGCAGCGCTTTAATGGCAGTACTTTCGTTCAAGTCATTCAAATGGGTAGATGTGCCATGGGCATTGATATAGTCCACGTCTTTCGGATCAATACGGGCATCTGCCAATGCTTTCTGCATGCAGCGGAGCGCCACCTCGCCGCCCGGCCGGGGAGCGGTAATATGGTAAGCATCACCGTTGGAACCATACCCTGCAAGTTCAGCATAAATATAAGCGCCTCTCTTTTTCGCATGTTCCAGTTCTTCCAGTACGAGAATTCCGGCGCCTTCACCAAGAACGAATCCGTCCCGGCGGGCATCAAACGGGCAAGACGCTTCTTCCGGCGGACATTCTCTTGAAGAGAGCGCCTTCATGGCGGCAAATCCTGCCATCGGTGTCTTTGCCACAGCCGCTTCCGTCCCCCCGGCAATCATCACATCAGCATCACCATGCTTAATCAGGCGTGCAGCAAGACCAATGGCGTTAGTACCGGACGCACAGGCGGTCACATCAGTGAGTACAGGCCCCTGCAGACCAAAAGTAATGGAAACTTGTCCGGAAGCCATATTGGCAATCATCATAGGAACAGCAAAAGGATTCACCTTGCCTGGTCCTTTTTGCTCAATACGGAATACCGTTTCCTCCATGGTGGCAATACCGCCGATACCGGTTCCAATCACTGTTCCTGCCATATCCGGATTTTCTTTTTCCATATCCAATTTGGCATCTTCCACTGCCATCCGGGCAGCAGCAACAGCAAATTGGGCATTGCGATCCATATGTCGGATTGTTTTTTTATCACCTGCCAGTGCCGGATCAAAATCTTTTACTTCGCCTGCGATTTTCACCGGGAAATCAGCAGCGTCAAACCGGGTAATCGGAGCAATGCCCGATTTGCCTTCCAAAAGACTGTTCCAAAACTTCTCTACGCCCGTTCCAACAGGGGATACCACCCCAAGACCGGTAATTACAACTCTTCTTTCCATTCTTACAAAGCACCTCACTCACATAATTTGGATCAGATTACCTGTTTTTCATATTCCTTTATGGGACAAAACCTCAAAAAAACGGATGGCCGAAACTGCGGTCCGCTTTTTTGAGGTGTTCTCCGCACAGCGGCCTTTCGGGGGAATAAAAGCCCCCGATGCCTGCCATGTTCCAGTATGAATTACTGAATCTGCTTTTCAATGTAATCAACTGCATCACGTACAGTTTTGATCTTTTCAGCCGCATCATCCGGAATTTCAATTTCAAATTCTTCTTCGAACGCCATGATCAGTTCTACGATATCCAAAGAATCCGCACCCAGATCATCAATAAAAGTGGAGTCGATCTGTACATCAGCTTCATTGACTCCCAGCTGGTCTACAACGATTTTCTTTACCTTGTCAAAAGTTCCCATTCATCTCACCACCTTTCAATAAAATTTACCATCATAAATTATATTACATAACCATTCCGCCGTCTACATATAAACCCGTTCCCTGATATAAAAAACGCAGTCAGGAAAAAAAGTAAACGGCTGTGGCAGCCTCTTTTATCTTCTCTGAAGAATCCTGCAAAAGCGAATGACGCATACCCTTTTTATATATGCCGGAAAACTCTATGCTGATGATACGGCATGAATATTTTCCCGTTCCTCATATCAGGATGCTCTGTCCTCCCTGCCGAACTTACATCACCATACCGCCGTCTACATTCAAAACCTGCCCGGTGATATAAGAGGCATCATCAGAAGCAAGGAACAAAACAGCCTTGGCAACTTCTTCGGTCTGCCCCAGACGGCTGAGCGGGATAGAATGAAGCATGCCTTCTTTTATATTCTCCGGTATCTTATCCGTCATATCAGTCACGATACATCCCGGAGCCACCGCATTGACACGAATGCCGCGGGAGGCCAGTTCTTTGGCAGCCGCTTTCGTCATACCGATAACACCCGCTTTTGCCGCCGCATAATTTACCTGCCCCGCATTTCCCGTAAGGCCTACAACTGAAGAAATATTAATGACAGATCCCTTTTTACGGCGAATCATCATCGCCGCCGCTGCTTTCAGTACCAGAAAATTTCCTTTCAAGTTGGTTGCAATCACCTCATCCCAGCTGCTTTCTTTCATACGGATAAGTAAACTGTCTCTTGTAATGCCCGCATTATTGACAAGGACATCAAGAAATCCGAACCCCTCTTTAATCTTTTCGAACATATGCTCTACATCTTCCGGATCGGACACGTCTCCCTGCAGAGTAAGCGCTTTCCCGCCTGCCGCGATAATTTCATTTTTTACCGCTTCCGCCGCTGCTTCGCTCCCTGCATAATTAACTGCTACCGCATACCCCGCTTGACCGAGAGTGAGGGCAATCGCTCGGCCGATACCGCGGGAAGCGCCCGTAACCAATGCTGTTTTTTCCAATTTTTCCATTATCAGACTCCTTTTAATGCTTGTACGGTTTCGATAATCGTTTCTATATTTTCCGCGTGATAAGACACGATACTTTTATCTATCTTGCGCATAAACCCGGACAGGACGGTTCCCGGTCCGCATTCCACCATGGTGTCCATTCCGCCGGCAATAAGATTTCGCACCGACTCTTCCCACCTCACCGCATGAGCCGCCTGCTCCACCAAATGTGTACGGATATCTGCCGCTTTTGTTTCTGCCAGTGCATTTACATTAGCGATAACAGGAATTTCCGCATCTTTTATCTCAATCTTATCAAGCACCTTCTTCAGCTTCTGCGCCGCCGGTTCCATAAGTGAAGAATGGAAAGGCGCGCTTACATTCAACATGATTGCCCTCTTTGCGCCGGCTTCTTTCAAAGCAGCACAAGCCTTTTCCACCGCCCCAGCAGCCCCGGCGATAACCGTCTGTCCCGGACAATTAAAATTAACCGCTTGCACCGGCTGGCTTTCCGTAGAAACACCCGCACAGACTTCAGTGATACGATCCGGATCCAAGCCGATAACAGCCGCCATGCTTCCTTCACCAAGAGGTACCGCTTCCTGCATAAACTTGCCGCGAAGATTGACCGTATGGACCGCATCAGAAAAAGAGATTGAACCTGCCGCCACAAGGGCGGAATATTCACCGAGGCTGTGACCTGCCGCCACATCAGGTGTAACGCCTTCTTCTTTCAATACCTGCCAACAGCATACACTGGCCGTCAAAATAGCAGGCTGGGTAAATTCTGTTTTCATCAGTTCCGTATCCGGACCTTCAAACATCATTTTTGAAATGGAAAAGCCCAATGTGTCATCAGCTTCACGAATGATCTTTTTCACGGAATCATACTTTTCGTACAAATCATGAACCATTCCGACTTTCTGGGATCCCTGTCCCGGGAAAAAAAATGCTGTTTTCATTGTTTCACCTCATTACATAAACTATCTATTATGACTATTAAATCCAACGCATTACATCACAGCCCCAGGTAAGACCGGCACCGAATCCTGTAATCACGACGATATCGCCATGTTTTATTTTTCCGCTCCGCACCGCTTCATCAAGCGCAATCCCCACGGATGCCGCCGAAGTATTTCCATATCTTTCGACATTCACATACATATGGTCTTTGGGAATACCCACTTTTTTTGCAATAGACTGGATAATACGATTATTGGCCTGATGGGCAATGAACATATCTATTTCCTCTTTATCAACTCCCGCCTTTTCAAGTGCTGCCATAGTTGTATTTTCCATATGGCGGACAGCAGCTTTAAACACTTCGGGGCCTTCCATATGTATGTAAATACGATTCGAATCAATGGCGCGGTGCGTCACAGGTTCAGCCACACCGCTGGCTGGGATATTTAAAATACTTCCCATGCTCCCATCAGAACCTAAATCTGATGCCAGAAGGCCGAATCCTTCTTCCGCCGCCCCGATGACCGCCGCTCCGGCCCCGTCACCAAAAAGAATACAGGTGGAACGATCCTGCCAATTAACCAGGCGGGACAATATTTCCGCGCCCACCACCAAAATATATTTATAAAGTCCCGCTTTGACCATCGCAGCTGCTGTGGCGACTGCATAAATATAACCGGAGCAGCCTGCAGAAATATCCATGCCGCCCGCCCGTTTCATTCCCATCTTATCCTGCACAAGACAGGCAGTCGACGGTACCACATAATCCGGTGAAGCTGTCGCCACCATCACAAAATCTATATCCTCTGCAGTAAGACCGGCAGCTTCTAAAGCTTTCCAACCGGCTTTTACACACAAATCCGATGTATTTTCAGAGGCGGCTGCCAGGTGGCGGGTTTCCACACCTGTGCGGGTACGAATCCATTCATCCGTAGTATCTACCAACTTCTCAAGGTCAAAATTTGTCAGGAGTCTTTCCGGCGCATAGTGACCGGTTCCCAAAATTCCTGCCGAACTGCATACACTCATATAATTATTCCCCCAAAAGCTCAGTCTTCTTTCAAGCGGCCCGCTTCTTTTTCAATCTGCACCACCGCTTCTGCAATAACATCAACCACACGGGCTTCACAGAAGTCTTTTGCCATATGAATGGCATTCCTGATTGCCCGGGCTTGGGACGCGCCGTGGCAGATAATCAGCCCGCCTTTAATCCCCATCAAAGGCGCTCCGCCATATTCGGCATAATCCAGCCGCTTCACAAGATATTTTTTCAATGCCGGTTTCAGGAGAAAGGCCCCCAGCTTTGCCCGAAGACCACCTTTTTCCACCGATTTTTTCAATAATGCGGAAAACAGGCTGGCAGCTCCTTCTCCAAATTTCAGTACTACATTTCCTGTAAAACCGTCAGTAACAATGACATCAAATTCACCGGACATGATATCACGTCCCTCCGCATTTCCCGCAAAAGGAACCACTTTCTGTCCGGACAGCCATTCATAAGCTTCCGTCACGACAGGACTGCCCTTTGTACTTTCTTCGCCGATATTCAGAAGTCCGATCCGCGGATTTTCGATATGCCACACTTTTTTCGCATAAACATATCCCATCAGAGCATTTTGTAAAAGTGTCTCCGGTTTCGGCTGCGCGCTGGCACCGGAGTCAATCAGAAATGTATATCCGTCTTTCCGATTCGGAATCGGAGTTAAAATGGCAGGACGTTCAATCCCATCGACACGTCCCATCCCTAAAAGTCCTGCCGTCACAGCAGCACCTGTTGAACCGGGAGCGACAAGAGCACCGCACTCTCCGTTCTTAACAAGCTTTGCCCCCACAGACACGGATGCGTCTTTTTTCTTACGAAATGCCATACCCGGATGTTCTCCCATCCCAATCACCTGTGACGCATGGCAGATTTCAATCAACGGTTCCTGATCGGCATGATTGTCTTTCAATACTTTCACAATTTGTTCCTTATCGCCGACCAGGACAACAGGAACATGAAAATCACGCACTGCCAGAACAGCGCCTTTGACTATTTCAAGAGGAGCAAAACCCCCCCCCATAGCACCTACTGCTATTTTATCCATGAAGCGCCTCCCCGCCTGTTTTTGATACTTCCATAATAAATTTGGCACGGAACACTTCCGCCGCTCTTTTAAAGAAGCTGATATAAATATATTTCCTGTTTACTTTCATCAGAGCAATTTTCCCCTTGAGAACAAGCTGTTCACCACTGCCGACAGGTTCTTTATACTTAATATTCCCCACCTGCACCGGCGTGAACACCTGTCCTGCCAAAGACTGTGCAAAATCTGCCGCAGCGGCATAAAGGCGATCTGCGGAAACCATACCGCTTCTGTCCGTCATTTCCTCTGTCGTATGAAACAGAGCGAGTCCCTTTTTCCCTTTCTCCATATCCAGAATCTGGAGTTCTTCATGAAATCCGGACGGATGTTCAGAAACTGCTTTTTCAATCCGTTTCCGCATCTGCGGTATCCCCAGCATCTGCCGGTCAAGCCTTATTGTCGCAGCAGAGACGGAAAACCGCTTTGCCAGATCCTCATCGGTAAGGCACGGATTCTGCCGGATCACATCAGTGATCGCTTCCCGCCGTTCTTCTTTCTCCCATTTACGTTTTCTGTTCATATTTATCACCTGCTGATAATACTATATCACAACACCGCAACCATTATATAGTATCCTCGTTTCTCCCCTGTTGATTAATATGCTTTTCTATTATTCCCGTAACAGGAATCTTTTAATCCAAGGATATAATAAAGAATTCTTTTATAAACAGGTGCTAACTTCATAGCGCAATGAAATGCCCTTATCCCTGTCTTCCTTTACTGAAGATTTATTTTGTCATATTATCAAAAATAAATCAAATTTTGTTTGAATAAATTATTTGACATAAAACCATTGACTTATCCATACTTTTGGACTACACTACAATCAAATAATTTCAATTTACACTCATTAAATAAAACGTTTATGTGATTTTGTATTATAATCAAGAAGGAGAAGCGCTATGTCTTTACCGGCATTGCATATAGGTGAATTGACAGCCCGTATTCCCATCATCCAAGGCGGCATGGGTATCGGCATCAGCCTTTCCGGTCTTGCGGGAGCCGTCGCAAAAGAAGGCGGTATCGGTGTCATTTCTGCGGCACAGCCCGGTTTCGATGAACCTGATTTCAGAACAAACACGATTGCCGCTAACTGCAGGGCTCTTGCACGCCATCTGAAAAAAGCGCGTGAAACAGCGCCTGATGGAATTATCGGTGTAAATATCATGACAAAAGGATATAACTATGAAGTTTATGCCAAGTGTGCCGTAGAAAACGGAGCAGACATTATCTTTTCCGGTGCAGGTCTTCCCGCCGATCTCCCCGCATGTGTCGAAGGTTCGAACACCAAAATAGCACCCATTATCGGTTCACCCAAAGCGTGCCGCGTCCTGTTGAAATTATGGGACAGGCACCACCACACGACAGCAGATCTGGTTGTCATCGAAGGTCCGAAAGCGGGCGGCCATTTGGGCTACACCCGTGAAGAAGTAAAACTTCATGAAAACGACGGCTATGAAAAAGAAATTCTGGAAATTCTCGCGGTAGTTCACGAATTTGAAGAAAAGTACAATAAAAAAATCCCCGTCGTATTCGGCGGCGGTGTTTTTGATAAAGAAGATATCAGACATTATCTTTCTCTCGGTCTTTCCGGCGTGCAGATGGCAACACGTTTCGTAGCCACGAAAGAATGCGATGCGGCGGACGAATTTAAACAAATGTACGTCAAGGCAAAAAAAGAAGATGTGACAATCGTCCAAAGCCCGGTCCATATGCCGGGACGGGCGCTTCTCAACCCTTTTGTAAAACGGATCCGCAAACAGCGTGAAAACGTAAGAAACTGTTTCCACTGCCTTAAGACCTGTGATCCCCGCACAACGCCATATTGCATCACCATGGCACTCATCAGGGCTGTCAAAGGAGATGTGGATAACGCACTTGTCTTCTGCGGCGCCAATGCCTACAAAATTAAGGACATTGTTTCCGTTCATGACCTGATGTGCGAACTTTCTACTTAACCCCCGAGGCAATACCGTTCCTCCCATCAAACGACATTGCCTCTTTCCTGAAGACCTCCACCCCCATGGAGGTCTATTTTGTTTGCCGCATAAAAAAACGATACATCACCGTACCGTTTCTTCTTCACTGTTCATTCACAAATCATTGTTTTTTATTTCTTCAAATGATGACTTCCTCTTTCCATAATTGGCACTCCTTTTTTACAAAGCGGACATTCTTCCGGGCGGTAAGCCGGCACTGTCAGGCGGACAAGAGGAAATACCTTATCGGCAGGCACACCGTAATCCGCCTTTCCTCCGGAGCGATCTACAAAAAGACCGATGCCCGCAATTTCACCTTTTGCTTCATTTACCACGTCCACCACTTCACGGATAGAGCCGCCGGTAGTCACGATATCTTCCACAATGAGAACCTTTTCACCCGGTTCCACACGGAAGCCACGGCGAAGTGTCATTTTTCCGTTTTCTCTTTCCGTAAAAATAGAACGGGTCCCCAAAAGCCTCGCTGTTACCTGTGACAGGATAATGCCGCCCGTTGCCGGTCCGATGACCGTCTGCACGCCCTGATTTCTGAAATGGTCTGCAATCATTTCACAAAGTTTTTCCGTGTACTCAGGGTGCTGCAGTACATTGAACTTCTCTACATAAAGGGGGCTGTGCAGCCCACTGGTCAGAAGAAAATGCCCCTCCAGAATGGCTTTTGTCTCTCTCAATAAAGATTCTGCGTCTTTTTTCATCATTTTTTATTCTCCCTGATTTCTTCTAAAATCATACGGACGGCTTTTTTCGGATCTTCCGCTTTTGTAATCGGCCGCCCGATCACAAGCCGCGTCGCACCGTTATTAAGCGCCACAGCGGGCGTGGCGATACGTTTCTGATCATCAGCACCCGCAAAGGCCGGACGGATTCCCGGCGTGACAATTTCAAAATTATTTCCGCAAAGTTCCCGTATCCCTTTCGCTTCTTCCGGCGATGCCACCACACCGTCGACGCCGCACTCTTTTGCCAGTTTTGCCAGTCGGAGCACTTGAGATTCAATCGGCAATAATCCGCCTGTCTCTTTCCAAACAGTTTCATCAAAACTGGTAAGCACGGTAACCGCCAGAATTTTTGGACGTCTCCCGTTATTCCGTCCCGCTTCATCGGCAGCTTGCACTGCGGCTTCCATCATGTCCCGACCGCCGCCTGCGTGGATCGTGATCAGGTCGATCCCCAGCCCCGACACGGCAGAAATTCCATGGGCCACGGTGTTCGGGATATCATACATTTTTAAATCAAGAAAAACCTGCTTCCCTTTTTCATGAAGCCATTCCACAGTTTTACTTCCTTCTGAATAGTACAGTTCCATTCCTACCTTGTAGAACGAAACGAGTTCTCCCAGCTCCTCCACGATGGACTCCATCTTTTCAAAAGAATCTACATCCAGTGCCGCAATGATCCTGTCGTCTGCAGAACAGACCCTCTCCATATAATCCCTCTTTTCAAAAGCAGTTTTTTTAATTATATCAGTTTTATTAGGCAGGCGCATTAGAAAACACAGGTTTTTCCGAGTAAAAAAAGCCCCGAATTTATTTTCGAAGCCTTTTCTGTGTGACTGTCCGATTTTATATTACAATTTAATGATTTAATTTTTCTTCTCTGCCGGCTGTTCAGGATTTGCCGCGGCCGCTTCGCGAATCATATGGACCGTAACGGAATTTAATTCTACCGGTGTTTCCAATGCTTTCACTTCATGAAAGCCCACTTTCAGTCTTCCCGTATAGTAACCGATGACTTCATCTTTCGAATTTACTTTAACGGCGTAAATCGTTTTATCTTCGCCAAGCCCGACCAGCCGGAACTGCCCGGGCGGAGAAATAACGCGCCAGCCGCTGTCATCCCCGTCAAAAAGATACATAATGCCCCGCTGGCTGTCATCGTAGAAGAATTTATCTTCATCATAAAAAACGGCAATCTTACCGATATGGGATGTCTGCACATAGATGCGGCGGGTATCATAGTTTGCATCAGTACGATAAATACGATACAGTCCGTTTCCCACCTCCATTTTCATATACACCGCATTCGTCGCAGTTGAGTATGCCACATCCACAATTTTGGCGTTTCTCGGCAGATCCTTAATCGGCGCATCCGATTCATGGGTCGTTCCTTCCGGATTATACCTTGCCAGAGTCACATCCCAGCGTCCGCCCTTCCAATGAATGGGATACATGGCCATAAGCGCCAGATTACGGTCAGGCATCCATTCAAAGAAAGATACGCCCTGTCCTTTCAGATCCACTTTCTGCGGCGTGTTCAAACTGTCTGAATTATAAATCGTCACAGAATCAGCGGTAACATCAGCCATATAATGGTAGTCATGGGAATAATAGGCTTTCCCCTTCACCGTAATTTTGCTGAATATCTTCCGCCCCGCCTTATCAAGAGCCTCCGTATTTTTATCTTTTACATCAGATACCCCGTAATCCGAGGAAGACAAAGGCGCAAAGAGTACCTGATCAAGATAAAGGTACCCGCCCGCCTGCAGCACCGTACCGATGACACAGCAGGAAACAAATGTAAGAAATTTCTTATTCATCAGTTCCCTCCTATTTCACGATAAATGCCGTCGGAATCATACGCTCTCCAAGAAGATCCGCCGGTTTGTTCACTACATTGCCGTTATAATACAAGGTCGTACTGGAACCGCCGTCCAGATTCGCCGCAATATACGCGCCTTTTTCATACATAATATTCTGCACATCCACCAAAGTGGCTCCGATACTGTACCCCGGCTGGCGGCCGTCGATAACAAGAAACATCATGGTTCCGTCTTTTTTCTGTCCGATTGCGGACCGCGGACTGATCCCCCAGCCGCCGTCACCGCTGCGGATAACCTTTTTGCCGTTCATGATAAGTGGCGGGCCGAAGGTCAATCCCTCTGTCACACCCAAATCATGAAGCTCCTTTTTATTATAGTTTCCGGCAATCAGGTTCCCTGAACGTGTCATTCCAACAAAATCGACCCGTTCTTTATCATCTACCTGCTGCCCGAGCAGATACTTTCCTTCATGAATGATAAACCCATAGGGCAGGCGGCCGGTTCCCGTACCATTGGGATCATAAAATCCCCCGCCGTTAATTGCAGCAACCGCATTATTCTTCTTTGCAATGCGGCTCGTCGTATCCCCTTTTTCCTGAATATCTTCAGCCGTTGCCACCTGTATCCGCTGCGGATTGGGAATTTCCAGAAGATAACCCACGAAACGGGTCGTTTCAATCTTCTGCAAAGACAGCGTGGAATCGGTACGCGGTTTAAAGGAAAGAACTTGCGTCTGTTCCGTCGTTTTGACTACACCCAATATTTCATTTAATTCCTCCTGGTTATACAGCCAGGTAATGTACTGGGGATGGCGAGAACGCATGATAGCGCCTACCACGGCACGCTTCAAATTTCCAAACGGTCCGAAAAGGACAATGATCGGAGAAGTAGCCGCAAAGAAAACCAGCGTAACTATGATAAACCGAAATATAAGGCTGTGAAATATTTTACTCATCATTTCTCCTGATTTTATAAAGGCGCATAGTTATCTTTCGTCAATCGTTCCATGAACCGCGCCAAAGAAACATTATTCCCAATGTATACGCGTTTCAGGTCATAAGGGTAACTTCCCACATGGACACGTCCGGCATCGGTGGTTACTGCCAGCTTGATTCCTGCCTTTTTGCAGATATCAATCACTTCGTCATCATAATCTCCATACGGATAAGCAAACCACAGATTATCAATTCCCAAATGATACTTGAGGGCTTTATTCGCGCCGATAATTTCGTTTTCCTTCTCTGCCCTCGTAGGCAGATTATGCAGCTTGGGATGGCTCAAAGTATGGTTCGCAATGGTTACTGCCCCGCTGTCCGCCATTTCCTTCAGCTGTTCCCATGTCATGCGGTTGTAAGATTTACCCACATCATCAGTAATAAGAAATAAAGTCCAGGGATAACCGAATTCTTTCATCATGGGGTACACGATAGTATAGCTGTCCAGATACCCGTCATCAAAAGTAATACATACCGGCTTGGATGGAAGTTTTTCCCCTTTTGTCACATAATCATATAATTCCTGCATCGTAATGGGATGGTATCCATGATCTTTCAGGTACTGCATCTGTATACGTAAATTATCCTCCGTCATGACGGCGGAATTATTTTTCATGTCCCCGATCATATGGTACATGAGAATGGAAACTCCTTCAGGCACGCTGTATTCTACATCAGCATCACGATGTACAATCGCTGTTCCCGGTTTGAAATTCGGATCTTTCATCTTAACGGGAGCAGCCTCTGCCATATTCACGGCATCTTCTTTCGGCACACCTGATTTCCACATGCCGCAGCCGCCAAGGAAAACCGTGCCGCTGATCCCAAGTAAAGCGGCAAATACCGCCGCGCTCTTTTTCCAATGAGACAAAAACATACTTTAACTCCTCGTAAGCACTTTGTCAAAATGACAATACATAATTTATTTTACTACAAAACAAACTTCATGTCATTTTTGGAAGACCATCGCAATCATCAGTGCCTCCTGGCCCCATCTATTTTTATGACCAACATTCAAGAATATATGTCCCGTGGTATAATAGGAAATATCCTCGGATAATCATCTCATGCATTACACACAAAGAAAGGAAACTTATGAAAAGAATTTTTTCCATACTTATCTTTTTTGTCAGTTTATTCCTGCTCGCTGTCCATCCGGCTTCGGCAGCATCCGCTTCCATCACGAATTTCCGATGGACGGCAAGAAACGACGGCGACCCTCCGTTTGTCCGTATCGCTATGGATTTGTCCCATGCAGTAAAAGCAGAAGCCGCTATTGATGAAGAAGGGAAAAATTTTCAACTGATTTTAAGAGATACTGCCAAGGGTTCCGCTCTCCATCAATATGAAATGGATGAACGGGCTATTGATTTCGCCACTGTCTCAGAAAAAAACGGCGACACCTATTTGGATGTCCTCATGACAAAACCGCAGAAGATGGAAAACATCCGCGTCTTTGCCTTACGCCCTGACGCAAAAGCAGGCAAACCTCATCGTCTCGTTGTAGATATCCCTATTATCGGTGCCAAAAAGAGTTACTATAAATCCGTAGATAAAGCGGAAAAGCGGAATGCCGCAAAAGCAGCAAAAGAAGAAATCACTTCTTCGACACCTGCCGCACCGGCACCTCCCATAAAGGACGTCCCTGTTTCCGCTGAGGCCAGACAGGCCCTGAAAGGAAAAATCATCTGTCTTGACCCCGGTCACGGCGGTACCGATGTAGGTGCCATCGGCCACTTGAATAATAAAGAGATTTATGAAAAAGACATCACGCTTCCGATCGCCCTCAACCTGCGCGATCTCCTGACTTCAGCAGGTGCGAAAGTCGTCATGACCCGTACCACCGATAGAGATGTCTACGGCCCTTACGCTTCCGACACGGCGGAATTGCAGGCGCGCTGCGATATTGCCAATGAAGCCCATGCCCATGTCTTCGTTTCCATTCACATCGATTCAATCTCCAATCCGCAGATTGACGGCGTTACGGCCTACTACTACGTAGGAAGCGATAAATCTCTCCTGCTGGCGCACATGCTCCACCAGGCGACGCTGAACAGTCTCTCCATTCCGGATCGGGGTGTCAGAGCAAACAACTTCTATGTCACCGCCCATACCACGATGCCCTCCGTCCTCATGGAAATGGGGTATATTTCCAATGAACACCGTTTGAAGATGCTGACTTCCAAGTGGGCACCCAAGAGTATTGCCAAGAGCCTTTTCAACGGCCTTGTAGATTATTTCGCCCAGACTGATTAAGGAGGATTCCATGAAAAAGATATATCTATTCGGAGCGGCATTTCTTATTTCGCTCGGTATCACAGGCTGCACCCCGGCTACAACCGCCAAACCGCCGGCATCAAAACCGGCTTCTACCGTTGAGCAGCAGGAAAAAGAAGTATCTCTCACGATTTACCGTCCTACGGAAGATGCTATGTACCTTGTGCCGGTCACCGTGAAAATGAAACTAAAAGATGATCCTCCAAAAGCGGCACTGGCTGCCATGATTGCCGATGATCGTAAACAGAAATATCCGATCCTTCCGAAAGGGCTATCTGTCAATACCGTCAAGGTAAAAGACGGCATTGCCACCGTCGACTTTTCAAAAGAGCTTCTAAACATGGATAAGAGCACCACGACGGAAGAACTTTTCACCGCTATGACAGTAAACACGCTCACTGAATTTCCGGATATTAAAGAAGTAAAATTTCTGATGAACGGCAAAGCCATCACTCACCTTTCCGGTCACAGCGATATGACAAGAACTTTCAAACGGATGAATGACATCATAAAAAAATAATCCACTGAAAACGAGGATTCTCCATAAGGGAAGAATCCTCGTTTTTTATTGAAAATTTTCAACTCAATCATACCGCTGTTCTTTGATCCGCCGCGCCAAATCGCGCTTCGCCGCTTTCGCTGCCATGTCCTGCCGCTTGTCGTACAGCTTTTTCCCTGTAGCAAGACCTATTTCCACTTTAATTTTCCCATGGCGGAAATACATTTTCAGCGGTACCAGGGTATATCCCTTCGCCTTCAGGGTATTTTCTATTTTTAAAATTTCAGAATCTGGCTTATAATTTTGTGCTGTAAAATAATCACGAATTCCGCGTTGGTTAGATAACACAAAAAATGCTGCACTACCAAGAATAGCAATAACGACTAAAG
>ERZ772945.610-NODE-610-length-28262-cov-16.996242_pt1 | contig 28262 bp, 21 predicted proteins | sample MGYA00511681_ERZ772945 | MGnify/ENA primary metagenome ERZ772945 (study PRJEB29015, sample SAMEA2737943) | human oral metagenome | biome: human oral; feature: human-associated habitat; material: dental | place: China | collected 2143 ...
CGCCGCGGCCAAGTGCGCGGCGTGCCTCTTCGTCAAACAGAATCTGCTTTGCCATTTATATTACCTCCATGAAAAAACGTACGTTTGGGTCTGACTAAAACTCAAAGAATTGCGAGAATATCGCTTTCGCGGACAACGAGGTATTCCTTGTCGTCAACCTTGACTTCCGTCCCCGAATACTTCGAGAAAATAACATGGTCACCGGCCTTGACTTCCATCGCAGCGTGCTCACCGTTATCCAGCAGCTTGCCAGAACCGACTGCAACAACTGTTCCCTTCTGCGGCTTTTCCTTTGCCGTGTCGGGGAGCACAATGCCGCTCGCCGTCTTGGCATCACTCTCTGCTACTTCGATGACTACTCTTTCGCCCAATGGTTTAATCATAGGTATCCTCCTCCTATATACGAAATGCAACGTAAGTCTGTTAGCACTCGCGCTTCCTGAGTGCTAACTACAGTCTCTATAGTAATGCTTCTTAGTCAAAATGTCAAGCTTCTTTTGGAAAAAAGTCAAAAAAACAAAAACCGTTGCACAATATGCAACGGTCATACTACAAAATGGCGGAGTGGAGAGGATTCGAACCTCCGCACCAGTTACCCAGCCTAACGATTTAGCAAACCGTCCTCTTAAGCCTCTTGAGTACCACTCCGTGCCGCCTAGCGACGTATGTAATAATAGCATACGCCCCTAGGCTTGTCAACATGAAAATTCCCCCAGATCCAACCATTGCGCGCTGCGCTTGTAGCCAAATGATTGCACGCAAAAGCGTCGCATAGGGTTTTACTTCAATTCTGCCATGACGAGCCGATAGAGCTTGGAATCCGGTGCAAGCCCCGTGAAGTGTGCGAGTGCCTTTCCATAGCCTTCCGCCTTTACGAAATCACGAAGTGCACAAGCTTCTTTATCGCCATCAAAATCAAAGCGCAGCGCTGCCGCAATGACTTTTGCAAGTGCCTGCGGCTCACCGCCCTGTTCGATGAGCTGCACAGCGGGGCTCACAAGACGGTCCTTTGCTCCGAGCTTGCGGATTGGACCGCGTGCGACGCGCGTGACTTCATCGGAAAGATATGGATTGGCAAAGCGCTTCTCTGTCATTTCAACATACTGCTGATGCACCTTCGGATCGAAGCCGTACTTCTTGATGAGCATGCTGCCTGTCTCACGCCATACGCTGCGTACAAATGTCAGGATTTCCTTGTCCTGCATCGCACGATAAATATCTTTGATCCCCTTCTGATAGGCGAGATAGGCGATCGACGCATGCCCCGTATTGACCGTGAAGAGCTTGCGCTCAATATACGCCTGCAGGTCGTCGACCCATGTAAGCCCTTTGATCTTAGGTGCTTCGCCCTTGACGGTCTTGCGCGAGACATCCCACTCCGAATACGGCTCAACTTGTACAAGCAGCGGCTCTTCATTGTGCTGCAGCGGCACGATACGATCAACCGCCGCATCCGGAAAACCAATCAAGCCGTCCACTTTCGTCTTGGCATCGTCCGAAAGGGTTTCGTAGACGAAGTTCCTGAGCACTGTTGAGCCGCCGACCATGTTCTCGCACGCGATGATATTGAGCGGCGTTTGATTCTTCCTGACGCGCTCCGTAAGCCCTTTCGCGATATTCGGTGCAATAAATTTCAAGATATTCGGTCCGATTGCCGTCGTGATGATATCCGCCTCACAGATCGCCGCGATGAGAGCATCGAGATGCGTATTGCTATTGATTGCGCGAACGTGTTCAATATGTACGGTTTTCGGCTTATCACCGACGATCTTGATATTGTACGCTTTTTTTTCGTTGATCGTATTCACGAGTTCATCATTGACATCGACGAAAATGACTTCGTAGCCAGACTGCACGAGCAGCTCGCCGATAAAGCCACGGCCAATGTTGCCCGCGCCGAAATGAATTGCCTGTTTCATACTGCAAGACCTCCTATGCCCACATGATATGGGAATGCCGCCCGGCAGGCAGCCCGCCAAAGCAGAATGCCTGCCTATCGGCAGAATCAATCGACCTTCGTAAAGACTTCATAAAGCAGGTTCGGATCTTTCGTCGTATAGAGCTTCTGCAGCTCTTCATCCGTGTACTCATCCATCGTCGTAGCGAGATTCGCAAGAATTGCAAGATGGTCATCGCCCCTGCCCGCAATGCCGATGATGAGATAGGCCTTATCGTCGCCGAACGCAATGCCTTCTGGATACTGCAGGACGACAATCCCCGACTCTTTGACGCTGTCTTTGACGGCATTCTCGCCGTGCGGGATGGCAATGCCTTTTCCGATGTACGTCGTGATGTCCCTTTCGCGGTTCAGCATGCCCTCAATGTACGGCATTTCGACGTAGCCGCCTTGGACAAGAAGCTCCCCTGCATGGCGAATCGCTTCCTCCTTCGAAACGCTTGGCAGTCCGACGAGGACATTCTCCCTTGTCAGCACGCCCTCTTTGACGGTTTCTTCCGGCGCAGTCACTTCAGCCGCTGCAACGCCTTCTTTCTTGAGGCGTGCCGAAACAATATCGTAGACGTTGTTTTGCGTGAAGTCCTTGACCCAAATGTGCTCTGCCTGCGGGCTGTCCTGCCGCGCACGCTCCGCAAGCTTTTCATGCGAGACAACGATCTGTGCATCCTTCGGGATCGAGCCAATCGCACAATTCGTAACCGATATATCCGCATAGCCATCTTTTCGGAGCCTCTTGCGCAGTGCCGCCGCACCGAGTGCGGACGACCCCATGCCGGCATCACAGGCATAGACGATCGTCTTGAGCTCAGCCCCCGAAATCTTCTTTTCCGTCGGCATATCCTTGCCACGGTTCTTCATCTCGCTCATCGACGCACGCGCCGCTTCGAGATCCTCGCCGCCATCCTCTTTCGATGCCTTGATGAATACCGACGCAACCGCACACGAGACAACCGTCGCAACAACGAAATCCGCCATATTGGCGAGGAACGCACCTTTCGGCGTCATCGCGAGGACTGCGAGAATCGAGCCAGGAGACGACGGGGCGATAAGCCCGCCGCCAAGAAGATTCAGCGTAAAGACACCGCTCATGCCGCCCGCGATGACCGCAAGGACGAGGATCGGCTTCATGAGAATATAGGGGAAATAGATTTCATGGATACCGCCGAGCACATGGATGATCATCGCTCCCGGCGTCGAATCCTTTGCCATGCCCTTTCCAAAGAACCAATACGCAAGCAGGACGCCGAAGCCAGGACCTGGGTTCGCCTCAAGCAGGAAGAACATCGACTTGCCGAATTCCTCCGCTTGCTGAATGCCGAGCGGCGACAAGACACCGTGGTTGATCGCATTGTTCAGGAAAAGCACCTTTGCCGGCTCAATGATGATCGATGCGAGCGGCAGAAGCCCGATCGCAACAATCCCCTCGACGCCTGCACGAAGCACTCCGTTTGCCGTGAGGACGACCGGTCCGACTGCCACAAATGCGAGTACGGCGAGAATTGCGCCAATGATTCCGGCCGAAAAGTTGTTGACGAGCATCTCAAAGCCTGTCGGAATATGATCCTCGGCTGCGGCGTCAAACTTCTTAATGATGTATCCCCCAAGCGGGCCCATGATCATGGCTCCGAGGAACATCGGAATATCGGAGCCCGCGATAACGCCGGACGTTGCGATCGCACCGAGCACACCGCCTCGATGCCCGTAGATCGCTTCGCCGCCCGTGTAGCCGAGCAGCAGTGGGATGAGCCACTTGCTCATCGGCCCGCCGACCTGTGCCAAATACTCATTCGGCAGCCAGCCTGTCGGGATGAAGAGAGCTGTCAAAAGCCCCCATGCAATAAACGCGCCAATATTTGGCAAAACCATGCCGGACAGGAATCGGCCAAACCTCTGCATGGCTTCCTGCGCACTGCCTTGTTTTGCATTGCCCATTATATTTCCCTCCAATCAAAAACAGATAAAAAGCAGCAGAGAATTGCTCGTCCTATACAAGCGACTCTCGAAATTGATGAAAATCGGCAGCTTGGCCGATAACCTCCTCATTTTTCTGCCTATAAAATGCACGAAGCAAATCCGATATTGCCTGGAACACAGCCCCATGCTCCCCATCATGCAGTACGGAAAGAAATCCATCCCGCTCGAACAGCCCTGTGGAAATGGCGCCGACCGCCTCAGCAGATTCTTCCTTTTCCATCACGGCAAGCAGGACGAGAACCGTTCGCACGATTCCCGATTCTGAGACAAATGGTGCCGATAAGCGCAAAACACCGGCTCTCGGTGCGGGACTGGCCTTCGTTCGCGCATGAAGGACCATGATCCCATGCCCCTTGATGATCGTGCTTCCTTTCGATTCGCGCTGCAAAAATGCGTCCATGATGGAATTCCGTGCCGTTCGATCCGTACAAATCTGTTCTGCCGCAATCATACAAAGCCTTTTTGCATCGGATACATGCTCTGCTATCCGCCGGACAAAGAATCCTTCCAGCAAGGAGCGTATCGCCGTTCCGTAGGCGATCATTTTCGGCAGCCCGTCCGAAAAAGCGGGTTTTTGGGTGCAGCCTTTTTTGCATGGCAAAACATATCGCTCCGCCCTTTGAATCGCTTCCGCAATCCGCGCTCGCCCCGCTTCATCAAGCAGGAGTCCCGTGACGATGACGGGAAGCGGTGCGTTCGGAATGGGAACGGTGGAAATGACGAACGATGCGCCGCTCTCCTCACTTGCTTCCGTGATGTGGATCGTCGAAACGGTGTCCACAACGTGCAGGTTCGGAAACGCGCGCCTAACGGAACTCGCGAGCAAACGGCTCGTCCCCACCCCCGTCGGACAAGCGACGAGGACACGGATGGTCTTATGTGCAGGCGTATCGGCATCGACGAGCGCCGCTCCCAAATGCATCGCGATATAGGCTACTTCCGCATCCGGCAGCGTCACGCCGAGCTCGTTTTCCAATGGCTCAGCCGCAACACGTGCCATCGCCATGTAGTGCGGATACGTCTGCTGCATTTCCTCCAAAAGAGGATTTCGGATCGTCATGTGCATCGTAAGCCGGCTGACCGAAGGACCGAGATGGTTGACGAGACCCATGAGGAGGCTGCGATTCTGCAAAAGCGGCTTTCCCGTCTGTTCTTCCATGCGGCGGATGATGGCGCGCGCGAGCTGTACGAGACGAAAGTTTCCTACGCGCGGGGCGTCCCTATCTTGCTTCCCGATATAGCGGCTCCGCGCGCCGAGCAAATGCATCGTGATATATCCGATCTCACCTGCTGGCACGGCGAGCGAAAACGCTTTCTCAATCCGTCTTGCAAGTTTTTCTGCCAACGGATACGCGCTGCGGCTGCGCAAATCCGCGAGGATGTCCGGCTCGATATGGATGCCTTCCTGCTTGCGCATGCGCTCTACGGCAAGCGTGAGATGAACGACAAGACCGATGAATGCATGATCCGAAAAATGATGCGGAAGATCGCTCTCCATCTCGTGAACGAAACCTTCAATGCGGCGAACGACCTCCGCATCCACGAGGCTTAACAGGTGCCCGCTTGCCGTCCGCTTGTCCGCTGTCTCATCTTCGCGAACGAGGCGCAGCAAATGCTCCTCATCGAGGTTCTCATAGAGTATGCTGATGAGCGCGCGGCGTATCGCGCGCTCATCTCCCTCCACATATACGCCAAGTCCTGGACGCCGAACGAGCATCAAGCCATGTTCGCGAAACCACGTCTCAAGCTTGTCCAAATCGTTGCTCACAGTCCCGTCCGTCACGTTTAACTGTTTTGCAAGCGTGAAGAGCTTGATTGGCTCCGAGTTCTTGAGAAGCTGCCCTGCCAGTATCGTCAAACGCTCCTGCGCCGTGAAGCCGACAGGCGCATTGGCCTTGAGCTGCGCCAAGAACGCCTTTTGCTTTTCCGCATCGCCCACAATCGAGATTCCCGTCCCCGTCTTTCGTTTGAGAACGAGATCCCGATCGCTTGCCATTCGAGCAAGTTTCGGCAGTTCGCGCAAAACGGTCTTGCTGCTGACACCGAGTTTCTCTGCGATTGACCGTGCCGAGAGCGGTGTGTTCCCGGCGAGCAAGATCTGCGCGATGGCGGATGCCCTAGCAAGATTCTTCATAGTCCCCTTCTTACTGCACATTTCCTATTCGATTCCATTATAGGTGCATTTCGCACACAATACAATGAAAAGACATATGACTTCGTCCGGATTCGATAGGGACAAAATTAAAGAGCCACAAAGATCGCTGACCTTCGTGACCCTATCACTTATCCGTTTCTATTGTTTGAATTTCGTTCCCAGTTGAATCAAATTTTGCCACCAGCCGCTTTGACGACCGCTTCTGCGATTTCTTTGAGTGTCTTTCGCTTCATCATCGCGTACTGCTGGATGCGGCGATACGCTTCCGGCTCGGAAAGATGATGCATCGCCATGAGAATCCCCTTCGCTCGGTCAAGTGTCTTGCGTGCCTCAAGCGTATCGCGCAGGCCCGCGAGTTCCGCCTCCATGTCCTGCATTTCCTGCCAGCGCGAGCGTGCGATCTCCATCGCAGGAAAGAGCTGTGCTTCCTGCACGGGCTTGACGAGGTAGCCGAGCACCCCGGAGTCCTTCGCCTTTTCGACGATTTCCGGCTGGCTGAACGCCGTCAGCAGGAGGACAGGGGCGAGCTTCTCCTCCGCCATTTTCTTTGCCGCCGCAATCCCGTCCATCTGCGGCATCTTGATATCCATGATGACGAGATCGGGGCGATGGCTGCGCGTGAGCACGACCGCTTTTCGTCCGTCCATCGCCTCGCCGACAATTTCGTGCCCTGCCTCTTCAAGCATTTCACGCAGATCCATGCGAATCAAGGATTCGTTGTCCGCGATGACAAGCCGGAGTGACTTCTGTTCCATGATGTCCCCTTTACGCTGTCGAATCCGGCTGCATTTTCGGAAGGATGATCCGCGCATGCGTTCCGCATCCCGCTTCGCCCGCAATCGAAAACTGCCCGCCGAGATCGCCTTCGATGAGTGTTTTGACGATGGTGAGTCCGAGCGATTTCGTACGCGCGATGTCAAAGGCCTTGGGAAGCCCGATCCCATCGTCGTAAAAGTCAAGCAGCCAACCGTCCGCATGCGCTTTGACGGAGAGCCCGATAAGCCCTTCGCTTCGCCCAATGAAAGCATGCTCCATCGCATTCAGCACGAGCTCGTTCAGCACGAGCGCGACGGAACTCGCGCACTTCGACGGCAGGACGAGCCGCTCTCCCTTGCACGCCGTCCGGACGGAAAAGCCCTTGTCCGCCATGCTGCGTACGACAAGACCGAAAATATGACCGAACACTTCCTGTACGTCAATCGCCTCATCGCCTTGCTGGGAAAGGTACTCGTGCACGACGGAAATCGAGAGGATGCGATTGACACTCTCGCGCAGCGCGAGACGCACCTCCTCAGACGATGCACGGCGTGCCTGAAGACGCAGGAGGCTCGCAACCATCTGCAAATTGTTTTTGACCCGATGATGGACCTCCTGAATGATCGCGGACTTGATTCGGAGCGCTTCATCGCGTGCACGCGTTTCCGTCACATCCGACAGCAGGACGATCCGAAGACAGAGCGTGCCTCCCTCGCGAATCGCGACCTCGCGGCGCACGAGGCTGAGACCGCCCGCCTCGATCTCTTTGCGCCATGGCCGATCCCGCTCGACCGTCTCGCGCGTCACATGGCGCGTGAGCTGTCGCTCGTACAGCGGGCATCCGACGAGACTGCCGACGCCAAGCACGCGATAGATGCGCCGTGCTGCGACATCAGCAAAAACGATGCGACTTCGCGCATCCGTGATGAGGATTCCGTCTCCCGCCTGGATGGGTGCAAACGGCGCGAGATCGCATGCTTTCTGCGCATGGAGCAGGACGACGCGCGCCGCTTCCAAAAGGCGCGGATATCCCTCGATCAAGAGTTTCTCCGCATCGACCTCAAAGGCGAGCGCACAGAGCACGCGGCCTTCACTCAAGATGGGAAAGACATGCATATCGCGCATCGTTCCATACGTCCACTCGCGCTTTCCGCTCACCGCTTGTCCGGCCTGAAACGCCTCCGCAATGATCGGCTCCTCGATCCGCCGCACGAGGCGTCCAGTCTCCTTTGCTCCAGCCATATAGACGGTATGCGGGTGAATGTGCGCGGCAAGCAGGAAAAATCCTTCCTTTGCAGCAGGAACGTACGCTTTCAGATCCCCGTGGACAAGGTCCGCAAGGAATGGGAACACCGCCTCCATACGCGAAAGCAATCCGATCTGCATGGCGCTAAGGTGCGTCTCCTTGCGGCAGCGTGCAGCAAATGACAAGCCAGGCGTCCCCCTCATCGCGCTACGAGTCCCAGTCCGGGAACGGCATTGAGATAAAGGTCGCTGTACCTACCGTTTTGTGCCTGATAATAGCCGCGGCATGCAATCATCGCCGCATTATCCGTGCAGAGGATCCGGCTCGGATAGGAGAAGCGCACATCGCGCCGTGCCGCCTCCGCGCGCAGCCGCCCTTCGAGGCTGCTGTTCGCTGCGACTCCCCCCGCAAGCACGAGCGTATCGCGCCCAGTTTCCTGCACGGCTTCAAAAGACTTTTCGACGAGCACCTCGACGACGGCGTGCTGGAACGATGCCGCGATATTCGCAGGCTCCAAGGAATGCCCCTTCATCTTTTCGCTGTTGATGTAGTTCAATACGGCAGACTTCAATCCGCTGAAGCTGAACTCGTAGTTCCCTTTCTCCTCCAGCGCGCGCGGAAATGCGATAGAGAGCGGATCGCCTTCCCTCGCGAGGCGGTCGATTTCCGGTCCTCCTGGATAGGGAAGACCCATGACGCGCGCAATCTTGTCGAATGCCTCTCCTGCTGCATCGTCGCGCGTCTGTCCCATGAGGCAAAAGGAATCATATCCCCGCACATCGACCAGTGCCGTATGTCCGCCTGACACGACGAGCGCCATGAACGGCGGTTCCAGATCCTTTTGTGCAAGAAAGTTCGCGAAGATATGCCCTTCAAGATGATTGACGCCGATGAGCGGCACATCGAGTGAAAAAGCAAGCGCCTTTGCCGCTGATACACCGACGAGCAAGGCACCGACAAGTCCCGGACCATACGTCACGGCAATTTGTCCGATCGCGCCCAGCTTGATATCCGCCTCCTCAAGCGCTGCATCGATGACGGGCATGATGTTCACGATGTGCTTGCGCGAAGCAATCTCCGGCACGACGCCGCCAAACTTCCGATGGATCGGAATCTGCGTCGATATGACATTGGAACGGATCTCGCGCCCTCCGCACAGGACAGCTGCCGACGTCTCATCGCAGCTCGACTCGATGCCGAGCGTCAGGATTTCCTCTTTCACAATCTTCTCCTTACAAGCTCGTCTTCCATAGGATGATGGCGTCCTCGCCGTTGTCACGGTAATACCCCTTGCGCACTCCCGCTTCGCAAAATCCATAGTGTGCGTAGAGCGCGCGCGCCGCCGTATTGGACGGGCGCACCTCGAGCGTCATCGCCGTCGCGCCGCGTTCCTTTGCCGCCTCGATCACCGCGCCGAACAGCATCGTGCCAACGCCTTTTCCGCGGTAATCCGGCAGAAGCGCAATATTCGTGACCTGCGCTTCCCCCGAAAGGATCCAGCAGCCGACGTAGCCGATAACCGACTCGCCATCGAGTGCGAGCAGGTAGCACGTATTTTCATTCGCTGCTTCGCGCCAAAACGACTCACGCGACCACGGAACGGGAAATGACGCCTTTTCAACGGCTTCGACCGCCTCTGCATCGTTCGGCACCATAGATCGAACCGATACATTCATTTCCCTGCCTCCGCATGGCGTTTCTCCCACAAGACCTCCGCCTCGCTGCGGCGAATGTAGCACGGCTCAAGCGTCATGATAGGATCGGATTCGCCCACCGCGAGGCGCGAGAGGCCGCGCATCGCCACACATGCAGCGCGCGGCATGACAAGATGCGCGGGGGCAATCGCGACATTTTCAGGAAGCGTGAGGCGATCACGCTTTTTTTGCATCACATCGCCTAGGAGGACGACCGGCTCTCCTGCCATAGCACACGACTGGATCGCCTCGGAAAGAGACTGCACCACAACAGGAGCGGCCTCCACGAGCACGCCGTTCTCCCAATGGTACTGTCCGACATATGCATTGCCTTTTTGTGCATCGAGCATACACACGACGCACACGTTGGGGACAGGATAGTGGCACGCAAGCGCTTCGAGCGTCGAAACACCGACAACGGGAATGGAAAGCGCGTAGCCCATCGCCTTCGCCGCCGCAAGACCGATGCGAAGTCCCGTGAAAGAGCCTGGTCCAATACTGACCGCAATGCCTTCCAGCTCCTCCTTCCTGCAACCTGCCATGCGAAGCACCTGCTCGACGTGTGGCATGAGCGTCTCCGAATGCATAAGGCTCGCCTGCACCGTGAGTTCCGCAGAAAGTTTTTCACGCGAAGCCACCGCAACGCTCGATACCTGCGTCGCTGTGTCAATGGCCAAGATGGACAAATGATTCCAGCTCCTTCACGAATTTGTCATAGTACGTGCCGACACTCGAAAACGTCAGCGCGCGTTCGGTTTCACCTGTCTGCACAATGCGAACCTCGACGTAATCCTTCGGCATGCAGGACGGGAACTTGTCCGGCCACTCAATGATCACCAAGCCTTCCGAATCCTGCGCATTCTCCGTATACTCGTAAAACCCGATCTCGTCAAGCTCCTCCTCCCGTTTCAAACGGTAGAGATCAAAGTGATATATCGGGCAAATTCCGTCATATACATGCATCAGATTGAACGTCGGGCTCGTTACCGAACCTTCGACGCCAAGCGTACGGGCAAGGCTCTTCACAAAAAGCGTCTTGCCCGCGCCAAGATCACCGACGAGGCAGAGCACCGTCCCTTCTCGAATCCGTTTTCCGACAAGCTCGGCAAGCCCTTCTGTTTCCTCAGGGGAATGCGTCGTACAGGTAAACATATTGTTAGCTTTCTCTCCTATAAACGAAATGGCCACAAAGCAAAATCAGCCCTTTATTTTCATTTATTATAGCACGAACATAAATCACGGTAAACAAGCGACAAACAGTAATTATTATTTATAGATATTTTTTATAAAATAATGCGATAATACGAGATATATGGTGATTTATTGAGAGATATAAATATATTCTCCTTCAATCGCTATATTCCATCATTTTTATTTTTCTGTTCCTCACGTATAATAAAGCCATACCGAGCGAGCAGATGAGCAAGCCCGTGAGGCCAAATCGAATGAACCGGATGTGTATTGTGTTTTAGGAGGTTTTATCATGAAGAAGTTTGTTTGCAGCGTTTGCGGTTATGTTTTTGAAGGCGAAGAAGCACCGAACGAGTGCCCGATCTGCAAGGCACCGAAGTCCAAGTTCGTCGAGCAGACGGGCGACCTTGTCTTCGCGGACGAACATCGCATCGGCGTCGCAAAGGACGTTGACCCGCGCATTCTCGAAGGCCTGCGCCAGAACTTCACAGGCGAATGCTCCGAAGTCGGCATGTACCTCGCGATGAGCCGTCAGGCAGACCGCGAAGGCTACCCCGAGATCGCAGAGGCGTTCAAACGCTATGCGTTCGAGGAAGCAGAGCACGCATCGAAGTTCGCAGAGCTTCTCGGTGAAGTCGTCACGAACAGCACGAAGAAGAACCTGCAGATGCGCATCGACGCAGAGCACGGCGCTTGCGCAGGCAAGAAAGAGCTCGCAACGCTCGCAAAGAAGCTCAACCTCGACGCCATCCACGACACCGTCCACGAGATGGCAAAGGACGAAGCGCGCCACGGCTGCGGCTTTAAAGGTCTCTTTGACCGCTACTTCGGCAAAGAATAAGGTCGTCTCTTCCCCCCGCCTCAAGGTCATTGCGCCTTGGGGCATTTTGTGTTTGCATCCTATCCAGCGGAATGCCAGCAGCAAATGACGCGATAAAAAGACTTGCCCACTGAATCGTCCAACTGGCAGCCATATTCTATACGCCTATACGCCGCCGCTGCCCGAGATGTTTCCCATTGCTTCGCCCCCAGTGTGACATGGGCATGCTTCATATTGCATATTTGACCTTTCAAACGTAATGCTGTAAACTAAATCCTATCCCGTAATCCATACGGGAAGCATTGTGGTACCATAAAATTAGGAGAGCTTGTTATGAGAAGTGATATTGTAAAGAAAGGCGCAACGCGCTGTGCGCATCGTTCCCTATTCCATGCGAACGGCTATGGCCCAGAGGATCTCAAGAAGCCGCTCATCGGCATCTGCAACTCGTTCAACGAGATCATCCCCGGCCATATCCATTTGCGCGAAATTGCCGATATGGCGAAGCTGGGCGTCGCAGCGGCCGGCGGGACGCCGATTGAGTTCCCTGCGATCGGTGTCTGCGACGGCATCGCGATGGGGCACACAGGCATGAAATACTCCCTCGCAAGCCGTGAGCTCATTGCAGACTCGATTGAAGCAGTCACGATGGCATCCGGCTTTGACGGACTCGTACTCATCCCAAATTGTGACAAAGTCGTCCCCGGCATGCTCATGGCAGCGGCACGGCTCAATATTCCCTGCATCGTCGTATCGGGCGGTCCGATGCTCCCCGGCCGGCATCATGGTCATGACGTCAGCGTCAGCCAAGCATTTGAAGCAGCGGGCAAGTTTGCTGCCGGCGAGATGGACGCCGCAGAGATGGCACAGCTCGAAACGGAATGCTGTCCGGGCTGCGGCTCCTGTGCAGGTCTATTCACAGCAAATACGATGAATTCCCTGACAGAAGTCCTCGGCATGGGGCTTCCCGGAAACGGCACCATTCCTGCCGCCTATACGGGCGACCGTCGGCTCCTCGCGAAGCGTGCGGGCGAAGTCATCCTCGACCTCGTCAATCGCGATATCAAGCCACGTGATATCATGACGCGCAAGGCATTCGAGAACGCGATTACGGTCGATATGGGCATTGGCGGCTCGTCCAATACGGTGCTCCACCTCACGGCGATTGCACACGAGGCAGGAATCACACTGCCCGCGCCGCTCTTTGACGAGATTTCGCGCCGCACGCCGTACATCACGAAGCTCAGCCCGGCAGGCAAGCATCACATGACGGATCTCAACGAGGCAGGCGGCATTTCCGCCGTCATGAATGAGCTCGCAAAGAAGGATCTCATCCATCTCGATGCACTGACGGTCACGGGCACACTAGAAAGCCGCATCAAGAATGCGCGCGTACTCGACCGCACGGTCATTCACAGCGTCGAGGAACCGTACCGCAAGGAAGGCGGCATCGCAATCCTCTCGGGCAATCTCGCGCCCGACTATGCCGTCGTCAAGGCATCTGCTGTCGCAGAGGACATGCTCACGTACACGGGCAAGGCGAAGTGCTACAACTCCGAAACAGAGGCGTGCGACGCGATCATGGCAGGCAAGATCCACGACGGCGATGTCGTCGTCATTCGCTACGAAGGGCCGAAGGGCGGTCCTGGCATGCAGGAAATGCTAAACCCGACGGCAGTCATCACGGGACGCGGTCTCAAAGTCGGTCTGATCACAGATGGTCGTTTCAGTGGGGCAAGCCAAGGTGCTTGCGTCGGTCACGTCTCACCTGAGGCAATGGAAGGCGGCCCGATTGCCTTCCTGGAGGACGGCGATACGATCACGATCGACATCCCGAACCGCAAGCTCGAGCTTGCGGTCTCCGACGAGGAACTCGCAGCGCGCAAGGCAAACTGGAAGAAACCTGAGCCAAAGATCAAGACGGGCTATCTCGCCCGCTACGCAAAGCTTACGACGTCGGCTTCCACGGGTGCAATCCTGAAGTAACCGCATCGTATTTCGGGGCGTGTCGCAAGGTACGACACGCCCCCTTTTCATATCTTACTCGTCTTCTTTTAGCAGGTCGTAGAGTGCGACCATATCATGAATCCGTCGGCGCTCCTCCGCGCTCAATTCGTGGCAGCGCTCCTTTCCGCCTAGTTTGTAATAGCGAATGGATGCCGCAGCGGCATTTCCCACATTCCGTAATGCCTGCACGACTTCCGCATCCGCATTCAGAACGTAATGCTCGGATAAATACTCGACGTTCTGTGCCAATTTTTTATGCAGCTTTTTCGTATCGAGAAGCTCTGTCATCGTCACGCCATCGGCAGTGATATCGAGATGGTCGCCGAATATCCAGTCTGTCCGCGCGGGATCATCCAGTGTATAGTAGTAGTATATATCATGCTTGATCACGGCGTTTCCATAGCCGTCGACGGCGACGAATGGGCGCAGGTAGACGCCGGGCGTCGGCGCGTCGTCGTAGTCGTGCGTATAGTACGTCACGCCGTCGATGACCTTCTCATGCATGGTCGCCTTGAGCGCATCGATTTGTTTTTCGTGCTCCGCTTCTTTCCGCTCCGACTCATGCCGTGAAGAATCCTCCTGTGCTTTTGATGTCTTCTTCATTTCCTCCTGCTGTCCGGGCGGCGCTGCATACGACGGCATTGCCTCTCGTTCCGCCTCTTGATGCGTATGCAAAACGTAGCAAACCGTTCCACCAATGACAAGGAAAAAGAGATACACGGCGAAGGCAATCCCAACAATATGACTCCTTTTCATGGCGTTCGCCTGCCCCTATTCCCTTTTCTTCGATTTCTTGTCGATCCGATAGACATGCGCCATGATTTCCGCCACGGCACGATAAAGATCCGGCGGGATCTCACGGTCAATTTCAAGTGCGATGAGCATGTTGACCAATGTTTTGTTTTGGTAAACGGGTACGCCGCTATTCTGTGCGAGCTCCAAGATGCGCTCGGCAACGTGTCCACGTCCTTTCGCCACGACTTTTGGCGCGACGTTCTCGGCACTGTCGTAGTGAAGCGCTACCGCTTTATGCTCTGTGCCTTGTGCGGCGTTCTGATCTTCGGATGGCTCGCGTTCGCTGTCTTGTATCATTTCCTCACCTGGCAAATCGAGTTATCTTTCTTCTGTCTCAAATAAAACGACGCTCTCCCGCTGAACCGATTCGGATGTCGCCGAGCTTTAGTTTGAGTCCACGCATCTTCTTTCGGATATCCTGCAAGGAGTCGCGGAAGTCATCCGCAGAATCGGTATCCGAGAAGAAGAGGCGCACATCGAGCTGGTTATCCTGATAGACGCGGCACGTGAGTTCGACCGCGCCGATGTTGTCCGTCAGCACGCAGATGCGAAGCCACGTCTCTTTTTTCATCTTTCCCGTCATCTTGTCGGGTGTTTTTTCGTCGTAGACGTGGATATAGGCAGGATAGCTCTTTTCGTTCTCGCCCATGTAGATCGGCATCATGAAGTTCAGGGCACGCTGTCCACGCACCTCGGAGAGATCGCCGCCCATCGACCCCTTCATGGACTGGACGAACGCCGCGAGATCCTTGCCCGCCTTCTTGTACTGCCGTTCCGTCATCTTCCGCGCATTCGTCATATCGCAAAGCTGCATAAACGCCCAAAGGCGCGGCAGATCCGGCATATTCTGCTGAACCGCCGCCTGCTGTACCGTTGCAGGAACGTTCTGCTGGCAAATGCGAATGAGAAGCTGAAGCTGGTTGGCTTCTTTTTGGCTCATGAGTGCCGTTTTTCCGTTGACGAAGCTCTGCAAAAGAAGCGTATCCTTTTGCGTGAGCGTCGCATCCTTTAGGAGGAGCTGTGCCAAATCCTTCATGACCGTCGCCGTATGCGGCGTGTTCTCCATCTCTTGGCTCATGAGTTCTGATTTCGCCTGCTGCATAGCCGACTGAACTGGATTCTTCTCGTGTGCCGCCCCTGTCGTCTGCACCCCCTGCGAAGCGATTCTGCCCGCATCCTGCATTGGCTGCTGTTGATTGGGAGAAGCCGTCGTCCCTCGTGGCTGCCCAGCAGGTGCTTCCCCATGTCGTTGTGCGGATAGAGGCATTTGCTGGGCAGCCACACCTTGATTTTTCATATTCGTCTGCTGTGCCGCAGCAGGTATCGGATTGGACTCTTTTGGCATCGGTCGTGCCTGTCCTTGCAGAGAAGCGTTCTGTTGTCCTTGCTGCGTTGCGCTTGCGGTCTGTCCTTGTGCCGGTACATTCGATTGTGCCTGTCCAGCAGTCGTGCTTCCTGCCTGCTGCGCTGCGGCATTCGCACGTTGTCCCTGCGCCGGTCCATTTTCCGCCTGCTGCGTCGCGCTTCCCGCCTGGATCTGCGTCGCTGCATTGGCGCCCTGTCCCTGTGCGGGCGCACTGGCGGGTGTCTGGCCGACAGGCGTATTTCCTGCCTGCTGCGATGCGCTGTTCGCTTGTTGTCCCTGCACCAGCGCACCCGTGCGCTGTCCTTGTGCCGACACATTCGATCGTGCCTGCCCGGCAGGCACGCTTCCAGCCTGCTGCGGTACGCCACTTGCCTGTTCCTGCGGCGTCATGCCAGACAGACTTTGCGCCACGCCCTCCTGCCCTGCCGTCCCCGTCTGCACGGCAATTCCTGCCGCCGGCCGTGGCATGAGCAGCTCCACCATCTGCTTGAGGAAGCCAAGCGGACCCGATTCACCTGCGGGAAGCCCCGTCGTCGCCTGCCCCTCAGGCTGAAGTGCCTGCAAGAGTTTCTGCAGGTCTTGCGGCAGATCCGCCATTGTCTTTTCATCCAAGAGCTCGAATGCTGCCTTGCTCAAGAGAACCGGTTCCAATGTCTGCTCGCCTGCATCGACAAGGCTCGCTTTCAAATTCGTCAAGAGCGCCTGCATCGTCTCGCTCGCATCCGCTGAGACGTTCTTCTCCGCAAGTGCGCCGAGCTGAGACATCATGCGTGCAAGCGTGCCAAGCTGATCCATCGAAAAGCGTTGGCTTTCCATGGCACTGCCAAGTCCCTTGGCAATCGTCTCATCAAAGGAAAATGCCTGCTTCATGACATTTTCAATGACCTTTTGAAGATCTTGTGGCATTTTGTCCACCGCGTCGACTTCCGTCTGCGATATCTTCGATAAAATACCTGCCATATCATCGACGGCATTCTGAATGGAAACATCCGTCCGCGGGCTGAATGCCGCCGATGAACCTCCATCGCCCTTTCTGCTTACGCCTTCCGTCTGTCCCGTCTGCTGCGGGCGACTGACAGGTCTTATTCCGACTGGATTCGTTTCCAATGGCATCTTAGTCACGTTCCTTCGTGTAATGTAGATTCTCGCACCATTGAGCGCACAGGCTCAAATGATACGCGGTGAATGGGACAAAGCCCATACTTTTTCAGTGCTGCAATATGCTCTGCCGTTCCATATCCCTTATGCTTGGCAAAGCCGTATTCCGGATAAAGCTTATCGTATTCATCCATCAAGCGGTCACGCGTGACCTTCGCGATGATGGACGCCGCCGCAATCGAAGCAGATTTCGCATCCCCCTTTATGATCGACTGGGAATCCATTGGCAGATTTTCAAGCCTTACCGCATCGACCAAGACTTCCTGCGGCTCCTCGTCCAAGGAAAAAACCGCCTCGTACATGCCGTTTATCGTCGCTTGATATATATTGACACGATCGATCGTCTTCGCATCAACGAGGACAGACGAAACGGCAATCGCCTTTTCTTGAATCTCTGCAAAAAGCGCTTCACGCACCTTGGGCGAAAGCTTTTTGGAATCATTGAGCTTTGGCAGGAAAAGATCATGCGGCAGGATCACGGCCGCGACGGATACGGGACCAGCGAGCGGGCCGCGGCCCGCTTCGTCCACGCCCGCCACGCATGCATGCCCGCGTTCCCATGCCGTATGCTCGTAAGCGTAGAGTGCAAGCACGCGCTTCTTTTCCACCTGTGCACGATCATGGCGACGCACGAGCCGTGCAACGGCTTTGCGCGAGTCCGCACGGCATTGAGCCAAAAGAGCAGGATCCACTGCATCCAATAAAAAAAGTTGTTCGAGTTCCGCTGCCGTATACTGTTTGCACATAATACACATAAAAACGTTCCGATGATAAATCCATTTTGGGAGAAATATTATATTGTATTATTATACTTCATATTCCTATTCCCTTCAATGCATTTTATTTCGAGATTTTTTGAGTAAATTTCCAAATCAAATCCCACATAATAAACCCCTGATAGGATTTGCTCTGAGAATGATTTATGGCTACAGCTTACAGAAACGCACGATTTTTCTCATATGCATACATTCGTTCTGAATTTCTCGTAATCATCAATCGCCGCAAAAGCTGCCTCTTTGCCCAACGCGCGGAAGTGGGCTTTGCCGCAATGGATCTTCTCCTTTTCTACAGGCCGCAGATGCTCTGCATCCACATTGCCCTTCGTCTCCACAACGAAATACAGTTTCTTCTCACCGTCAATATCAAAGAGAATTGCCCAGTCGGGATTATAGGCGCCGAGCGGCGTCGAAATCTTGAACCATGCGGGGAGCTTCGCGAAGCATTTCACATCGCGATCGTCTTCAAAATGCTTGGCAAAATTCCGCTCATTCTTGCTGTCGTAGATGATGTAGTTGTAGGGCGATCTCGTGCTCTTCATCATATTGCTTTCCAAATAGCCCTGCAGCTCCTCCGAGGCGAAAAGCTCCTGTCGATAAAACTCTGTATCGCCGAGGCGCTCATAGCGGATGCCGGCAACGAGCAACCCCTTCATGACCTTGCGCACGATCTTCGCCGTCTTCTCCATGAAAAGCTGCGGATTGCGGCGGAACGCTTCGAGGCGATCGCCGTACTTGTCGAAGGGCTTCCATGTGCCGTCCGCCATGCGCCGCCTGCCCGTCAGGAGTTCCACGATGGTACGGCGCGTGAGGTTTGTCTCGTTCTGCAGATAGGCGACGACATCGGGCAAGGCGCCCTCGTGCTCATGCGCATCCCTCGCCCTGCCCGCAAGGATCGTCCTCGTCTGCACGCCCGCCTCCTCGATCGTCACTTCCGCCCTCGTCTGAACGATTTTCGCAGCAGCGACCTTGAGCTCCGCCGCCATCTCCTTGCGACATTCCTCCAGCAGTTTATCCGTGGGAAAATTCACGCGGTATCGTGTCTTCCACTTGATTTTGTCCCAGAGTTCCTTGAAATCTTCCGCCAGATACACTTCTTTATTCAGATCGACAGTCTCGCGCTTCCGCGCGTCCTGAATCGGCAGCCTGCCGCAGGCGCGGCGGCAGATGTCTTCGATCTCCTTGCGGCAAGACGCCAGTTCCTCAGGAAGCGACAGCTCCCCCTGCTTCAAATCGCGGCGCAGATTTTCCTGCACCTTGCCCAAAGCGTCAATATACTCATGCTCACGGAAAAAAGTGATAAGTTTCTTCGCCTTTTCCAGCCCCAGCACATTCTCCTCGCCCTTCTCATCAGGCGCGACGAGTTCTGCAAAGTCCGCAAGCTCCAAAACGCCGAAGCGAATGCCGTCCTCTTGATACTCCTTCTGCAAGGCGGCGGCAAATTCGTCATAGCTCTCATTCGCGATGACCGTGAGGATATTCACGCTCCGATCATATTGGCGTTCGCCTTTCTGATTGACGCAGAGCCTTAGCCCACGCCCGATTTCCTGTCGCTTCTTTATCACGCTCGCTGTCTCATTCAATGTGCAGATCTGGAAGACATTGGGATTGTCCCAGCCCTCCTTGAGCGCAGAATGGGAAAAGATGAAGCGTACCTTGCAGTCGAAGGACAGGAGCTTCTCCTTCTCCTTCATGATCAGGTTGTAGGTACTTTCGTCCACCTGCGTCGCACCGCTCGTATCCTTCCAACGTGCCGCTGCATTCTTCCTCGCCCTGTCTGCTGAAAAGTAGCCGTCATGCACTAGGTCGGCTTCCACCTCTGCGCCATGAAGCGCCTTGCGCAATTCCTTGTACTTCGGCTTGCCGATCAAATCGCGGTATATCTCTTCAAACCACAGTGCATACTTGCCCTTATGCGCCCCCTCCTCATCGTACTCGCGATAATTCGCCACCTTGTCGATGAAGAACAGGCTCAGAACCTTGATCCCCTTCGGCTGCAGAAGCAGTTCCTTCTCAAGATGCTCCTCAATGGTTGCACGCATCTGCTGGCGCTTGATCTCATCGGCATGAATCTCTCCGACAACTTCATGAAGATGCAGCACCTCGGGGCGCGAGGCGAAGTCGACGTATTCCTCGCCTGCACCGCAATAAATATCGTTGACGATATAGCCTGCATAGACGCCGCGGCCGCCCGATTTCTCGTAGATGTCGTCGCCTTGGCGCACCGTGACCGTCTTGCGCTGGGCAGCGCCGCTCTTCATCTGCTTGTCGATCTCAATCTTCGCCGTGATGGGCGATCTTTTATTATCCACCGACTTCAGGCAGAAATAGGCGTCGTTATGCGCGTCCTGGACGGCGAAGCTGTCCACCTCGATGCCCTTGACGAGCTTCTTGTTGAAGCTGTCAACGGCGTCGAGCTTGTAGAGCTTATTCTCCACGCGCACGGGCGTCGCCGAATAGCGCAAGGTGCAGAGCGGATGGAGGCTTTGCACCGCTTCCAGTTGACTTTCCGTGCTGATCGTCGACTGCGGCTCGTCGATGACGACGATGGGATTCGTCTCGCGCAAAAGCTCGATGGGACGCGCCCCGCCAAACTTCTTGTCGTTGTCGCGATTGATGAGGTTCATTTTCTTCTGAAAAGCATCGATGATGATGACCATGATCTGAATGTCCGTACTCACGGCGAAGTCGCGAATCTTCTCAATATGGTCGCTGTCGTAAACGAAATAATCGTATGTCACATTATTGTAAAGCTCACGAAAATGCTCCTTCGTGATGTCGAGCGTCTTCTTCACGCCCTCCTTAATGGCGTTGCTCGGCACGACGATGGCGAACTTCGTGAAGCCGTACCGCTTGTTCAGCTCCAACAAGGTGCGCAGATAGACGTACGTCTTGCCCGTGCCCGTCTCCATCTCGATATCGAAATGCAGCTCCTGCCCGAGACTTTCCGACTGCGGCAGACCGTGCCGCGCTTGGACGGCACGCACATTCTTCAGCAGATCCTCCTGGTCGAGGCGCAGAAGATTGCCTACTCCCTGCTGCGCACTGTAGAGGTTCTGTCCTGCGGCGAATTGCTCTTCCAGATTATCGGCTACCGTGAAAAGCGCCGGCTTCGCCGTCTGTCCCTCAAACACGTCGCAGACGGCGGCAACAGCTTCCTGCTGATACGTGAGAGAAGGATCGAATTGCAGCTTCATCCTACTTCCCTCCTAGATCGAAATAAAGGCGTCTTCATCAAGCCCCGCACTCTTGAGCGTTTCCTTGAGGTTCGTCTTCTCCTGATCGGAGAGGAATCCCGTATCGCGGAAAACGACCTGCCATGTCTCGGGCGCATATTCCTCATGCAGCTTGATCAAGGCTTCCGCCGTCTCCATGGAAATCGACGATGCGAGGCAGATCATCAAAGCGCCCGCGCCGATGACGTAGATGGTCTGACCATCCACCTCGCGCTCCTCGACCTCATAGGAGAGGTCAAGTCCGAGCTTCAGCGCGATCTCATAGACAACATCGAGATTCGTGCGGTCGGGCAGGAAGTTGTCCATGCTCTCTTGCAGCGCCCCCTGCAAGTCTTCGGGCTGCGGCTGCCACTTCTGCAAGTTCGAGCTGTCGAGCTTGAACACCTTGAAGCCGATGTCGAGCGATGCCGCCCGCTCTGCATCCTCGCACTCCGCCTTGACCTTCTCGCCCGCCCGACGAATGCGCTCCTTGCCGATTTCGCAGATATTTTCATATTTAGTCGTATTAGATTCATTAATTTCCGGAATCTGAATCATAATAAATTTTGTACGAGTATTATTTTCTAAATTCCTTTGCATAACAGCATGAGCGGTAGTACCAGATCCAGAGAAAAAGTCCATCACTATATCATTATTTCCGACCTGTAAAACTTTCATCAAATACGCTACTAACGTAGAGGGTTTTGCGTAGTCAAATGGTATATCTAAGTCGGTAAGTTCATGCGAAGCGATTTGATTAATATGTTTTTCTATTAAACTATTTGGTTTTGCAGACAAGTTTGCAAGAACATCGGATAGGTATGTTTTCGTGTACACATTCCAGCAAGCTGGTTCGTGATTATCATTCAACAAATTAGAAGATTTTACTTTTTTTATGACAATCCTATCCATATTTTCTTCAAATTTCTTTTTAGTCCATCTCCATATACCATCACCCCATTCGGGGCGATGGGGAGGAAACGTTCTGCCTGGGGGAATAATATGTGAGCCATCTGGACACTCAATCCAAAATCTTTGCTCCGGATTGCGATTGCGTAAAGATGACATATACAATCGTACAAGTTGATATTTTTCCCCTTTTCGTTCCCCTTCATTCTCTATTAAATTATAAGAACTCTCATTGGCACCACCAGTAAACCCAACTGCTATTTCTCGGTTTTTAGTATATGTTACAATATAATCGAGATTAGGTGCCCAAAAATCTCCCTTATTATTACTCTTCTTCGTGATTCTCCCTGCACATCCAACAAAATTTCCTTCCCCAAACACCTCATCACAAATCTTCTTCAAGTTATCCTGTTCGTTATCATCAATCGAAATAAAAATAACACCATCGTCACTCAACAAATTTCTTGCCAAGCGCAATCTCGGATACATCATATTGAGCCAATCCGTATGGAAGTGTCCACTCGAATCACGCATCTCTTTATTGGCAGACTTCCAATTCCCCTCGTTATCGACCTGCCCTGTAATACGCTTATAGTTTGCAACATTATCGCGAAAATCGTCCTTGTAAACGAAATCTTTTCCCGTGTTGTAGGGCGGATCGATATAGATCATTTTCACCTTGCCATGATAGCTTTTTTGCAGGAGCTTCAAGACTTCAAGGTTGTCGCCCTCGATATAGAGGTTCTCGGTCGTGTTCCAGTCCTTGCTCTCCTCCTTGCACGGACGCAGCGTGCCGGTCGAGGGTATCTGCGAAAGGCGGAGCGCCTTGCCCTTGCCGTTCCAGCGGAAGCTGTAGCGCTCTTCCTCATCGTCCACATAGTCGCCCAACAGTTGGCGCAGGACGTCGAAATCGATCTTCCCCTCCTCAAATGCTTCGGGGAAAAGCTGCTGCATCGCCGCCAGATTTTCCTCCATGATATTTAGGGATTCTCCCGCTAATTTTTTCATATCTCTCCGCTCCCTTGCTCAATGATATTTGCTTTTTCGCGCTTGAGTTTCTGCAGTTTCGTATTGATTTCCAGCTTGCGGTTGAATTGACTTTCCTTCTTCAGCTGACCGCGAAGACTTGTTATTTCCTGCTCGATCTTTTGAAGTTGATTCATCGTTTCCCTTGCCGCCTCGCCGGATATGCCCTGCGCAGAAATTCCAACTTCCGTCAAATGACGGCGGCTGACCGTATCGAACCACGCCTCATACAGGGCGCAAAAATTCGTTGAGGGCATTCTCTTAAGGGACAAGCTTTCCCAGAATGGATCCGCCTCTGCAAGCCATCCTGTCTGCTCCGTCGCCGTCAAGGTCATACGGCTGCTGTCCGCTTGATTTTTTCGCAGCTTCCCCAGCCAAAGCTGCATCTTGTCGCCTAGGACGAAGAAAAGCAGCATAGGGTAAGGAATTGACCGAAACATGATTTCAGCCAGCCGCTTCAGCTGCTTTTCCTCTCGAAGAACGACTTCCATCACTTCGATTTCAGGATAGTCCCGTTCCTCATCAGCAAATGGTTGAATGAATGTGTTTTCCGTTTTGAGCGCATATCGCCAATACATTTTCTCCATCTGGTCAAAGATTTTCTTGTCGGCAGAGGATAGTTCCCCATTTTCATAAAACTGCTTTTTTGCCACGACCCGGTCAATGCGGGCATGGTCGTTCAAGTTCAATTTTTCATAAATCGTCATTTCAGCACCACGAAATCTACCAACTCAAAATCCGCCATGCCGTCATCAAAACTTTTGGGCATCGCTGTGCCGCCCTTGCTGAAGAGACTGGCAACCCCCACTTCCTGCTTTTTGCCGATCAGATCCTCGATGGACTTGGACAGCAGCGCGGAATATTTCTCCATGCGCCGCCCGTGCTTGGTCTCGGCGTTGAACACATCTGCCAAATCCTTGGCAACCGCCTTTTGCCCCGAACAGAATTTTTTGAGATAGTCCAGCACCTGTTTCGCTTGCAGGAAATTCGCCTCCACCTTGCCATCCTCGGTGATGTAGGCGAGATAATAGGGGAAGAGGGGATTTTGCTCTTTCGTCTGCCGTGCGCCCTTGATTTGACGCAATACGAAAATCACACCGGGCTGCACCGTGTCGCGGAGATTGTCGGAAATCCTCGCTATGGCATAGAGTCCGCTCGGTGCATGGGAGAGTTCTTCCTCGTGTTCCTTCATGTACTCCATGAGGTCGATCTTGAAGTCATTAAAAGTCAAGTCTGTGATGGAAATGCCGCCGGAAATATCTTCCAAGTCAACCACTTCATTTTGGAGCTTTTGGAGTTGTTTCTTGCGATACTCAAGGTCATTCATTTCCTTGTTTTTTTGCTCGTCGATAATATTTTCTTCTCCTGTGGCGGAGACATCTAAAAGCACCATGCGTCCCTTTACCCGCTCGGCAAGATCGATATAGGCGTCCAGGTCTTCCGTCGGCCAGAAGTTTACGAGCTGTATCACTTCATTTTTCGAGCCGATGCGGTCGATCCGTCCGAAACGCTGAATGATGCGCACAGGGTTCCAGTGGATGTCGAAGTTGATCAGATAGTCACAATCTTGCAGGTTCTGACCTTCCGAGATGCAGTCCGTCGCAATCAAGATGTCGATCTCCGCCTGCATATCGGGGAAGATGTTTTTTCCTTCCTTTGAAACAGGAGAAAACAGCGTCAGCACCGTATTGAGGTCGGAAAGTCTGATACTCCTCCGTAAAGCGGCAGGAATGGGAAGGGTGGACTTATTGCTCTCCGAGCTGCCCGTTACCAAGGCGGTGTATATTCCGGAGCTTTCCATAGCGGGAGCGATATTTTTGTACAAATACTCTGCCGTATCGGCAAAGGCGGTGAAAATGATGATCTTGCCGTTGCCGGGGTTGATGGGATTCTCGATTTTACGGGCAATGCGGTTCTTGAGCGTTTGGAGCTTGTTGTCGCGCTGAGGTGTAATGACTTTGGCACTCTTGAGGATTTCGGCAAGTTCCTCTGCATCCTGCTCCAAGTCTTGACGCCATTTGATTAAATCCATATCTTGGAGCAGCACCTTGATCTTGCTGCCAAAAACCAGATCCTGCGTGTCCAAGCCTTCCTCGTCAAAATCCAATCCCTCGATATTCAGCTCGGCATGATATTCCCCTTCGTGACGTTCGATGATTTCCAAGGTGTCGGCAATACGTCGGGAGATTTTCTCTACAGTCAGCACGAAGGAGTGGATGGAGCTTTCCATGCGCTTTAAGAGATTCACTCGCATGAGATGCACCAGTTGATTTTCGCGATCAGACTGTCTAAATACGCTCTTGCCTCCCGCCACGCTCATATCGTAGCGCTTTTCATAGGCGTGGCGCTTCTCCGGACGTATATAGCGCAGCGGCGCATAAAGTCCCAGGGTCAGGCGGCGAATCATTTTGTTGACCTCGCCAATGGGCGGGAATTCGCCCAAGGTATCGATTTCCGCACATTCATTGATGGGCTTGAGGCGAGTGGGAAATCTGCTAATTTCTGCGATGTTGTAATATTTTTCGATATGTTTGCGGGAGCGGGCGATGGTAAGGGTGTCCAGCAGTTTGAAATAGTCCAAATCCATCATTTCCACAAATCGCTTGGTCGTACGTTCCTGCTCCGGCAATTCCGACCATTTATTAAACACCAGCTGCGCCTTGCGCAAGGTAAATTCTATGCTGGGGATGCCTGCCTTCTTCAAGGCATCGTTTCTTCCCTCGGTGATGAAGGCAATCTGATTCTTGATGTCGTTCATTCGATTGTTCACGGGGGTAGCGGAGAGCATCAGCACCTTTGTCCGCACGCCTGCTTTGATAATATCCTCCATGAGTCTCTCGTATCTGGTCTTGCGGTCGTTATGCGGGATGTTGTTGCGGAAATTATGACTCTCATCGATAACAATAAAATCATAATTTTCCCAGTTGAGCGTGGCAAGATTGATCGCCCCGGACATTCCCTTGTAGCGGCTAAGGTCGGTGTGATTCAATACATCGTAGTTGAAGCGATCGGAGACGAAGATATTGCGCTTGTCGTTTTGGGTATAAATCGTCCAGTTTTCCCGGAGTTTCTTTGGTGCAAGCACCAGCACCCGATCATTCCTCAATTCATAGTATTTGATAATCGCCAAAGCCGTGAAGGTCTTGCCCAAACCAACGCTGTCGGCAATAATGCAGCCGCCGTACTTTTCGATTTTGTCAATGGCGCCCATGACCCCATCCCGCTGGAACTTATAGAGCTTGTTCCAGACAAGGGACTCCTTGATTCCCGTCCTGGTCTTAATGATCGTCTCCTCGGTCAGCTCCCCGAGATATGCCTCAAAGATATGGTAGAGGGTAATAAAGTAGATGGACTCGGGCGTATTTTCCTTGTAGAGGACTTCCATTTCCGAGAGAACCTTTTCCGTCACATCTTCCACGGCGGCAGGGTTTTCCCAGATTCCGTCAAAAAGCTGCAGGAAGCCTTGTGTCGCGGTTCGTCCGTACATACAGGTGTTGGCGTCATTGCGCAGCGAAGGCGTCAGCCCCAGCCCGTCACTGGAAAAGTCCACCGTGCCCTGAATGGCGATATCCTGTTCCGGCTCTTTGTCCTTCACATAAACGAGGCGCATTTGGGCAGGATTCGTTTCCCGATACGATTTGATACGCACCTTCTTCCGAAGCCATTCGGCACACTCTTTGGCAATGGCGGATTGGGTCAGCTTGTTGCGGAGCTTCAGCTCGAAATCGTTGCCGGATAGGCGATTTCCCATGCTGTGGGAAGCGATGTAGAACTCTCGTTGAAAGTCGCTCTTCTGCTTGATATAGGAGGGCGTAGTGAAGATGAACCGCATCTCCTCGATACCGGCAAGTTCTTTTTTGAGTGCTTCGTAGGCGTAAATCGTAAAGTAAGCAGAGATGACGGCGAGTTTCGCCCCCGGACGCAGCCCTGGGCGAAGCTCGTCAATCACGCGCCCCTGCTGCTTATTGTCCAGTATCTTCGGCGGCTGCACTTTTATATTCCCCCTTGCTCGGCTGATGGCGGCAGATATACCATCAGTTTTCTGCCAAGTGAAATTTTAAGATTTTAGCAGGAATCAAGAGCTTTTTTAGCGAATGCCTACTATAGTTATTGTGACCACTGGACACGGATTCTGGCTTTGGCAGAAAACCGATGAATTGTCTGCCGCCTACGCTTCATCGCGGATGTGATGCTCTAAACGCTAAAGCCCTAAGAGCATCGTCCGCTTACTCATGCGCCCACTTATGAAACGTCGGGCGCGATACGCCCAAGCGCCGTGCAGCCTCGCGCTCCGATATTTCGCCGTTCTTCCACTTCCGACGTGTTTTCTCGTAGCCTTCCGGCTTCGCGAGCAGCGGCCTGCCAAACCGCACTCCTCTTGCCCGTGCCGCTGCCATCCCTTCCATCGTTCGCTGATGGTTCATACTGCGCTCCATGTGCGCAACGTAGGAAAAGATTTGGATAACGAGATTCGAGATGAATTTCCCCGTGAGATCGTCGCCCTGCTTGCGGCGCGTATCGATGAGCGGCATGTCCAAGATGACGATGGCGGCCTCTTTTTCGCGCGTGATGATATCGAGCTGGCGGATCATTTCCTCGTAGTCGCGCCCAAGCCGATCCAGGCTCTTCACCACCACCGTGTCACCGCTTGTCAGCCGAGCCATCATCGCGTTGTAGGCAGGACGGTCAAAGTCCTTGCCGCTCTGCTTGTCAGCGAAGAGGCAGTCCGTTGAGATCCCGAACTCCTCCATCGCCATGCGCTGCCGATCATCATGTTGAATGGCAGTAGATACTCGGACGTAGCCGTACGTAATGCCTCTGCTTGTCCCATCGGTAACAGATGCGCCTTTTGCGCCGTGAATGTTGTTGATGTCCATCGAGATTCCTCCAATCAAAATACAGAAAGTCGGTACTCCTTGATTTTAGAGGAATCCTTGCTTTCGTTATCCTTTGATTCCCTGGCAAGAAAATTTTTCAAACGAAGCCGGAAAATAAAAAGAACAGTCGTGCAAGCCAAATGCTCGCATGACCGTTCTTTTTGCAATATTCGCTTCAAACTTCTCACATAAAAAATCCGTATAGTTCATTGAAAACCGTATATCCCAGGAAATAAAAAAGGCGTAAACTACACGCACAAACGTCCACCTTGTGGACATTGTGCACCGCCCTTAATGAAAGTTACCCAATCAGTCTGCGCCCTTCGGGCTTGACTTCTTG
>ERZ772945.617-NODE-617-length-28066-cov-17.237514_pt1 | contig 28066 bp, 17 predicted proteins | sample MGYA00511681_ERZ772945 | MGnify/ENA primary metagenome ERZ772945 (study PRJEB29015, sample SAMEA2737943) | human oral metagenome | biome: human oral; feature: human-associated habitat; material: dental | place: China | collected 2143 ...
GGGTGATAGATGTTAGGTGTTGATGATTAGCCATAGGGGTATCTCGGTGATCACGCCCATTCCCTTTCCTGCTACCTGTAGTTGTCGCACACGCTGATACAGCAGATACGACTTACCCGCATGTCTCACACCAACTATCACATAATTGCCATTCTCTTCAAAGTCTATGGGACGTTCCACAAGTACCGCCTCATCCACCTCACGCTGCTTACTAATCAGGCACTGTTTGATGACATCTTTACTAATACTCATATAAATTACGTTTAATAAGAAACATGTGTTCTTATAAAGTTCGGTTTACAAAGTTATATATTATTTATAAGACAAACTTTATAAACTCTGACTTTTTACGCTTTTTTTATCACGAGTCGGCGGATTCAACAAGCAAGTGTATATTTTAGGTAATCTTTTCATAAAGTATTGCGGAGCTGATGCAAACTTCATTTTTCTTGTTCTTTGGGTATTTGGAGCGAGGTCGTTTAACATCTGATTATCAATAACTCTTGTCAGCTCTACCCTCTCACACCCCTTTATTTACTAAACATTAAAGTATATAAAGAGCTAACATAGAGACTCCAAAATCCATACTTAGTTTACACGAGTTATCCATAGTACAAAGAGTTTCTATTTAAGGAACTACAATACTTGTTTATCAGCAGGTAGCCTAAAAATATAAAAAATATCACTCGAAATTCCAGAAGACCAAGAAAAGATCTTATCTCATCTCCTCCTCTGAGCAAGGTAAAGCTTCTCCTATAATAGAGTTTACAACCCACAGAAAATCATTGAGCTACAAATAGTCTTAACAAAGACAGATGTGTCAAAATAGACACACCCGCTTACTTAAAGTTCATATATCGTCTCATCCCCACAGATGTTTCTAATCTTGAGGCGGAGAGGTTTGTTGTCGGAGGTAATTGTACCATCCCAAAAGCTTTTAGTATCAATACCATTCTTACGTACATAACCGAGGCGATCGATGAGGACTTCAGCATCGCTGTGCCAAGGAGAAGAAGTATCGGCAGAACTACAATCAAGGCTTAAGAACTCTATTGTCTCCAGTCCTTCTTCACTCAAAGTGATAGGCTTAAACGCTTTACCACTCTTCAGCGTTTGTTGCTGTCCTTTAAGGTTAAACTCTTCTATCCTCTTATTCACACGGTCGCTAAAGAAACGATTGATGCTTACTTGCCACACTTTGAAAGCCTCACCTTCTGGCTGAATTTCCTTCACATCAAACTCGGCATCATCTTCTACAACAACATTGTCGAGCACATTCTTTAAGTCTCTTAACTCAACTTCTATCAATGTGTTGTTCTGCTCTTTAATGAATTGCTTTATTTCCTTTATATCAGTGATATCAATATAATAAACAACTACTTTCTTTGTTTCGTCAGGTAGGTTAGGCATCGCTTCTTTCAGAATACGATTCATCAGTGCTGTGTCTAACAAACGAGTACTACTATCCATTAAGTTTGGAAGGTAAACTGGTTGCATACCCACCTTCGTGTCATGAATGCTTCCAGCCCAGAACTTATCGAGCGCATCCTCATTGCGAAGTCCAGGTATTAAGCTCTTTAGCTTATCCATCGTCTGCACAGGATTGCGATAGAGTGAAACACCATCTTTTATCTCCATCACCTCAAACTCAGCTCTTGCCTTACGCAATCGGTCGCGTGTAGTCTCAATGCTGTTAATGCCAATATCGCAATGGATAAACTTGCGCCCTAACTTACTTGCCACTGTAGCCGTTACACCACTGCCACCAAAGAAGTCTGCCACAAGCATACCCTCGTTACTGCTGGCCTTGATGATACGCTCTAATAGGGCTTCTGGCTTTTGGGTGGCATAGTCAACTAATTCCTTAGCTTGACCTGCTATTACATTAATATCTGTCCAAATTGATTGTAGAGGTTTACCAGGCATCTCATCTAAATAGATTTTCTTTTTAGGAAAGCCAGAAGATGTATAATAAAGTAGACCTTGCTTTTCCAGTTCAGACATTGTTTCAAAAGAATATCTCCACGTTCTAACAACACCATTCCACTCGTATGTGGATCCTCTTCCCCCTGGACCAAGCGTATTTTCTACTTTATATTTTCTTCCATCTCCATCATCCATAGAGTACATTTTCAGATACTTTTCTTCGTATGGTTGGTATTGTATATTCCATGTGTATTTTTCATTATCCTTTGAATAGTAAAAAATCACATCATGAATCTGCCCATACTTATTTGCATCGTTATGGGAATAAACTCTTTGCCATACTATCTCATTTCTGAAATTATCCTCTCCAAATATCTCGTCCATAAGAATCTTCACATAATGTCCGATGTGCCAATCCAAATGCACATAGATAGAGGCTGTATCACTCATAACGGACTTTATTGCCATAAGGTTCTCATACATCCAATTCAGATAGCGTTCCTTATCCCACACATCACCATACATCTTTTCTTCAAAGTTACGGAGTTCTTCGCTATCAATCTCTGTCTCGGCTTGCTTAATCGCTTCTGCCACCTTTGGGTTACGACGAATATAAACCTTCTTGGCATAATCGGCACCACTGGCAAAAGGTGGGTCAATATAGACAAGGTCTACCTTCACACCCTTCTCTTTAAGATAAGCGCAAGCAGAAAGGCACTCACCACGAAACACGAGGTTATGATTAGGATTCTTGCCCACCACTTCCTGACTCTCTACTTCATAGAGTGGCATACCACGCTGAATACGCTCAAACACCTTATCATTATCACGGTAACGAAGAATGCGCTGCGTGCGCACAAAGTTGTCGAGTATTGCTTGTCCTTCGAGGACATTAGGATCATAAGAAATATATTTGATTGCCATGATTAATTCTTTTACTTGAAAAATTGATTGATAGCGTTGATAGTCCTCTCATCTTGTTCAGCTGGTGTCATCGTGTCTTCGATATACAAGAAACTAAATCGATTATAACCAAAGTGCTCGTTATTGAGTTTCACAAACTCTTCCTCCACAAACTGTCTACGTTCAGCAAACTTAGCAGCAAAACCTTCACCTTTCGTCTCAATGATAAGTATTTGTTTGATTGCCCCTTGTTCATCTCTGCTAATCACTAAGAAGTCGGGTGTGTAATTGCCAAGCAGCCCCCAGTTCTTACCAGACTTCTTATAGCAACGTATTTTGAAATCGGTCAGGTTATCATCGCCATTGAAATAGAACTCGAGTTGCTTATCACGTATGATAGCTTGAAGAGAGTCTGAAAAATAACCAATCTCAAAACTACTGTCGAACCTATAAGGTAGATAATGATAAGTCTTGTCATTGATATTGCTATCTGTTGACTCGTAACTATCGGGGCTATCCAATAATGCTTGTATAGTCTGCTCTTGATTGCCTAATGTTTTAAGCGTATCAATAGTTGTTTGTATTGCTGCCCTTAGACGTTTCTTCCCTTTATCAGCATCAATTATCTTTAATACTTGCTCTTGGTTTGGGAAATATTTAGAAGTATCATTCACTTCTATTGCTGATTTGAAATTCTTAATCTGAAGCAGTTCAGCTGTCTCTGGTATCACTTCTTCTTTCACCTCAATAGAACGATGAGGAACAAAGGCTTTACGCACATTCGCACGCACCTGCTTTTGATTAAACTCTCCTTTAAGGTAGCGTACACCCTCACGAATATCCGTGATAGTATCAAAGATAGCTTGCAGCGCTGTGGTGTACGGCTTCAATTGAGCAATATGCAAAGTGCGGAAGCTCTCTTTACAAAAAAGATGTAGCCAGCTATTAAATGTAATAGCCTTGTCACTTTCATCATCCTGCAACAGTTCTGTTGATTTACCTTCTATCTCTCCTTTTAGATTCTGTTGTTGGATTAGTTGTAAGCCACTAGTGGAATAAAAATCCTCTCTTTGCAGTTCTTTTGCAGTATTCAACTCATCCTCTAACACTAATGTCAGATAAGACACCTTCAGTTGGAAGAAGTCAATTGGAGGCACACGCAATTTCTCCATTCGAGAGAAACGTTGCAAGGTGTACCGTTTGGCATTTCCTCCTTTGTTAAGCTCTTCAATAGACGTGTTTTGTTGCTTGTCTAATTCCCTATTCAGTGTCTTAGCGTTATCCTCATTAAGCCAAATCAAAGCTGTTTCCTTATTATTCTTTACAACCTGACGTAAGCAACGACAAGAGGTCTGCAAAACCATATTCTGTGGGCATGCACCTTTTTGAGGCAAGATAACACTGGTCAGGCTCTTACAGTCCCAACCCTCTTTACCTATTTGCGCTAACAACACTATCTTAACCTTTGAGAGATTAGTGTCTAATGAAGCAAACTCAACAGCAGCACTCTCAGGTACGGAATACTCTTTATTTCCACCATGATATTTAAGAATAGCATCAGCAGGATTCAAGCCGAACTTACTGATAAGCTCAGCAACGATGGGATAGATATTCTCCTCCAAATTGTCTATATGGCCACAATAGATGGCCAGTTTTGCACATGTACCATTAGAATAAACTAAATTACCATAGGTGTCAAGAAACTCTGTCACGCCTTTGCGAATAATAGTTTCATAACCACCATCTGCCACTTTTATTGTTGGAGACTTCAAAAAATTACCCACACCTTCTATCAGCGGATAATAATAAACAACATTTGAAAGGTTCTTGTTTTTCAATGACAAGTCTAATCCCACCTTCACCGACTCGGCAGTAGAAAGATAAGGAGTACCCGAGAAGCCTAAAACAGTATTAAAGGTTTCTGTTTCAGTCCATTTATTAACAACCTGACGAAGCTTTATGTCACCGTCTGAAGCATGGTGCACCTCATCAATGAAAATAGAGAGATGGGGAATTTTTCCTACAATAGAACGAAGCTCATTAGATATCTCAAACTCTTTCTTTTCCTTATCGCTAAGCAATGATGGGCTTTCATCTTTATCTAATTTGTCAAGAATTACTTTCTCTGCATTGGTCACAGCCACCAGACCACGAACCTCATTTGAGGTCAGATGACTATTTATCTTTTGTGCATTTGGGTTCTTAACAAGATTGCTTTTTTGTGCCGTCTTCTGCGCATCAAGTACCTCAAACTGTATCTCATTCTTTATTTGTGATGCCGTAGGGTTTGGAAGAATCCACGCCGGATCAAAGTCTTGTATATTCTTTATACTTGGGATAATAGAAGACTTCAAGCCTGATGGAGCCAAGATCATAAAGTTATGTGCAAAGGAGGGGTTATCTGGCTCATTTAATGAAAAATACAAGTCAAGATAGATAAACGCAGCCATCAAATACGTCTTACCAGCTCCCATTGGTAAACTAAAGATATAATCAGGATAGGCTACATCATAAAAGAACTTCTTAAAGACAGCTACATAATCGATAGTATCAGGGTTATCTTCAATGTATTTCTTTAATGCCGGTGCTGAAGCATCCCCTTTCTCATCACTCAGACAAGCGTATTCATAAAGTGAAGCTGCTGCTTTATTAGTCTCCAGAATACGCCTTGCCTTCGTAGTAAGACTCATGTTATCAAGATCAAGAGACAAGAAATCGCCCTCCGTGAAAAGCCTCCACAAAGGTTTATTACCACATTCTATCTTCAAGAACAAGTAAGTCTTTATAGCATCAATTTGCGCATCACGCATCATCCCTTTACTTTCAATGTATGAAAGCAAAGACCTGACAGGGCAATCTATACGACCTAACCATTCGTCCCTTTTCCTTTGTATAATTCTATAGAACATTGTCTTAATCTTTAATCATTTTGCTCGTAACCATACGAGTAATTACTGTCCATATTTCACAATCATTGAAGAAGTGAACAGATTTCATGCGTTTTGATGTGCTTCCATAAGTAGGTTCTTAGTCACTAAGCCTACGAAATAGTATTCTACAAAGGTAACTAAAAAAAACTATAATGAATAAGAACGATGTCACTTTTATTAATAAAACATCTCGCTCAAAACCCTCAAATATATGCAATTTAGTTTTATTTTTAGTTGCTGTCATATTTAACATTTGACATAAAACGCATATTATAAGATACTTACAAGGCGACTTTACATGACAGATATGACAGCAACTTCCAAACATCTTACACAAGGGTTCTACTGCTCCATACGGTTAGAGACAGGATTATCCATTACAGATTAGGCTCTTCGTAGAGCTACCAGTTACTCTGTCCCAGCATGGAGTTCATGTTGCAGAGGTTCGGGATATTGGCAAGGACACGACCGACATGAGAAGGCTTATCATAAGTAGCCGGCTGTCCTACCACTGACAAAAGTTTTCTGAAGATGGAGATAGTAGTCATGTTGATACCCTTCATCACATCTTTAGGGATAGATAAACACTTTAGGAAGAGAGCTTCAACAGGAGAACATAGCTACCACACTCTTGTCAAAAATCCTTACATACCACCAAACTAAGGCCTTTCAAAACAAGAGTATGTCCTCCTCTATTATCGAGTTTGTAACCTACAAGAAATCAGCACGTTACATACAGCATAAAAGAAGACGCCCTTCTTGCTTTAAGAAGGGCGTCTTCAACACGCAAGAAGGGCATGTTCTCAAATACTGTCAGGCCTCTTCTTGTCGCTTCCTCAGCCTCCTCACGAATGGAGAAGAGAGTGGTTAGCGAAAAATATCAACATTCTCTATCTGTCCGTTTAATGGTTTTTCTTCCTCACTCCGTATTCTTGTAGAACCTTCCCTGCATTCTCTTCTCACAGCGAAGCGCTGAAATTTGCACACAGGCAGAGCCCACAGAAAAGTGAGCCCCGCCCTCTCTATCGCTCAAAAGGTCCTCTTATTGTCCATTAACAGGCAGGAGCGTCACAGTAAGTGTTACTACCTCATGACCATCACTATCACTGTCTGTAATTAGCAGCTTACCTTTTTCGAATTTAAGAGGTAATTGCTCTTTATCGGTAAAGCCGTCTTCTTTCTCAGAGACAGCAATTACTAACTCGTTAGCATTTGTCCATTGCCAGTAATTCATCATATCTTCATTACTGCGACTATTGGTTACATAATACGAACCAGCGTGTGTGAACGTCACTGTCTGCAGTATGTCAAAGTCTTTGAAATCATCTAATCTCTCTTTAGCCAACTTGAGTTTATCCTTATACTCAGATGCGTCAATAGCAGCCTTCAGACCGTTTTTAACGTCATTAAAAGAAGTTGTCGTAGCCGTCCCATCATAAACTTGCTTACCATCATAGCTCACTGTGAGGTGTAACTGAGACAATTTCCACGTGCGACACAGATAGTCAGTGTTCTTATCAGACGGTAGCACCCCTGCTTTCTCTGCTGTCAACTTTGATACCTTACCCTTATTAGTCAACTGAAGACTGTAAGAAGACTTATTGATCGGAGTGATTGTCAGCTCACCAAAGCCATTCAACACATAACTATCCCCCTTCTTCTCGTAGCTACCAGAGAGGATTTCGTCATCTTTTGTACCCAAGATACTGGCATTCTTAACGATGAAATAACGTCCTCCCTCAGACAGTTCAATACTCTTCCAAGTAGACCCAAATGTTGTCACCTTGTATCTCGCAGCATCAGCAACGTGCGATGGTTGCTCAATGATAGGTTTTTCTACATCATCGTCCGAACTGCTACATGCTGTAAAACTTAGTGTTGTCAATGCTAACAAACTCGCTACCAAAAATTGTGAATGTCTCATATCATTTTCTTTAAGTATTTGTTTTATCCTTTGAAGTCATCTAATCGCTCATTTATAAGCCACCTGTACCTAATCAACCCTTGCCAACCTATCTTGCTAACAAAGGATTAAGCAATGCTAAACTCATATTCTTTTCTTTAGATAAGGCTTCTATCTATTCAATTAAATTCTATCAGTCACAAAGATAAAAATACTTTTGTTAGCTATCAATCATTAGCCGTTAAAAATAAATAAACACTCGTTTATCTCTCTCAAACCAATTATAAATCTTGTTTTCCATATTCTTCAAAACATTGTAGCAGACTCTCTTGAAGATATTTACATCCCACCTTACAGTAAAGAATCAATCTTGAAAGGCCGAAGACGGAGATGAAAAAAGAGCCAGATAATTGACAATCAATTATCTGGCTCTAACTTTTGTGCGCCTAACAGGACTCGAACCTGCACAACGTGAGTTACTAGATCCTAAGTCTAGCGCGTCTACCAATTCCGCCACAGGCGCATAACGACTGCAAAGATACGCAATGTTTTGCATATAACCAAATATTTGGGAATTTCTTTTATATCCCTTTCCTACCTATGTGACATTTGTTTATAAATATTCTTATGACATTTGTTTACGATTGAAATAAAAGATATATCTTTGCAAAAACAGATGGGTTGCTAAATAAATCTCTCCTTGCGTCCATGTGTGATCAAGATACCTCATGAGAAAGAAGGGGCTGATTTTACGAATAGCCAACAATGATCTAAACAATATTAATTCTTTAACTAATAAACTATTGACAATGAAAAAGACATTATTAACTGTTCTATGTATGGGAGCTTTGTATGCGTCAGCTTCCGTAGTTAACAATGGTACTGGTAAGACTGGCGTAATGATGAGGCAGAATACAGTCTCCGTTAAGCCCGTTCCTACCAAGAATGCTTTGAGTAAAGATGAGCGTGCCGCTATCTCACTCATTACGTCTATGTATAACACAAAAGGCTTTGATAACACTGCATACCTGAAGAGGCACTGCACAAAGAAGTTGCTTAAGGTGTTGAAGGCTGCGTATGATTATGAATATGATTCACAACCAGATGCTTATGCTGGCTGGTTGTTCCGCTCTGGTGCTCAAGATGGACCGAGCGATGCACATAAGGTTCTGCGTGTTGTGAGCCTTGGTAACAACTGGTATCAGTACACTTTCTTGGATATGGGTATAAAATGTACCAATAAGGTAAAGGTTATCAAGGTTGGTAACAAACTGATGTTTGACGAGATTAAGCAAGGTAAAATATAAAACTTAGAGTTTCTTCTGAACCTCCCAGTCCCTCCTTTTAGAGGGATTGGGCGTTGGGAAGGGTCTTAATCACCTTCCTTGCAAACTCTATAATCGTATCCTTGCCTCGTGCAAAGTCTTCAGAAATGAGGGAAACCTTATAGTCAGGGTCAATACCAAACTCTGTCATCTGTCTATCACGGTCGTACATCGGACAAGCAGAGAAGCGTACAGCCCACCCGTTAGGTAGCTCTGAACTAAAAGGTAGACCAGCTCCGCCGCCAGTACGGTCGCCAACAATCTTGACATTTGGGCAACATTTCATATACTTCACAAACTCATTAGCAGCAGAGAAGACGCTACGGTTGGTCAATACAATGACTGGTTTATGCCAACGAACACCTTTTCCTGGTTTTAAGTATTGCGGTTGTAACGAAGAGAAATCATCATGTCCCTTCCCTGTTTTATGCTGTATGTAGCCAACGAGTAGTTCCTCGTTTGTGAAGCGTGCAGCTAATGTTTCAGCATTTGAAACACTCCCTCCTCCATTATTTCTTATGTCAATTATCAGTCCGTTGCAGGGCTGCAAATGAATGAAGATATCATCCAGATTACCAGCACCAATAGTCCCTTGGAATGTCTCACAGCGCACATAACCGATGTTATCATCAAGGACAGTATAGTCTAAGCCGCTTGCAATGAGATAATCAGTCTTGAGGTAGATCCTTTCTAACGAATCAGAATAGTTCTTGGGATAGTCTTCATGCCACGCCCAGTAGCGTCCTACATCGAAAGAAGTGTACAGATTGACGTGTCCATCCTTCAGTTCAGAGAGCATATTAGTCATCACCTCGAACTGTTGTTTGGCTGTCATAGAGTTATCAAACTGCCGTGCATAACGACTGTGCACCTCCTGCCAGTCTATTCCTTTCTGTGAGAAGAAACAATAGTGTTCGTCGATGATTCGCCACAAAGCCTCGAAATTGCCTTGTGGACTATCTGATAGCTGATCGTTGGTGACACAACTTGTCACAGAGCTGAGGATGATCAGTGCTGAAACCAGTACGTATAGAAAGGAAAGAAAAAGCTTTCTCATGGGATAAACTTATTGATTGAGAATTTACGAACAATACCAATCACGAGGAGATTACTCCATACATGTTGGCGTAGCTGATTGACCCTCGCTTGCTGGTAATCACCAAGATAGCCTACACGGAAGGTCGTATGGCGGAGCGTGAAATCAAAGGTAAGCTGCTGGCGGAGCGACGGAGCAGACGCAGGTGTTGTGACAATAAGATTATGGTCGTAGTTGTCACGTGTAAAGATCTCGTAATAACTCTGTCCGTAATTAGGCGAGAAGGCCAGTCCGAGGAGCGGCACCTGTACCTCATATCGTAGTTGGAAAGGGAGCTTGAGAAGGTGGGAACGATAAGCTGCCACGGCAGTCGGTGCAATATTCACCTGTGCGTAAGCCTGTGCAGGATTGTTAGAATTACGCATATTATAGAGGAATCCGAGTCGTGTATCAACTCCCCCACCCACTTTTAAGCGTAGTTCTCCTTCTCCAACCTTCCATTTCCCCAAGGCATACAACCAGTTATACTGAAAGTTGTAGAAGCCACCTAATTCGTTGTTGTTCTCCTTTCGTTTACGAACAGACACGATTTGTGCTTGGTGTATAAGTTCTCTTGACAGCTTAGAGCCGTTCTCACGCTCAGAATGGGAGACATAACGAAGTTCTGTCCCAGCGTATTCTTCGGGTGTGAGGTAGGTGTCGAGGACGTTTACAGCACCAAATCCCAACATTTGTGCATTGGTAATCACCTTGTTACTACGTAGGGTGTCCTGTGCAAACGTAGCTGTCGGTGTTACGAAAAGGGTTATTGCTAAAAGTGAGACACAGCCAAATAAAAATGTCTTTAGGTTCATAGGCTTGATAAAGAAAATAGGATGTAAATGCAACTCAAATAGTTGTTTGTTGAAAACTGATAGGTGATAATATGATTAGGTATTTATAAGTAAAACGATGAAAGGGGGAGTGTACGAGGTGTACATCCCCTTTTCAATAGTCTTTTTATCATACAGTTTACTCATTGTCGAAGAGGTTCAGCTGGCCAGTAATCTCATCAATGACCTGCTGCTGAGACTTACCAGCATCTGGATCGAGATTTTCCTCCTCGTTATCCATTGTAGGGTTCTCCTCCTGCAGGTCGTCTTCAGTGTTTTCATCCTCCTCCTTCTCCTTTTCAGGGAAGCGTGTTGGCTCCAGTTCTTCAATCTTGTCAACCGTCCAAGTGGTCAGACGTTTACCCTTTGCCTTAAATCCCTTCACACCCACGAATTGTTCAGCATCGACCTCCTCAGTACCACGTGAGGCATCAGCTCCACCGTATGTAATCAGAATACGAGGGAAGGCAACATCCGTTAACAGCACCATCTTGGAGTTAGGATTGTCTCCGATAAAGTTCTGATGACGCTTGTTAGCTTCCATCTGAAAACGCTTCAAGTAAGGATAACCCTGATTGTCGGCATCAAAGATGACAGCCGTCCAAGGCTTGTCGGCATCAAATTTCTCTATGCGCAGAATGTTGTCTTCATAATGATTGGCCGAGTCAAAGTTCGTGATATAGAACTCTCCGTTCTTAAGAACGACCAAGATACTATCTTGATCAGAGAACTCTCCGAGATAACAACCATGGTCTTCGTAGTTGATACGGTTGACATCTGGGTCGAACCAAACCTTACGACCACCTAATGTAGAGTGTCCGTGACTCTTAAGTGAGATGCGGTGAATACTCTCCTTAGTCAGCAGATTACCCTTTGCGGCACGTCCTTTGATAAGGATGTTAGCAAAGTCACGCTCCATAAAGATGTTCTGCTTCTTCTTATCAGGGTTTGGGTCGAGTGTAATCTTTATCACTTCCGCCTCACCATTAGGGTTAGCTGTGAAATAGTTAATCTTAGAACCAGGCGTACCAAGGGTCACGTCGTATTCCTTATCACGTGTGATAGAAGTCACGTTGAAACGTTTAATATAATAAGGTCCTGTCTTTCCGTCCCGATAAACTACATTATAGATGGTACGTTTATCATTCTTTTTGAACACTTGTACGTGGAGTACGCCCTTACCAACAAAGACTTTGTCGGCTATTCGGATAACCTTATACTTACCATCACGGTAGAAGATGATCACATCATCAAGGTCGGAACAGTTCTGAACGAACTCCGCTTTCTTAAGACCCGTACCAATGAAGCCTTCTTGTCGGTCGATATATAATTTCTCATTGGCGTCGACTACCTTAGCCGCAACGATAGTGTCGAAGCTCTTTATCTCTGTACGACGTGGATGATCCTTACCATATTTCTCCTTCAAGTGTGTAAACCACTCAATAGTGACACGTACCATCTCACTGAGATCTTTATTAATCTCAGCTATCTCGGCCTTAATTTTCTGTATCAACTCGTCTGCCTTGTCCTTATTGAACTTCAGAATGCGTTGCATCTTGATTTCTAAAAGACGGATGATGTCGTCACGTGTCACCTCACGGATAAAGTTCTTCTTATAAGGCTCAAGTTTTGAGTCAACGAAATCAACAACTTCGTCAATATTTTTAGCCGTCTCGAACTTACGTTCCTTATAGATACGATCCTCGATAAAGATACGTTCAAGGGAGTTATAGAACAACTGCTCTTCCAGTTCATGCTTACGGATTTCCAGTTCAAGTTGCAGTAACGCCTTCGTGTGCTCGGCTGAATTGCGCAATACATCCGATGTTGTCAAGAACTCTGGTTTGTTGTCTCGGATGACACAACAGTTCGGTGAGATATTAACCTCACAGTCGGTGAAGGCATAGAGCGCATCGATTGTCTTATCACTTGACGTACCCGGTGTAAGATGAAGTTGAATCTCCACCTCAGAAGCTGTCATATCCTCTACCCTACGAATCTTCAGTTTACCCTTCTCAACAGCCTTGGTAATAGACTCTTGAAGCGTGTTAGCCGTCTTGGTAAAAGGTATCTCACGGATGACAAGCGTCCTATTGTCGAGTTTCTCAACCTTCGCACGTACTTTCAATACGCCACCTCGCTGACCATCATTATACTTCGAAACATCAATGCTACCCCCTGTTGGGAAGTCAGGATAGAGATGGAACTCCTCGCCACGCAGGTAGTGAACGGCAGCATCGCAGATGTCGTTAAGATTATGTGGGAGTATCTTGGATGACAAGCCGACGGCAATACCCTCAGCACCCTGCGCCAAAAGCAGTGGGAACTTCACTGGGAGCGTAATCGGCTCTTTGTTTCTTCCGTCGTAAGAGAGCTGCCACTCCGTTGTCTTAGGATTAAAAACCGTCTCTAAAGCAAACTTAGACAATCGTGCCTCAATGTATCGGGGTGCTGCTGCACGGTCGCCTGTAAGAATGTTTCCCCAGTTACCTTGTGTGTCAATGAGCAAATCCTTCTGTCCCATTTGCACCAAGGCATCACCAATAGAAGCATCACCATGAGGGTGGAACTGCATCGTATGTCCCACGATATTAGCCACCTTGTTATATCGTCCATCGTCCATTCGCTTCATAGAATGGAGGATACGGCGCTGTACAGGTTTCAGTCCGTCCTCGATATGAGGTACGGCACGTTCCAAGATTACGTAGCTGGCGTAATCCAAGAACCAGTTTTTGTACATGCCAGAGAGATGATGTACGGCTGAGGCATCAAACCTATCAGCAGGCTTGTAATCAGAATGAGAATTCTGCTCCTGGCTATCTTCACCAGGAGTAAGGCCGTCCATGTCTTTTATTTCGTCATCCATATAGTTCTTGTTTTATCTCTTTAAGAAGCAAGCTTCATAAGACTGCAAATGTACGAAAAAAAAAGTAAACAGGCAAATTATAGCTTGTTCAAGTGTTCGAATTGGTTTTCTGTTTGCAGCCTACGCTCGTTTCGCCTGTGTCATAATCCTCCTCCATGTGTCACAAAGGAAACCGCAGATAGCAAATGGAGACTTTAGCAGATGCCACATCTTGACTCCCTACAATTCAAAACTTACTTTGAGAATAATCGATTTAGGCGAAAGTTTCGCAGTAAACCTATTCTTTTTCGGCTAAAAAAGCGTAACTTTGCGTCAAAAATTAAGGTATAAATAGATAATTATGGCACAAGAGGATGTTTTCAAGAAGATTGTAAGCCACTGTAAGGAGTATGGTTTCGTCTTCCCAAGTAGTGATATTTATGATGGTTTAGCAGCTGTTTATGACTATGGTCAGAATGGTGTTGAGCTAAAAAACAATATCAAACAATATTGGTGGCAGTCAATGGTATTGCTACACAGCAATATTGTTGGTATCGATGCATCTATCTTCATGCATCCTACTGTATGGAAAGCAAGTGGTCACGTTGATGCTTTCAACGATCCATTGATTGACAACCGCGATTCTAAGAAGCGTTATCGTGCTGATAACCTCATCGAGGACCAGATTGGTAAATACGAGGAGAAGATTGCGAAAGAAGTAGCTAAGGCTGCCAAGAAGTTTGGCGATGCCTTTGATGAGGCTAAGTTCCGTGAGACTAATCCACGTGTCCTTGAAAATCAGAAGAAACGCGACGACCTCCATGCACGTTATACAGAAGCAATGCAAGGACCAGACCTTGAGGCCTTGAAGCAGATTATTCTTGACGAAGGAATCGTTGATCCAATCAGTGGTACAACCAATTGGACGGACGTTCGACAGTTTAATCTTATGTTCTCTACCGAGGTGGGTGCATCTGCTGATGCTACTAACAAGATTTATTTGCGCCCAGAGACAGCGCAGGGTATCTTCGTGAACTTCCTCAACGTACAGAAGACGGGTCGTATGAAGTTGCCTTTCGGTATCTGTCAGATTGGTAAGGCTTTCCGTAACGAGATTGTTGCACGTCAGTTTGTCTTCCGTATGCGTGAGTTCGAACAGATGGAGATGCAGTTCTTCTGCCAGCCTGGAACAGAGATGACATGGTTTGATTATTGGAAGAAACATCGCTTAGCATGGCATGAGGCACTTGGTATGGGCGACGATAACTACCGCTTCCACGACCACGAGAAGTTGGCTCACTATGCGAATGCTGCAACTGATATCGAGTTCCACATGCCGTTTGGTTTCAAGGAGGTGGAGGGTATCCACTCTCGTACGAACTACGACCTCTCTCAGCATGAGAAGTATTCTGGGCGTCAGGTGAAGTACTTTGACCCAGAACGCAACGAGAATTACACTCCATTCGTAGTAGAAACATCTATCGGTGTAGACCGTATGTTCCTCTCTGTTATGTGCCACAGCTATACAGAGGAGGCTTTGGAGAATGGTTCAAGTCGTGTTGTTCTGAGATTGCCAGAGCCATTAGCACCTGTTAAGTGTGCGGTTCTTCCATTGGTTAACAAGGACGGTCTACCAGAAAAGGCACAAGAGATTGTTAACAATCTTAAGTTCCACTTCAACACACACATGGAGGCTAAGGACTCTATCGGTAAGCGTTATCGCCGTCAGGATGCCATCGGCACTCCTTTCTGCGTGACTGTTGATGGTGATACACTGAAGGATAACACCGTTACGCTACGTTATCGTGACTCTATGAAGCAGGAGCGTGTACCAGTTGAGAAGCTGCGCGAGATTATCGAAGACCGCGTATCTATCACCTCATTACTGAAGAAGATTGATATTGACTAATTTAAGAGAAAGGTAGCAGAGCAGGTTCTTTTAGTTCTCTAAAGAGCGTAGAAACGACTGAAGAAGAACAAGAGAACCTGTCCTGTCAACTTTTTTCAGCCAAATAACAGACTATGACAAAGAATATTAAGACCTTGATTGGTGTTTTCTGCTTAGGTGGAATGATGCTGTCTGCAGGCCTCTTCACCTCATGTACTGAGAATGATGATACTGTAGAAGAATATGCTAATTGGCAGTCGAAAAACGAGACCTATTGGGATAATCTATACACGACTACCCAACAGAAGATTAAGGGTGGCGACACTTCTTGGAAGATAATACTTAATTACACCTTCCAAAATCAGAAGCAAACTACAGGTTCTGCGCTTACTTATCGTCCAGAAAACTATATCATTGCACACGTAGAACAGGCAGGGACAGGCACGACAAGTCCGTTGTATTCTGACTCTGTGTCTATGCACTATATGGGTCGACTGATTCCATCTACGACTTATACCTCGGGGCTTATCTTTGATAAGTCATGGTCAAGCAACCAGTTCAACGCTGCAACATCACGCCCTGTACACAGCTACATCGGACTGACATACGATGCTAAGGGTAAGCCGACGAGTCTTGTCGATGGCTTCACAACTGCCTTAATGTCAATGCACCGTGGCGATCATTGGACTGTTTACATCCCTTATCAGTTGGGTTATGGTGAGAAGAGCTCTGGTGTTGTACCAGCTTACTCAACCCTCATCTTCGACTTACGACTGAATGATTTCTCTCATCCAGGCGTGAAGTTGAAGGATTAAAAGGTAGCATAAAAGCTGCACAAGAAGGTCAGAACGAGTTTTAGTCTTATAGTATAGGGACACAAAGTCTCGTGTGTTCGTTTTTAGAACAGAAGTGAACAGACGAGATTGATGTCCCTTTTTCTCTTTTCATGAGCAACCCCTCCTTCGATGACGTCTTCTGCCTCTCCCTTTCACGCATCTTTCTTGATTTATTACTTAGGTTTCACTCGTCAGATATCATAGTAGTTCCGTGCATTTATCCTTCCGTAAATCCGTCACAGATAGGCTTCTCACCAAGATTAGAAGTGGTGAGATGATGAGCAGGAATGAGAAGTTTAATCTCATTATCCAACTCAGCATCCCATCTATCTTAGCACAAGTAACAACGGTACTGATGTTTTATATCGATGCTGGAATGGTGGGGTCGCTTGGTGCAGAACCATCAGCAGCCATCGGGCTTGTCGAACCAGCCACATGGCTTATCTTCTCTTTAGTGAGTGCCGTGACGATGGGTTTCTCTGTACAAGTGGCTCATTTCATTGGTGCGAATGACTTTCCAAAAGCACGTGCAGTCATGCGGCATGGCTATGTCTTTGGACTTTGCTTCTCGTTGTTAATGCTACTTATCGCATTCCTCATTGGTCCACGTCTCCCTATATGGCTCGGAGGAGGAACTGATATACAGCATGATGCAATGGTCTATTTCCTCATCTTCTCCTGTATCACACCATTTCATCTGATTGAATACATGTCGGGAGCTATGCTTAAAGTGGCTGGTGACATGCGTCGTCCAAGTATGATGGCAATACTGATGTGCGTGTTGGACGTTATTTTCAACTATTTCTTGATATTCCCTACACGTACTATCTCACTCTTCGGGATAGAGCTGACGATGCCAGGCTTGGGTGCTGGTGTTGCTGGTGCGGCCCTCGGTAGTCTCTTAGCCTTCGTCTGTGTCGCTTTACCCTTGGCTTATTATGCCATCTTCCGCAGTCCTATCTTGGCATGGAAACAAGATACTGAACGCTTCTCATGGCGATGGCAGTATATCTGGAACGCACTGAAGATTAGTGCACCAATGGGCTTACAGTACCTACTCATGAATGGTGCTCAACTCGTATCTACGATGATCGTGGCTCCTTTGGGCAATATTGCGATTGCAGCACATTCGTTTGCTATCACAGCAGAGAGCTTATGTTATATGCCTGGATATGGCATCAGTGAGGCTGCCACAACCTTAGTAGGCCAGAGTGTGGGGGCTGACAGACGTGATCTCCATCGTAGCTTCGCATGGATGACAGTCTTTCTGGGTATGATAGTCATGGCCTTCATGGGTGTTGTGATGTATATCTTTGCCCCAGAAATGATAGGACTCTTATCTCCTGTTACAGCCATTCAAGACTTGGGAACTTCTGTTCTCCGCATCGAAGTATTTGCTGAGCCCTTCTTTGCAGCAGCCATCGTGGCATATAGCGTCTGTGTTGGAGCAGGTGACACATTGAAACCCTCGATGATTAATTTGGGTAGTATGTGGCTTATCCGTCTGACATTAGCCTATTGCCTTGCGTCCCAGTACGGTCTGCGTGGTGTATGGTTTGCAATGGCTGTCGAACTTTCTCTACGTGGTATGATGTTTATCTTCTATCTTTTCAAGCGTCTCCAAAAGACTTAAACAAGGAAGGAATGACTAAAAAATATTATCGTGAATCACCCTCTTATACGTAGATACGTCAATAAGGAAAGATATATTATATATAATAAGGTGGAAAGAGACACGCTAAGGGAGCCTTTCCAAAAGATTAGAAAACCAAGCCCCTTGTGTTGTAAGGAGGACGGAGACATCCTATAAGCATTGTTTAATAGGGAACATTTGTTGGAAAATTAGCCCTTCTTCGTTGCCCTTTTTCCATGCAGAAAGGAACGAGCTATATAACCACTTTTAGCCCGTTTTATTGTCTAAAACGCTGAAAAAGATGTTGAAAAAGCACTTTTTTACCTAAAAATTAGAATTTTTTCTATGAAATAATGTAGTCTATTCAAAAAAAGTGCTACCTTTGCACACCGAATATAATTAAGTCGCTAAAATTAACAGAATTAATATTAAGCATTTATGAAAAAGTTTTTGATTGCACTTTCGATGCTCGCTATGGGTATCACAAGTACACAAGCTCAGGTAGCTTACGAGAAGGCTAAGGCATTTGACAACATTTACCTCGGCGTTGAGGGTGGTGTTACAGGTCCTCTTAATTTCAAACATTTCGCTCCAGTTAACCCTGTAGCAGGTCTTAAGCTCGGTAAGCAGTTCAGCCCAGTTTATGGTGCAAACCTCGAGGGTCTTGCTTTCTTCGGTGACAACCGTTGGCAGACTGGTTCATTAGGTTTCTCTAACAGCCACACTGTTGTTCGTGCTATCAACCTCGGTTTGAATGGTACTATCAACTTCACAAACCTTTTCTGCGAGTACAACCCAGACCGTCGTTTCGAGGTAGGAGCTGAGGCAGGTATCGGTTACTGGATTACTTACGGTGACAAGCACCTCATTCAGACTGGTAACACTGGTGATGATACAGAGTTGACAGCTAAGACTGGTCTTACATTCGCTTACAACCTTGGTGAAAAGAGAGCTTGGCAGCTTTATGTTGAGCCAGCAGTTCTTTGGAACCTCACCCACGGTCCTGGCGATGCTATTCAGTTTGGCAAGCAGGCAGCACAGCTCGGTCTCTTCGTAGGTCTTAACTACAAGTTCAAGACTTCTAATGGTACTCACAACTTCAAGGTTTGGAATGTTGGTGAGTTGAACGATGAGATTAACTCTCTCCGTGACCAGCTTAACGCTAAACCAAAGGAGGTTATCAAGGAGGTCGTTAAGGAGGTCGTTAAGGAAGTTCCTGCACAGACAACTCAGACTCTCTGCATTGACAACTTGGTATTCGTAACATTCGCTCAAGGTAAGTACTTCCTTACAAACGATGCTAAGAAGGCTCTTGACGAGGTTAAGTCTGGCCGTCACGTACAGATCGTAGGTACAGCTTCTCCAGAGGGTTCTAAGGCATTCAACGACCGCCTCTCTCAGAACCGTGCAGACGTTGTTGCTAAGTATCTCCAGAGCCGTGGTGTCATCGTTGATGAGGCTAAGGGTCAGGGTGTACAGGGTGTAACATCTAACCGTTTGGCTGTTGTTTACGTTAAGTAATCAAGCTAACAACTCACTAACCGACAAAGGTTAGTTGACAAGAATAACTGATAGGGATGAATCTTTAAGGTTCATCCCTATTGTTTTTATATACACTTATCATCCCAGCCTACAATCTACTCACTATAAAAACTTTGTAGAGGACTTTGCTGAAGACGAACGAAAATAGCAATAGAGCCACTACATTATCTTCGACATGATAATCGTCCCCTATCCTACTGCCCATTACCATCTGAACCTATAACACACTATCTATAGTAAGTCTCCATCCAACAAAACTCCTTTTCATTGCTGTTAACCTCCTGCAAGCAGGTATCTTATTATTTTATAGTAAGATTACACGAAGCTTTATGAGTAACAACATACCATCTTAAAAACATTTCTTCTAACAAGTAGTATCGCTGTCTCCATGTTTGGGTAATCAATATCAAACATTCATATAAGGCTCGTTTTGGGATAAATAACAGAATACCTCACTGTTTTATTTTGCTTTTTAAGCTATTTAGCGTACCTTTGCATTGTTTTCATGTTATTCGACAATGTCAAAGGAAAATAAGTTCGACCTTCTAAATAAAATACAGTCACCTGCCGACTTACGCAAGTTAACGATAGATGAATTGCCAAGAGTATGTCAGCAGTTGCGCAAAGATATCATTGAAGAGGTTGCCGTCAATCCAGGTCATCTTGCCTCCAGCTTAGGAGCAACTGAGATAACGGTAGCCTGTCACTATGTTTTTAATACTCCAGAAGATCGTCTCGTTTGGGATGTGGGACATCAAGCATACGGACACAAGATTCTTACTGGTCGACGTGAGAACTTCTGTAATAATCGTAAGTTAAACGGATTAATGCCGTTCCCCTCTCCTTTTGAGAGCGAATATGATACGTTTACTTGTGGGCATGCCTCTAACTCTATCTCTGCAGCATTGGGTATGGCGGTTGCTTCTAAACTGACGAAGCAGCAGCGTCATGTGGTTGCCATCATTGGTGATGGTGCAATGAGTGGAGGCTTAGCCTTCGAAGGACTGAACAATGTTTCCAGCCAACCTAATGACTTACTTATCATTCTGAATGATAATGACATGTCTATTGACAGAGCTGTGGGGGGTATGGAGCAATATCTATTAAAGCTCGATACCAACGAGACTTATAACCGACTACGCTTCAAGGCATCACAGTGGTTGCGTGATAAAGGTCTACTGAATGACGAACGTCGCAAAGGTTTGTTACGCTTTAACAATGCGTTAAAGTCGGCTTTATCACATCAACAGAACATGTTCGAGGGCATGAATATCCGCTACTTTGGTCCTTTTGATGGTAATAATGTTGAGGAATTAGTGCGTATCCTTCGCCAGTTGAAAGACATGAAGGGCCCAAAGCTACTTCATCTGCACACCAAGAAGGGAAAAGGATACGAACCAGCTGAGAAGAGTGCAACGGTATGGCATGCCCCTGGTAAGTTTGATCCAGAGACGGGTAAGCGTATTGTACAAGACAGCAGTAACGAACCTCCTAAGTTCCAAGACGTGTTTGGTAAGACACTGTTAGAACTTGCTAAGAAGAATAAACGCATTGTTGGAGTAACGCCGGCCATGCCAACAGGTTGTTCGATGAATATTATGATGGACGTTATGCCTGAAAGAACATTCGATGTTGGTATTGCTGAAGCCCATGCAGTGACTTTCTCTGCAGGCATGGCAAAGGATGGTTTGCAGCCTTTTTGCAATATTTATAGTGCATTCTCACAACGTGCATACGATAGCATCATCCATGACACTGCTATCCTCAATCTTCCTGTTGTTATATGCTTAGACCGTGCTGGCTTGGTGGGTGAGGATGGTGCGACCCATCATGGAGCTTTCGACATGGCCTTCTTACGTCCTATCCCAAATCTTACAATCGCTTCCCCAATGGACGAACGTGAGTTACGTCGATTGATGTACACGGCACAGTTGCCAAGAAAAGGTACCTTCGTAATCCGTTATCCACGTGGGAAGGGTGTACTTACAGATTGGGAATGTCCTCTCAAAGAGATTGAAGTGGGAACAGGACGACGTATCCACGATGGTTGGGATGTGGCTGTATTGAGTATCGGTCCTATCGGTAATGATGTTGAAAAGGCTATTAAACTGGTAGAGGGAGCAGAGTCGTCTACCTCAAATGGGCATTGTCCCTCAATAGCCCATTATGACATGCGTTTCTTAAAGCCCTTAGATGAGAAAATCCTTGAAGAGGTAGGCAACCGCTTCTCACGCATCATAACGATAGAAGATGGTGTACGCAATGGTGGTTTGGGCTCAGCTGTGACCGAATGGATGAGTGATCATGGTTATACACCACATATCACTCGTATGGGATTGCCAGATCACTTCGTAGAACAGGGAACTGTTCAGCAACTGCGTGAAATCTGTGGAATAGACATAGAAAGCATCAAGAAAAGGTTGCTGGATAGTAACGAATAACAAACCATTCCCCTACTACCTACTATATACTCCCTCGTTTCATCTCTAAAAGAATAAGGTATGAAAATCATTATATCAGGCGCTTACGCCATAGGAACCTATTTGGCAAAGCTACTCTCACGTAACATGCAAGACATTGTGCTCATGGATGAGAACCCAGAGAACCTGGAGAAAATCGGTAATGAGTATGACTTGCTTACGATGGAATGCTCTGCTACGAATATTAAAGGTCTAAAAGATGCTGGTGCAGAGCATGCCGACCTCTTTATAGCAGTAACGCCTAACGAGTCGGCTAATATTGCTGCTTGTGTTATAGCACACCAGTTGGGTGCGAAGAAGACGGTAGCACGTGTTGACAACCCTGAGTATGTGGAAGAACAGAACAAAGAGCTCTTTCGTCAGATGGGTATCAACGATATCATCTATCCGGAGATTCTTGCAGCAAAGGACATCATCAACGGTCTAAAAATGTCTTGGGTGCGCCAGCGTTGGGATGTACACGACGGCGCTTTAGTGATGTTAGGCATTAAGGTGCGTGAGAGTTGTGAGATTCTTAACCGTCCTCTGCGTGAGATAAGTGGACCTGACGACCCTTATCACGTCGTTGCTATTAAACATAACGAGGAGACTATCATCCCTGGTGGTAATGATACGCTACAGTTGTATGACCTCGTTTATTTCATGACCACAAAGCAGTATATCCCATACATCCGTAAGATTGTTGGAAAAGAACAATATGTTGATGTACAGAATGTTATCTTCATGGGTGGAGGCAAGACTGCTGCACGTGCGGTGAAAATGTTACCAGAATACATGAACGCAAAGATTATCGAGCAAGACCCTGCCCGCTGCGAGGTTCTAAACGATGTTTTCAGTGAAGACCGATTGGTCATTAATGGTGATGGACGGGATATTGCCTTATTACAAGAAGAAGGAATACGCCACACACAAGCCTTTGTGGCGCTAACGTCTAATGCTGAGACGAATATCTTAGCTTGTCTGACAGCTAAGCGATTGGGCGTTCGTAAGACAGTAGCATCAGTTGAGAACTTCGATTATGTGGCTACTGCAGACGGCCTGGATATTGGTACGATTATCAATAAGAAGGCGCTTGCAGCCAGTCATATTTATCAGATGCTACTCGATGCAAACGTAGAGAACGTAAAGTTCCTTATGTCTGTCAATGCTGATGTGGCTGAGTTTGTACCCAGCCCTAACTCGAAAGTGACTCGGAAAGTTGTCCGAGAGCTTAATCTTCCAAAGGGAATGACCATCGGTGGACTCGTAAGAAACGGGGAAGGAATGCTTGTTTCTGGTAACACACAGATTGAGGCTGGCGACTCTGTGGTGGTGTTCTGTTATAATGTCGATATTAAAAAGGTAGAGAAATTGTTTATTTAACCATGCTTAATCTGAGACTTATTTCCAAGATACTTGGCTCGTTGCTATGGATAGAGGGTGTATTGATGCTCGTTTGTCTGTTTGTGGCAATACTTTATCAAGGCACCGATATCATGCCTTTCGTGTGGAGTATTCTCATTACGTTGGGCGCAGGTTTGTCCTTACGATTGCTTGGACGCAATGCCGACAACCTCTTGGGACGTCGTGATGCTTATTTCGTTGTAACGGTATCTTGGATATTCTTTACTATCTTCGGCACACTTCCTTTCATGTTGAGTGGTGGTATTAAGAGTTTCACAGATGCTTTCTTTGAAGCAATGTCGGGCTTTACTACGACGGGAGCATCCATCATTGACTATCCTGAGTATCTCCCTAAAGGACTCCTCTTCTGGCGTTCGCTAACGCAATGGATAGGAGGATTAGGTATCGTATTCTTTACTATTGCCATCCTTCCCTCTATGGTAGGAGGTTCGGTAAAGGTGTTTGCAGCCGAGGCTACCGGCCCTATTAAGAGTAAGCTACATCCCCGATTGAGTACGAGTGCTAAGTGGATATGGGTGGTTTATTTAGTTCTAACCATCACCTGTATCCTCTCCTATAAGTTTTGCGGCATGGGATGGTTCGATGCCTTCAACTATTCAATGACCAGTACGGCGACGGGAGGTTTCTCTACGGAGAGTGGTTCTATCGCTACTTTCCACTCTCCTACAGAAGAGTATGTCTGTGCCTTATTCTGTTTCCTCTCTGGTGTCAACTTTACTTTATTGTATGCTTCGGCTGTGGGATTAGACATCAAGAAGCTTATAAAGAATAGTGAGTTCCGTTTCTATACGATTATGGTACTGGCGTTTGTCATCTTCATCGCAGCAGAACTTGTCTATCGAAATCATTATGACATAGAACACGCCTTCCGTAGTGCACTTTTCCAGGTGGTATCCTTTATTACTACGACAGGTCTCTTCAGTGATGATGCTGGTAAATGGCCCCATGTTACGTGGGTAGTCTTGGCTGCTTGTATGTTCTTTGGAGGCTGTTCTGGTTCAACAAGTGGCGGTATCAAGAGTATTCGTGGCGTAATGCTTTTGAAGGTGGTACGCAATGAGTTCCGCCAGATTCTACACCCGAATGCAGTCTTACCTATGAAGGTTGATGGTGTTAACATCCCACAGTCTAAGCGTGTAACCCTCTTAGGCTTCGTAGGACTTTACCTCATCCTAACTCTTTTCTGTGCCTTCACAATGATTGCAGTTGGCATTGATAACACGAATGCTATCACAATTACACTGAGTTCTTTGGGTAATGTTGGACCTACTTTAGGTATGGAGATTGGACCTACCATGTCATGGGCACAGCTACCAGACTTGGCTAAGTGGATTTGTTCCTTCCTTATGCTCGTAGGTCGTTTGGAGTTATTTACAGTCTTAGTACTATTTACTCCGGCCTTTTGGAAGGAGAACTAATGATGGACAAAAGCCTTTATCAGGATCATACTCGTTTCAAGATGATACCTCATAAAGGCTTTTATTTTTCCTCTACAACTGTCATAAGCAAATTATTTTCATGAAAAAAAATATTTATCTTCACGAGAAAAAATATTTCTTTTCATGAAGAAAAATATTTATTACCGTGATAATAAAACATTGACGACTGTCGTCTACCACTTTCTCCCCCTTCCTCTTCCTATCTTATATCACTTAATAATTCCCCAAAACACGCTGAAACCACCCCATAGAAAGGCAGAAAAAGATTCAACACAGATGGTAGAAACAACCAAACACACCTCTTATCAGACTTTTAACAGTATTTGTGTTGGAGTTCTGTAGAGAATTTGTATTTTTGTAAACGATAAACTTAAAACAAGTACTATGGTGATTTCCATATAATGGAGGTCCACATACAAAACAATAAACCAAAACGTACTACAATGAAAAGAAAGAACTTATTATTTTTAGCTATTGCATTCCTTGCAACATTCTCATTAGCCTCTTGTCTTAACGACGACTATGAGAGCAGGGCAAAACTGCCATCAGCAGAAGAACTGAAAGCTGCAAGTAAGTTGATTCAAGGCTCTTATCAAGGAAAGATCTATCAGTATGGTCTAAACTATAGGACTGGCAAATTAGAGAAGAAAGATTCAGTGAATAGCAGCTGGGAAATCAAAGATGACTCCACACTTGTTATACGAAATTTCCCAAGCAGAATGTTAGCAGCTAACATTACTGACTCTGTTTTAAGAAAGACAATAGCTGCTTTACCAGACCAGGAAATCAAGTGTGCCATCGGGGTATACAGTGTGAAGCCTATTCTTTTCCTTGCTGCTCCTTACGCTATAAACTTAGGTAAGATGACATATAAAGGTCAGCTCCACGATATTAGTCTCCATTTTCGATTAGACCCAAGCTTTACTTACGGTGGTTACGATACTGAATCAAAAACGTCAGCTTGCCGTCTAAGGGGAATACTTGTATATGTCGATGGTGTACGCGATGATTCAGCTATAAGCCCTCTGACTACTTTCCTTATTTACTCTAAGCCAAAGTTATAGGAATAAGGGCCTTATAACAGAATTAATAAAAGCCGAGGGAAGTCCGTATTTGACTTTTCTCGGCTTTTCTGTGTGCCAACATAGACACTATCATTCCGTCTGTCACCTCTAAACTGTCACATCATCTGCCATTATGTCAGTCCTCTTCTGTTGGCATATCATTTGTCTAATTATAGGTGAATGACGCTGAAAATGATAGCGACAGACAATCACGTCTGGTAGTGCTATAGCAATAAGCGTCAATAACTGAATACGAATAATAATAAAAAAGATATACAATTATGGGAAAGATTATTGGAATTGACTTAGGAACAACAAACTCTTGTGTTGCTGTATTTGAAGGTAACGAGCCAGTAGTAATTGCTAACAGTGAAGGTAAGCGTACAACTCCTTCTGTTGTAGGTTTCGTTGAGGGTGGCGAACGTAAGGTAGGTGACCCTGCTAAGCGTCAGGCTATCACAAACCCTGAGAAGACCATCTACTCTATTAAGCGTTTCATGGGTGAGACCTACGACCAGTGTAAGAAAGAGGCTGAGCGTGTTCCATTCAAGGTTGTTAATGAAGGTGGCTATCCACGTGTACAGATTGACGACCGCAAATATACTCCACAGGAGATTTCTGCAATGATATTGCAGAAGATGAAGAAGACTGCTGAGGACTATCTCGGCCAAGAAGTAACTGATGCAGTTATCACTGTACCTGCTTATTTCTCTGACTCACAGCGTCAGGCTACTAAGGAAGCTGGTCAGATTGCAGGTCTTAATGTACAGCGTATTGTGAACGAGCCTACTGCTGCAGCACTTGCTTATGGTGTTGATAAGGCTAATAAGGACATGAAGATTGCCGTATTCGACCTTGGTGGTGGTACGTTCGATATCTCTATCCTTGAGTTCGGTGGCGGTGTATTCGAGGTGCTCTCTACAAATGGTGATACTCACCTTGGTGGTGATGACTTCGATCAAGTAATCATCGATTGGTTGGTTAATGGCTTTAAGTCTGAAGAAGGTGTTGACCTCACAAAGGATCCAATGGCAATGCAACGTCTGAAGGAGGCTGCTGAGAAGGCTAAGATTGAACTTTCAAGTTCTTCTTCTACAGAGATAAACTTGCCTTACATCACTGCAGAAGGTGGCGTTCCAAAGCACTTGGTAAAGACCTTGACTCGTTCACAGTTTGAGCAGTTGGCACATAGCCTTATCCAAGCTTGTCTCGTTCCATGCCAGAATGCTATCCGCGATGCTAAGTTGCAGACATCAGATATCGATGAGGTTATCCTCGTAGGTGGTTCAAGCCGTATTCCTGCAGTGCAGACATTGGTTAAGAACTACTTCGGTAAAGAGCCTTCAAAGGGTGTTAACCCTGATGAGGTGGTTGCTGTTGGTGCAGCTATTCAGGGTGCTATCCTTAACAAGGAGAGCGGTGTAGGCGACATCGTATTGCTCGACGTAACTCCTCTTACCCTCGGTATTGAGACAATGGGTGGTGTGATGACAAAGCTTATCGATGCTAACTCTACTATCCCTTGCAAGAAGAGCGAGGTGTTCTCTACTGCAGCTGATAACCAGACAGAGGTTACTATCCACGTTCTGCAGGGTGAGCGTCCAATGGCAGCACAGAACAAGTCAATCGGTCAGTTCAACCTGACAGGTATTGCTCCAGCTCGTCGTGGTGTGCCACAGATTGAGGTAACATTCGACATTGATGCCAACGGTATCCTCAACGTATCAGCTAAGGATAAGGCTACAGGTAAGGAGCAGAGTATCCGCATCGAGGCTTCAAGTGGCTTGAGCGAGGACGAAATCAACCGTATGAAGGCTGAGGCTGAGCAGAACGCCGAGAACGACAAGAAAGAGCGTGAGAAGATTGACAAGCTGAACCAGGCTGACTCAATGATCTTCACCACCGAGAATTTCTTGAAGGACAACGGTGACAAGATTCCAGCCGACCAGAAGTCAGGCATCGAGTCTGCCCTCCAGCAACTCAAGGATGCTCACAAGTCAGCTGACGTTGCAGCTATCGACACAGCTATCAACAACCTCA
>ERZ772945.621-NODE-621-length-28025-cov-6.506114_pt1 | contig 28025 bp, 25 predicted proteins | sample MGYA00511681_ERZ772945 | MGnify/ENA primary metagenome ERZ772945 (study PRJEB29015, sample SAMEA2737943) | human oral metagenome | biome: human oral; feature: human-associated habitat; material: dental | place: China | collected 2143 ...
TGAACTTTACCGGGCTGATGTAGTCTGACGTGGCGTGGGTTCACTCGCTGTCGTGCCGTCGTGCGCACGGGTCGAGCTCCCGCCTCAGCTTCGCTATGTCGGCGCGTCTTCCCCGGATCATCTCCGGATTCCCAAGATCTCTGTTCACCGACTTGATGACGGCGTTATCGTAAGGAAAGTCCTTCTTCGGCAGCGGGCACCCTATCACAAATACCTCCGTCATCTTGGTGGTGGCCGCATTGTCGAGTACGCTACTGCTGGTCGTGCGATGCTAGTAGATACACATGTTCCCATAGCCCACCGGCGCTTCGGCCACCTCTCATAGGAGGACCGCAGGGGAGGGCCGCGCGTGCAACCTCGCGGAGGGGCGCAGCCTAGCCCGACGCCTCACGGAAAGGCGCAGTCTGCGGCTCCCGCGTCGCGCAGACTGCGCTTTTCCGTCACGTTGCCGCCCGGGAGAAGCGCGGGGCGCAACCCCCCCGCCAGCCTGCGGGGCACTATGGAAAATGGCCCAACTGGGCAAATGTGCTCACACAACCCCCCGCCAGGCTGCGGGGGGGGTTGCGCCAGGGCTCGCTCACGATCCCAGACGAGGTGGGTGTTTCCCGTCAAAGCGGTAGCGCACGACAAGTGGCTGGCCCGCCCTGCCCCCCAGCTCGGACGCGTCACGCTCCACGCAGCAGAAGGCGCACTCGACGTCCTTGAGGCCGCCTCGCATGAGCACGCTCGCATAGAAGTTCGCCTGCATCTCGTGATGGGCGCGGAGTTCTTCCTCAGAGAGGCCCGCATCCCCCGTCTTGTAGTCCACTACCAGGGCATGGCGTGAGCCCGCATCCGTCGCGAGGAGGTCGATGGACCCCTCGACGTACTCGCCATAGGCGGAGTCGACCCTCATGAAGAACGGGACCTCCGCACGAACGAGGTTGTGCGACCGAGCCTCGGCCCGAAGCTCAGACCCGCACCAGCGCCCGAGCGCGGCCCTGAGACGCCCCTGCGCCCGAGGCGAGAGCCCCCAGCGACGCACGCTCGCGCCAAGGCGTGCCTCACCGGGCTCATACGCACCAGACTCGACCAGGGCCTGGGCAAGCTCGTGGAAGGCCGATCCAAGGCTCGTGGCCCTGTCCTCATCACCCGTGGCGGGCGCCTCGTCCCAGACCGCGCCCAGTTCCCTTCCGAGCGCTTCGCGCGTGCTCGCCCGCAGCTGTGCGCTCACCGAGGAGTAGCTGAAGATCCCCTCGCGCACCGGTGCGAGGCTCGCGCGCGCCTCAATGTTTGAGCGCTCCACGTCAAAGAGGGTGAAGGTCCGCGAGGGGGCTCTCTCGGGCTCCTCCTGCGCCTCCTGCGCCTGAGGACCGGCCCCATCGTCGATCTCCACGTAGTCCTCGCGCGTGGACACCCTCACGCTCCTTAGGCGGCCAGCTCCCCCCTCGCCAAAGCTCAGGGCGTGCTCACCGGGAGCTGGCAGCTCCGTGCCAAAGAGGGCGTTCACGACGCCTGCAGAAAGCTCGGGCCCAAGGCCGGACGACTTCGACTGGGTCACCTGGATGCCCAGGATGAGGGCCTCCCTCGCGCGGGTCATTCCCACGTACAGCAGGCGCGTCCTCTCCTGCGCCTCCTCCAGGGCGTTGGTCGACCGAAGCTGCGCCAAGACCTCCGAGACGCTCGAGGGCCTCTCGCACGGCTCCGAGCGGCTGAGGTCTATCCTCTCCTTGTCCGCAAGCGGTGGCACAAGCACGACCTGCGTCTTTCCCCCGCTGTCGCGCCCGCTCACGACGCCGCTCTCTGGCCTCGGGTCGCTCCAGCACTCGGCCACCGCGCAGATGGGAAACTCGAGCCCCTTGGAGGCGTGGATGGTCATGACGCGCACCGAGTCCTGCCCGCCCCCGGCGAGGGCGGCAGGTGGGATCTTGGAGAGCTCGAGCCAGGTGTCGAACTCCCCCGCCGCACGAGCCGGCCCGAGGCCGAGCTCGTCGGTGAGGTCGCGGATGTAGTCGATGGCAGCGAGCACGTTGGCCTCGCGAGAGCGACCCTCCTGCCCTTCCTCCTCGAGCCGCGCGAGCCAGCCCGACTCCCTCACGACTTCTAGGCAGACGTCGGCCACGGGCAGGGACCTCAACCTCTGGCGAGCGCGCCAGAGCACGTCGCGGGCCCGCCGGAGGCTGGCCGAGGGTGGCTCGTCCCCATAGAAGCCCATCGTCTCGAGTCCTCGGTCCACCGTACGCTTGGTCGGGGCGTCAAGCACAAGCTGCGGCCTCGTTCCCAACTGCACGAAGTCGTCGGCGTCGAGCTCGAACATCTCTGAGGCAAGGAGCGGGAAGAGTCCCGGCTCGGTGTCATGGGGATTGGCGAGCGCATGCAGCAGCGCGGCCATCACGCCCACCTCGGATGCAGAGGTGAAGGTGGAGCCGCCCGTGACGACGCACTCCAGACCGCGCGCCCGGATGGCGTCTATGTAATCTGCGGCATGCGTGGTCGTGCCGAGCAGAAGCGCCATGTCGCCTGCGCTCTGGCCGGCGTCCGCGTACGCCTTGAGCCTCTCGGCAATACACGTCGCCACGACGCCCGTCGCGACGCCCCTCGAGCGATGATCGCTACAGACGAGCTCGACGTCGATACGGTCAAGCGCAGAGGCCCGGTAGCCGTCCCTGCGACCCGGACTAGCCTCAAGGTGCATGAAGTCGGCGAGCACACCCTTCCTGCCGCCGCAGACCGCGTCGACAAAGGACAGGACGTCGGCGTGGCTGCGGTAGTTGGTCGCCATGCGCACGTGACTCGCCTCAGGGACCCTGCGCCCGTGCTCCCTGAACACACCCACGTCCGCACCCCTGAAGCGGTAGATGGACTGCTGGGCGTCTCCCACGGTCGCGACCCGGCCCCACCCGCCACCGGCAAGGAGGCCTATGAGCTCGAGCTGACGGGCATCGGTGTCCTGAAACTCGTCCACCATCACGAGGCGAAACCTGCCGGCGTAGTCGGCCGCCACCTCGGCTTTGTCCCTCACGGCGGCAAGGGCGAGGCCGATGAGGTCATCGTTGTCAAGAAGTGAGCGCTCGGACTTGAGCCTTCCGTAACGCTTTTCGACCGTGCGAGCGAGCGCGAGCGCGGCGCGCAGGGCCGGAACGCTCTCAGAGAGGACGACGTCCGCCCAGGTCTCCTCGAAGACGCGACGCAGATCGAAGACGAACTCGGCGTACGCCTTCGAGGGACGCGGAAAGCCGATGGAGCGGACCTGGCACAGCAGCTCGCGGGCTGCCGAGGCGTCCTGCTGCCCAGGCGCCCGGGAGGCGAAGTCGCGCACAAGGTCGAGGGCCGGGTCGACCCGCTGCGCCGCAGACGGCGTGAGCCTCTGGGCATGCAGGCTCTCGTAGGCGCCCAAAAGGGAGCCCATGGCCTGGCCGATGTCGGCAGCCTGAGCGAGCTTGAGGCCATCGAAGCCCCCTGTCGCAGCCTTGGCCACGGCGCAGAGCCTGTCCACGACCCTCATGGCACCCGTGCGCGAGGCACCCGTCGCACGCCCCAGCCCGAAGGAGTCGAAGAGCACGGCCTGGTCCTCGTCCTGGCCGCCGGACGCGTGCGCAGCTCCCACGACCTCGATGAGCGCCCGGTTTTGAAGCAGGCTGGTCTCGTTCTCTGTGGCCATGCGAAACGCGGGATCAAGTCCCAGGTCGAGGGCATGGCGCCTCAGGATGCGCGAGCACATGCCATGGATCGTGCTGATCCAGGCAGAGTCAACCTGGAGGGCCGCCTCGCGCATGCCGGCGTCACGCAAGGTCGAGCGCACGCGCTCCCGTATCTCCCTCGCGGCAGCGTTGGTGAAGGTGATGACCAGCACCTGGGAGAGGTCGTCCAGAAAGGGAGCGCCCCCCTCGCCGGAGCCAGGACAGAGCGCCTGGGCGACACGCCTCGTGAGGGTGAAGGTCTTGCCCGAGCCCGCTCCCGCCTCGACGAAGAGCGCCCCCTTGAGGGTCGTGGCAATGCGCAGCTGTTCGGGACTCAGACCCGCAAGCCCTACCTCGCCCATCTCGACCTCCTCATGTCGCAGTTCATGACCGGACAGTAGTGGCACGCGGCGGCGTCGATGGGATCGGCCTCGACATGGCCCGCGAGGAGCTGCTCGACCTTCTCGGCGATGGCCTCCTCGGTTGCGTCGAGCAGGGCCTCCATGCCACGAGAAGACCCTGCCACCCCGAAGTCACAGGCATCGTCCACCTGCGTGAGCGGAAGCTGCCTGGGGTCCAAGGGGTGGCTGCCAAAGACGCGGTCAGACACGTTGCGCGACACCGCCCCGAAGACGGCGTGCCGCCCTTTGCTCGAGAGGTACACCGTAGCGACCACCTTGAGGTTTGGGTGACGCCTGCGCACCACCTGTCCGTAGACCAGTGACTGGACGCGACGCGGTAGCACGAAGCCCCCCAGGGAGGCGAGCGTGGGGATGCCGTACTCCTTGGAAAAGACCGTCGGGCTGCGGTGCTTGTAGTCGATGACGATGGCGAGGCCGTGGGCATCGACGTCCACCCGGTCGACCGTACCCACAAGGTAGGCACCGGCATATTCCACCGGCGCCTCACCCCTGCCGAAGCTCCACTCGAAGAGGCGCGGCTCGAAGCCCAGAAAGAGGCCAGACTCATAGTCGAGCGTCGAGAGCAGGTCCTGGCGCAGCTGCTCGAGCTGGCCCCTCTCCTCATCGTCATGGGGTACGCAGACCTGGGCGCGCGATCCCTTGCCCTGCCTGAGGTACTGATGCTCGAGGTGAAGGTCGAACTCGTCGGAGAGGATCCGCCGCGCGCGCTCGAGGCCCTCACTGTCGCCCTCGCCCACGCGTGACCCCTCGATGCGCTCGGTGAGGGGAAGCTGGGTGTTCGCCGCTCGCCCACGCTCCCGAAGCAGCCTCTCTCGTGCCTGGTCGAGCATCGTGCGGTGCGTCACCTCAAGCACTCGATGGGCAAAGGTCCCCATCTCCAAGCTGGTGAGGTCCGCGTCCGAGTTCTGAAGGCCGAGCCGCCGCAGGCTGAACCATTTATAGGGACACTCCAGGTAACTCTCGAGCTGCGATGCCGAGAGGAGGGGTCGCCCGTCCAAAAGCTCCGCCCTACCCTCGGGCGGGACGACGACGAGGCTCCTGAGCGAGGGCGAGACCGCTCCCGGCTGACCAAGCGCCTCCTGCCCCACACGCACCGAGGGTCGGCCTGAGGGCGCACAGTTGGCATCCGCCTCCGCCTCGTCCAGACGCTCCACAGGAAGGCCGTCCTTCCCAGCACCCCCGCCCTCGTAGCACGACCTCAGCTCGGTGAGCATGACCGAGGGCCAGCGCTGCCTGAGAGAGCGGTCGAGCAGGCTGCGCTCGAGCACCACGTAACTGCGCGCGGCGGCGAGCGTAGAGAGAAACGCAGAGCGCAGCTGGGGCAATGGGTCACTGTCCCTCTCGACACCCAAAAGGACGAGCAGCGCGGAGAGGACGTCGTCCCCCGTTCCCACCAAGGACTCGTCCGAGCTCTGCCCCATGAGGACGACGGCGTCGACACTCGCGGGCTCGAGTTGCGCCGCTGCCCGGGTACTCAGTATCCGCACCTTGCAGGTCGCGCCCGCAACCTCGAGCGTCGGGCGCAGGGAGACGAGCGCGTCCGAGAGGGCGTCTGTTGCCTGGGCGACGAGTCCCGCAAGCGTGACCGTGCCTCCCCGCTTGGGGTCAACCACAGCGCCAAGGCTCCTGAGCGTGGCGGCAACCTTGAGGACCAGTGCGAGCACGGCCGTGGCACGGGCATCAAAGAGCGCCTCCTTTGCCCGGGTAAGCTCCTGAGTCCTACGTCCCCGGTCATCTTGGACGAAGTCCTGCAGACCAGGCTCCGTCCTCCCCAGAAGCGGCCCGAGAAGCTTCGATGCGGCTGAGGCGAGCCTTCCCTTGAGAAGCTCCCTCGTCGCCTGGGCGACGGGCAGGCTCGTCATCTTGGGACTCTGCAGGTCCCTCAGGACGTCCGTCGGCGTGAGCAGGCGGTCCTGCCTCCATCTGCGGTCAAGGCGATAGGCCTGTGTGGTGGGAACGCAGGAGATGCCCGAGAGCAGAAAGTCCGCAAGGCCCCTAGGGGGCCACCAGCCCATGTCCCCAAGACGGATGAGCTCCCCCTCCGCACTCGCCTGTGAGGGGGGCCAGGTCTCTGCGAGTGTGGCGAGCTGGGCCACGCCCTGCGCAAACTCCAGGAAGGCACGACCCTCGTCCGTCTTCGGGAAGGCACAGGGAAGCTCGGCTGTGACAAAGACACCTCGGGCCTCGAGCTTGGGGGCAAGCTCCCTCCAGGCACGCTCCACGTCAGGCGCGACGACCACGACGCTCGTGATCCCTTTGCACGCGAGCTCGTCTATCTTGCGTGCGACGAGCTCGGCCTCGGCATGAGGACCTGCCGCCTCAAGGAGCGAGACGGATCCCCTCGCGACCACCCTTTTCCCAGAGGCCAAGAAGAGCCTTCCCAGCAGCTCCTCGAGCTCAGGGTCGCGGACGAGCGAGGGGGTGGCGTCTGCGGGAGTGGCGTCCGCGGGGGTGGCGTCCGCGGGGACGGACGGCAGCGAGTCCGTCTCCCCACCCTGCCGCGTGCCTACGGTGGCGGACGAAACCGCGCCTTGCGACCCGTCATGTCGCGTGCCTGGGCCCTCCCGTCGCGCACCCCTGTCGGCAAGGGCGCGCAGACTCTCGGCAAGCTCCTCGCAGCCGGCAAGGAGCTCTGCGTTCTTCCTGCCAAACGCCACCGTCACCTCGCATAGGCCAGCGAGCCCAGCCAGAAGTTCCCTCTCGGCGCGGTCCATGGACGTGAAGCCGGAGACGACCACGGGCGCGACAACGACGCCCGCCTCGCGCAGTGCGTCCGCGACGCCGCACAGAAGCTCGCTCCTCTCGATGAGGCCATGGTCATGCAGCCTCTGGGCATAGCGACCCACCAGACGAAGGGCAGCCTTCTCGCCACCCGTAAGGCCAAGCCCGCAGACGCGTGCGTCATCGAGCTTTCCATCCTTCGCAGGGGGCATCCAGGGCAGGGCTCGTGAGGCGAGCTCGCCCACAAGGCGCCTGGTCCCCGGATTGGTACCCAAGCCGCCGCGCAGCTCGTCGGGAGCCGAGGAGAGCACCTCTCTTGTCAGGAGGCAACGCGCCGCCTCGTCGACCAGGCCCCTGCCATCACCCCAGATTCCCCAGCGCTCCTCGGCCCACGCCAAAGGCGTGGTCACGGTGACGCCCAGGGAAAGGTCGGGGTGACGAGCGACCTGACGCGCCGCCAGCTGCTGCTGGGCGAAGCTCGGAACGAAAAGCGTCGCACCGGCGCACGACGAGAGCGCCGACGTAAGCACACGCGTGACGTCCGCGCCAGCCAGACGCTCGTCATCCGTCCAAAGGATGTTAAGGGACATGCTGACCTCTCCTCAAACTCTCCCCTGCCGCGACCCCTCGCCCACGCAACGGGCCAGGCCCCCTTCCGCAGAGCGGGCGTGGCAACCCCCACTTACCCACCTGAAGGCACGGCCTGAGCCACACAGGACCATGCTAGCCATTGTTCCCCTGGTGCCCCTTTGGGTATAAGGATGCCATGAGCACATGAAAGGAGTGGCTTATGGAGTTCATCGGTCGTTGGGCGGTCACGTCCATTGCGGTCATGTCGGCGGTCTGGCTCGTTCCGGGAATCGACACCGTTGGTGGGGACTACGCAGGTCCTATCATGTGCGCACTTGCCCTCGCGCTCGTGAACGCAACGCTCAAGCACATCCTTGCGATACTCTCCCTTCCCATTACAATCGTAACACTCGGCCTCTTCTACCTGGTGCTCAATGCGCTCATGCTCGAGTTGGCGAGCTACCTCTCGCGCGAGATCTTCCATGCGGGCATCTCGATCGAGAGCTTTGGCTCCGCTTTCTTTGGCGCCATCATCATCTCGATCGTCGCCACGGTGGTGGGCCTCGTCGTCGGCGCGGGCTGAGGGCGGCGGATGTTCGCTCGCGAGCTATCCGTCTTGCTCGCTCCCGCCACCCGACCCGTCGGCTGGACCCTCCTGCTCCGAGCGCTCAGTCTGGCCGGGCAGCGCTCTTGCACCAAGCATCTCGCCCATCTCGGCAACCTTGGTCGCGGCCTCACGGACCATGAGGCTTTCCCCGATCCTTGAGGCAAGGTTTTCTCCCGTACGCTTGACGACGCGAGCGATGCCCTCCACGCCATCGGCCACCCCACTCGCGACGCTCTCCTTCGTAGCCTGCATGGACGTGTCAATGAGCCTACCTATGACCTGCTTGGTCCCCTCGCTCGCCTGCGCGGCGGCGGCGATCACCCGCTGCACCCCACCGTTCGTGACAACCTCGGCAATCGTCGTCGCACCACCAGCCCCCAGGATGTCAAAGAGCTCCCTCACGAAGAGCTCACGCGTCTCAAGATCCTCTCCCGACAGCCACGAGGCGATCGCGTCGTCCAAGGTCTTTGCCTCGGGTGCCAGGCCATCCGCCTGAACGAGGCCGGCGGGTCCCACCTGCCAGCTCATGGGATCATGCTGCATGATGCCCCACTCGCTTGACTCGACGTAGCGGCGTGGCACCTCAAGGCGGTCCATAAGCTGGCCCACCACCGAGAACCTCGGCAGGATGCGACGAAACCTCTCGCCCATGCGCGAGAAGGCGTCGCACGAGAGCACCGCCCGGTCGAGTCCCGGGCCATCGAAGCTATAGACCCGGCCTATACGGGACAGCAGTGCCTCTGGGCAGGTCGCGGCCGCGTACTCCGCAAGGCAGCCTCCCTTGGAGTGACCGGCGAGCACGACCCTCGCGCCCGCACCCGACCCAGCGAGCGCGTCTTTCAGGTACGCCCTCGCCATACGTTGCGCCTCGGTGACGGTGAAGGCAAGCATAAAGTCCTCACGCCAGCCGACGAGCGTGCTGTCGGTCCCCCGAAAAGAGATGAGCAGGTCACCGCCGGGAAGCCCGATCGTGACGGCTGAGAACTGCAGGCTCGTCGCCTCGTCCACCTGGTCAAGGTAGCGGCTCATGCACAGGGAACCGAAGCGCTCGCTTTGAGCGAGGGCCACGACGAAGCTCGTGTCGATGGATGCCATGGAGCGCACTGCGCTCGTGATGTCGTCACCCGTGCGTGCGAGGACCTCTTGGCAGGCATCACCCAACGCTATGCCACCTGAGACGTCGGGTGGGACGATGTCGTCAAAGTCAAGGTAGGAGACGGTGGCCAAAACGAGAGCGTCCACGTCGTTGAGCGGGCGCTCCTCAAGCGTAATGTCCCCACGCCAGCGTAGGTAGTCGGTCATATTGGACATGGCGTCCCTCTCCTGCAGCCTCTTTGCTATCATCATAGGCTAACTGCGGCGCGCACGGCACGGCACCGTGACGCAATCAGGACATGCGCACGCGACCACAGTGTCGGGGCGCATGACGGGTCGGCGGGCCGCATGGGAAGAAATGGGGTTGACCATGGGTGAACGTCGTCTCTTCGTGGCGCTGACCTTCTCCGAGGCCGAGAGGGACTGGCTCGTCCAGAGGCAGAACGCGCTCAAAGGACATATCGCCACGGGCAGGCTTACAGCACCGGGCAACCTGCACATGACGCTCTCGTTCATAGGACCCTGCGACGAGGACCGGGAGACCCTCGCGAGGGAGGCGCTGAACGTTGCGGTCACGGCGTATCGGAATGCTCTGGCAGACAAAGGGACGGGTGACTCGCCTGTCGAGGGCACAGATGGTGCGGGGCGCCCGGAAAGACCGGCTCTTGACCCCGGCAGCTTTCCCATCGACCTTGCGCTCGGTCATATCTCCTGCTTCGAGAAGCGCAGGAACTCCATACTTTGGGTGGGACCGACAGATAGCGGCTGCCCCCAGAGGCTCGGGCTGCTCCAAGAGCTGGTGGCAGACGAGCTTCGGGTGCGAGGCCTGCCATACGGTGGCGAGACGTTCAGGCCGCACGTGACGCTCGCACGCAACGTCTGCGTGCCAAAGGGTGTGAGCCTCACTGAGCTCTGCGCGACCCTCACGAGCGAGACTGCATCCGTTACGACCCGCCACACGAGCGCCAGCCTCATGTGGAGCGACCACCCCAAGGGAGGCTCGCTCACCTACACACCCATCAAGACGGTGACGCTCTGATGCGTACGGGCTAGCGCGGCTCACCCAGTGGGATTCGGAGTTCGGGGTCCCAAGCCTCGGTGCCCCAGAATCTGCGGGGCACTTTCGCCCGGGGTTTGCCCAGTTGATTCCCAAAACTCGGTACCCCGGAGCCTGCGGGGCACTTTCGCCGGGGTGCCTGGCCGACGACGGAAGGTACGACTGCGGGACCGCGCTGGGATTGTCCCGATCAGAGCTTACGTTTTGAAGTGGCGAGATACGGATACAATGACTGGCGTCAAAGCCGTTCGGAGGGACGCCATGGACCGCACCGACAAGGGATCAACAGTTCGCCGCAACGCTCTCAGCCGCTGGTGGAGAGGACGCGCGCGCCATGGCCTCATCAGCCTGCTCATGTGGCTGGGCATGCTGGTCGTGCTCGTGCTCATGGCGGCACGCATGGTGCCGTCCAGTCGCTCGGCAGGCCGGGTCATCCCCGAGCTCGTTGCCTTTGTGCCCTTTGCCGTGCTACCCACGCTCGTCGTGGTGCTGCTCTCGATACTCTGGCACAGACGCATCCTCGCCGTGCTCTCGGCCCTCTGCCTGGCGACCCTCGTCGTGTGGCACGTCGGCTACTTTGTCCCCCGTCACACGCTGAGCGATACCGCGAGGAGCGCCACCAGCACCTCGTCGGGGACTGCTCCTAATACGGACGACAGGGTGCTTCGCCTCATGACGCTCAACACCCTGAACGGACGCGTCAGCGCCTCAAAGGTCGTGGACGTCGTACGGACCCAGAAGGTCGAGCTGCTGGCTCTGCAGGAGGTGAGCCAGGGCTTTCTGCAGGAGCTCTCGGACGCCGGTATCCACGACCTGCTGCCCTACAGCGCGCTCGGCAGCTCGGGCCGCTCTGACAACGGTGGCATCAACGTGCTCTTCTCAGCGACCCAGATGTCCGACCAGAACACGAGCCTCTTGCCCATCGAGACCTCAGCGATGCCTGCGGGAAGCCTTTCCATAGGTGGCACGACCGTGCGCTTTGTCTCGGCCCACCCCAACTCACCGCACAAGGGTGGGCAGGGGCTGTGGAGCGAGGGCCTCACCACCATCGCCAAGCTCGCAAACTACAGCCACTCCTACGTCATCCTCGGAGACTTCAACGCGACCTGGGACCATGCCAGCTTCCGCGAGCTTCTGGGCTCGTCCTTCGTGGACGCGGGCGAGCAGGCGGGAGAGGGCTTCCACATGACCTATCCCGCCAACTCCACGATCCCTCCCCTGATCGAGATAGACCACATCGTCTACTCCCGAGACGCGGGGCTCTATGTGGGAGACCTCCAAACCATCAGCGTCGCAGGCTCGGATCACCTGGCGCTGCTCGCCACGCTCGAAGCGAGCTAGGAGGGGCTCGAGCTCGGACGGCCTTTCTCCTCCGCGCACTTTCGCCAAGGGAGGCGAGCAGTCGAGGCGAGCAGTCTCACATCCGAAAAAAGTTTGCAAAGTTCGCTTGACATATAGTGCAGAGTGAGCTTTACTATATTTGCAAAGCAAGCTTGCTATATCACTACACGCCGAACGAAGGAGGTTGATGTGAGGACGCGAATACCAGAACTTAGGCGAGAGCGGAAGGTCTCTCAAAGCGAGCTGGCAATGGCGGTTGGGGTCACGCGACAGACGGTGACCTCCATCGAGACGGGCAAGTACACAGCGTCACTTCCTCTCGCCCACAAGATTGCCCAGTACTTTGGCCTCACCATCGAGGAGATCTTTGACTTCTCGGACATCGACTAGCGCAGGGCCGCCCAACAGGCGACAGACCCACAACACGAACCTATCAGAGGAGCGATCATGGAAACAAGCAAGACAAACAACGCCAACGAACAGCTCACAGAGGAGCTCAGGAGGTTCAAGGCACGTCTGATCGGGCAGATCATACTGGGCACCTCACTTTGCCTCATCGGTATCCTGGGAGCGACGTATGGTACAGTCACGGGAGCCGCCCAAGACTATACCTATGGCCTGTGCATAGGTGCTGCCGCAGCGGTATTGGCCACCGGCATCCATAGGCTCATGCGTGCGAGGAGGGTTGACTGCCTGCGCGAGTACTACGCGCGGGAGCATGACGAGCGCCTGGCGGCCATCAGGGCGAAGAGCGGCCTTCCCATGGTTCTCTACCTGATGGTCGGCATGCTCTGCGCCACCTTCGTCGCACTTGCGCTTGGCCAAGAGACCGTTGCCGACACCCTCATCGCGACGGAGATTGCCTGTGGGGCCGCAAGCCTCCTCTCCAGAGCCTACTGGTCACGACGGATATAGGCCAAGCGGGGCCTGGCCCCAAAGAGGCCGACCGTCATGCCAGCTGACACCGTGACAAAGACGTCTGACAGCACCTCCCTACCATGTATGAGCTTCGTGAGGCCCATCACCTGAGCGCCACTGCCACGGGTAGCGCCGGAATACGCAGGCTTTCGATATCTATCGCTCATAATGAAACCTCCTTGTCCACGCAATCCATACGCGAGAAGTACAATCCCCCAAGAGCACGCTCACAAGCCCAGCGCCACGGGCAAGGACGAGGCCCACGCACGGATCGACGCCATTGGAGACGGCGACACCCGTCCTGACCACCATGAGGTAGTGTAATATCCATGAAGTAATTGGACTGCAGCTGTGACATGCTTCCGTTGACGGAGGGCGAGGACGGGAGGCACGGGTTGGCAAGGCTGAAGACGGCGGTCGTGCTGGACGCGAAGGACAGGGAGAGGCCCGGGCGGCTGGCCCGCACGCGCACAGCACAGGCCGCCGCCAGGGCCCGGACTTCGCTGCTGCACGACTCCGGCGAGACGCCGGGTCCCGTCGCCGAGAAGGTCGGGCTCGCGGCTGACGACGTGTGCCCGTGCGCGGCGAGGCACCCGAGGGGCAGTGCCCCAGCGCGTCGCGCTTAGCCCAATGGGCAGAGTCCCCACACAGAGAAGGACCACGGCACAAAGGCCCGCCACGCTCGTAACCCGCACCCGCTCACACGGCATCGTGACAACAACCCGCCTATCTGTGGGTGAGTCATGTACGGCAACACCGGAGAACCCCCTCTCCTCGCCGTTGCTCTTGAGCCAAGGGCGTATCTCGTGCCGGGGAGCCCAACTGCTCTAAAACTCGCTGCGATTCGCCACATGAGCTTTCCTGTAGACGCGCTGCATGGTGGCTCGCACGGTGGCAGGCTTGATCCCCAGCCGTGCGGCGACCTTCGCAGAGGGCATCCCCGTCGCATAGGCGCAGGCTACCTCCAGCTCGCGGGGAACCAGGGAGCAGGCGGCCAGACGATCCCTGACGCGGCTGTCACAATTCGGGCAAGGCCCACCAGAAAGAGGGTCCGAGCCCGTGGGAACGGCAAAGGGATCTCTCGGGGCGATCTCCTCTGGCATGGTCCGAGAGCGTCGCAGGTGACGCGTACCGAGAGCAGCAAGAACGAACATCGAAAGGGCGACGAGGACCTCGTATGGCCACGAGCGGAGCTGACCGAGCTGCACCACACGTGTGAGGAGGCACCACGTTGCCAGACCGAGGCCCAGACCCATCAGCGGCGATGTGCCGCCCTCCCTCTGCCAGCTGCCCTCGCAAGATTCAGCTCGCAGGACACCCTCCTCACAGGACGCCTCTGCGCTCGCCCCTCCCTGAGTCACGCCCCAGCCACAGGCACCGATCGAGACAATCTAAGCAACCATCGCCATCACCAGGACACCCAGTTCCGAGGCAACCAAAAGGGCTGCGCTGTAGGGGATCCGCCCCGTCGCCTCGAAGACCTCGTAGTTGAGGTAGCTGGAGATGAACCCCGTCGCCATCCCGCCAGCAAGCGCAAGACCCCCACCGGCGTCCTCGCGACCCACTAAGACGCAGGTCCCAGGCACAAGGGAGCATCGCAAGACGATGGCGCAGCAGAGGGACGCGAGCATGGCCGTCAGCGGCTGTGTCAGCAGCTCGAACTCCTGGAAGTACGAGAACCACTCACTGCCGAAGATGCCGTATATGCGCTCCTCCATCCTGCCCATGGGAGTCAGCACCCACTCGGGAACGATGCCAAGCGCCATGGACGCCAAGCCCAGCACTGCGGCCACTGCGCGCAGGCGCCCTCGCCCCTTCCCTCGAAGTCCCAGGCAGGACCCGATGACAAAGCCCGCCGCGAGGTAGGCCGGCCCGCATGCCGCCAAGCGCCGGGTTCGTCCTGCTCACGAGGTAGAAGGGCGTCGCCGCGAGCACGCAGGGCCACGCCACGCGCACAAGCGCACCACGAAGCCGCACGCCCCAGGCATGTGCGGGCACATGATCCATCATCCCGACTCCCTTCGGACAGCAAGCGCTGCTATAGGTAGGAGCGACCGGCCGGATAGGAGCGACCGAAGTGCGACCTTAGGCTTCGAGCCTGGCCGTGAGCAGCTGGTTGAAGAGCTTGGGGTTGCCCTTGACACCGGCCGCCTTCGAGGCCTTCATGCACTGGCCGACAAGAAAGCCCACGACCTTCGTGTTGCCGTCCCTGTACTGCCTGACCTGGTCCGCGCAACGATCGAGGACCTCATCCACCACCGGCTCGAGGGCAGCGCTGTCCGTGCTTTGGCGCAGCCCCCGCTCGTCCACGACCCGCTCGGGGTCCGCGTCCGTGCCGTCCACGACCTCAAGGACCTCACGGGCCTGGGCGAAGCTGATCGCATCGGCCGCGAGCAGACCCGAGACAGACGCGGCCTGCGCCGCCGTGATGTGGCCAAAGGCGGGCAGCAGGTTGATGACCACGTTCGCGACCGTGGGGGCGACCTTCTCCCCCGCCGTCGTGACGGCCTCCTCAAAGAGGGCTGCCACGGTCGGGTCGCCCGCGATCTGGGCGGCATCATCGCGCCTCAGGCCAAAGCTCGCCTCGTAACGCTCGCGTCTCGCGTCCGGCAGCTCCGGGATGCGCTCGCGCGCCTCCTCTATGAACTCGTCAGAGAGGTCGAAGGGCGCAAGGTCTGGGTCGGGGAACAGCCGGTAGTCGTCGGCCGTCTCCTTGGTGCGCATGACGACGGTGCGCCTCCTGCCGGGCTCCCAGTGACGCGTCTCCTGGTAGACGACGCCACCCTCCTCGAGCACCTCGGCCTGGCGGCGTATCTCGTATTCCAAGGCATCGTGCAGGCTCTTGAAGGAATTGATGTTCTTCATCTCGGTCTTGGTGCCAAGCCCGGTCTCGCCACGCCTGCGCAGGCTGACGTTGCCATCGCAGCGCATGGACCCCGACTCCAAGGAGCAGTCGGAGATGCCCAGCGCAAGGAAGGTCTGGCGGAGCTTCTCCATGAAGAGGCGAGCCTCCTCGGGCGTACGCAGGTCGGGCTCACTCACAAGCTCGATGAGCGGCGTGCCGCAGCGGTTGTAGTCGATGAGCGACTCAGAGGCGCCGGCGATGCGCCCCTCCTCGCCGCCAATGTGGACCATCTTGGCCGCGTCCTCCTCCATGTGTATGCGCAGGATCCTGATGGGCACCATGTAGGAGCCGTCAGCCGCACGCGGGACGGGCGTCACGCCATCTGCGGCGAGAGACTCCCACATGGGACGCTCCCTCGCGCCCGGACCCGACACCGTAAGGTCAAGGTGGCCGTGCATGCAGAAGGCGATGGGACCCTGCGTGGTCTGGAAGTTCTTGGCCATGTCGGGATAGAAGTAGTGCTTGCGGTAGAACATCGAGTGGCGCTGGATCTCGCAGTTCGTGGCCAAACCAGCCATTACGATGGATTGGATGGCCCTGCGGTTGGGCACGGGCAGGGCTCCCGGCAAACCCAGGCAGACGGGGCACACGTTGGAGTTGGGCGCGTCGTCGTGGCTGAGCCTGCAATTGCAGAACATCTTGGTGTCAAGCGTGGTGAGCTCGGTGTGGACCTCCAGACCAATGACGGCCTCCCAGTCTGCGAGCACCTCCTGCAGCGTCCTCATAGGAGCTCGCCTCCCTTCCCGATAAAGCCAGGAGCGACGGGGGCACCCTTACCCGGGCCAAGGCCCGCGTCCACGCCACGCTCTATGGCACGCGCAAAGCTGAGAAGCGTCGCGTCCCCGAAGGCCGGACCCTGGAGCTGCGCCGAGATGGGCAGGCCCGACTCCTGCCCCAGGCCCAGAGGCACCGATATGCCGCCGTTTCCAGCTATGTTGTTCGAAATAGTGAACATATCCGAAGCGTACATCTGGGTGGGGTCACTGATCTCGCCAAAGCGAAAGGCGGTACGCGGCGTCGCGGGCATGAGGATGACGTCGCACTGCTCGTAGGCACGCTCGTAGTCTTGAGTGATGAGCGTGCGCACCTGTTGGGCCGGGTAGTAGTACCTGTCGTAGGTACCGCTAGAGAGGAGGTAGGCCCCCAGCATCTGGCGGCGTATGGCCTCTCTGCCAAAGCCGCGTGCGCGGGAGAGTGCCGTCTGCCGCGCGAGCGTGGCGCAACCCTCCTCCTGGTGTCCGTAGCGCACCCCGTCAAAGCGCGCGAGGTTGGAGAAGGCCTCGCAGGGCGCAATCACGTAGTAGGCCGCGATCGCGGAGGCAATGTTGGGAAGGTCGACCTCCACAACCTTGGCCCCCTGGTCCTCCAGAACCCTGCGGGCCAAGGCAATGCCGGCCTTGACCTCACCCGTCAGGCCCTCTGCCTCGAGGAGCGCGGGGACGACGCCAACCCTGCGACCCTCGACGGCATCATCGAGCCGCCCCAGGAAGTCTGCCCGGCAGTCCTGGCTCGTGGAGTCGAGCGGATCAGGGCCGGGCGCGACGAGGACGCTCATGGCGAGGGCAACGTCCTCGACGCGACGCGCGAAAGGCCCCACCTGGTCAAGCGAGCTTCCAAAGGCAACGACGCCATAGCGACTCACGGTGCCGTACGTAGGCTTCAGGCCCACGACGCCGCAGAGCGAGGCTGGCTGGCGGATCGAGCCACCCGTGTCGGAACCCAGGGCGAGCGCAACCTCACCGGCAGCGACGGCGGCGGCGGAGCCCCCCGACGAGCCGCCAGGCACACGCGTAAGGTCCCAGGGATTGTTGGTGGGGTGGAAGGCGGAGGACTCAGTGGAGGATCCGAAGGCAAATTCATCCATGTTGGTCTTGCCCACAGGCGTCGCCCCGGCAGCGAGCAGGCGTCCCACGCAGGTCGCCGTGAAGACGGACTCGTAGCCCTCGAGCATGCGGCTCGCGCAGGTCGTGCGAGTCCCCACGAGGTGCATGTTGTCCTTGAACGCAACGGGGACGCCGGCAAGGGGACCCGGCTCCTCTCCCCTTGCGAGGCGCTCGTCGGTCGCCTTGGCGGTATCAAGCGCAAGCCCTGCCGAGACCTGCAGGAAGGCGTGCAGCTGTGGCTCGCGTGCGTCGAGCGCGGACAGCGCGGCCTCTGCCACCTCGACCGCCGAGAAGTCACCAGCCGCGACCCCCGCCGCGATCTGCCTCGCAGAGAGTTCGTCGAGAGACACCATCAGCGATCACCCTCCTCATCGCCCAAGATGGAGGGCACACGGAAGTAGCGCCCCTGTGTCGAGGCGGCGTTTAACAGCGCGCTGTCTATGGGCAGGGCGCGCATGGAGTCATCTACAACGTCGTCGCCCATCACGTTGGAGAGCCCACCAATGGGATGGAAGGTGGGCTCGACGCCGTCGAGATCGTACTCACAGATGGGCTCGAGCAGGGCGACGGCCTCGTTCATGTACGAGGTCATCTCATCGAGCTCCTCCTCGCTCAGGGCGATGCGGGCGTAGTCGGCGATGCCGGCCACGTCCTCCTTGGAAAGTGGCATGTCTCCTCCGATACGGGCGGTCACACGCCGCTTCGCGGCTGCCACCCTATGAAAGGCGCTTCTCTGTGCGCCCATTCTAGGTCAGCCCTGCGACCAACGCGAATGCTACATCTTGGTGGCAGCAAAGCGTCTAGCGGTCCTCTTCGCCGTGGGCCTCCTCGGCGCCGCTCCCTTCGGCATCGGCCTCGCTGTCATCGGCCGCGTTGCCATCAGCCTCGGATTCCTGAGACCCCGTGGATGACTTCTTCCCGCTGGGCTTGAGCTTGTCGAACTCCCCCCTATATATCTTGAACAGGACGTTCTGCAGGGCATCGCTCTCGATGAGATCCTGCTTGGCGCTCTCGCGTATCGTACGGTCATACTCCGCGTCGTAACCGATGAAGGGAGGCTGCCCCTGCCCACCGACCGTGCTATCGTCGTCCCTGGCTTTGCCACCGCCACTTTTGGTCGTGTCATCTTCGCTCGAACGGCTTGCGCTGCTGTCCATGATCCACTCCTCCTCGTATATCCCCATCGTTGGCGCGTCTAACGGCATTCCGGCGCCAAAGCGCCAAGGAGCAGACACCTCTGGCCCCACGCGCCAGGGATGCCCTGCTATGGTCGCTTGATATCCTTCAGCTTAGCACGATGCGGGAGTATCAGACCAGCGAGAAAGCCCAGAAGAGAGACCATGAGACCGATCGCCAGATACTCATGCGTGGGCAAGAGGACCTCATGGGAGTCACCGACGTGATCGATGATTGAGACCAGCCACGGAAGCAATGCAAACAGTCCCGCCAGCACAAGGATAGCAAGCCAGCGCACGGGTCCCCACCTGCGCTGCACCGAGACGCTAACGGAAAGCGCAAAGGTCGCCGACACGTGAAGCAGGTAGGTTGCCAAGACCCACCCCAGCGAGTCGAGCCGACTGGCATCCATACCCAAGCTGATGAGGCAACCCACCCATACGACAACGTATACGCAGAGCACGACCCAGAAGGCACGCGTGGGACGCCCTTCTACCTCGACATGCTCCTCGACCCCGCCGTCGGTTGGGGCGCCTCCGCCCGACCTCGACCCTGCCGCTGGGGCTGTAGCCGCCGCAGGCTCATCTCTCGTCTTGCGTTTCAACCTCTTACGTGACTTATTGCGTGATTTACATGACTTACGTGACGCGCGCTTTGACACCGTATGTCAGCTCCCCTATATGCAGATCGTCGCGACATGTGCGTCGCCCATTGTACAGGTACGGGCGGGAGTAGATGCGACCGCAGCACAGCGAGCTCAGAGTGCGTCTTTGCGTAGCTGCTTCATAATCGCAGACTGCGCTTTTCCGTGAGCCGTCGGGTGGACCGGGTCACAGAGTGCGCTTTTACGTGAGGCGACGCCACGTTTGCGCAGATGAGGAAAAGCGCACTCTACGGAAAGACGCATTCTGCGTGCACGCCCTCACGGAAAAGCGCAATTTGGTCAAGAAGTCACGAGGAGCACGACCCAATCCTCGCGAAGTGAGTGAATCACTCACTTCATCAACCTGAAGTGAGTGATTTTTCGGCACAAAGACACTACAGTTCATTGAGGTAAACCCATATATGCGCAGGTAGAAGACTTACTGAATAAAAGATCGAAGTGAGTGAATCACTCACATCGCGTTCATGGTGTGGGTGAATCACTCACATCGCGAGAACTGCGAGCGCTACGATGTGCGCAGCTGAGGACCACTCACTTCTACCCTACCCCTTCCCGTGCCCGCTCGCCTTCTGGGCTGTGAGCATCTGGGCGAAGACGTCCCGATCGTAGTCTGACGGCAACACGATGGTCGAGGCGTCGTTCTTGCTGATATCGACCATCATCTCGGTCCACTGAGAGAACATAAACAGGCTGTTGGCCTCGTCACTGGTGACACCGCTATCGCGGATGGTGTCAAGCGACTCCTTGATACCCTCGGCGATGGCCGTCCGCTGCCGCGCGATGCCCTCGCCACGAGCACGCATGGCCTCTGCCTCGGCCTGTGCCGCGATGACCGTCTTCTGGCGGGCGGCGTTGGCGTCGTTGGTCGCGCTCTCGAGGTTGTTCTTGGAGGCAACGATACGGTTCATCGACTCCTGGACCTCCTTGGGAAGCCGGATGGCCGTGATGAGCGTCGCGACAACAGTGTAGCCATAGGCGAGCATCTTGTCTGCAACCGAGTGGTCGATGGAACTCGCGATGGCCTCCTTCTCGATGAACACGTCCTCGAGGCTGCGGGCGGGGATCTCGGAGCGCAGCGCGTCCGCAAAGTAGTCCTTCATCTGGCCGACGGGGTCGGTGAGGGTATAGATGCACCGATAGACGCCGGACTGGGTGATGTCTGCGGCAGGCGAGCCGTCGACGCGAAACTGGATGGAGACGTCGAGCTCGATGGTAACGTTGTCCTTGGTCTTGGCGTCAAAGGTCATGCGCTCGTCCTGCGTCATCATGCTGATGATCCTGACCTTGTCGATGCCGGGGATCTTGAAGTGGAGTCCGGCGTTGGCGATTCCGCTGAACCTGCCGAGCCGCTCGATCGCGGCACAGTGCTGCTGCGGGACCACGTAGAGCCCACCTCTGAGCACGATGACGCAGATGAGAACGATGACGATGAATGTAAACATTACCCCTCCCCTTCATAGGACCATACGGGCGCGCCTTGGTCCCCGACGACAGGACAGTCACAGCCGGGCCAAGACGCGCGAGCGTCTATTCTAGCGCACGGCTTGGCCCCGTCAATCCGAAGGTGGGGTCCTTGTGGGGACAGACGTCACGCCCGCAAATGCCTCCTCAAAGGCTGCAAGGTTGGACCCCCCGGGAATCGCAAAGACGACCCGCGCGAACGCGCCCGGGTGCTCCTCCAGCCACGAGAAAAAGGCCTCGCTCGCCACCTTTGGGTCATTTCGGAAGGCACCGCAGCCAAGGGCCCCCGTGATCGCGGTCTGCACGGGCTCGTCGCTCGCCGTCGCCATGAGGTCCATCGCAAAGCGTGCGCGCTCGCCCATCACCCTGTCGCAGATCTGCTCGCTGACGCCCCAGGTCATCATGGCCCGACCCTTAAAGGGTGCCGCGACCACCGCTACGTCCACCTTCGCCGCCACGTCCTCATCACCTGAAAAGAGGAGGACGTCCGGAACGTAGAGCCCCCGATCGTAATAGAGGTCGTCGTTATGGTCGGAGCGATTCGGCTCATAGAAGTCGTCCCATCGGGCGTCAAGCACCGGGTAGAGCGATGAGTGGGCACAGAGAGCCTCCTCTTGGGCCTGTGCACCCGAAAGGAAGCCACCGCCTGGGCTGAGGTAGGAGGCAAAGTCCAAGAGGCAGGTCCGCTCGCCGCGTCGAGAGGCCTCGATCGCGGCACTCGCGGTGTCGGTGCTCGCGATCTCTATGGTGGTCGTTGCCCAGCGGGTCTCGACCTCGGGCAGGGCACTCCCCTCCACGATGCGCGTCAGGTCGATGCTGTGATGCAACGAACCCGCATGCTGCTCGGCAAGCATGTCCACGCGCCATTTCGCGTAGGCCCTGCACTCAGCCGCGCTCTTCCGTCTGTGATATGCCATGATGAGAACCTCCTCGTGAGCATAAGCGTAGCGGTGGATCGTGCGCCGGGACTCCCCGTCGCGCGAACTGTGCCCCTCAGCGCTCCCTGCGCCTCCCTCATATGACCACCCTATAGCAGGTACTCCGCTATCTGGACGGCATTCGTGGCGGCGCCCTTGCGGATCTGGTCGCCAGCACAGAAGAGCATGAGCGCGCTTGCGCCCTCCGGCGCGGAGAGATCTCGCCTGATGCGACCCACGAACACCAAATCCTGACCGCTCGCCTCGAGTGGCATGGGGTAGCGAAGCTTCGCGGGATCGTCCACAAGCTTGACGCCGGCTGCCTCTGACAGGATCTGGCGCGCCTCGTCGGGCGAGATCGGACGCTCGAACTCCATCGTGATTGACTCCGAGTGCGAGCGGACAATGGGCACGCGCACGCAGGTGCAGCTCACGCGAAGCTCGGGCAGGTGCATGATCTTGCGTCCCTCGTTTTGCAGCTTCATCTCCTCGGAGCTGTAACCCTCCTCGTCAAAGCCCCCGATCTGCGGGATCAAATTGAAGGCAAGCGGGTAGGCAAAGGGATCGGTCGCGCCAACCTCACGTCCGTCCACATGGGCCCTGACCTCGCGCTCAAGCTCATCGAGGCCGGGCTTGCCAGCGCCTGAGGCCGCCTGGTAGGTACTCACAACGAGCCGCCTGAGCTGCGCCCGCAGGTGGAGCGGCCACACCGGCATAAGACCGATGATCGTGGCGCAGTTGGGGTTCGCGATGATGCCTGCGGGATGGTTGGCTATGTCGGCAGCGTTAATCTCAGGGATGACCAGAGGCACGTCCTTACGAAGGCGAAAGGCATGGCTGTTGTCCACGCAGACGGCACCACGCCTCACAGCCTCGGGGAGAAGCTCTTGTGCCTGGGCATCGCCCGCCGCGCCGAGCACGATGTCGACACCCTCGAAGGCATCGGGCCGAGCCTCACGCACGACCACCCGCTCACCTCTGAAAGCAAGCTCTTTGCCCACCGAGCGGGCACTTGCCAGGCACACGAGCTCGCGCACGGGAAAGTCCCTCTCCTCCAGGACCCTCATCATCTGCGTTCCCACGACGCCCGTCGCACCGAGTATCGCCACCGTCTTGCCTGCCATGTCCTGCTCCTTTTTATGTCGCACGTCTTGCGCCCGTCGGCTGTCCCTCGCCCTGCTGCGGAATCTCGACCATCTCGCCCGCCACGAACTTATCGTATATGCACGTGATGGCCCGCTCGAAGTCGGCGTTGTTGACACCCAGTATGATAGAGATCTCCTGCGAGCTTTGGGTGATCATGCGGATGTTGATCCCCGCCTCGCCGAGCACGCCGAAGACGCGTCCCGAGGTGCCGGCACGCCGACTCATGTTGCGACCGACGACCGAGATGAGCGCAAGCCTGTCCACGACGTTGATGCTGTCGGGCTTGAGCTCCTTCTGCAGGTCATGCACGATGGAATAGATGCTGTCCTGGACGTCCGCGCCGTTGACCACGATGCCAAAGGAGTCGACGCCCGTCGGGATGTGCTCGACCGAGACCCCATAGTCCTCAAAGACCGTGAGCGCCCTGCGGACGATGCCGACCTTGGAGGACATGTGTGCCTTCTGCACATGGACGGCGAGGAAGTCCCTCTTGCCGGCGATGCCCGTGATCAGGTGCTCACGGGCACCGTCGGCGGCAGTTTCGCGTATCATGGTGCCGCGCTTCTCGGGCTGGTTCGTGTTCTTTATCTGGATGGGGATCCCCACCTCGCGCACCGGGAAGATCGAGTCCTCCTGCAGCACCGAGGCGCCCAGGTAGGAGAGCTCGCGCATCTCGTCGAAGGTGATGCGGTGGATGGTGCGCGGATTGTCCACGATGCGGGGGTCCGCCGAGAGGAAACCCGAGACGTCAGTCCAGTTCTCGTAGAGGTTCGCATCGATGCAGCGGGCAAGGATGGCGCCCGAGATGTCCCCACCGCCGCGATCGAAAAGCTTGACCGTTCCGTCGACCGTCGAGCCATAGAAGCCCGGCAGCACGAAGTCGCCCAGGCGCTGGACGGCCTCGCGGATACGAGCCTGCGTGCGCTCGAGGTCGATCTTGCCGTCATGGTGAAAGACGATGACGTCGCGGGCGTCCAGGAAGGGCTTGCCAAGGTACTCTGCCATGAGCTGCGCGGTGAACCACTCGCCGCGTGAGACGACGTACTCGGGCGAGCAGCTCTGGACCTGGTCGATGAGCTCGTCGAAACGCTCAGCCACGGGAAACGCAAGTCCGAGCTTCTCGACGATGTCAAGATAGCGCCTCCCTATCTCCCTGAGGAGGCTCGTGCAGTCGACGTGGTACTTGATGTGGGCGTTCACGAGGAGCAGCAAATCGGTGACCTTGTTGTCATCGCTGAAGCGCCTACCTACGGCCGAGACCACCACGAAGCGGCGGTCCGGGTCACTCTCGACGATGGCCTTAACCTTCCTGAACTGCTCGGCATCAGCGACGCTCGAGCCGCCGAACTTTGCGACCTTGATCATGCACCTACGCCTCCTTGGGGAGCGCCGCCATGAAACTCGCCGCATCCTCCTCGCACGCCCGCTCAAGGAGCCGACGCGCCTCCTCTGCCGTGACGTCGCGAACCACGACCGCAGCTGGACCGAAGGGACGCGCGCCCTCCACGGTAGCCCTCGTACGGAGCACATAGTCTGCTCGAAGCAGAGACGCGTCGTAGCTGAGGTCAGCGGAGAAGTCGTAGTGGGGGCGTCTCCCCTCGCAATAGTCAATCACATCCTGCACGATGGCGTTGCCGGTGGGCAGCATGCCGGCGCCCTGGCCATAGAACTTCAGCTCGCCCACCGTGGTCCCGACAAGGCTCACGAGGTTGAAGTTGGAGGGTACGTGTGCCTCGAGGGTGTCAGACGAAAGTGCCACGGGCTCCACGGCCACGGCATAGCGCCCATCCCTCAGGACGCCCCTTCCCAGGAGCTTCACGGTTCGGCCGTGCGCGGCAAAGAGGTCGATGTCGGCCTTGGTGATGGTGCGAAGCCCCGTCACGGGAAACTCGCTTGTGCAGGCGCAGCCAAAGGCGACGCAGGCCGCGATGAGGGTCTTGTTCTTGACGTCGATGCCGTCGATGTCGGCGGAGGGGTCCCTCTCGGCAAAGCCCTGCTCCTGGGCCCTCTTGAGGGCCTCGTCGAAGTCTGTTCCCTGTCTGACCATCGCGTCGATGATGAAGTTGGTGGTGCCGTTCATGATGCCCGAGAAGGACGTCACCTCGTCGATGCGGCGGGCCTTCTCGATGGAGGCTATCCAGGGAATGCCGCCCCCGCAGGTGGCCTCGATGAGCAGGCTCGCACCCGTAGACTGAGCACATGCCGCAAACTCCTCGAAGTGTGCCGCGACGACGGCCTTGTTGGAGGTGACGACGGACTTCCCGGCGCCGAGCGCGTCCACGATGAAGCTCCTCGCGGGCTCAAGGCCACCCATGCACTCCACGACGAGCTCTATCTCTGGGTCCTCGACGATGTCCTCGAAGCGAGAGGTCATGCGCGGGTCCGTGAGGCGCTCGGGCAACTCGAGTATGCGGGCCACCTCGACGCCTCGCACGCGATTTGCGATGATGCGGTCTACTCCCTGGCCGACGGTGCCGTGGCCGAGAAGGGCAATCTTCATGTCAGTCCAATCGTTGCATGTGTGTGACGGCTGCGCCGCCCCCAAGGGAACAACGGTATGATACTTGACACACGCCCACTGTAGAATGACAAGGAGCGCAGAGGTGAAAACGTTCTATCACAGCACACGCAACGGCGGCGAGCCTTTAACGAGCAAGCAAGCGATACTGAGAGGCATCGCACCCGACGGGGGACTCTACGTATCCGACCAGCTCGGCGAAGAGACGCTCGACATGGCCGCAATGGTCAACCAGAACTACCACGAGACGGCCCAAAAGGTGCTTGCAACGCTCATCCCCGACTACTCGACCGAGGAGATCGGCTCCTGCGTGAGGGACGCCTACGCCGAGAACTTCGATACGCCCGCCGTGGTGCCGCTCACACCTTTGGGCAGCGACTGGCTGCTCGAGCTCTCCCATGGTCCCACCTGCGCCTTCAAAGACGTGGCACTCCAGCTGCTGCCACACCTGATGTCGGTCGCGAGGGGCAAGAGCGAGCACAGGATCATGATCGTGACCGCGACCTCGGGGGACACCGGCAAGGCCGCCCTCGCGGGATTTGCGGACGTCGAGGGCACGGGCGTCACGGTCTTCTACCCCGAGGGCAAGGTATCCGAGATACAGCACCTGCAGATGACCACGCAACTTGGTCGCAACGTCGCCGTGTGCGGGGTCGAGGGCACCTTCGACGACTGCCAGACGCAGGTCAAGCGCATCTTTGCCGACACGGCGCTGTCAGAGAGGCTCCACGGGAGGGGCGTCGCCCTCTCGAGTGCCAACTCCATCAATGTTGGTCGTCTCGTCCCTCAGGTCGTCTACTATGTCGACGCGTATGCCCAACTCGTGAGGAGTAGCGCCATCAGCCTGGGCGATGCCGTCGACTTCTGCGTGCCCACGGGCAACTTTGGCGACGTGCTCGCCGGCTACTATGCCAAGCGACTCGGCCTTCCCGTCGGGCGGCTCATCGTGGCCTCCAACACCAACAAGGTGCTCACCGACTTCCTCAAGACGGGCAGCTACGACCGTCGCCGCGACTTCGTGAAGACGATCTCCCCCTCGATGGACATTCTCGTCTCTTCCAACTTCGAGCGCATGCTCTACTACCTCACGGAGGGGGACAGCGAGCGCGTGGGAGCCTGGATGGCCGAGCTGGCCACGCAGGGCGTCTACTCCATAGGCGACGAGCTTCTCGGGCGCCTGCGCGAGACCTTCTACGGCGAGTTCGCGACAGACGACGAGACGCGAGAGACCATCCGCACGACCTGGGAGGAGGAGCACATCCTCATCGACCCGCATACCGCCGTCGCAAAGACCATACTCGACCGACATGAACGCGACGGGAGGATGCGCGTGTGTCTCTCGACCGCCAACCCGTACAAGTTCCCCGCAGACGTGCTTGCGGCGCTCGGCCACGATACGCAGGGTAAGGACGACTTCGCCTGCATGGACGAGCTCCAGAGGCTCACAGGTATCGCGGCGCCAAGACAGCTCTCGACACTCAGGGGTGCTCCTGTCATGCATGACTCGATCTGCGCCAAAGAGGCGATGGCGTCCTTTGTCGAGAGCGCGACGGCAAGGATCTTTCGGTGAGTCGCCAAGGCGCGACCAGCACGTCGAGCGCACAGCTCGCCCGCGACACGCTCACCGTCGAGGTCCCGGCGACCTCGGCCAACGTGGGCGTGGGCTTTGACTGCTTGGGCCTCGCGCTCGACCTCATGGCCCGCTTCTGCTTCGAGCCGGCAGACGAGCTTCTCATAGACGGCTGCCCCGAGCGCTTCAGGGGGCAAGACAACCTCGTCTGGACGAGCTACCTGGAGGCCTGTCGCAGGCTCTGCAGCAGGCCGCTCACGCCGCACATCACGATAGACTCCCCCATCCCCCTCTCGGGCGGCCTTGGGTCGAGCTCTGCCTGCGTCGTCGCGGGCGTCGTGGCGGCCCAGGAGCTGAACGGGGCTGGCCTTGATGCACGGCAGGCGCTTGACATCGCCTGCGAGCTTGAGGGACACCCCGACAATGTCGCACCGGCCATCCTCGGCGGTCTTGTAAGCTCGTTTGTGGACCAGGGTCGCGCCCACCCCGTGCACCTGGACGTCGCACAAAACGTGTGTTTCGTCGCGATTGCGCCTCCCTACGAGGTCCGCACCGCCGACGCGCGCAGGGTCATGCCTGAGCAGGTCTCGCTTAAGACGACGGTGTGGCAGGTGGGACACTGCGTGGCCGCTGTGCACGCCCTTGAGCAAGGTGACCTCGAGCTCTTCTCGGCAGCTTCGCGCGACAGGCTCCACGAGCCCTTTCGCGCACGCCTGATCCCCGACTACGAGGCCCTGCGCCGTACCGCACTTGCGGCAGGGGCGGCGGCGTTTCTCATCAGCGGCTCGGGCTCGACGATGCTTGCCGTCTGCGATGGCCGCCCTCTGGCCGAGCATGTCGCCGCATCCGTAGAGGGCATGGTCGAGAACCACGTTGATGGCCTCTGGGTACGCGTCCTTAGCAGCAGCCCCGCAGGCGTTCGCGTCCTTCGCGAGCACCCGTGAGCGTCAAGGCGCAAGCACCCAAGGCGGCCGCCTAGCGCTAATTACATGAGTGGGCCCGGAGACGTTCCGGGTACTATCGGCTGGATAATGGTCTCTGGGGGCTTCGTGAGCGTCGCTGCCGACATATGCAGGCACGTGCGGGCTTGGGACTAATAGCACGCACGGGATGACCTTGCTCCGTCAGCTGGCGCGAAACGTGCCTGAGTGTGTGACGGACCTTGAGGCGGGAGGCCAGCCGCTCGGCCTTCCTTGGCGGGAACGTCTCGCAGGGCGACCCCACAGGATGCGTGCTCGAGTTGTCCCAGACCAGGACGATCCCCCGCCTCGGGGAACAGGTCGTCCGACACCCACCGCAGCGTCTCGGCCTCGCCGCCTGTCCTGGCGTTTCCCGGCCCGCTGCGCGCCTTGCGCGCGAGCACGCCGTCGAACCCCTCCTCGACCAGCCTCCCCT
>ERZ772945.622-NODE-622-length-28014-cov-7.540398_pt1 | contig 28014 bp, 25 predicted proteins | sample MGYA00511681_ERZ772945 | MGnify/ENA primary metagenome ERZ772945 (study PRJEB29015, sample SAMEA2737943) | human oral metagenome | biome: human oral; feature: human-associated habitat; material: dental | place: China | collected 2143 ...
CCCGAGGCCGTGGCCGCGCTGGCGCAGATGGACCGTTACCTGCTGGCCCACACCCGTACCCTCGCCGAGGATGTGCGTGGCGCGCTTGATGGCTACGACGTGGCCGGCGCGTGCGAGGCGGTTCGCGACTACCTAGATGTTCTGACGAACTGGTACGTGCGTACTCAGCGTCAGCGCTTCTGGGATGAGGACAGCGCGGCGTTCGACACGCTGTACACGGCTCTCGTGACGCTCATGGAGCTGGCGGCGCCCCTGCTGCCGCTGCTGAGCGAGGAGATCTGGCGCGGCCTGACGGGCGGCGAGTCCGTGCACCTCGTCGATTTCCCGGTCATCGACGAGGCCGTGGACGCCCCCGAGCTGGTTGCCGCCATGGACGAGGTTCGTTCGATCGTGTCGGCCGCCCACGCGCTGCGCAAGACGCATCAGCTGCGCGTGCGCCAGCCGCTGGCTTCCCTGCAGGTTGTCTCCGAGCACTTTGCGGCCCTGGAGCCATTCGCGGACCTGATCGCCTCCGAGGTGAACGTGAAGTCCGTCGTCTTCTCTGCGCCGCAGGACTCGGGCCTGAGCGTTCGCACCGAGCTGGCGCTGAACCCGCGCGCTTTCGATCCGGCCGTCCGTAAGCTGACGAGCCAGCTGTTCAAGGCGCAGAAGTCCGGGCAATGGGAGGTCGTGGACGGCGAGTGCCGTTTCGCCTCCGTCGAGCTGGATGGGGCGCCGCTGGTGCTCACGGGCGACATGTTCTCCGTGTCCACCTCCGTGGACGCCGCCGAGGGCCAGGTCGCGGACGTTCTGGCGTCGGGCACCTTCGTCGTGCTCGATACGGAGCTGACCGCCGAGCTCGAGGCCGAGGGCTACGCCCGCGACGTTGTCCGCGCCGTTCAGGACGAACGTAAGAACGCAGGCCTGCACATCGCGGATCGCATCGACCTGTCGCTGACGGTGCCCTCCGATCACGTGGCTGACGTGGAGGCCTGGCGCGACATGATCGCCGCCGAGACCCTCGCTCTGTCTCTGACGGTCGAGGCCAACGACAAGCTTCAGGTTCGCGTCACCAAGCACTGAGTGCTGTCGTTACTCAGGCGGGCGGGCTGCGTGAGAGCGTGGCCCGCCCGCCTGTATAGGTTGGGGCCGGGAGGAAAACCTCCCGGCCTCGTCGCTATCGACGAGGTATGGGAAGACTATTGCTCCTCCTGCGTGACAGTGATTGAATGCGTTGGCTACGTCGTTACTTGGCAGGCGGGATGTGCATCATGATCTCGATGGAGTCCATGAACTGGCCCAGCGACTTATTGAACTTTTCGTAGTCGGTGTTCTGGTATTTCTCGCCGACGCGGCCCACCGCAACGTTGACGAAGGACGTTTGGTTGTGGAACACCAGCATGGCGGGCGCCTTGATGACGGGTGAGAATCCGCGAATGGTGATGGAACCGGCCTCGGGGATTGCGAGGATCTCGTCGCGGGAGGAAATCTGGATGATCGCGTTGTCGACCAGTACCTCGGGAGTATCGGTGTTCGGGGAGACGCCGCGCATGAAGGGGAAGACACCGTGCACCCCCTTGAGCAAGGTCTCCCAAGAGACGCGGTAGGTGAGGTTGAAGGTGGAGCGAATCCAATCTGGTTCTTCCGTAATACCGATAAGCAGCATGGCGTGTCCTGTCGTCGACGACGGAAAATGTGTGATCGGAATCCTACCAGAGTGGCTGGCTGATCGAGCGTGAGGATTCGTGGTGAGTGCGAGCAGCCCCGGCCTCGTCGCTATGCGATTGGAAAGCTGTGCACAACCTGTCCGCATGAGCGAGCGTCACCGGAGAAACGGTCACCTATTTGCCGACGCTCTGCGGGCGGCGTCGATTGCCGCCTTCGCCGTCTTCAGGTCGAGGCCGGTGCGGTCCTTGTAGGTCTTGACGGCGTAGATCATCCTGCCCTCGGCGATCATCTGGATCTCCACCGCGTTCAGCTCCGGGAGCGAGGCTGAGGCCGGGGAAGAGGTAGCAGGAACCGGGGTGGGGGCTGCTGCCTCGAAGGTGGGGGAGGCGGATCCGGCGAGCGCCGTGACCCCGGCGTCCGCGTAAGCGGCACGCAGTCGCGCCTCGAGGGTCGCGACCTGTTCCTTCAGGCGCTGGTTCTCAGCGCGCAGCTCCTCGATTTCGCTCGCCTGACCAAACCACTTACCCACGTGTCGCCTCCTTGAGGGGATTACCTTGATGGAAGCAATCCTATCCGTCTTCGCCAACCTGGTGCCGACGATCGGCCTGCGGCGAATACGAAGGTTCCCGGAGAAAACCACCCCGGCCTCGTCGATGACGACGCGCGGAGTGTGCGCGACAACGCGCCGTGACCGGTGGAACAAGCCGCCCGCGCGACCCAGCCCGGTAAAATAGCGAAGACACTGTGAGCAGCGGAGGAAACATGGCAGGCGAATCGTTCTTCGGACAAGACTCCACCCACGACGAGCAGGGCGGCATCCCGGCCGACCTGATCCCGTACCTGGAAGCGGCCGACGAGGTCGAGGAGACCGAAGCAGGGGAGGCAACCGACCCTCAGGCTGAGGAGAGCGAGCGCGAGGCTGCCCTGCGCGCGCTCGTCGAGAACTCGCTGCTGCTGGGTCCCGACCCCTCGGTCCTCGCCGAGATCGAGGGCGAGGTGGACGAGGAGTTCGCCGATGATGCGGCCGGGGAGCGCGACGAGCGTGCCTCCCACGAGGCCGCGCTGGCGAAGGCCGAGGATGAGGTCGCCCTCGACGCTCGCGTGCAGGAGATCTACCAGTCCATCGTCGCGCGTGCCCCCGAGCACGACATCGACCCGACGCTCGATCGCGTCAAGCTCGCCCTCGATATCCTGGGCGACCCGCAGAACTCCTACCCGTCGATCCACATCACGGGCACGAACGGTAAGACCTCCACGTCGCGCATGATCGACTCTCTGTTGACCGCTTTCGGCATGAAGACGGGCCGCTTCACGAGCCCGCACCTGCTCGACGTGCGCGAGCGAATCTCGCTGGAAGGCCACCCGATCACGCGTGAGGGATTCGTAGGCGCATGGGAGGACATCGCCCCCTACGTCGGCATGGTCGACGAGCGCAGTCAGGAAGAGGGCGGCCCGCGCCTGTCCTTCTTCGAGGTCTTCACGATCATGGCGTACGCGGCCTTCGCCGACTACCCGGTCGACGCAGCCGTCGTCGAGGTCGGCATGGGCGGGCGATGGGACGCCACGAACGTCATCGATGCCGGTGTCTCCGTCATTACGCCGATCGCCCTGGATCATACGAAGTGGCTCGGCTCTACCATTGAGGAGATCGCGCGCGAAAAGGCAGGCATCATCAAGCCCGGCCAGGTCGTCGTCATCATGAAGCAAGAGGAGGAAGTCCTCGACATCCTCCTCGAGCAGGCGCGCTCCGTCGACGCGATCGCCCGCGTCGAGGGCCGCGACTTCGAGGTCGTGGATCGTCAGATGGGGGTCGGCGGCCAGATGGTCACCATCCGCACGCCTTCCGCGGTCTACGAGGACGTGTTCATCCCGCTGTTCGGCCAGTATCAGGCGCACAACGCGGCGGCGGCGCTCGTGGCCGTCGAGGCCTTTATGGGCGGGCGCGGTCTGGACGGTCGCATCGTCGAGCAGGGCCTCATGAATGCCTCCAGCCCGGGTCGCATGCAGGTCGTGCGTCATTCGCCCACGATCATCGTGGACGCCGCGCACAACCCCGCGGGTGCGGCCACCCTGCGCGAGGCCGTGGAATCCTCCTTCGCCTTCGCTCGGATCGCTGGCGTGTACGCGGCGATGGGGGACAAGGACGTCGAGGGCGTCCTGTCAGAGGTCGAACCGTTCATCGATCACCTTGTCGTGACCCAGATGCCGGGAGAGCGTGCCGCGGATGTTGCGCGCTTGGCTGAGATCGCAGGGGAGGTCTTCGGTCCCGACCGGGTAGATGTGCGCGAGTCGCTCGCCGACGCGGTCGATCGTGCAGCGGAGATTGCCGAGGCCGGGGCGCAGCCCGCAGATCGCAGCGGAGTTCTCGTGTTTGGCTCGGTGATGCTGGCTGGTGAAATGCTGGCCCTCGCTGGCCACTCTCCGCGCTAGGATGTCATCCAACCAGGGCGGCCGCATCGTGGCGGCCGCCACGGTTGGGAAATCGTGCTCGATGGTGGCACGATTGATCATGCGTACAAGTACAGATGAGCAATGTCGCAAGGAGGCATCATGAAGAAGCTCGTCAATGATGTTCACGCCGTCGTTCGCGAAACCCTCGAAGGTTTCGCCCTGGCACACCCCGATCTCGTCGATGTCCACTACTCGCCAGATTTCGTGACCCGGCGCGCCCCCAAGGCCGAGGGCAAGGTTGGACTCGTCTCCGGTGGCGGATCCGGACACGAACCCCTGCACGCGGGCTTCGTTGGAGAAGGCATGCTGGACGCGGCCGTGCCGGGCGCGGTCTTCACCTCGCCCACCCCTGACCCGATCCTGGAGGCCACCAAGGCCGCTGACCACGGAGCGGGCGTCCTGCACATCGTCAAGAACTACACGGGCGACGTTCTCAACTTCGAGACCGCCGCCGAGCTGGCCGACATGGAGGACATCAAGGTCTCCACGGTCGTCGTCAACGACGATGTCGCCGTCGAGGACTCCCTCTACACGGCGGGCCGACGCGGCGTCGCCGGAACGATCTTCGTGGAGAAGATCGCGGGCGCGGCCGCCGAGCGCGGAGACTCCCTCGAGGAAGTCACCCGCATCGCGACCAAGGTCAACGATCAGACTCGCTCCATGGGCCTGGCCCTGGGCCCCTGCACGGTGCCCCACGCCGGAAAGCCCTCCTTCGACCTGGGCGAGGATGAGATTGAGCTGGGTATCGGCATCCACGGCGAGCCCGGATACCGCCGCGGCTCTATGGAGACCGCTGATGCTCTCATCGCCGAGCTCTACGAGCGCGTGTGCGAAGACCTCGGGCTGAGCGAGGGCGAGCGCGTCGTGGCCCTCGTTAACGGCATGGGCGGCACCCCCATCTCCGAGCTCTACATCTGCTTCCGTGCACTCGCCGCCCTCCTGAAGAAGGACGGCATCGAGATCGCTCGCCAGATGGTCGGCAACTACGTCACCAGCCTGGAGATGCCCGGCGTCTCCGTGACCCTCATGCGCGCCGACGACGAGCTCCTCGAGCTCTTCGACGCGCCCGTGAACACGGTCGCCTGGAAGTAAGCAACGAGGCAGGACAAGGAGAAACACGATGAGCCTAGATGCAGCGTGGGCACAGCGGTGGATCGAGCTGGCAGCGGCAGACATCGCCGAGCAGCGCGACTACCTGGTGGACCTGGACCGAGCGATCGGAGACGGCGACCACGGCGAAAACATGGACCGCGGATTCACGGCCGCGCTCGAGGCCCTGGGCCAGGGCCAGCCGGGCAGCGTCGCCGAGGTCCTCAAAACCGTCGCCAAGACGCTCATGTCCACGGTCGGCGGTGCCGCCGGGCCCCTGTACGGGACCGCGTTCCTGCGCGCATCGAAGGCCGCCGGCGACGGCGAGCTGGACGGCGCGGGCGCTGTCGCGGTGATCGCGGGCGCGCTCGAAGGGATTCAGGCGCGCGGCAAGGCCACCACGGGCGAAAAGACCATGGTGGATGCGTGGACACCCGCGCTCGAGGCAGCCCGCGCGGCCGCTGAGTCCGGTAGCCGCGCAGCGGCCGTCTTCGAGGCCGCCGCCACTGCCGCCGAGGCTGGAGCAGCCGCGACGGAACCCCTGCGTGCCACGAAGGGACGCGCCTCCTACCTGGGTGAACGCTCCATCGGTCACCTCGACCCGGGCGCCGTCTCCACCTCCCTCATCCTGCGAGCCGCCGCACGCGCGGCGGGCGAGGCCAGCGCAGCATGAGCGTGCGTGTCTCCTTCGTCATCGTCTCCCACTCGGCCTCTCTGGCCACCGGCGTGTGCGAGCTCGCCGCCCAGATGGCCCCCGATGTGCACTTCGAGGCCGCCGGAGGCACGGACGACGGCCGAATCGGCACCTCCTACGACCGCGTGGAAGCGGCCCTCGAGGCCGCCCTGGCCGCGGTAGACGGGGACGGCAGCGGCGTCATCGTCCTGACCGACCTGGGGTCAGCCACGATGACCGTCGAATCCGTCATCGACATGAGCGACGAGCCCGAACGCATCCGCTTCGTCGATACCTGCCTCGTCGAAGGGGCCGTCGCATCCTCCGTGCGGGCCCAGCTCGGCGAAGACCTCGACCAGGTCGCCAACGTTGCAGCCGCCCTGGCCCCCCGCGTGGACGACGTCCCCGCCCAGGAGGCACCCGACTCTGCTCCCGCGAATCCCAGCCGGGGAGTGGGAGGAGCCACGGCCTCGTCGCTGTGGGCGCAGGGGGACGCGGTCGTCGCGGACCCCGTCGGACTGCACGCGCGCCCGGCCGCTGCCTTCGTGCGCCTGGCGGGCACCTTCGACGCCGAGGTCACTGTCAACGGGGCGGATGGCGGGTCGGTCCTCGAGCTCATGGCTCTGGGGATCACCCAAGGTCAGAGCGTCCACATCGAGGCCAATGGGGCAGATGCCACAGCCGCGGTGGCAGCGCTGACAGATATGCTTGAAAGCGCAACACCGCAACCGCCAGAATCAAAGGAGACAATGTGAGCGCTAAGAGTGTTCTGCTGGAGCCCCAGCACCTTCTCGACCCCACCCTCGAGCACACCCTCATCGTCGTGAAGCCCGACGGCTACGCCCGTGGCCTGACCGGTGAGATCCTGCGCCGCATCGAGGCCAAGGGCTACACGATCAAGGGCCTCAAGCTCATGGTCGCCTCCCGCGAGCTGCTTGCCGAGCACTATGCCGACCACAAGGACAAGCCTTTCTTCGAGGGCCTCCTGGAGTTCATGAGCTCCGGCCCGGTCGTCGCGATCATCGTCGAGGGCCAGCGCGTCGTCGAGGGCATGCGCGTCCTCATGGGCTCGACCGACCCGACGACGGCACCCGCGGGCACGATCCGTGGTGACCTCGGTCGCGCGTGGAACAGCCCCCACATGGAGAACCTGATTCACGGTTCGGACTCTGTGGAGAACGCAACGCGCGAAATCTCCCTGTGGTTCCCGGAGATTTACTGAGTCACGGCTAACCTGCAAGGGTGTACCTCAAAAACCTGACGCTGCGGGGCTTTAAGTCCTTCGCCAGTGCGACCACGCTTGCCCTTCAGCCGGGCATCACGTGCGTCGTCGGCCCCAACGGGTCGGGTAAATCGAACGTCGTCGACGCACTCGCCTGGGTCATGGGCGAGCAGGGTGCTCGCGCTCTGCGTGGCGGGCAGATGGCGGACGTGATTTTCGCGGGGACATCTGGGCGCGCGGCGTTGGGGCGCGCCCAGGTGGACCTGACGATCGACAACACCGATGGGCTGCTCGACATTGAGTATTCCGAGGTGACGATCAGTCGCACCCTGTTTCGTGGGGGCGGCTCCGAGTACTCCATTAACGGAACTCCGGCGCGCTTGCTGGATGTCCAAGAGCTGCTGTCTGACACGGGTATGGGCCGTCAGATGCACGTCATCGTCGGCCAGGGGCAGCTCGACGCGATCCTGTCCTCCACGCCCGAGGAGCGTCGCGGCTTTATCGAGGAGGCCGCTGGTGTCCTCAAGCACCGCCGCCGCAAGGAGCGCGCGCTGAAAAAGCTGGCCGACATGGACGCGAACCTCGTGCGCGTCCTGGACCTGACGAACGAGATTCACCGCCAGCTGGGGCCCCTGGCCCGCCAGGCGCGCATTGCGCGGCGTGCGTCCCTCATTCAGGCCCGCGTGCGCGACGCGAAGGCCCGCCTGCTCGCCGACGACCTGGCCTCTGCTCTGTCGAAGCTGTCCGTGCTCGAGGAATCGGACGAGTCGGCCGCGACGCGCCGCGCGTCGCTCGAGGAACAGATCGTTGCCGCGCGCGCCGAGCTGTCACGGTTGGAGGACACCGAGCGTGCGTCCTCTCCCGCGCTCGATCAGGCATCCTCCGACTGGCAGTCGCTCACCACAATCACCGAGCGCCTGCGCGGCACGCTCATGGCCGCGACTCAGAAGGTTGCCTTGCGCGCGACCCCCGAGCTGCCGCCGGGCGGCGAGGATCCCGACGTGCTTGACGAGCGTGCCCGCGTGGCAGGTGCTGAGGATGCCGCCCTGGTTGGGCAGGTCGAGGCTGCGCGCTCTGCCCTGACGTCCGCGACGCGTGCGCGCGAGGCCGCGGAGGACGCCGACGATTCCGCGTCGCGCGAGCTCGCCCGCGTCAACCGCGTTATCGCCGATCACCGCGAGAAGGTCGCGCGCCTGACGGGCGACGCCTCCACGGCCGCCTCTCGTTTGGAGGCCGCGATCGCCGAGGCCGACCGCGCGTGGGGCGCATACCGGGCCGCTCAGGAGCGTGCCGAGACCGCGGAGAAGGCTGTGCCCGCATCCTCAGTGGGTTCGGTTGGTCCGGACGCTTCTGATTCTGGGGCCTCCGCGTCCGAGGAAGAAGCCAGCGGGGGAGCAGCCCGCACGTACGCCGAGGCCTCCGCTCGCCGCGACGTCGCGCGCACCCGCGTGGACGAGCTGCTCGGCGTTGAGCGCGAGGCGCGCGCCGATCGTGCGCGCTGGGAGGCGCGTCGCGACGCGCTCGAGCAGCTGCTCGCCCCCGAGGACGGCACCGCCGAGCTGCTGGGACGACCCGGAGTGCTCGACCAGGTCGCGCCCCTCCTGCACGTCACCCCCGGTTTCGAGGATGCCGTTGCCGCGGCGCTGGCCCCCTTCGCCGACGCCGTCGTCGTCGACTCCCTGGCCCGAGGCCTGGGCGAGCTGGACGTGGCCCGCGCGGCCGGGCGCTCGCTGCGGCTCGTCGTGGCATCTGATTCTTCCGGCCCTTCCGACGAACCCGCGGATGGGGCCAGTGGTTCCGTCCGCGCCGACCTGCCCGAGGGAGCGACGTGGTTGTCCGACGTCGTCACCTGCGAGGGGGCCGCCGCGCCCCTCGCGTCGCTGCTGGACGGGGTCGTCTCGTGCTCCCTTGAGGCCGCCGCTGACGTGCTGGACGTGCCCGGCGTTCGCGCCGTCGTCACGCCACGCGGGGACGTGCTGCGCTCCTGGTCGGTAGAGGGTGGTCGCCAGGCCTCCTCCGTGCTCTCCGTGCGCGCCGACTACGAGGAGGCGTCTACGCAGGCCGAGGCCGCGCAGACTCGCATGGCCGAGGTGTCCGAGCAGCTCAGTGAGGCGAACGCCCACCTCGACCGCTGCATCCGCGAGGCGAACGATGCCCTGAAGGCCCTGCGCGAGGAAGACGCGCAGCGTGCCAAGGAGGCCCAGGAACTGGCCCGCGCTCAATCGGCCGCGCAGGCCGCCCGAGCCGAGGCTGAGCGCGCACACGACGTGGCACGCCGCGCCGACGAGCAGGTCTCCTGGACTTGCGAGCAGGACGTGGCCGCGCGAGCACGCCTCGAGGGTGCCGACACCGTCGGCCCGCCCGAATCCCTTGAAGACGCCCAGGCCCGCGCTGACGCAGCCTCCCGCGTCGCGCGCGAGACCCGCGAGGCTGAAAACGAGGCGCGCCTGAGCTTGCGTGCCCTCGAAGAGCAATCGCGGCGCGCTGCCTCACGCGCCCGCTCTCTGCGCCAGGCTGCCGCCGCCGAGCGCGAGGAGCGCACCCGCTACGCCCGGCGCGAGGCCGCGCGCAAGACGGAGCTGGCCACGGCCTCGGACGTGGAGGCAGCCGCCCGCGTCGCCCTCGAGGCCGCCGAGCGAGCCCTGACCCGGGCTGCCGCCGAGCGCGACCGCCTGAGCGAGCGGCGCTCCCAGGTCTCCCAGGAGGTTTCGGACGCCCGCCGCGCCCTGGACCGGCTGAGCGCGGAGCTGTCGGAGGCCACGGCCTCGGCCCACCAGGGGCAGATCGCCGCCGAGCAGACGCGCCTGCACGTCGAAGACCTGCAGCGCCGTGCCCTCGAGGAGCTGTCTCTCGAACCCGAGCAGCTGATCGCCGAGTTCGGGCCTCAAACGCAGGTGCCGATGCTGCCGCTCGACCCCGACCAGATCGAGAAGGCTGCAGCCGCCGAGCCGAGCGCGTACGTGCGTGCCGAGCAGGAGCGGGCCCTTGCGAAGGCGCAGAAGGACTTGGAGAAGCTGGGTCGCGTCAACCCTCTGGCGCTCGAGGAACACAAGGCGCTGGCCTCCAGGCACAAGTTCTTAGTCGATCAGGTGCAGGACCTCAGGGCCTCGAAGGCGGACCTGCTGCGCATCGTGCAGGACGTGGATCGCCTGGTGGAGGAGGCCTTCGCGTCGGCGTTCGCCGAGACGCGCGAGCAGTTCGAGCACGTGTTCGGCGTGCTGTTCCCGGGCGGGGTGGGCGACCTAGTGCTCACCGACCCGGACGACATGCTGACGACGGGCATCGAGATCGAAGCTCGGCCCGCAGGTAAGAAGGTGAAGCGCCTGTCGCTGCTGTCGGGCGGCGAGCGTTCCCTGGCCGCGATCGCGTTCCTGGTCGCGATCTTCAAGGCGCGCCCGTCCCCGTTCTACGTCATGGACGAGGTCGAGGCCGCCCTGGACGACATGAACCTGACGCGCCTGCTCGCCATTTTCAAGGAGCTGCAGGAGACCTCGCAGCTGATTGTCATCACGCACCAGAAGCGCACGATGGAGATCGCGGATGCCCTCTACGGCGTCACGATGCGCGACGGCGTCACGACGGTGGTCTCCCAGCGCCTCGCGGACTAGGGGAGTGTGAAAGCTGAATTTGGGCGATGGTTACGTGCCTTATGAACAGAGTAGTAACATGTGACGCTACTGCCACCTAAAGACCATCGCGGCGTGAGAATTTACATCGCCAACAGACCTAAATGAACACGATTCGAATATATAACAGTGTGTTTCTAGGCGGAGTATCAATCCTCAATGACTATCTAGGAACTACCGCTACTTCAGGAAACGAAAGTCCTATAGCTGGTGTAGTAGATCGGTATTTGACGTGTTGTGACATGGGACAAAGCCCGCAGAATCGCGCGTAACGGGAAAATCTGTGAAACATGGGCTGAAACCTACAACGTGCTCCAGAAAGGGTGCTATTCTGTAGCGTACAGCTCGGCTAGACGCCCTTGGAAGTATCAATCGGCAACACTAGTGTTTGAGATGCTTCCAGCCGATCTAGCTGGACTGTTCCTCGCGTGGAGGTCATGAGAAGAATCAGATAATTCACGTGACAAGAGTCAGTAGCATAATCAGCTCAAACGGTTGACTTGGTTCGCTATGCTCATTTCAATTCATGGTTGATTTATAGGGAGAGTTCACATGGTGAGCGACGTTCATGAACAAGAGATGCTTTGGTATAACTCATGTCAAGACAGCGCTAAAATTGACGTGTCTGACATGGGGTTGGGTACGCTGACTGAGTTGATAGAAGCTAAATTTATCGATCTCGCACCAGACTTTCAGCGCCGCGAAAGATGGGGACTTGATAGAAAGTCAAAATTGATCGATTCGTTCATGCGTAATATTCCGGTTCCGCCAGCATATTTGGCTGAGGATCAGGCCCAGCGCGGACTTTATGCTGTAATTGATGGAAAGCAGCGTCTTACGGCCATTAGTGACTTTATAATGAATCGATTTCGACTCGATTCAGACTTGGAAGGACCATTTGCGGGAAAAACATTTGATGAATTGCCGCAAGCGGTACAAGTGTCACTGAAGATGAAGACCCTTCGGACGACGACGATACTATATGGTTCTGATATTAAGGTCGTTCATGAGGTGTTCATTCGTCTAAATACGGGGGCGAGTCTTTGACTGGTCAAGAACTCCGTAACGTTGCTTTTCGTGGTACGTTGAACTCTCGAATAATAGAACTATCTAATAATGACTTTCTGCGCCGTCAATTCAAAATTGATGAAGGGTCGAAGTCGTTTAAGAAGATGCAAGATGTAGAGATGATTTTGCGGTTTCTTACACTCGCCGAGCATTATCTGAGTGTTGATGGCAAACTTGTTGAAGAGAATATCAAGTTGCCGCATGGTTTGAATGGTGCAATGGATGACTATATGGAGAGAAATAGAAATCTTGATCCTGTAGAGCTTGCTCAGTTGTCAAAGCTATTCCTTCAAACTATTTCCACTGTCGAGTCAATATGGGGTGCTGAGGCGTTCAAAACTCCGGACAGAAATCAAGCGAGAACTCCAATGTATGACGCGGAAATGATCGCAGTGGCTTCGATCGTTTCGGCTGGGGCAGATATTGAACACCTTAAGAATTGTGGACGAGATATTTCAGAGCTAACAAGGCACAAGTATAGCTCCGATTCAATGTTGACTGATTCGATCATCAAGGGTACCAATACGCCTTCAAAAATTACCTATAGGATCAAGGCGATTTATGAAGTTTTGAGAAGTTCTTGTGAGTGTCGGAAATGTTAGCGCTCACGAGGCCCTGCTCGAAGCCGTTCGTGGAATCCGTGCGACGGTTGAAAGTGTTCTTCGTGGAATGGATGGTAGTGCAAAAAAGGTTGTAGCAAAGGGGGTGTATGTCGGTGCGTTCAATTATCTTGAACTGTTTATCTGGGATCGCTGGCGTGAGTTGTGTGGTGTAATCAACCATAAAAGTTCCTATTGTTTTGCTGATCTTGATCCCGACCAACAGAGAAATGCTCTTCGTAAGCAAATTTTATATTCGTCGAAAAGGAAATTTAAGGGTACGGACCTTACATCTCTCACCTATTCGCTTTATGATCTTTTGTGTGCCCTAAACGGTGCCTCTCAAAGTCTGGTATCTGAAGAGCTATTTCGTCCTGATGGTTCCAATATTAAAGAACGGGAACTTCGCGATTCTTTTGCTTTGATATCGATCCAAATGAACTCCTTATTTAAAGAGTTAGGACGACAGTTTGTGAAAGACTATTCCCCGAAGTTAGATAAAGATAAGATCATTCCTCTTGAGGCGTTTCGCAGTCTTCGAAAGCTTCGGCATAAGGCCGCTCATGATCGCTCTTTTAGTATGCAGTCTCTGTTGGCCAAAGATATCGATCAGAGCATGTTGATGTTTGCTTTATGTTTTGATTTGGCTGTGTCTACATTCGCTCTTAAAATCATACGTGATTGTGATCAACAGTCGAAACAACTCGTTTCTGTCACTCGTGATGATTTTGTGAACTGGCGAGCCGTGATAATTTCGTGTGACACTGGTCGAGTTTCTGTCTTTCGGTTTAATGAACAACTTTCTAAGCTTTCGGAAATGTGCCAGGGAACCAGTCGAGAGACTCACATTGAGTATGGTGATTTGCTGGCGAATGTTGATTTGCCGTTGAGCCATAGAGAGAAGTATCCACTTAGTGTTTCCGAGTTGTCGGAGAGCGCTGCGGCGGACTTGCTTCGTGAAGCTTATGTGCAGAATGGAATCGCTGAGTTGTTAGAACGGTCTGATTCGGATCCTTGCCCATGTGCGTATTCGGTCTATTTCGACGATCAGTATAACATTCTTGACTGGCGACTCGAAGGCGCACTTAAGGAAGTATAGTCTGTGTTCTTTAGTTTCCGTAGATGTGGATTGTAGTGGTTTGTTAGAAGTGTATGAGTCGTCGAATGATGCTAGTTTTCACGGTGCGATGTTCGGTCTTCCCGAGTATATGAGCTCAGTCAGATGGCTCGGTGCGAGCGTTTTTGTCAGTGCGTTAAACTCGGCTTGCAGCAGACCCTTTTCTTCGCGGGTGCTCTTCGTTGGTGGGCGCATCTAGTGGTAGGTTTTGGTTGTGTGGCGTGAGTAGGTATGACCTTGTTTGTTGTACTCTGGAGGCAATGGTTCGGTAATCCGTGCCCTGCCTGCATCGACGGCGGTGACTTATTTAGGTGCGTCTGGGGTACTTGTCGATAGCTTCTAAGTGTTGCGCACGATGCTGAAGGTGCTAGCGGTCGCCCCGTTACACGGGTGTTCATTCGTGGTGGCGCTTTTGATATTGGTTAACCTGTTTATCGTCACGATCATGATGTTGTTGCACCATGTGTAGCGCTGGGTTACTCAGGCTTTGTAGATGTTTCTGGAGTGGTCCAGGATCAGGCACTCTCAAAACTGAGTACTACTACCGACGTACCTTCACCACCCGCGTGCAGGTCTACACCGGGGTCGCCACCTGGATCGAATACTTCTAGAACCCCCGCCGGATCTACGCCAGCCTCGGCGGTAAATCTCCCATCGAATACGAACTACACCAAGCGTCCTGAACAACAGCCGCATAAACAAACGGTCAACAACTAACGCACAGGCCCAGGAGGCCAGGTTCTTATGAGGGTTGAGGTGGTGCCGAAGGGACTCCCGGTGTGTTGTGATGTGTGACGGCGTCACGACGGTGGTGTCCCAGCGCTTCGCGGACTAGGGGAGCGGCCTTCTCGGGCGATGGTCGCCGTTCCTGGCTTCGACCGACCATCGATTGCATTGACCAGCAGACCCGTGAGAACAGCGTTAGAATTTTGTTAACGAAATTCCTGGCATGGGCGCGGGGAGGTGAAGCGACGATGGACGTGCCGGTTGTTGTGCATCCACGAGTGAGTGCGCGCCATCCTGAGATCGAGGAGGGAGATGCGATTCATGCCTGGGTGTATGCAGTCGAATGCGCCGAACGCGTGGACTCTCCGTACTGGCCCGCATACGCAGCACTGGGATACGACAGGAACGGGAGACTGCTCGAACTCCTTGCCGCGCTCCAGGAAGACGGCAGCATTCTCATCTATCACGCGATGACTCCACCTTCAAAGAAAATGATGATCGAAATATTTGGACCTGAGAGGAGAGGGCAATGAGCAAGAAGCAAGAGGGGACCTACCGTCTCGCGGGAGGGATCACCGTTACCGACGCTGATCTTGAAGCAGATGCTCAGCGCTTCGAAGCGGGCGAATGCGACGGATCGTGGAAGGTCCTGCCGGGTCGTCCGCAGCTCTTCGGTGAGGATACGATGCCGGTCGGCACGCGCCTGCCGGAATCCTTAGTTCGAGAGCTCGACGAGGCTGCCGGGGAACTCGGACAAACTCGCAGTGAGCTTGTGCGTCGTTTCATTTCTGACGGCCTGCTGGCGCTGAAGGCATAAAGCAGTGCGGATCTCCTGAAAGCAGAGCCCAGGAGATCCGCACCGTCACCGCCGCTGCTATGTGCGTGGAGCACCCGACGCGCTCAGGCCGCGAGCCTTGTCAGCGTGCCGTGCTTGAGTTCGTAGATCGTGTCCACGTAGGGCAGAATCGAGCGATCGTGGGTCACCATGATGGCGCACTTGTGGGTGGACTTGACTTCCTTGCTGATCAGCTGCGCGATCTCCTGGCCGCGATCCGGGTCCAGGCTCGCCGTCGGCTCATCGGCCAAAATTAGCTGCGGGTTGCCTATGAAGGCGCGCGCGATGGCCGCGCGCTGCTTCTGCCCGCCCGACATCTGGCGCGGGTACTTGCGATACGACTCCTCGATACCCAGGTTTGTCATGAGGGAAAGTACCTCCGCGTGGCGCTTATGCTTGTCCTTCTCGCCCTTGAGCTTGGCAACCAGTTCAAGTTGGTCGCCGATCCTCATGTAAGGCAGCAGCTGGTGATCCTGGAAGATGAAGCCAAGGAGTTCCAAACGCTTACGCGTCCACTGCCTCTGGCTCAGCTTGGTCAGATCCTGTCCGGCGATGCTGATGCTCCCCTCGTCGGCCGACAGAAGCAGTCCCGCGATGGATAGCAGGGTGGACTTACCGGAACCGGAGGGTCCCAGGATCGCCACGAATTCGCCGTTGTCGACGCGTAGGTTCAGCCCGCTGAGCACGTGGTGGATTTCGTCGCCGTCGGCGTAGGACTTTCCGATGTTGTCCAGTTCGATGATCGCCATTTTATTCTCCGTTTCCGCCGATGACGTCGATGGGGTCCACCTTCTTGATCTTGAGTAGCGACAGCGCGCCGCACAGGATCGAGGTCACGACGAAACTCACCGCGACTATCACGGTGTCCGAGAGCGTCATGATGGACGGGACGGTACTTGGCAAGAATGGGGCCGCGAGAGCCGCCAGGCCCAGCCCGATCGTCATGCCGATCAACGAAATGATCGTCAGCTGAGAGATCTGGATGTAGGTGATGGTCCGCATCCGCATGCCGATTGCCTTCAACACGCCGAATTGCCGTAGCTTCTGAAGAGTCAGGATGTAGAAGAACACGCCGAGGATGGACGACGAGGCCACGAGAAGCACCCAGGTGATCATCTTCAAGGTCAGGTTCTGAGCCTTGTATCCGGGAATCTTGTCGATAACCTGCTCGCGATCGGCCGCCATCAGGTCGCTGGACAGATCGTCGGCCATTACCTCCTTCGCGGTGACGATCGTCTGAGCCTGCCACTGGTAGTTAGGGTCGGTCTTCGTGCGCATCGCCGCATAGGTCTGCGAGGACACGAAGCCGATGTCGCTGTAGCCATAGTTGGCGTTCTTCGCGAAAGCAACGACGGTCAGCGCCTGCTCGGACATCTTGTCGATCACCTGGTCGCCCACGCGGATCCCCTCGTCCTCAAACGCGCGATCCAGGATGACCTCGTTCTCCTTGAGTTCGGACGCGCTCACGTCGGAGTCGATGACCGCGGGCTCGAGAGTGCCGTCCTCGTTATGGTCTGTCGCGAAGTAGGTGATGTCCAGGGTGTTGGAGTCATCGCTGCGGGTGATGGCGGCTCGCTGGATGACTAGGCCTGCGTAGTCCGACAAGCCGCGAGCTTCCAGCTCCTCGATGTCCTCTTCCGTCACGGACGAATAGGGGATGACGCCCTCGGAGTCCGTCGACAAGATGTACGTCGCGGCCCCGTAGTTCTGGATCTGCGCGGATACGGAGGATGCGAGGCCGTTGGTAAGGCCGGAGAGGAACACGACCATGAACATGAGCGTGGCGATCAGAAACTCAATGAGAATGAACTTCTTTGGTTGGTATTTAATTTCGTTCCACGCTATTTTCATGTGTGAGCTCCATTGCGGGCGCAGTGTGTCAGTTCACCACTTTCTGTGCCCGAAAGTGACTCGTAACTGTAACATGTTCGTTTTGACAGCTGCGCGGGCAGGAGAGGCAAGAAAGCAGTTCAGAAGCAGTTTTGTGACGCAGTCGTCAGATCGCGACTCAAAAAGAATGCGGGCGGACCCCTTGCCGGTCCCCGCCCGCACCTCGTCGCCGACCCCGCCCGGACTGGGGCGGGGCCGCGGCTCAGTCGTTCATGAAATGACGCTCGTCCAGGATCCGTGCGCCGCCGCCCACCAGCGAGGGCAGGTGCTCATTTGCGTGGTGGCCGCAGAAGTACAGCTGGCCACCCGACGGCATCGTCGCACGAACCCAGGCGCGAGCGCCGCAGGCGTCGCAACGATTCGCCGCGTTCAGCTGCGGCTCGTCCAGTACGGGGCGTTCAAGAGTCTGTGCGTTCATGCTTCCATCACACACCATCGACCCGTGCCGCGCACCCCTGTTCACCGGCGGCGCAATCGCAGTTCCCGCGCCACGCCCGCCGGGGAGGGCAGAGGAAACCCCACTCACACCAACGTGAGCGGCCTCCGAAGCCGCGCCCACCAGCGCGATCCATCCCCGGCCTCGTCAATCGTGGAAAGCATCCCAGAACCTGCGCCACGCGCACCGTTGGCCGCAAACGAGCGTTGACCCACATATGATGCACCTCGTGACTCCTACCGACGCATCCGACTACAACGCACGGCACCTCTCGGTCCTCGAGGGGCTCGAAGCCGTGCGCAAGCGCCCCGGCATGTACATCGGCTCGACCGACCACCGGGGCCTCATGCACTGCCTCTGGGAGATCATCGACAACGCGGTCGACGAAGCCCTGGAAGGTCACTGCGACACGATCGACGTGCGCCTGCACCCCGACCACTCCGCCTCCGTCGCCGATAACGGCCGAGGAATCCCCGTCGACATCGTTCCTGGCCAGGGCCTGACGGGCGTCGAGGTCGTCTACACCAAGCTCCACGCCGGCGGTAAGTTCGGCGGCGGCTCCTACGCGGCCTCGGGCGGCCTCCACGGCGTCGGCGCCTCCGTTGTGAACGCCCTGTCGGCGCGCCTCGACGTGCAGGTGGACCGTGGCGGTAAGACCCACGAGATGTGCTTCCGCCGCGGCGAGCCTGGCGAATTCGACGACTCGAAGCAGCGCACCCCCAACTCGCCTTTCAAGCCTTTCGTGGACGGCTCGACCCTCAAGACGGTCGGCAAGGTGAAGAAATCCCAGACCGGCACGCGCGTGCGCTTCTGGGCGGACTTCCAGATCTTCCCGTCGACCGAGGGCTTCTCGTGGGAGAACCTGCTGGCGCGCGCCCGCCAGACCGCCTTCCTCGTGCCCGGCCTGACCATCAACTGCTACGACGAGCGCGGCGAAGAGGAGCTCCACGAGAGCTTCCGCTTCGACGGAGGTGTCGTCGACTTCGCGAACTGGTTGGCCTCCGACGGCCCCGTCACCGACACGTGGCACATCACGGGCGAGGGCACCTACAACGAGACGGTGCAGGCGCTGGACTCTGAGACGGGGCACCTGCGCGCCACCGAGGTCGAGCGCACCTGCGAGGTCGACATCGCGTTGCGCTGGGGCATCGGCTACGACACGACCGTCCAGTCTTTCGTTAACATCATCGCCACCCCCAAGGGTGGCACCCACGTCGCAGGCTTCGAGCAGGCTGTCCTCAAGACGCTGCGCGCCGCCATCGACAAGAACGCGCGCAAGCTCAAGGTCGGCGCGAAGGATGGGCGCCCCGAGAAGGACGACGTCCAGGCGGGCATGACCGCCGTCATCACTGTGCGCTTCCCCGAGCCTCAGTTCGAAGGTCAGACCAAGGAAACGCTGGGCACGCCCCAGATTCGCACCGTCGTCAACCGCGTCGTCTCCGACTGGCTGAAGGCCAAGTTTGCTTCCTCCAAGCGCGACGACAAGCAGCAGACCTCCCTCCTCATGGAGAAGGTCGTCGGCGAGATGAAGGCCCGCGTCTCCGCGCGCATCCACAAGGAGATCTCGCGCAAGAAGAACGCGCTCGAAACATCCTCGCTGCCCGCCAAGCTCGCGGACTGCCGCCTCGAGGACGTTGAGGAGACTGAGCTCTTCATCGTCGAGGGCGATTCCGCCCTGGGCACGGCCAAAGCCGCGCGTAATTCTCAGTACCAGGCCCTCTTCCCGATTCGAGGAAAGATCCTCAACGTGCAGAAGGCCTCGACCGCGGACATGCTGGCTAACGCTGAGTGCGCCAACATCATCCAGGTGATCGGCGCGGGCTCCGGTCGTACCTTCGACCTGTCCCAGGCCAGGTACGGCAAGGTCATCCTGATGACCGATGCCGACGTCGACGGTGCGCACATCCGTACCCTGCTGCTGACCTTGTTCTTCCGCTACATGCGCCCGATGGTCGAGGCTGGCCGTATCTACGCCGCCGTCCCGCCCCTGCACCGCATCGAGGTCGCGGGCAAGGGACGCAAGAAACGCGAGTACATCTACACCTACTCTGAGGACGAGCTGCACCGCAAGCTCGCCTCCCTGCGCCGGTCGGGGCGCACCTGGAAGGAGCCCATCCAGCGCTACAAGGGCCTGGGTGAGATGGATGCCGACCAGCTGGCGGAAACCACGATGGACCGGGCGCATCGCTCGCTGCGTCGTATCACGCTGGCGGATGAGGAAGCCCTGCGCCAGGCGGAGGACGTGTTTGAGCTGCTCATGGGTTCGACTGTGGGCCCGCGCAAGGAGTTCATCGTCGAGGAGTCTGCGGGGCTGGATCGCACGCGTATCGACGCGTGACGTGAAGCGGAAAGCGCTGATTCGTTGCACGAACGTTCAGGTCTGTTGGCCATATGTCAGATCCCAGTGTGACTAAAGGCCCTATCAGCCGGTAGGATGATACGCATGACAGGACTTGCGCAGCGCCTCACGCCGCCCGGGTCCGTCCCGTACCCGGGTAATCACCTCGGGTTGCGCTGGCGGCCCATGATCGGCCGCGACGCGCCCGCCGTGTATGCACTCATCTCCCTGATCGAAGATGACGATAACGCCATCCGGCGCACGTCAGTCGACGATATCGCGGACATGATGGAGGGCGAGAACGGACGCGACTGGGTCGACACCATCGTCGGCCTCGACGCGAAGCGAAACATTTGCGCGGTGGCATCCGTGCGCGTGCTACGCGGCATCCACGAGGCCGCGACCGCCATCGTGAGCGCATACATCCACCCGCACTGGCGTGGCCGAGGCGTGGGCAGAGCCCTGCTGTACTGGCAGGATGGACGCGCTCGCCAGATGCTCGTCGAGGCATTCGGTGCCGAGTCTGAGGTCCCGGTGTCCATCTCGAACCTCGTCGACGCGCACATGACCGACCGTCGCCGCCTCTACATTGCGGCCGGTTTCTTTGCCAAGCGCACGTACCAGGTCATGTACCGTGACCTTGCTGGCGGCGAGGTTGCCCCGCAGCCGCGCCACGGCTACCGGGTCCTGCCGTGGACGCAGGTTCCGCAGGAGCAGGTTCGTGCCATCCATATGGAGGCTTTCCAGCAGTCGTTCCGTTCCCCGCTGCGTGCCCTGTGGTGGGATGACGCGATGAATCACTTTGATCCGCGGTGGTCTTTTGTCGCTGTCGATTCCGAGGGTGACGTGGTCGGCTATGCGATGACGGGGCGCCCCGCGCAGCGCTGGGTGGCCACAGGTCGGCCCGAGGCGTACATCTACCTGCTGGGTGTCGCCGAAGCTCACCGTGGCCGTTCCGTGGCGACGGCTCTCGTGGGGCACACGGTCGCGGCAGCGTCGGCCTCGGGAGTGAGTCGGATCGGCTTGGATGTCGATATGTCAAGTCCCGACGGCGCGCATAATATCTACGAACACCTTGGCTTCGTTGATGAGGCCGCCGAGGTTTATTACACGATCGACCAGTAGAGCCGGAAGGAGGCGAGCATGAGCATTCCTCTCGCACAGCGCGCAAATGCCCCCGAGTTCGTCCCCTTCCCGGGCGAGCATCATGGGATTGAGTGGGAGGAGCTGATGCCTGCCCACCACACAGGTCTTGCTGCCCTGTTTGCTCGCATGGAGGCTCGCGATAACCCGCCGTATCGCACGAGCCCGGATGAGGTTGCAGAGATGCTCTCGGGCGCCTCGCAGTGGCGTGGCCTGGTAGGTATTGCGCGCAGAGGAATCGCGGCCGGGCGCGTCGTTGCCTTCGCGCAGGTCGTCCTGCGTTTTCCGGGGCGCGTCGAGTGCGTGTGCGTCGGGGGAGTGGATCCCGACTTCCGCCGCATCGGCCTCGGCAATGCGATCGTGGATTGGCAGGAGGGGACCGCGCGCCAGATGCTGGCCGGGGTCGAGGGGGACGGTCCCGCACAGATCACCTGCCATGTCGAGACCGGACAGGATGATCTCGAGACGCAGCTCAAGGTTCACGGTTTCCGCTGGACCCGTACCTACTACGAGCTGCGCGCGTCGCTCGAGGGGCTGCCGCAGGTACCTGATTTGGGTTCGTACATGAGCGTCGAGGCCTGGGATCCCCAGTGGGAGGAACCTGCCCTGCGTGCGGCGAACCGTCTCAACGAGTTTGAGTGGGGGCGTCCCCCGCTGACGCAGGAGCAATGGATGCAGGGGCGCACCGCCTTTGCTCCAGAGTGGTCGTTTGTCGCTGTTGATCGCACCGGTGATCGACCGCGCGTTGCCGGATTCCTGCTTGCCTCGCGCTACGAACAGGACTGGGCGGCTCTTGGTTGGCGCGAGGGGTATATCGACCAGTTGGGTGTTCTTTCCCAGTGGCGTGAGGGCCGGGTCGCGGATGCGCTGATCCTCGCGTCGATGAAGGCGCAGAAACGCGACGGCATGGACCGTGCGGCGACAGGCGTGGGATCGGCGAACCATACGGGTGCCCTCGCCATTTATGACTACCTGGGTTTCCGCACGGTGGGTCAGACGAGACTCTACGCGATCGAGATTTGATTGCTGTTTCACATGGTGGATGCTTCCGCGAATCCTCTTGTGTAAGTGTCGTTACTTTTTTCTTTCTCGCGGGCGTATTCGTGTGCGTCACTTCAGGGCTTTTCGTGTAATCGCTTCCTAGGTCCTAATCGTCCGACCAATTGAATTCATAGGCTCGCGTCAGAGGCGGAACGGCCTCGGCGCCATGGGCGTCCCATCTCCACAGCGCGGAGCTAGCATGACAACAAAGACGTCAGCATCATCGACTTCCATTCCGCCCTTGGTCATTCGAAGCGCGATCGTCGCCTCCCTCGGCGGACTACTCTTCGGTTTTGACACAGCCGTCATCTCGGGTGCGGAAGAAAAACTCACCGAGCTTTACGCTCTATCCTCCATGGGCGAGGGTATGATCGTCGCCATTGCGACCATCGGCACCATATTCGGCGCCATCATCGCTGGTAAGCTCGCCGACCGCTTTGGGCGTAAACCCGTCCTCTTCTGGATCGGTATCCTCTTCGGCGTCGGAGCCCTGGCCACAGCCCTGGCGCCGGTTCCTACGCTCAATTCGGTCGGGGACGGCAAATTTGTCGCCGCGTCTTCTTTCCCGATCGCCTTCTTCATGCTGTTCCGCTTCCTCGGCGGCGTCGGCGTCGGCCTGTCCTCGGTGGTTGCACCCATCTACACTGCTGAAATCGCCCCCGCCCGCGTGCGCGGACGCCTGGTGGGCCTGGTCCAGTTCAATATCGTCTTCGGTATCCTGCTGGCATATGCCTCGAACGCGGTCATCCGCGAGATTGTGCATGAAGATATTGCCTGGCGCTGGATGCTTGGTGTCATGGCCGTGCCCGCTGTCTTCTTCCTGATTTTCCTTGCCACCGTGCCCGAGACTCCTCGCTGGCTACTTGCCCACGGCCACGAGGAACACGCCGTCAAGATTTCTGAGCGCCTCACCTCCACGCAGGAGGAGAGCACCGAGCAGATCAACGAGATTAAGACGCAGATCGCTGAGGATGCCGCGGGCGGCAAGGTTGCTTTCTTTACGCGCCGCTACCGCAAGGTCATCCTCATGGCCTTCTGCATCGCGATGTTCAACCAGCTCTCGGGCATTAACGCCATCCTCTACTACGCGCCCAAGGTCATGAAGCTCGCCGGTGGTGAACAGGTGCTCGGACCGGCATTCCCCTATGTCGCATCCGTCATTGTCGGCCTCATGAACCTGATTGCCACGATGGCCGCCCTGACCGTCATCGATAAGCTTGGTCGCCGCCAGCTCATGATTGTTGGTTCCATCGGCTACCTCGTGTCGTTGGGCTTCCTGTCGGCCATCATGTTCGCCTACAAGGGAGGAGCATTTGCGCCAGGAAGTGCTGTCCCGGTGTGGCTGATCCTGATTGGCCTGCTTGCCTTCATCGCCTCTCACGCGTTTGGTCAAGGGTCCGTTATCTGGGTGTTCATTTCGGAGATCTTCCCCAACCGTGTACGCGCGCGCGGCCAGTCCCTCGGTTCGCTCACACACTGGGTCTTCGCCTTCATTACCACCTACGCGTTCCCGGTGCTCACAGATAAGCTCGGCGGTGGATTCGCATTCGGGCTGTTCTTCCTCGCGATGGTTGGTCAGCTATTCTGGGTCCTGAAGGTGATGCCCGAAACGAAGGGCATCCCGCTCGAAGAAATGGAAGAGAAACTGGGGTTGACGAATGACTAGAATCGTGAACATCGGGGAAGCTCTCATCGATGAGATCACCCGCCCGAACAGTGAACCCGTCGAGGTCGTCGGGGGATCGATGCTCAACGTCGCAGCCGGACTGACCCGGCTAGGGCATGAATCCGAACTGGCAACATGGTTCGGCCGCGATGCCCGCGGCAACAAGGTCCGCGCTCACGCCGAAGCGGCGGGGGTGACCCTGACTCCCGGCTCCGATGGGGCTGACTTCACGACGGTCGCTCATGCGAACCTTGATGAGCGAGGCCGTGCCACCTACGAATTCGATCTGTCGTGGGATGTGCCCGCGGTGGAGGATCCCGACAGTGTCGGGCACGTGCACACCGGCTCATACGCAGTTGTCCTTGAGCCCGGCGCCGACAAGGTCCTGGCCGCTGTTAAGCGTCAGGCTATCCGAGGTACCGTCTCATACGACCCGAACATCCGCCCCGCCCTGCTGGGCACGCCCGACGAGTCCCGCCCGCACATTGAGGCGATCGTGGCCCTCTCGGACGTCGTGAAGGCGTCGGATGAGGACCTGGAGTGGCTGTACCCGGGCCGCCCCGTCGAGGACGTCATCCGTGAGTGGGCGCAGTCCGGCCCGTCGCTGATCCTGTGCACGCGCGGCCCCTGGGGTGTCTACATCAAGGCCGCCGCCGAGCGCGACATGATGGTTGTCGACCCGCTGGACGTTGAGCTGGTGGACACCGTGGGCGCGGGCGACTCGCTCATGGCCGGCCTGATTTCCGGCCTCGTGGACGCGGGACTCCTGGGTTCCGGCGAGGCGAAGCAGCGCCTGCGCGAGGCCTCGTGGGACCAGATCCTGCCCGCCATCCACCGCGGCATCATTACCTCCGGCATCACCATCTTGCACCAGGGTGCCTACTCGCCCACGCGTGACGAGGTAGCCGATATTATGGCTGCCGATCGGACGCTGCGGGGCTGACAGGAGAACGTCCCGTAACCGTTGGGTGTGGGCCCGGCCGATTGGCCGGGCCCACACCCATATCTGCTGGTCTGCCACCGATACGTGGTCCTCGGACGCGCTTGTCAATGTGAACAAGTGGTCATATACTTGCAGAGTTCTCGTAGTGTTCCGTGGAACACGTACCTGTCGGTCTTGGTATTCGTGGAGGTAGCCCATGGCAGACGTCGGTTTTGACTCAGATAAGCACGCACAAACGAGCGGAGAATGGAGAAGGGGGAGCAATCGCTTACTGACTCCTCTCAGGCGATCAGCCGATTGATCGACGCTCAGAAGGCGGAGTATTGGTCCGAAGAAGCGGGGTTTCAGGCGATGCGTCGCTCATTGCTTGCATATCTGCGGACTGAGAAAGATGTCGTCTCCAACCAAACGGTCCGTTTCCAGAAATTTGACGGTGACGTCGATACAGCTGTGAGCGCTTTTGAAGCCGCCGAGCAGGGTAACGCCGATGAGCTGGCTCGCATCCTTGCGTCGATGGACCCACAATCAGCAGGATCGGCGGTGCCACCTGCAACCCAGGCGCCCTCGCAGATCGCTGGCGGGGGAACAACGCAGTATGGAAATACCAACGGTGCCATGACCTCGGGTTCGGGCGGCAGCGCCTCTGGTGCTGGTACGAGTCCCACGCAGAATGCGCCGTCTGAGGTCTGAGAAGGAGAGGAATTATCATGGTTGATAGCCCCATGTACGACCGTCTCATGCGCCTGGTTGCCGCGATCGAGAGTGCCGCTGCCCTCGATGCCTCGGATGATGAGCACAATACCATCGTGTGCGGCCTGAACGAGGCCAATAACGTCACGCACCACATGCGCTCCTACCAGGGGTTCACGGGTGAAACTGGCGATCAGATTGATGCGTGGGCCGACGCGACGATGAAGCAGGTCCAGGGAATTAAAGAAAACGACAACACCGCGATGGAGTACTACGTCGAGGCGCGGCGAGCCATGACGCATATCCGTGAGGAGACACAGCAGCTCTCACCCACTCTCATCGACTCCAATCTGCAGAAGCTTGCCGACGCGACGCACGTGGCGGTACCCGTCGTGAAGTACCTCGGGCCGTTCGGCGGACCGATCAACACGCTCGCGGTGTCGGCCGATGCCTACTTCCAGGCGCTTATCGCCCAGGCCAACGCGCAGCGGGAGGTCGCTGCGACGGACATTCTGGAGCGAGCGAATAATACGATGCAAGGGCTGGCTGACGGTTTGAATACCCAGACCACTAATGTTCAGGGATATCTTGATGGTGATGTGGACTTCCGCTCTCCTCAGAATCCTGGCCCTTCGATCTCGACGGTCCGTAGGGACATCGAGAATGGATACCTGAACGTCTCCCCTCACGCTCCGGGCGTGTATCCCGGTGATCGCGACAGTGACTACGGGCGTTCCGACCTGCGTGGCACGGGGGCTGGGCTCTACTCGGATGGCTATGACGAGGGTGGGCCGGTGAGCGGTCGCATCATGTCGTCACCTCGCATCCCGAATGAGTACATCACCGAGGGAGAAGTCGGTTCGCGACTGAACCCTGTCACCGACCCGCAGGATCTCATGGGTATGGACTTGCTGCATACGCGGGTCAATGGCGATCGGCATGCAAACGGAACGGTGGGGGGATATACGCCCGCGCCACCCGTCGATCGCTACCACCCCCTGTGGAACGTGAACGGAGGTCCTGGTAGCGAGTCGACGCTTGCTGCCCGTATGGGCGGTGCCGGCGTTCTCGGAGCAGGCTCTCTGGGGATGGGTGCCGCCTCACGCCTCGGGGCTGGCGGACTGAGCGCATTGGGCCGTACGGGCACTTCCGGTGGCGCTGGCAGTGGTATTGCAGGTGCTGCATCCCTTCGCACGGGATCCTACTCTGGCCCGGGATATGGAACGTACAAGGCTCCTGCGGCCGGCGGGGCAGGGACCGGTGCGAGTGGCACGACCGCCGCCCCCGGTAGCTCCGCAGCTAAGGCATCGGCCTCGGGAGGCGCTGGTCAGGGCAGTGCACGTGGTGCCGGTGGCTTCATGGGAGGAGCAGGTGCCGGCGGAGCTAGCGGTAAGGACGATAAGAAGAAGTCGGCGCGTCGCAAGTACACGCCCTTCCGCTTTGACGATGATGGAGAAGAACTGCCCGAGGGCTACGTAAACCCGATGTCCCAGACCTACGGGTCGGATAAGGACTTGAGCCCCGCCCCGCGAAAGGACGATGGATGGGACCCACGCCAATGGTAAAGCCGAGACGAGCGCGTCGTCAGAGTAGGCGCGCGTGGGGAGCTTTCGCTGCCGCTCTCGTCATCGCCGCTGGTGTCACCACGCTCCCAACCACCTCAGCTCGTGCAGACAATACGATCACCGCGGAGGACCAGCCGTACTTCGCGTACTACCACCTGGATCAGGCCAGGGCGAAGGGGTACACCGGCAAGGGGGTAACCATTGCCATAGTTGATGGGGAGGTGGATGCTACTGCGCCCGAGCTGAGGGATTCGGATATTCATAACAAATCAACGTGTGAAGTTACCTCTTCTGCATCCTCCAAGACCCACGGCACCGCAGTTGCTTCGATCTTGGTGTCATCTGTCTATGGAGTGGCTCCCGAGAGTTCTCTTCTCACCTATCAGATACCTGCCCCTAGCAGGGGAGATTCTGCATCTCCTTCGTGTACTGAAACTCAGAATGGCCTATCTAAAGTCAGCGTCCCGTGGCTCCTCAACCAAGCGATGAACGACGGTGCGCAAATCGTTAATTTTTCTGCTTCCAGCTCGCTTCAGGGTGACGAACTGAAATGGACTGTCGCGAGGGCACTGACCAAGGGCGTGATCATCACAGCTGCCGCTGGAAATGAAGCAACGGATGAAAACTCATCGTCACTGTCCCAGTGGTCCGGAGTCGTCGGTGTTAGTGCGATTGGTGTCGATGGTAACCGTCAAGACTATTCGTCCTGGGGGCAGGGAGTAGCAACGACAGCCGTTGGCGGTCCGGTCAAAACGCATGACTTTGCGACGAATCAGATCGTTGAGGCGTCCGGTACATCATTCTCGTCTCCCATCGTCGCCGGTGTCCTCGCGCTCGCCCGTCAGAAGTGGCCCAATGCGACATCTAATCAGCTGCTCCAACTCCTGGTGAAGACGGGCCTGAACCCAGACCACACCTGGAATCAGTACACCGGATACGGCGGCATCGATCCGGGGGCAATCCTCAATACGGATCCCACGACGCTGCCCGACGTGAACCCGCTCGCAGACAAGGGGAATGGATCGAGCCCGACACCCGACGAAGTCCAGCAGTATGCGGACGGCGTCGTTAACCCCCTGCAGATCGTCAACGACAACTCGTATGCCTACAGAGGCTTTGATGAATCGTTGATTACCGATCCGATGGTCACGGTTCCCACGCACCTGGGAACCAGTCCCCGCTATCACGCGAAATAGGTGCGACACAGAAGTTGACATGGCGGTGGGGTGGCCGGGATTTCTCCCGGCCA
>ERZ772945.625-NODE-625-length-27935-cov-19.822274_pt1 | contig 27935 bp, 23 predicted proteins | sample MGYA00511681_ERZ772945 | MGnify/ENA primary metagenome ERZ772945 (study PRJEB29015, sample SAMEA2737943) | human oral metagenome | biome: human oral; feature: human-associated habitat; material: dental | place: China | collected 2143 ...
CCAAATCTAACCCCCGCGACACGCCGAGCCAGACACACATTTTGACCCTTAACCCCAAATAGCGGGTTCACGTACGACATAGCGGGTTTATGTGCGTATCAAGGGGACAACCCATATATTCAGGGGCCCACATGCGCGCAACAGACCATACCGGGTGCTGTTGTGCCCAAATCGCAGACCACCGCGCCCACAACACCCCATTTTCAACGTATGTCACCGAAGTGGTCTGCGATTTCGGCGCCGCACCGCCCCAAGCTGCGACCTCATCGCCAGCAATCGGGGGAATGACGCCATCCAAGCCTCCGACACGCCGACGACACGCCGACGACACACCGCCAAAGAGCTCAGCATGGCGCAAAACCCCCACCGCCACCGGTCTGGAGGCTGCCGTATCGCCTACAAGAACGGCACAGTATCGGTTGGCGCGACAAAACTCGCCCAACAACAACCGCGCCGGGCCGCTTCGGTACAAAACTCTCCCTGCTCACCCGAAATGGCCGAATTTGGCGCAGTCTACGCATGCGGGGCGAGTTTTGTACCGCTTTCACCACCACGAACCCAAGCAGGGAGAATTTTGTATCGAACACAAGGCAGAGTTGGGGCTAGCCACGACACCACAACAGGCACCACAAGTGCGGAAGGAACCGGAGCAACCACAGGAACCCGCCGCATGACGGGCGGCCGAACCCTCCGGCACCCGGAACACCTGCAGCACCCGGAACACCCGTGGGGCCACACAGCAAAGCACAGCACAGCACAGCTGAGTATAGCAAAAGGGGCCGGCGCCAGCCGACCCCTTGCGCGAGTGCCCTCACTCGTCCATGAGGGACACCTTGACGCCGCCCACCAGAGAGGCGACGACGTTGTAGAGCATGGCTCCCAGCGTCGACAGGGCGGTGAGCAGGATGACGTTGATGACGGCGACGATGGTCGCGTAGGAGATGACGCGCGGCAGTCGAACGTAGTCGAGCAGGTTCGCGAAGCGGCCGGCGCCGACGGTCTGCAGGAATTCTTCGATCTGGCTGAAGACGTGCATGGCGTCGACCATGAGCCACAGGACGATCGTGGCGACGACCATCGCGATGCCCAGGGCGACGGATAGGAGGAAGGAGACCTTCATGACGGTCCACGCGTCGATGCGCGCGATCGCCAGGTCAACTCGGCGGGGAGCGTCGCTGCGGGCGCTCGAGACGTGGTCGCTCATGGGTTTCCTTCCAGGTCGCACTTCCTATCTGCCAGGCTACCGCATCGCCCGGCCCTGGCGCTGGTTCCGCGCCGCTTTGGAAGCTTGATCACGGGACGAGGCCCCCGCCTCGTCCCGTGATCGCGCGTCAGTTCTCGTCAGCTGCGGTCCCGTCGCCGCCTTCGGAGGCCGTGGCCTCGTCGGCGGGGGTGTCGGTTCCCTCCGCACCATCGACAGCGTCGACCGCCTCGAGAGAGTCCTCGACTTCGGTCTCATCGGAATCCTCGTCACCCGAGTCGGAGTTGCGGGTGATCGCGATGATGCGGTCGCCGTCGTCGGGGCGGGCGAAGATGACGCCCATGGTGTTACGGGCGGTGGGTCGCACGTCGGAGGCGTTGACCTGGACGAGCTTGCCGGACTCGGTGATGACCATGACGTCTTCATCGGGTCGTACGACGAGGGCGCCGACGAGGCCGCCGCGTTCGTCGACGAGCTTGCCGACGCGCACGCCGAGGGTGCCGCGCGACTTGGTCGGGTATTCCTCGACGGGGGTGCGCTTGGCGTAGCCGGATTCGGTGACGATCAGCAGGTCGGTGTTCTCGCGCGGGACCTCCATGCTGAGCAGCTCGTCGTCGCCGCGGAACTTCATGCCGCGCACGCCGGACGTGGAGCGGCCCATGGAGCGCAGTTGGTCGTCGGTGGCGGTGAAGCGCACGGCCTGGCCGTCGCGGGAGACGAGGATGAGGTCTTCGTCGGCCATGATGGTCTGTGCGGAGACGAGCTCGTCGGGCTTGCCGTCCTCGTCCTCGCGCAGGTTGATGGCGATGATGCCGCCGGAGCGGGGCGAGTTGTACAGGCTCAGCGGGGTCTTCTTGACGAGGCCGCGCTTGGTGGCCAGGACGAGGTAGTCGGCGTCCTCGTAGGTGCGGATCGCGAGGACCTGTGCGATGTGCTCGTCGGGCTGGAAGGCCAGCAGGTTGGCGACGTGCTGGCCCTTGGCGTCGCGACCGCCTTCGGGGATTTCGTAGGCCTTGGCGCGGTAGACCCGGCCGAGGTTGGTGAAGAAGAGCAGCCAGTTGTGCGTGGTGGTGACGAAGAAGTGTTCGACGACGTCGTCGCCGCGCAGTTGGGTGCCGCGCACGCCCTTGCCGCCGCGCTTTTGCGAGCGGTAGTTGTCCGTGCGGGTGCGCTTGGCGAAGCCGTCGCGGGTGATGGTGACGACGACGTCCTCTTCGGGGATGAGGTCTTCCATCGACATTTCCCCGTCGAAGGGGAGGATGCGGGTGCGACGCTCGTCGCCGAACTTGTCGACGATTTCGGACAGTTCGGTGGAGATGATGGCGCGCTGACGTTCGGGCTTGGCGAGAATGTCGTTGAGGTCGTCAACGCGGGCCTTGAGTTCGGCGTGCTCGTCCATGATCTTCTGGCGCTCGAGGGCGGCCAGGCGGCGCAGCTGGAGGGCCAGGATCGCGTCGGCCTGGACGGCATCCACGTCGAGAAGATCGATCAACCCGGCGCGCGCCTCGTCCACGGTGGGGGAGCGGCGGATGAGGGCGATGACCTCGTCGAGGGCGTCGAGGGCCTTTAGGTATCCTTCGAGGATGTGCAGGCGCTCGAGGGCCTTGCGCAGGCGGAAGCGCGTGCGGCGCACGATGACGTCGATCTGGTGGGTGATCCAGTGGCGGATGAACCCGTCGATGGACAGGGTGCGGGGAACGCCGTCGACGAGCGCGAGCATGTTCGCCGAGAAGTTCTCCTGCAGGCTGGTGCGCTTGTAGAGGTTGTTGAGGACCACCTTGGCCACTGCGTCGCGCTTGAGGACGATGACGAGGCGCTGGCCGGTGCGGCCCGAGGTCTCGTCGCGAATGTCGGCGATCCCGCCGATCGCTCCGTCGCGCACCAGCTGCGCGATCTTATCGGCGAGGTTGTCGGGGTTGACCTGGTAGGGAAGCTCGGTGACGACGAGGCACTGGCGGCCCTGGATCTCCTCGACGCTCACGACGGCGCGCTGGGTGATGGAGCCGCGTCCCGTGCGGTAGGCGTCTTCGATGCCCTTACGGCCCAGGATCGTGGCTCCCGTGGGGAAGTCGGGGCCGGGGATGATCGTCAGCAGCGCTTCGAGGAGTTCCTCGCGGGTGGCTTCAGGGTGGGCGAGCGCCCACTCGACGCCGCGCGCAAGCTCACGCAGGTTGTGCGGGGGGATGCGCGTGGCCATGCCGACGGCGATGCCCTCGGAGCCGTTGGCCAGGAGGTTGGGGAAGCGGGCGGGAAGGATGGTGGGTTCCTGGTTGCGCCCGTCGTAGTTGTCCTGGAAGTCGACGCACTCTTCGTCGATGTCGCGGACCATCTCCATGGCCAGCGGGGCCATCTTGCATTCCGTGTAACGGGGGGCGGCAGGTCCCAGGTTACCCGGGGTACCGAAGTTGCCTTGCCCGGCCACGAGCGGGTAGCGCAGAGACCAGGGCTGAACGAGGCGAGCCAGGGCGTCGTAGATCGCCGCGTCTCCGTGCGGGTGGTAGTTACCCATGACCTCACCGACGACGCGGGAGGACTTGGAGAAGGAGGAGCTGGGCCTGTAGCCACCGTCGTACATGGCGTACAGGACGCGGCGGTGGACGGGCTTGAGGCCGTCGCGCACGTCCGGCAGCGCTCGTCCGACGATGACGCTCATGGCGTAGTCGAGGTAGGAGCGCTGCATCTCCTTCTGCAGGTCGACCTGGCGGATTCGCTCGGTGTCCGAGATGTGCCGCACGTCCGTCATCTGCTCGTCGCTCACGAAAGTTCCTTACGTTGTTTGTGCTCAATCACGGCCAGCGGCGCGCGGGCGGCCGCCGACGGTTGGTGGGTTGTCTCAGATGTCGAGGAAGCGCACGTCGGTGGCGTTGCGCTGGATGAAGGTGCGACGCCGGTCGACGTCGTCGCCCATGAGGATCGTGAAGGTCTCGTCCGCGTCCGCGGCCTCGTCCAGGGTGACCTGCTTGAGGATCCTGTTCTCCGGATCCATGGTGGTCTCCCACAGCTCGTGGTCGTTCATTTCGCCCAGGCCCTTGTATCGCTGAATGCCGCCTTCCTTGGGCAGGCGCCGACCGGCGGTGGCGCCCGCCTCGAGCAGCTGATCGCGTTCCTTGTCGGAGTACGCGAACTCGTGCTCGGCGTTGGTCCACTTGATGCGGTAGAGCGGAGGCATCGCGATGAAGGTGTGGCCACCCTCGATGAGGGGCCGCATGTAGCGGAAGAGGAGGGTGAGCAGCAGTGTCGCAATGTGCTGGCCGTCCACGTCGGCGTCGGCCATGATGACGATCTTGCCGTATCGGAGCTTGGAGATGTCGAAGTCCTCACCGATGCCCGTCCCGAAGGCCGTGATGAGGGAGCGGATCGTGTCGGAGGACAGGGCGCGATCCAGGCGGGCCTTTTCGACGTTGAGGATCTTGCCGCGGATGGGCAAAATCGCCTGGCGTTCGGGGTCGCGTCCGCCCACGGCGGAGCCGCCGGCGGAGTCTCCCTCGACGATGAAGATCTCGCACTCGGAAGGGGTGCGGGAGGAGCAGTCGCGCAGCTTGCCGGGCATGGACGCGGACTCGAGGACACCCTTGCGCCGGGTCGCTTCGCGCGCCTTGCGGGCGGCGACGCGGGCCGCCTGCGCGGCCTGTCCCTTGGCGATGATGGCCTTGGCGTCGGCGGGGTGGGCGTCGAACCAGTCGGTGAGCTTGGAGTAGACCTGCTGGGCCACGAAGGTGCGCGCCTCGGTGTTGCCGAGCTTGGTCTTCGTCTGGCCCTCGAACTGAGGTTCGGTGAGCTTGATCGAGATGACGGCGGTCAGTCCCTCACGCACGTCGTCGCCGGTGAGGTTGTCGTCCTTGTCGCGGATCAGTCCCTTGTCGCGACCGTAGCGGTTGACGAGGGAGGTCAGCGCTGTGCGGAAGCCCTCCTCGTGCATGCCTCCCTCGGTCGTGTTGATCGTGTTGGCGAAGGTGTGGACCGAGGACGAGTAGGCGCTGGTCCACTGCATGGCGATCTCGACGCTCATGGTGCCCTCGTCGTTTTCGGCTTCGAAGTCGATGATCTCGTTGTTGATCGTGTCGGTCTTCTTTGCCGAATCGAGGTACTCGACGTAGTCGCGCAGGCCGTACTCGTAGCAGTAGGACACGGTGCGGTGGGTCGCGGCCTCCTTGCCCGAGGCCTTGTCTTCCCCGGCGATCTCGTCGCCCTCGTCGGTGGCGAACTCGCGCTCGTCGGTCAAGGTAATGCGCAGGCCCTTGTTGAGGAAGGCCATCTGCTGGAAGCGCTGGCGCAGCGTCTCGAAGTCGAATTCGACGGTTTCGAAGATCGTGGGGTCCGGGTAGAAGACCTGCGTGGTGCCCGTTTCGTTGGTTTCTTCGCCCCGAACGAGTTCGGTGATGGGACTGCCGCCATTGGCAAACGACATGCGCCACACGTAGCCCTGTCGGCGGATCTCCGTGTCCACGCGGGTGGACAGGGCGTTGACGACGGAGATGCCGACGCCGTGCAGGCCGCCCGACACGGCGTATCCGCCGCCACCGAACTTGCCACCGGCGTGCAGGATCGTCATGACGACCTCGACCGTCGGCTTGTGCTCCGTGGGGTGTTCGTCAACGGGGATGCCACGACCGTTGTCGACGACCTTGATGCCGCCGTCGGCCTGAATCGTGACCTCAATGTGGTCGGCGTAGCCGGCCAGCGCCTCGTCAACGGAGTTGTCGACAACCTCGTACACCAGGTGGTGCAGGCCGCGTTCGCCGGTGGATCCGATGTACATGCCCGGGCGCTTGCGCACGGCTTCCAGGCCCTCGAGGACGGTGATGTCCGATGCGCCGTACGACTGCTCGCCTCCGGCGGTGTTCTCGTTGTCAGCCACGTGGCTCCCCTCGCATTGCGCGAAATAGATGTTTAACCTTGTAGATTCTACCAAAAATGCTGGTTGCATCGGGGAACGACAGGCCCGTAGGGTTACTCTACAAACTGCTTGATCGCAACGAAAAGTCGACTGTGATCAGTCGCATGTGCGCCGGTGCGTGGACGCCGACGAACGAGGGTGGCCCTCCCGGTTAGGAGGGCCACCCTTCGGCGTGACAACGTGAGGCGCGAGCCGACCGGTCTGGTTTGGCTGTGAGAACGTGTCGCGCTCATTCAAGCGGCGGATTCCTCACGGGATCACTTCGGCTGCCAGGTCCAGTACTGCTGCTTCTTTCCCTTGGACTCGTTGATCATCCAGTTGGGGTCCCTGAATTCGACGGCGGTCTTCTTGTCCTTGATGACCCAGTAGCCAACGTATTCGACCGTCTCTCCGGGCTTGACCTGAACGTTTCCCGGGGTGTACTCGAAGTCGGAGGGCTTCTTGGTGGTGAAGAAGTTGGGGACCGTCAGCTGCTCGTTGTTCTGATAGGGGTGCGGGTACATGCCCCCGAACTCCTCGGTGGTCCCGTTGTTGGTCACGCGGAAGACGACCCTCATCGTCTGCCCGTTCTGGTCGTCCGTCGGACCCAGGGAGATGTCGGTGATCTCATAGGTCGAGTTGGAACCCTCCGGCGTCGCCTTGTACATGCCGCCGGACGATCCGTTGTTTCCATTCGAGGGGGCCGAGGAGCCAGCGCTCGGGGACGCACCCGCGGTGGGAGAAGAATTGTCGCTCGGGGAAGAATTGCCACTCGGGGACGCACCCGCAGAGGAATCGGATGCGCCCGATCTGGACAACATCCACACGGCTGCGCCGGCGACAAGGACGACAACGACGACGCTGGCGACGATGCCAATGATGAGCGGAGTCTTCGACTTTCCGCCCTGCTGGGGCGCACCCTGCGGGTAACCGCCATAGCCACCCTGCTCGACCGGCACACCGTAGAAGGCCTGAGGCTGACCCTGACCGTAACCCGTCTGAGGCTGGCCCGGGTAGCCGCCCTGCTGGGGCGCACCCTGCGGATAGCCACCATAGCCACCCTGCTGACCCTGACCAGCATAGGGATCACCCGGTTGACCCTGCGGATAGCCACCCCAGGCGTTACCGCCTTGCGGCACGTACGGATTACTCATGTCATCTCCTCAATGGGCCCGCTGCGGGCCGACAGGCGCCAGCGTAGCAAATTCTCGGTGTCGACACGGTGATCTTCCACGCCTTCTCAACGCGTTTGTTCTACCCGTAGTCCGCGCGCGGTCCTCGACCCCGCACCACGTACGGGCCCTTCCTCCACGAGGGTGCAACGGGGCCTCGGATGATGACCTGCTCGACCACGCCCGAGCCGACTTCCTCGACGATTCGCCTCTCGATCGTCGGCAGGAGAAGCTGGAGCTGCTTGGCCCACGCGGTGGAGTCGGTTCGAACCACCAGCCGGTGCCCCTCGAAGGTCTCGATTCGAGCGTGGTCGGCGACCTGGGGACCGACGATCTTCCTCCACTTGGCCATGATGGATCCCATCTTGGTGGGGGTATCCCAGGCTCGGGAACTGATCGTTCTGGCCAGGATGGCACCCAGAGAGTTTGCTCGCCTGTAGCGCGGGCGCATGGCCGCCATGCCGGGCGAGCGGCTCCACGAGGCGCCGGTTCCCTCCAGGGCCCGGCGCAGCGCCGCGAGATCACCGCCCGGGTCCTCTTCGGAGAACGAGGCCGGTGCCTCGACCCCGTTGGCGTGCCGGTACGCGGCGGCTCGGGCGGCCGCGCGTGCCTGAGCCCCCTCCTCGTCCCCGATTCTTCCCAGCCCGTCTGTCTCGATGGCGGCGTACTCGCTGGATCCGTCGAGGGAGCGACGCGGGCGAGTTTCATCGAGGCCCCACGAGGGCAGGGTCGATCGCGTGTAGCCGTGGTTGCGGGCCACTCGTTGGGCGCGTTCCAGGGCTCGCACAATGAACTCGTCCGTGTCGTCGGCCCGTTCCACAGCCTCGGGTCGTTCTTCTCGGTCAGTCATGGTCGTCCCCGTCAATGACCGTTCCCCTCTCGGCGTCGAGGCGCACGCGCAGCGCGTGGTGGGGGAGGGAGGAGGGCAGGTCCTCGGCGACCGCGCAGGTCACGATGACCTGCTCCGCCCTCGAGGCGAGGGACGCCAGGCCCTGCCGGCGCGAGGAGTCGAGCTCGGCAAAGACATCGTCGAGGATGAGGATGGGGGTGTCCTCGCCGTCGCTGAGCAGCTCGAAGGCCCCCAGGCGCAGGGCGAGAGCGACCGACCAGGATTCTCCGTGGGACGCATATCCCTTGACGGGCATGGAGCCCAGGCTCAGGGACAGGTCGTCGCGGTGTGCGCCCACCAGGTTGACTCCGCGTTCGATTTCCCTGTCCCGCACGTGCGCCAGCGCGGCAAGCATCCGCTCTGCCTGGGCCTGCGCATCCGTCAGGTCGGCGCTGGCCGGATCCTCCGGGTCGGTGCCGATCACCCGGTCGACGGAGGCATCGAAAGCGAGAGTGAGGCGGCGCGGGGAGTCCGCCACGTCGTCGTAGGCTCGCCTCGCCGGCTCCACGAGGGCTGCCGCGACGGCGGCGCGGGTGGCACTGATGCGTGCCGAGAGCTCGGCGAACTGGCAATCCCACACGTGAAGGGTGGACAGATCCGGGGTTCTTCCCCTGCGCGACGAGGCCTGCGCGGCCTTCATGAGGGCCGCCCTCTGTCGGGCGACGCGATCGAAGTCGGCACGCACCGAAGCGTGCAGGGGAGAGAGCTGGGTCGCCAGGTCGTCCAGGAAGGATCGCCTCACGGAGGGATCGGCGCGCACGAGCGAGAGGTCCTCGGGGGCGAAAACAACGGTGCGCACGAGCCCGAGGATGTCGCGGGGCCTGACCTGCGCCCTGTTGATGCGCGCGCGATTGGCCTTGCCGCGCACGATTTCCAGCTCGACGACCTGTTCGCGTCCCGAGGAGACGATCCGTGCGCGGATGACGGCTCCGCCCGGGGGATTCTCGACCTCGTCCGAGGGGATACGAACAAGAGCGCCCTCCGCACCGACCCTGTGCGAGGAGAAGGCCGACAGGTAGGCCAGCGCCTCAACGAGGTTGGTTTTACCCTGGCCGTTCGCGCCCACCAGGACCGTGGTTCCGGCGGGCAGCTCGACGACTCCGTGTTTCCAGGAACGGAAGTCGTCGAGGGCCAGGTGAGAGACGCGCACGTCAGATGCCGAAGCGGATGGGCATCAGCAGGTAGCGAAACTGGGTGACCTCGCCCTCGTCGACCTTCCTCTGGCCCGTGATGACGGCCGGCTTGGTGGAGTGCGTAAAGCCGAAACGGACGAAGTCGGTGTCCAGAACCTGCAGGCCATCAATGAGGAACTGCGGGTTGAACGCGGTCGAAATGTCGTCGCCGTGCAGCGAGGCTTCGATGGCCTCCGATGCCTGCGCGTTGTCTCCCTGGCCGGCTTCGAGGACCAGCTGGCCCTCGGTGAACGCCAGTCGCACCGAGGTCTTGCGCTCGGCAACCAGGGACATACGCTTGACGGCCTCCAGGAGGGCGTGGCGGTCGACGACCGCCTGGATCGGCGTGGACTCGGGGAAGAGCCGTCGCACGGCGGGGTAGTCGCCGTCCATGAGGGTCGACGTCGTGCGACGACCGGAGGCGGTGAAACCGATGAGCGAGGACGCGCCCGGCTGGGTCTCGCCGGAGAGACCGACCTCGACCTTGGCGCCCGAGGTCATCGACTTGGCGACATCCTGGAGGATGCGCGCCTTGACCAGGGCGATCTCCTCGATCGAGGTGTCCGTCGGCTCCCAGTCGAGTTCGCGCATCGCCAGGCGGTAGCGGTCGGTCGCCAGGAGCGTGATCGAGGGCCCGTTGATCTCGATGCGAACACCGGTCAGGAGGGGGAGCGTGTCGTCGCGGGAGGCAGCGATCGACACCTGGGAGACGGCCTGCGACAGCGTCGAGGAGTCGATCGCCCCGATGCCGGTGGGCTGGGCCGGGAGCAGGGGATACTCGTCGAGGGGCATGACCGCCAGCGTGAAGTGCGAGGAGCCGCACACGAGGTTGACCTTCTGTCCGTCCAGCTCAACGGAGACGGGCTTGGAGGGCAGAGACTTAGAGATGTCCGCGAGGAGACGACCGGAGACGAGCACCTCACCGGCCTCGTCAACGGTTGCGGGAATGTGGGAGTTAGCAGAGACCTCGTAGTCGAAGGAGGAGAGCGTCAGTTCGTCGCCGTCGGCCTTGATGCGCACGCCAGCCAGGATCGGCGACGCTGGACGCACGGGGAGCGCGCGGGCGGTCCACGAAACGGCTTCGGCCAGAACATCGCGGGCGACGGTGAACTTCATAGCTGCCTCCAAAACACAAAACGGATCGAAGACTACTTTACCCACATGTGTGCCCACACGGGGCGCGATACTGGCCTCGTCGGCAGGCGGAAAGACCAGGGCACTTGGCGCCGATGTACGGCGGCCTGTGAAAAAACCACGATCATTGATCTCTCCATCCATCATAAGGGCTGTGAGTTCTGTGGAAAAACGCCCCTATCCGCGCAACGTCAAGGAAACTACTGTGATGTCATTCCTGGACGCTTCTGTGGACTCCCCACACGGGGCTGTGGATGAAAGAAACTACAAGTCTTGGAGATCCACAGCACCCATCCCTTTCTCCACAGGCCCGTGGCCTTGATCCACGCGACTATGAACAGCCGCTGTGAATGGAGGCGTGGGAGCGCACGAAAGTGCGCGCCCACGCCGTTTACTACGACTCCCTGGCCTTCTGCTTGATCCGATTTGTAAGCTCCGACACGTGGTTGAAGGTCTCGCGCTTCTCCTTCATGAGCTTCGAGATCTTCTTGTTCGCGTGCATGACCGTCGTGTGGTCGCGACCGAAGGCTTGCCCGATCTTCGGCAGCGACAGATCCGTCAGCTCGCGGCACAGGTACATGGCAATCTGGCGGGCCTCGACGACGTTGTGACTGCGTTCGGACGAGCCCATCTGCTCAATCGTGACGCCGAAGTAGACGGCGCACTGGCTCATGATGAGGCTCACCGTGATCTCGTTGTCGTCGGGATTGGACACGAAGTCCTTGAGCATCATCTGGGCCAGGTTCAGGTCGATGCGCTCCTGGTAGAGGGAAGCCCACGCGCCGATGCGCACGAGCGCGCCCTCCAGCTCCCGGATGTTCGAGGAGATGCGCGAGGCCACGTACTCAAAGACCTCGGGCGTGACCTCGAGGCCCTCCGCGTCGGCCTTCTTATGGAGAATGGCGATGCGAGTCTCCAGGTCCGGCGGCTGAACGTCGACGAGTAGCCCCGAGGAGAAGCGCGACCGCATACGGTCCTCGAAGCCCTTGAGCTGCGCGGGCGGCAGATCTGAGGTCAGGACGATCTGCTTGTTCGCGCTGTGCAGGGCATTGAAGGTGTGGAAGAAGCCCTCGACGGTCTGTTCCTTGTCGCCGATGAACTGGATATCGTCAATAAGGAGGATGTCGAGTTCGCGGTAGCGGCGGTGGAAGGCCTCGACCTGGGAGTTATCCGTCTTGTTCAGGCGGATCGCGTTGATGAACTCGTTCGTGAACTCCTCGGAGTTGACGTATCGGACCTTCAGGTGGGGCATCATCGACAGCGCGTTGTGTCCGATCGCCTGCAGGAGGTGAGTCTTGCCCAGCCCCGAGTCGCCGTAGATGAACAGCGGGTTGAACGCGGTACCGGGTGTCTCCGAGGCAGCCAGCGCGGCCGCGTGAGCGAAACGGTTGGAGGGGCCGATGACGAAGGTGTCGAAGGTGAACTTCGGATTGAGGTGGGTCGGACCGGAATCGGTGGGCGCACTCACCAGGGCGGGGGAGTGTGCCTCCTTCCTGGCTGGTTGAGGCGCCTTCTCCTTGGGCCTCTGCTGGACGGGGGCGGGTTCCTCGTCCTCGGCGACGACCTCCAGGGAGGGATCAACGGTGATGGCGATTCGCACGGTTCGGCCCAGGTTGACCGACAGCGCGGCCGTGAGCTTGGACTGAGCCTTGTCCTCGATCCACTGTTTGGTGAATCCGTTGGGGACGGCCAGCAGAATCGTGCCTTCGATATCACCGAGGGGGCGGGCGGATCGCAGCATGGACGTGGCGACGGGCCCCAGCTCATCGGTGGGGACAGCGCCGAGGGCCGCAGCCCAGGCACGTGTGAGGGAATCCGACTCCACGGCAACCTCCGGACAGATCAGACGGTGAGTTCAATCACGGCATCGTGGTCATGCGCGTGACTCCTGTGCACCTGAGCAGTGTAGCCCGCGCACATGTTATGCACAGACTGGGGATGAAGCTGTGGAGAACCATCACAGAATCACAGAGTTGTAGTTACAACTGTGGGTCCGTTCCAGCGTGCGGAAACCAAAAGAGCGACCCGCCTGTGGATAACGCGCCCCATCCACGAACTGTGGACGATACTGTTCCACAGTGATTTGCACAGCTGTGGATGCTGTGTGTGACGAGGTGCGTAACTCCGCCCCGTTGACTCCCCGCGCGGATCCGCTTAGTCTTGACTTTTGTTTGCGCCCATTTCGGGCGCGCGTCCCCGCTATCGCGCCCCGATGGGCCGATAGCCCAACCGATAACGAGTGGGAGACCACTCACCGCCGAGGAGAATCGCCGTGACCACCAAGCGGACCTACCAGCCCAACAACCGTCGTCGTTCCAAGACGCACGGCTTCCGCCTGCGCATGTCGACCCGCGCCGGCCGCGCCATTCTGGCTGCCCGCCGCCGCAAGGGCCGCGCCAAGCTGTCCGCCTGAGACACCCCGGTGCTGCCGCGCGCGCACCGCATGGTTGACCCAGCGGACTTCACCGCCGCGATCCGACACGGAGCGCGCGCAGGCGACCCGCTGGTCGTCGTCCACGTCCGAGCCGACGAGGAACGCAACAGCCGCCTCGTCGGTTTCGTCGTACCCAAGCGGGAGATCAAGCGCGCCAACGGTCGCAACCGAGTCAAACGGCAGCTTCGTCACCTCATGCGCGAGCGTATCGACAACCTTCCCGAGGGAAGCCGGGTCGTCGTGCGGGCCTCCGGCCGCTCCCTGGGAGTTTCTTCCAAGGAACTGGGAGCGCACCTCGACCGTGTCATGAGCAAAGCGTGGCGCAAGTGGGACGCACGATGACTCGGCTGGGACGCCTCGTCGGCCAGATCGCGTCGGCGCCCATCGTCGCCTACCAGCGCTTCATTTCTCCGGCCCTCGGACCCCGATGCCGATACGCTCCCAGCTGCTCCACATACGCGCTCCAAGCGATTCGTGTCCACGGACCCATCAAGGGATTCGTCCTTGGCGCCTGGCGCCTCCTGCGGTGCAACCCCTGGAGCCTCGGCGGGGTGGACCACGTGCCCGAGCGTGGCAGGTGGAAGCCGGACCCCTGGGTCCCGCCCGATGATTGGGCGGGGCACGACAACTGGGTTCGTCCCGAACCGATGGGACTGGACCCCACCGACCTCTCCGGAGACTCAACGACGGCCTCGGGCCACTAAGGAACAACGAAACAGCGGCGCCAACGCGCCACGGCGAAAGCGAATAGTCCATGTTCGACGCAATCCTCCACCCCTTCGCGTGGGCCATCTCCTACCTGTGGGTGTGGATCCACGATCTCCTCGTGCTCCTGGGATTCTCCTCCGGATCCGGTGTGGCGTGGGTCCTGTCCATCGTCCTGCTCACCGTCCTGGTGCGCATCGCCATCATCCCGCTGTTCCTCAAGCAGATCCGATCCTCGCGCGCCATGCAGGCCATCCAGCCCGAGATGCGCAAGATCCAGGAGAAGTACAAGGGCAAGAAGGACCAGGCGAGCCGGCAGAAGATGATGGAGGAGACCCAGGCCCTCCAGCGCAAGCACAAGGTCTCGCCGTTTGCCTCCTGCCTGCCGATGCTGGTCCAGATGCCCGTCCTCTTCGGCATGTACCGCGCCATCATCGCCGTATCGTCGATCGCCAACGGCACATACACCTACCGGGGCGAATCCACCGACCACCTCGGCCCGCTGAACGCATCCGTTTCCTCGGAGATCGTCAACTCGACCGTCTTTGGGGTTCCCCTGTCGCACACGCTGCGCGATTCCTTCGACCAGCCGATGGCCGTCGCGGTGTTCGTGGCCGCAATCGTCATGATGGTCGTTCTCCAGTTCGTCTCCATGCGCATGTCCTTCTCGCGCAACATGCCCGACATGGGCGACAACCCCATGGCCCAGTCGCAGCGCTCCATGATGTACGTCATGCCGCTGATGTTCATCTTCTCCGGTGTCTTCTTCCAGATGGGCGTCGTCATCTACACGGTGACCGCGTCCGTGTGGGCGCTCGCGCAGGCGTACTGGACCATCAAGGTCATGCCGACACCGGGTTCACCCGCCTACGCCGACCTGCTGGCCTCGCGCGAAGCCGCCTACCAGGCATGGGCCAAGCCCTTCTTCCAGGACTACGACCGGGAGAGGGCCGCGCTCGGCACACCCGCCTCCGACCCGCGCGTTGACGAGCTCAACGAGCGCACGCTCGCGACGTTGCGATCCAGGGCCAAGAAACAGCACGTCGCCTCGGACTTCCCCGCCTCCATGTCGGTCGGCGAGATCGTGACGGTGTACCGCAACCTCGCCTCTCAGGCGTGGACGACCCTGCCCGACGAGCAGTGGATGCGCGGGCTGAGCCTGGCCGTCGAGAAGCGTCGGGCCAGGAAGGAGGCCTCCGCCCAGAGGGCCGAGCTGCAGAAGAAGGCGCGAGGCCGCCGCGTTGCCGAGCGCGAGGCCGCCACGGCAACGGGGGAGGCACCCGAGGCCGATTCCGAGCGCAGCGGAACCCGCGGCTCGCTCAGCGCCCAGGAGATCGAGCGGCGCCGCGTCGAGCGCCGCAAGGCACGGCGCCGCTCGGGCAACAAGCGCTGATCCAGAGACAGTTTTCCGCTTCGGGCACCCGAGGGTAACCTGAAGACCATACAGACCCATTCCCCACCACGGAGGAGACGTCATGAGTGACGACAATGCAGACAAGCTCACCCGCCTCGAGGAAGAGGGTGAACTCGCCGCAGACTACCTGGAAGAGCTGCTTGACATCGCCGACCTCGACGGAGATATCGAGATCGACGTGGAGAACGGCCGTGCGTCTGTCGAGATCGTCGCCGACGATCCCGACGCGCTCGATCGGCTCGTCGGCGAGGATGGGGAGGTGCTCGACGCGCTCCAGGAGCTGACCCGCTTAGCCGTTCAGACCGAGACAGGCGAGCGGTCGCGCCTGATGCTGGACATCGCGGGATTCCGCGCCGAGCGCAAGGAGGAGCTGCAGGACATCACGCGCGAGGCTATCGCTCGCGTGCGAGCCAGCGGGGATGCCGTCAAGCTCGAGGTGATGAATCCCTTCGAACGCAAGGTGTGCCACGACGTGGTCGCCGCGGAGGGCCTGACTTCGGAGTCCGAAGGCGTGGAGCCGCACCGCCGAGTCGTCATCCTCCCCGAGGATTCTGACGGTGAGTGAGAAGCCAAGCGGGATGGGAAGGGGTCGCCAGGTGGGCGACCCCTTCGTCCCAGAAGAACCCACCGACGAGGTTCGCTCGTTCTTTGGCCCCTCCTTCTCCGACGTCGCAGAGTATGCGCGGATGCTTGAGGAAGAGGGGGAGATCCGCGGCCTGCTTGGCCCGCGGGACATGGAACGCATCTGGTCGCGGCACATCGTCAACTCGGCGGCCGTCCTGGAGTTTATGCCCAGCAAGCGCGGCCGACAGGTGCTCGACGTTGGTTCCGGTTCGGGACTGCCGGGCATCGTGATCGCCGCCTGTCGACCCGATCTCGACGTGCACCTGGCCGAGCCGATGGCGCGCCGGGTCGAATGGCTCATGGACGTGGTTGACGACCTGGGACTCGACAACGTCACGATTCATCAGGCGAGGGCCGAAGAGCTGCGCGGCAAGGGTAAGACCGACGTGGTGACCGCCCGCGCGGTGGCCAACATGAGCAAGCTTGTGCGCATGACCTCCAAGCTGATCGCGCCGGGCGGGGCGCTCGTCGCGCTCAAGGGCAGGCGGGCACCCATCGAGGTCGAGGAGGCCTCCGGGGAGCTGCGGCGTCACCATCTGCGCGCGCAGATCCACGAGGTTCCCTCCATCATGGAAGAGGAGTCGACCTACGTCGTGGTCTGCACGCGCATCCGTTGACCGCCGAGGCGGGCGAGACCGTCAGTAGCGCTTTGCTGTGATGTGTAACACAATACGCTTGTCGTGTGTGGGATCGCTTCGTTCGATCGGCGGCCGAATCGGTGCGGCGCCTTCGCTGGGAGAATCGATCCTAGAAAACGTGTCGATCGATGATCGGGCTGGCGAGTCTACGATTTCGTGCACCTTCGCGCATTCAACGCTTTTGGGCTGGAAGTGCGTCCGTCTGCCCGTAGACTAGTGGCAGAACCTAGGAAGGTGTCATGAGCAATAACAACACCCCTCTGTCTACTCAGATCGAACGCAACCTGCGTGATTTGGCGATGCTCGAGCGGGCCACATTCCGCAAGCCGGAGACCACGCGGATCATCGCCGTGGCGAACCAGAAGGGCGGCGTCGGCAAGACGACTTCGACGGTGAATCTTGCGGCGGGGCTGGCCGTTGGCGGCCTGTCCGTGCTCGTTGTCGATGCTGATGCTCAGGGCAATGCGTCCAGTGCGCTTGGAGTTGAGCACCCCGCTGGCACGCCTTCTACCTACGATGTCATTATCGGGGGCGCGAGGATGGAGGATGTCGTCCAGCCGTGCCCGGACATCGACGGAATCCTCGTCTGCCCCGCAACGATAGACCTGTCGGGCGCTGAGATTGAGCTCGTGGACGTGTCGGAACGAGAGTATCGCCTGAGCGTCGCCCTGCGCGAGTATGTGGCAACGCACAGAGAGATCGATATCGTTCTGATCGACTGCCCGCCGTCGCTTGGCCTCGTGACCCTGAACGTCATGGTCGCGGCGAACGAGGTCGTGATCCCGATTCAGGCCGAGTACTACGCTCTGGAGGGCCTCAGCCAGTTGTGGCGCACGGTGGAACGCATTGGCGCCGATCTCAATCCCGGCCTGCAGGTGTCCGGCATGCTGCTGACGATGGCCGACAAGCGAACGCGGCTTTCCGAGGAGGTTGAAAGCGAGGTGCGGTCGCACTTCCCGGAGCACACGTTCGAGACCGTCATTCCGCGCTCCGTGCGCATTTCCGAGGCTCCGAGCTACGGGCAAACGGTCATCACCTACGACGGGAAGAACGTCGGCGCGATCGCCTACCGCAAGGCTGCGCTTGAGCTTTCGCAGAGGATACCGAGCGACGCTCGGTGATTGTTTCACGTGAAACACTGCGCGTCCCATCCCTGTCTTTCCAGGTCGCAACGTCCAACTATCGTGGTCATCGGTGCAACATAGTGATCAACGGCGCTCACGGCGTGAGCACGCACCGATGTTTCACGTGAAACAATGAATTGACGCAACTGAAGGAGTAGTGCAATGGCGGATGCATCGTCGAAGTCGGAGGGGCGCAAGACCGCGCGTAGGCACAGTGGGCTGGGTCGTGGCCTCGGAGCGCTCATTCCTCAGGCGCCTGAGCAGGCCTCGGAGCCAACGCAATCTGCGCCCTCTCGTCCGCTCGACGTGTTCTTTCCGGAGGGATCCACCGTGCGCAGCAGGGGAGGATCCGCGAAGGACCTCCTGCAACCCAAGCGTGCGGGATCTTCCTCCAAGAAGAAGCGCCCCGCGATGCCACCCGTCGACGTCGCCGCGGGCGTAGCCCGCGGAAGGGATGGCGGAAAGCCTGGCGTGTCGGCGAGCGACGGAACGGGTGGCCCTGCGACGGGCGGCAAGGCCGTGGACCCGACACCCGCTGTCGATCATGTTTCACGTGAAACATCCGTCGATGCACAGCTTGTCCCCGTTCCCGGCGCGTCGTTTGCGGAGATTCCGATCGATCAGATCGTTCCCAACACGAAGCAGCCCCGAGAGGTCTTCAACGAGGAGGACCTCACGGAACTTTCCGCCTCGATTAAGGAGGTCGGGGTCCTCCAGCCGGTGGTCGTCCGAACGATTCCCGCGACCGGGCGCTCAACTAAGCTCAAGGAGTTCATCGCCGAGAAGCCGGGCGCGCGCTACGAACTCATCATGGGCGAGAGGCGTTTGCGCGCCTCGGAGCTGGCGGGGGAGACGACCATCCCGGCCATCATCCGAGAGACCGAGGACGGGGATCTGCTCCGAGATGCCTTGCTGGAGAACCTGCATCGTTCGCAGCTCAATCCGCTCGAAGAGGCGAGCGCATATCAGCAGCTCATGGCCGATTTCGGAGCGACCCAGGACGAACTTGCGAAGAGGATCGCTCGGTCGCGTCCTCAGATCGCGAACACGCTGCGCCTGCTGAAGCTTCCTCCGTCGGTACAGAAGAAGGTGGCGGCGCAAGTGATCAGCGCTGGGCACGCTCGTGCCTTGCTGGCGCTCTCCACTCCCGAGGAGATGGAGCGGCTGGCGGATCGAATCGTTCAGGAAGGGTTGTCGGTGCGCACCACCGAGGAAATCGTCCGCCTCGGCAAGATCAAGGCTGCCGCTCCGCCGCGGAGCCGCCGACAGCAATCCCTCTCGCCCCTGGGTGAAAGCGTGGTGTCGGCGCTCTCCGACGCGTATGACACGCGTGTGTCGATCACCGAGGGCCGCAGGAAGGGCAAGATCGTCATCGAGTTCGCCGGGGCCGACGACCTGCAGCGAATCGCGGATCTAATTTTGCGCTGACCGGGTGTTAGCAATCTTTCCGCAGTTCAGGAGATGTATGTACCCAATCATACATTTCCCGCACTATTGCGCGGAAGCTTGACCGCATACACTACATTGATAGGATCCGACGCTGGATCCTTGCAGTACCAGAAGGAGCGAAAGGCATGAACGCCCAAGGCAGTTCGCGCACCGTGCTTTTCGATGTCGGTGGCGTTCTCGTCGACGCCCACCCCGATCCGCACGTGATTGCAGAGATGTTTGGTGATGGCTCACGCGGCCTGACAACGCTCGTCGATCAGGCGATGTGGACCCATCGCGGCGACTATGACGCCGGCCTACCGGACCGCGTGTTCTGGGATCGGATCGCGGGTGACTGTGGGCAGCCTGAGCCCAGCGCGGATCTTCTCAGCAGTCTGGTCGCGCTTGATACTTCACGCATGGCAAGCGCTAACGATGACGCCCTCGCGTTAGTGCGTCGGCTACGGGAACAGGGCGTCCGCGTGGGAATCCTGTCGAACGCGCCGTACCCGGTCGCCAAGGCGATCAAGCGCTCCGAGTGGGCGAAGCTCTTCGACTTCTTTGCGTTCTCGTGCGACTACGGCGTGTGCAAACCGGCACGGGGGATCTACCGTGATGTGCTGCAGCGGCTGAACACGCCCCACGAAGACGTGGCCTTTGTCGACGACAGGCGTGAAAACGTGCGCGCGGCGGAGCTTCTGGGTGTTCGCGGTGTCATCTGGAAGGGCGTGGACAATGCGCGAGCACGCCTCGTGGAGCTCGGCTTCCTCGCGGCATCCTAAGTCTGGTCGCTCGGCGAGCGCGCGCCGACGGCGATGTTTCACGTGAAACAGGTGGCCCGCGGGAGGGAAACTTCCCGCGGGCCACTCGTTGATGCTGGGCTACTCGGTTGCCTGAGGCCCTGCAGTAGGTTCCTCGGCGGTGAGCGCATCGAGCTGACTGGTGCGGCCCTCGGCGACGAAATCGATGATGTCGGCGCATAGCTGTGCGAAAGAGGAATCGTCGAGGGCATCGGCCGCCTGGGGGAGGAGCGACGTGTCCGTCATTCCCGGCGCCACGTTGGCATCAATGAACCAGCACGTGCCCTCGTCGTCGACGACAAAGTCGATGCGGGATAGGTCGCGCAGGCCGAGGGTCGTGTGCGCCTCGACGGCGGCCGCCTGGAGGTCGGCGAGAATCTCATCGGAGACGCGTGCGGGCACGAAGTATTCGGTTTCGTCGGTCGTGTAGCGCGCGTCGTAGTCGTATCGGCCTCCGTCCGTGGAAATCTCCACCGGCGGAAGGGCCACGGGTCCATCCCACAGGTCGACGACGGACACGGCCACGTCCCGCCCGTCGATGCGCTGCTCGACCATGAGTCGCTGGCCGTAGGCGAAGGCGTCGACCATGGCCCGGCGCAGCTGATCCGCGTTGTGCGCGGTGGAGATGCCCAGTGCCGAGCCGCCGTCGGTGGGCTTGATGACGACGGGGAAGGACACCGAGCCTTCGAGGGCGGCCAGGACGTTGGAGGCGCCGAGCTGACGGAAGATCGCCTGGGGGAGCGTTACCCAGCCGGGCGTGGCGACGCCGGCGGAGCCGAGCAAGGCCTTGGCGGTGGGCTTGTTGGAGGCCAGCATCGCCTGTACCGACGACGATCCGACGAAGGGCACCCCCACGGACTCGAGGAAGGACTGCAGGGATCCATCCTCGCCGATGGAGCCGTGGACCAGCGGCCAGACGACGTCGGGTTCGAAGGTCTGGATCGACTCGGTGAGGGAGGCGTCGACGTCGGATCGCATGACCTCGTAGCCGAACTGCGCGAGGATGTTGGCGACGCGGCGACCCGAACGGACCGACACGTCGCGCTCGTGAGTAAGTCCGCCGGCGATGATGAGAACTTTCGTTGCCATGGTGGGTTTCTCCTAACGTAACCTAGCGGGCCGAAGGGCTGTCGGCCGCGTCGATCGAGGCGGTACCGAACATGTCGACGATGTCCTTCTCGGCGTTGACGACGGTGGACAGGCGCCGGACTCCCTCGCGAATCTCGTCGGGAGTGGGGTAGCAGAACGAGAGGCGCAGGTGGTTCGAGCCCTGGCCGTCGTAGAAGAAGGCTGTGCCGGACACGTAGGCGACCTGTGCCCTCACGGCGCGCGGCAGCATGGCCTTCGCGTCGAGGCCGTCGGGGAGGGTCACCCATGTGTAGAAGCCTCCGTCGGGCACCGTCCACGTGCACGAGGGCATGAACTCCTCGAGCGAGGTGAGCATCGCCCGGCACCGCTGCGCGTACATCGACCGGAAGGACTTGACCTGGCCGTACCAGTCGTAGTCGCTCAGGTAGTCGGCGATCGCCATCTGGCCGACCATCGACGGGCACAGGATAGCGGACTCGAGTGCGAGGACGAGCTTGGCTCGGATGGCGTGGGGCGCGTAGGCCCAGCCGATTCGAAAGCCCGGGGCGAACATCTTGGAGAAGGAACCCAGGTAGACGACGCCCTCGGGGCTGTAGGAGGCGATTGCCGGCAGGGGATCGGAGTCGAAGCCGAGGAGTCCGTAGGGGTTGTCTTCGACGATGAGCACGTGTTCGCGCAGGCAGATGTCGGCGATGATGGGGCGCCGCTCGGCGGACAGGGTGACGCCGGCGGGGTTGTGGTAGTTCGGGATGATGTAGATGAACTTGATGGTTCGGCCGCTGGCGCGCACGTCTCGAATGGTGTCGACGAGAGCCTCGGGAATGATGCCGTGGTCATCCATGGGGACGTGGACGACGTCTGCCTGCCGGGCGCGGAAGACGCCGAGGGCTCCCACGTAGGAGGGGGCCTCGGCGAGGATGACGTCGCCCGGGTTGACGAAGAGCTCGGTGACGAGGTCGAGGGCCTGCTGGCTGCCGGTCGTGACCACCACGTCGTCGGGGTCCGCGCCGACGATTCCGTCGTAGCCCATGACCTCGGTGATGCGCTCGCGCAGGACCTCCCAGCCCTGGCCGCTACCGTATTGCATGGCCTTGGCGCCGTGGTTGCGGATCAGTCGCTCCGCCGATGCCGCCAGGCGGTCGAGGGGAAGGTCCTTCAGGTTGGGCATGCCTCCGGCGAGGGAGACGACCTCCGGTCGGGAGACGACGGAAAAGAGGGCTCGAATCTCGGAGGCGCGCAGGTTGTGGGCGCGGTCTGCGTAGACGTCGAACCAGGGGTCGAGCCGGTTACCCTGAGAGGGGGTTCTCCCGGACCAGGCCGGGGTCCCTCCGTGCGATGAAGGTTGAGTCAAGGGCGTGCCATCCTCTGCGTGAAGTCGCGTTATCCGTATAGGTCAAGTGTGCCACTTTCTGCCCCTGGCGGGGCGTTGGACCAGAGCGTGGCCGGGCCGCCTTACGCGTCGGCCGTGGAAGAGGCGCAGCCGATGGCGTCTGGCACTCGGGGATCCGCCGTGGTTCGAGGCCGCGTGTGCCGTCAGTGCGGAGGGTACTGTCCCCATCCTTGGGCGAGTTGTTTCACGTGAAACATCGACGGTGTGGCGCAGCTCGGAATCCAATGTTGATGACACCGATTCAATCAGTGCTAGTATCTTGCTATCAAAGCCAGCCGTTGACCCTCCGCTGATATGGAAATGCCGATGACTGGCATTTTATGTGTTGAGGAGTAGCAACGCGGCTTCCTTTATGGAAGGTACGGCAATCCTTGTAGACGGCGGATTCTGTCGCATCCGTGCGTAGATGCACGGAGGTCAGCTCCCGCGTGATCGGCACTCTCACTTGTGTGGCAGATTACTTTCGATCTATATTGTGATTACCTGCAACTTATCGACAACGGAGTACTCTCATGGCCTTCGAGGACGCCCTCACTCTCCTAGCCACCAAGGTCGCCGACCAGTGGGAAAACATCGAAACCGAGGAGGCAACTAAGACGGCCTTCATCCTGCCGTTCATATCGACTGTCCTCGGATACGACATTTTCAACCCGCAGGAGGTCATCCCCGAGTACACCGCCGATGTAGGCGTGAAGCGTGGCGAAAAGGTCGACTACGCGATCATGGATGGGGGAGAGGTCCGCATACTCCTCGAATGTAAGAAGGTCAGTGGAGACCTGACCCCCGAGCATGCGTCGCAACTCTACCGCTACTTCTCGGTGACGACGGCGCGTATCGCGGTCCTGACGAACGGGCGAGTCTACAACTTCTATACCGACCTCGATGCGCCCAACGTCATGGACTCTCGCCCCTTCCTCGTCCTCGATCTGGCAGACATCGATGAGACCTTCCTGCCGGAGCTTCGAAAGCTCACGAAGGAGCGCTTCGACCTGGACTCTGTGGTCAGCGCCGCCGAGGAACTCAAGTACCTCGGCGCGATCAAGCGCGAGGTGGCTGCGGAATTCAAAGAGCCGTCCGCCGACTTCGTTCGCCTCTTCGCTGCGCGCGTCTATGACGGCCGCTTGACCCAGCCGGTTCTGGAGAAGTTCACCAGCATCACCGATAAGGCCCTCGGACAGTTCCTCAATGAACGGATCAATGATCGACTTAAGAGCGCTCTGGGAGCCGATGTCAACACCGTCATGCCCGTTCCCGACAATGTTGAGGAACCCGCCGACGTTGACGAGGCGGTTCCGGTTCCCTCCGATGGCATTGAAACAACCGACGATGAACTCGCCGCCTACAGGATCGTCAAGGCGATTGCGTGCGCCGAGATTCCCGCCGAGCGAATCACCTACCGTGATGTTCGCTCGTACTTCTCTGTCCTAGCAGATGACAACAATCGGCGTCCCATCGTGCGTTGCTACTTCGGTCGCCGTAAGGTCATCGCCTTCGTCGGCGACGACAAGACCGAGGACCGATACGAGATCGAGAAGCTCGAGGATCTCTACCGGTACACCGAGCAGATTCGACAGGCAGCTCGTCGTTGGGCGTAAGCGGCTGTGGAATCCGTTGGGCATGAGAGACGATGGCCGCTTGAGCCGTGAGTGAGTGGTAGGGGAGAGGAAACCGGAGCGCCAAGCGGGCGGGCACACCAATAAGAAGTCCGCAGCCCATGCGGGTCTGCGGACTTGCGTGCTGCTCCGGCGCGGCCGGAGGATCGCTCAGTGGCGATCGGCCTTGCGCGAACGCTTGGCGTCGGCGAGCTCGTTGAGCTGGTCGATGTGGGCCTGGGCAACCATGACGTCGATGGTAGAGAACATGAGTGACCTCCTCGTGGGATCGTATTCGTGGGTTGTATCCCTGTTTGACGAGGCCGGGGATCGCCCGGCGTATCTCGAACATGGAGTGTGCCGCCGCGGATCGCGTCGGCGCGACCCTGCGTGTTCCAAACAAGAAAAGCGCCCGACGAGCTTGGCAGCTGTGTCAGGCGCTTGATGGTTATAGCCTATTCTTCCGACCGGGTCGTAATCAACCGTACGGACAGTAAGATGCGTCGCACGAGGAACCGGCGAGGGCGTCCGCCGTCGCGCTCCCGGCTACTCCGACGCCCCCGGTGAGCCCGGCGGGGTTAGGACTTTGCAGCACAAGGCGAGCAGGCATAGAATGATAACGATTCTCATTCAATAGTCTTGTGCTACGCACCTAGAGGACCAGTTCCATGAACCCCACGAAGCAGCGGAACCCGGGTCGCCGAGCGGCCCGGGCGTTTGCCGCCATGGCCCTCGCGGCCACGTCGTTCCTCGTACCCGCAGCCGCTCAGGCCGCCGACGAGGCCACAACCGGCCCCGATGCCGCAACCGACGCGACGGCCGCAGACGCGAGCGTCACCACCGCCGAAGCCGACGCCTCGACCGAGGAGGGCACCCCGGCCTCGTCCGCGGCGCTCTCCGGCTCCATCACCTCGTGCGACGCCATGCGCACGGCCCCCCAGGGGACCACCGCGACACTCGACCACGGCCACGCCGACATCTTCGACCTGACCTCCGACGCGTCCGGCGCCCTCACCCTGCGCATCAAGGAGGACGCCACCGGCTCCGGAGTGCTGCGCGAACCCGAAAAGACCCTCCTCGCCGTCAAGGGATCCACGCTCACCCAGATCCCCGCATCCGTCAGCCAGGCGACCGGCGCGCCCACCGCCGCCTACCTGCTCGGACAGTCCGGCGACAACCAGGCCACGGTCCTGTGGCCCGGGTGGGACACCCTGGGCATCACGGCCGGAGGCTATGACGCGGCACGCTTCCACGTCACCTACTCCGGACCCGCCGAGGGCCGCATCTACGCCTTCACCTCCGGCCTGACGGGGGCCGCCCAGGCGGTCACCGCCGACGGCAGCTACGACCTCGCCCCTACCGGCGACGACATCGACCAGGCGTACCCCGCCCACAAGCACGTCAACTGGCTCTTCACCCGCGCCGGACGCTACGTCCTCACCGTCCAGGCCACCGCCTGGCCCAAGGGCGCCACCGGAGCACCCGCCCAGAGCGCCGCACGCACCTACACCATCGACGTGGCCGACGAAGCCTCGTGCGTCGCACAAGGCTCCCAGCCCCCCACCGCTGAGCCACCCGGAAACTCCGCCCCCTCCACACCCGACGCGCAACAGGGCGACACAGGCCAGGCCGCGCAGCAGCCCCCAGTCCACGCGCCGAGCACCCCGGAGGCCGGCGGCACCAACCCCACCACGACCTCGGGAAGCGGAGCGGGCGGGACCGCCAACGGTCGAGGCGCCGCACCGGCCAAGACGAGCGGGGGCGCGGGGGCCACCGACCGCTGCGTCGCCACCCGCGTCACCCGCGAGGCCACCGAGGCAGAGGCGGCCACCCTCGCCTCGAACAAGGCACCCGCCAACACCGCGCGCACCACGCTGACCGTGAGCGTCGGCGACGGCGCGAGCGGCAACGCGACCGACGGACACTTCGACCTGGGGCCCGCCATCGAGAACGGAACCCTCGTCGCCCGCGTCAAGGACGACCGCTCCCAGCCCGCCCAGTGGGTTGACCCCACCTCCCTGACCTTCGCCCTGGGTGACGCCGCCCGCATCACCGCGCCCGCCGACCTCGGCTTCGTCGCCTCCGCGGGCTCGAGCGTCTGGCTCATCCCCTCCACCCAGATCGCGGGCGTGCCCTGGTTGGGCCTGAACTCCCAGCGCGAAGAGATCGTTAGTGGCACCACCGGGGGCGTCCAATTCACCCTCGACGCCGTCGAAGGCCCCGGCCGCGTCGCCGTCTTCAACGCGGGAGCCCTCGGATCGGGCGTCGGCGAGCACGTCTTCGACGGCCCCGGCAGCGCCTACACGCTCGGCGCCAACACCCACGCCCACCAGAACTGGGTGTTCACCGCGCCCGGCACCTACACCCTCACGATCTCCATGCGCGTCACCCCCAACGGCGAGGCGCTGGCCGGCAGCGGCTTCGGCAGCGGTGGGGAACTCACCGCCACCGGCGCGCTGGGACCGAACGGGCGACCCATGGTCTCCCAGGTCGTCGGCCGCACCGCCTCGGGCAAGGACTGCGACCTGTCCCTGGCCACCACGGGCGCCGACACCATCCCCCTGACCGTCGTCTCGCTCACGTGGGCCCTCACGGGCGCGGCCTGCGTGTGGGTGGGCGCCCTCGGACGCCGCCGCAACCTGCGCGCACAGTCGTGACCTCCCACCAACGAGGCCCGCACACCACCGTCCCCCGCCACCCCACCCGTGGGTGGCGGGGGAGTGGGTGCTGCGCCGCCGCGACGCTCGCGCTCGCGACGGCCCTGGCAGGATGCGCGCCCGCACCCCAGCCGGCCGACGACGGACAGCTGCGCGTCGTCGCCACGACCGGCATCCTCGCCGACCTCGTGCGAAGCGTCGCAGGTGAGCGCGCCCACGTCACCCAGATGGTGCCAAACGGGGCAGACCCGCACTCGTGGGAACCCTCCCTGCGCACCATCCGCGACGTCGCCTACGCGGACGTCGCCTTCTCCAACTACCTCATGCTCGAGGAACACGCCCTCATCCGCGCCCTCGACTCCAACCTGCCCGCAGGCACGGACTCCGTCTCCGTGGCCGAGGAGGCCGCCAAGAACGGCGCCACCATCCTCCCCCTCGTCGAAGACCGCTCCCTCGACACCCCGTGGCTCGGCATGCGCGTCTGGGGCGACGGCACCGACCTGGGCGCCACCCGAGCCTCCCAGATCGACCTGACGACCACCGCCGTTGAGGGACCCGGGGCGGCCTCCGCCTACCTCACCACCTCCTTCGGGCAGCCCGAGGTCGCCTTCGCGTCCTCCGACGGCTTCGACGCCGCCAGCGGATACGAGGCCGACACCGCGCACCTGCCCGCCGACGCCCACCAGCACATGAGCTGGGCGTTCTCCGCCCCCGGCGTCTACCGCGTCCACTTCCGCGCAAACCTGCGCACCACCCCCGGCGCGCCCCCCACTCCCGTCGGGGAAGGAACCGCCGTGTTCGCCGTGGGCACCCCGCCCGAAGAGATCGCCGCCGCTGAAGGCCGACGCATCCTGCGCGGCGGACACGCAGACGTCACCGTCAACCTGGCCACCAAGCGCATCGAGCTCGCCTCCGACGCGGGCGCCCTTTCCGGGGACGAGGCCTCGGCACCCTGCCAGGGAGCATCCGGGGCGGGCGCGATCGGTGCCTCCACCATGGAGTGCACCGACCTCGACCGCACCATCATCGAGGTGCCCACCCGAGCCCTCACCACCATCCCCGGGCAGGCCTCCTTCCGCTTCATCGGGGACGCGGGCGCCAGCGTCTACATGCTGCCCCAGGCGGTCCTCGGCAAGCACGTGCACGGCGACATCGACCCCCACCTGTGGCACGACGTCCACAACGCGCAGGCCTACGTGAAGGTCATCCGCGACTCCCTCACCCGCGTCGACCCGGGCGGCGAGGCCACCTACCGCGCCAACGCCGCCGCCTACCTGGCGCGCCTTGACGAGCTCGATGCCTACGTGGCCTCCACGATCGCCACCATTCCCCAGGAGTCGCGCAAGCTCGTCACCACGAACGACGCCTACGGGTACCTGGCTAACGCCTACGGCCTCACCGTCGCCGGCTTCGTCGCCCCCAACCCCAGCGTCGAACCCTCCGTCGCGGACCGGATCAAGCTCCAGGCCACCCTCGCGGACGCGCACATCCCCGCCGTGTTCCTCGAACCCAACCTGGCGCGCACCCGATCCACCCTGCGCACCGCCGCCACCGACGCGGGCGTGGACATCTGCCCCCTGTACGGCGACACCCTCG
>ERZ772945.629-NODE-629-length-27844-cov-46.409155_pt1 | contig 27844 bp, 20 predicted proteins | sample MGYA00511681_ERZ772945 | MGnify/ENA primary metagenome ERZ772945 (study PRJEB29015, sample SAMEA2737943) | human oral metagenome | biome: human oral; feature: human-associated habitat; material: dental | place: China | collected 2143 ...
ACAGAAAAAGAGGGCTGTGCAGCAGCGAAAAATTGCTAACTGCAACAGCCCCTTTTGGTTCTGTTGAACTGTGCTGCGTGGATGCAGATACAAACGGGAAGAAGGATAAAAAAGAGGCCAGCTGCTTTTAGCGACTGACCTCCAAAAGAACCTACACCACGATATTCGAGAAATACCCGTTTACCGCATCAGTTGATGCGAATCTCATGGCCTGCCGCCTTTGCCTCGGCAAGCTTCGGCATCGTGACCTTCAGCACGCCGTCCTTGAAGGACGCATCCGCGCCGTGCTCGTCGATGTCGTTGATGTAGAAGGAGCGGCTCATGCTGCCGTAGCTGCGCTCGCGGCGAATGTAATTGCCCTTGTCGTCCTTCTCGTCGTTCTCCGCCTTCTTCTCGGCGGCAATCGTCAGATAGCCGTTCTCGTAGGAAAGACGCACGTCCTCCTTCGCCATTCCCGGCAGATCGGCCGTCAGCTCGTAGTGATCGCCGTTATCCTTGACGTCGACCTTGAACGCGCCGCTGTCAAAGCCAGTAAAGAACGGCTCATGGAATACGTCGAACAGGCGATCGAACGCATCATCTCTCTTCGCAAGACCTTTCCCCATGCCAAATGGAACTAACCCAAACATAATCTCGATCCCCTTTCTGATTTGTTGTAAAATGTTTGTCGCTTGGGGGCTTTCTCTTTCTTTTCCCCCTTGCACTGATTATGCTACCACAAAAAATCAAAAAGTCAATAGGTCGAAAAGATAAAAAGTGAAAAAATTATTCCACTTCATACTGCGCGCGAAGCGAGCGGCGCGTCCACCAGAAGGCAATCGCAAGCGGCACGCACGAACCAAGCCACGCCATCGGGCTTGCCATGCACGCGCCGAGGTATCCGAGCCAGTCGCAGAGGGCGAGCGCAGCGGCGGCGCGCATGACGAGCTCCATGATGCCCGCGACCGTCGGCACGACGCTCTGCCCAAGCCCCTGAAGCGTATAGCGGAACACGAAGAGTAGCGAGAGAATCCAGTAGCAGACGCCGTTGACGATGAGGTATTCCTGCCCGTAGTCGATGATCTCCTGCTCGCCCGCGCCGACAAAGAGCGCAATCAGTGAGGGGCCGAACGTGATGAGCACGAGCGCGACGGCGACGCTGAACGCGACCGACATCATGCAGCACTTCTTCACGCCATCCTCGATGCGGTGGAACTTCCGCGCGCCGTAGTTCTGCGCCGTGTATGCCGCCATTGCGATGCCGAACGACATCATCGGCATCATCGCAATCGACTCGACTTTCTGCGAGGCCGCATACGCCGCAATCGCCGCAGGGCCGAAGCCATTGAGCGCGACCTGCAGGATTACTGCGCCGCTTGCGATAATCGTCGCCTGAAAGCCCATCGGGAGCGCAATGCGCAGGTGCTCCCAATAAACCTTGCGCGAGAATATCCAGTCCCTGCGCCGCGTGTGGAGCGCGGGCATCTTTTTCCAGATGTAGGCAAGCCCGACGAGATTCACGACGAGCTGCGAGGCGATCGTTGCCGCAGCAGCTCCCGGAATCCCCCACCCCATCACAGGAATCGCGACGAGCTCGAAGAAGATATTGAGGACGATGCCAACGGCCATGAGCACCGTCGGCGTCTGGCTGTTGCCGAGCGCGCGCATGAGGTTCAGCTGCGCCTGCAAAAAGACGAACATCGCGATCCCGCCGTAGATGATGCTGATGAACGCATAAGCGCCATCTAAGATTTCGGGCGGTGTCTGCATGAAGACGAGCAGCGCACGGCACGACAGCAGCCCGATTGCCGTCAGAACGATGGACATCAAGAGCGAGAGCATTGCACACGTCGCCGCGCTGCGCCGGACACCTGCCTTGTCGCCCGCGCCAAAGCGCTGCCCCGTGTAGATCGTAAGCCCCGAGGAAAAGCCGATGATGAAGCCTAAAATGAGGAACATCAGCGCGCCCGTGCAGCCGACGGCCGCAAGCGCCTCGACGCCGAGAAAACGCCCGACAATGAGCGTGTCGATGAGCGCATAGAGCTGCTGAAAGATATTGCCCGCGATAAGCGGCACGGTGAAGAAGAAAATGAGCTTTGCAGGCTCGCCTTCCGTCAGGTTCTTCGTCATTCCAAATACCTCGTCACAAAGGTGCGCAGGCACTCCTGCAGGACCGTCACATTATCGAGCAGGGCTTCCGTCTGCGGGCGCAGCTTCGTGTAGTGGAACACGGGGTGATGCGATACGAGATAGTCCGCCGGGTACGGCTCGACCGCCACGCCCTGCTTCTCGAAATTCAGCACTGAGCGGTTCATGTGGAAGGCGCTCGTCACGAGAATCGGATGCGAAAGCCCATGCGCGCGCAAAATCTCTGCCGAAAACTGCGCATTCTGGCGCGTGTTGATGCTCCGCGTCTCCACGAGGATCTTGTCCTCCGGAACGCCGAGGCTCAGGAGGATTCGCTTTGCGATCTTCGCCTCCGTGCCCGTGTCCTCGTAGACCTGCCCGCCCGAAAGCAGGATTGGCACGTCGAGCATACGCTGAAGGCGGACGGCCGTCAAAAGACGATTGGCAGGGCTCGCACAAAGCGCCCCCTCGCCGTCGACGTCTGGCGAGTCCGCCATTGCGCCGCCGCCGAGCATGATGATGACGTCGCCCGTCGGCCGCTCCGGCGGCTCATAGCACGATTCGAGCGCGCCCATCGTCCGCTCGGCGACAAATCCCGTGCAGAGGAGATAGAATGCAAATGTAATCCCCGCGAGGATCGCCGCTGCCCGCTTCTCCCCGCGCCGCCGCCAAAGCCAGGCGGCGAGCGCAAAGAGCGCAAGAATGAAGATGCCCGGCGGCAAGACCCAACTCGCGCCGAATTTCAGAAAGTAAACCATGAAATCCCCCATAAACAAAAAAAGAAAAAGCGCAAATTCCCCCGACAAAAAGGAATCCCCGCAAATTGAGCGAAACTAACAATATATACGACTGCGCTATCATCCATTGTAGCAAAGTCACGCGAGATTTTCAACGCAAACCAAAGGAGAGCATACCATGGCATTCATCGAAGCAGATCCCATCCAAGCAGCAAACAAGGCAGGCGGAAACGGCACGATCACGATTGTCAAGCTGTTGACCCCGGCAGAGCTTGACGGCAAGTGCGATATGTACGCAAAGGTCATCCTGCCCCCGCTGACGTCCATCGGCGTCCACGCGCACAAGGGCAATACCGAGACGTACCATATCCTAAGCGGCAAGGCGCTCTACAACGACAATGGCAAGGAAGTCACCATCGGCGCAGGCGCGACGACCTTCTGCCCCGATGGCGAGAAGCACGGCATCGCCAACCCGTCCAAGACAGAAAACCTCGTCTTTATGGCGCTCATCATAAAAAAATGAGCAGCTGACCTGCAAGAATATCGCACGAAAAAAGAATCGGTGTGCCGGATATGACATGCCGATTCTTTTTCGTGCGTGGCGACTCAAAACGTATTACCCGAACATCGTTGTTTCAAAAAAGTATGTGTCCAATCCCTCATCCTTCATATACGCATAAAGCGCGTCTATAAATCCCTCCGCGTGATTCGTGTGGAGCGACGTCCAGCGCGCCGCGTCGAGAATGGCCTGCTGCACGGGCGCAAGCGCACCTTCTGCCCCGTCCCCATCTTCCATAAGACGAGCGTCGGCGAGCACGAGGAATTCCGTCAATTTTGCGAGCACGACGAACACCTGATAATTCAAGATGAGGCTCGTGCCGCCCATCAGCGGGTAGCGCTCAAGATAAAACGCATTGACGAAGTAATTTTCGAGCATATATGCGTATGGCACGAGGACGCGCGAACGGTACTGCGCCAAGCGCCCAGTAAATGCCTCCACTGACCCATCTGCACCAAACGTCTCCCCTATGCGCGCGAGCACAGCCTTCGTCTCGGGGATCGTGTCCCCGCACGCCGCCGCGACAGACAAAATAAGCTGCCGAAAGAACTGCATGGACTGATACGGGTTGAGCGGCGCGTCCTGAAGGAGAGACGGAACGGCGCGAAGCGACGCAGCAGCAAGCGCGATGCCATCTGCCTCGACAGACGACGCATTCCCATCCGCAAGGCGCGTTTCCACCTCGCTCAGGAATATTCCGAGCGCTGCAAGGCGATGGTTGAGCGAAGCGCTGCGCTCCTGCAGGATTGCGATCGCGATGCGACGAACGGCAAAGAACGCCGCCTCGCCGAGCGGCGCAGCCTCAGCCCTTTCGTAATACTGCGGGCGCGAAAGCTCCTCCTGCCTCTCCTCGAAGCGCATTGGCTCTTCCGACAAAAGCGCCGCCTTTGCCGCGACAGGGCACGTCATGCAAAGCCCACGCTCGATGCGCGTCTCAAAGACGTGCGTCTTGCGTGGGTACTCCGCGCAGACATCGGGCAACGCGACCGAGCCGAACCGCCGATGCAGCGAGCAAAGCCCGTCCTCGCGCAGAAAGACGCACGCCCCTTTGCGCTGGCGCAAGACCCAATTCCCGGACGCCTCCATGCGCATGACGCCTTGGCGAAGTTCCTCGCCGATCCTGCCGGCCGCGCTCTGGTAACGGGCAAGCGTATCGTCGTCGACGACGGCGCGCCAATCCTGGCAGCAAAGCGAGCCGCACCGCGCGCCGTCACAGGCAAAGGACGCATAGTACGACGGCTGGATCACGCGCCGAATATCCTCTTTCTCCTGACCAAACTGAAACATGATACTCCCCTATTCACAATACTCGTATTGTAAACAGTATAGCACAAAGTCAAAAAAAGCGCGATTCCGTGCAAACAATTATAACGCCGCCTCGACCGCATCAAAATGCTCGAATAGCCAGACGACGAGATCGTCCTCCGCGCGGCAACCGACGAGATCCGCCGACTGCTTCAGCGATTCATGCGCATTTCCAGACGCGATGCCGACATCGGCGAGCGCGAGCATTTCCGCGTCGTTCATGTAGTCGCCGAGCGCAAGGATCTTGCGCCCTGCGCAATCGGGACGGCGCCGAATCGCCTCGATCATCGTGCCCTTTGAGATGCCGCGCGCGACGAAGTCATGGTAATTCGCCTCCGAGTAGAAATGATTGCTGAGCGAGGAAATGCCACGCTGATTCGCGAGGCGTTCGAGGCGATGGAGCGCAGGGGGAGCGTCGCAGACGAAGAACTTCAGCCACGGCGTCTTTTCCATATCGAAAACGTCTGCAAGCGTCGTATGGCGGACATTATAGTATTCCTTCACGAGGCGCGGGTCGTCGTTTTTCGCCGGGCTGATAATATTGCAGCTCGTCTCCGTGTAGACCTCGATGCATGCCTTGGGGAACATCACGAGGCATTCTGCCGCAAAATCCGCCCAGATATTCGGCGCTTCTTCCGTCCCATGAAGTGGGCGCGTTTCAAGCACCGCTTCCTTTTGCCAGTCGTAGAGCATCGCGCCATTGAAAAAGACGCTCGGCGCCGTGATCGCAATGCCCTCGACGTACCCTGCCGCCGCATCCGGCGTGCGCCCCGTCGCAATGCCAAAGAGGCCGCCGCCCGCCGTAAACGCCGCAATCGCCTCCCGATTCGCCGCCGAGATCGGCTTCCCGCGTGGCACGATCGTGCCATCCAGATCGCTGATGAGCAAATAATCCTCGTATCGTCTCGCCATTTTTTATTCCTTTCCGACGCCCGAACGCCACTGAATGAACATATGGCGAAGCGTCATAACTGGGTGGCGCAGCATCATGCGCGGCCCGGCATAGCGCATGACCTCCTTGATCCGTGCCCGCTCCTCCCTGCCATAACAATGAATCGGACAGACGGCGCAGAAGGTCTTCTCCTTCATGCGCGGGCATTTTTCAATGCGCTGGAGCGCGTAGGCAAGCAGCGCCTCGCAGTCGGGGCAGAGCGTCCCGCTACACCCGTGGTGCTTGCCCCTGCAGTAAATCGCGAGAATCTCCCGCATCGTCGCCATCTCTTCCCGCCGCTTCGCCTCTACATCCATTTCCATATACGCTCCTTCCATTTCGTATGGTAAAAGCGTACCATAAAAGAGAATAACACGCATTAACAAATGCTACTTGAACGCTTTCATGCGAAAGATGATCCTCCATTAAAGGAAGCGCTGATCCACGCACCTGCGTCAAGAAAACGACCCGCGTTGCCCATTCTGTTTTTCTGCCCCTTGTTCGATTGGCATGATTTGCGTTTTTTTCATCGCAGTATCCATCAACCCTTTTCCTCATACTTTTCTGTTGCAATTTTCCCGTGCAATTTCTCCGACAAAAAAGAAGGACGTGGGCAAGATGTTTTTGCACTTTGCCACGCCCTCTTTTCTGATTGGAACGCCACGAACTTACTTCGCCATAAGCTTTGCGAGCTTATTCGCAAATTCGACGGGATTTTCCGGCAGGATGCCCTCGATGAGCAGCGCCTGCGTGTAGAGGAGCTCGCAGTATTCCTTGAAGTCCGCGCTTTCCTTCCCTGCCGCGTGCAGATCCTTGAGCTTTTCAAAGAGCGCATGGTGCGGGTTGATCTCGAGGATGCGCTGCGCCTTGAACATCGGGTTCTTCATCTCCGCGAAGGTCTGCTCCATCGAGAGCGAGGGGCCCGCCTCATCGGCGACAAGGCAGACGGCGCTCGACTTCAGTCGTGCGGAAACCTTGACATCGGAAACCTTGCCGCCGAGCGCTTCCTTGACGTCCTTGATGAAGTCGTCATTTTCCTTCTGGATGTTCTCCGCTTCCTTGCGAACTTCCTCGCTCTCGGCGTCGTCGAGCCCGAGGTCGCCGCGGCTGATGGAGTGGAACGGCTTGCCGTCGTACTCGCGCAGCGTCTCAATCGTGAATTCGTCGACGGGGTCGAGCAGGTAAAGCACCTCGATGCCCTTGTCGCGCAGCGTTTCCATCTGCGGAAGCTGCTCGATCGTCTCCTTGTCGCGCGCCGTCGCGTAGTAGATTTTTTTCTGGCTCTCCGGCACGCGCTCCGCGTACTCCTTCAGCGTGACGAGCTTGCCCTCCTTCGAGCTCACGAAGAGCAGGAGGTCTTTGAGTTTTTCGATCGTGTCGCTGCCCGAATACATGCTGTTGTAGACGCCGATCTTCAGCGACTTGCCGAACTCGTTCCAGAACTTCTCGTAGTCTTCGCGGCTGTTCTTCAGCTTCTTCGCGAGGCTCTTCAGGATGTTCTTCTCGAGCGCACGGCCAATCGTCTTGAGCTCGCGGCTCTGCTGCAGAAGCTCGCGCGAGATGTTGAGCGAAAGATCAGGCGAGTCGACAAGCCCCTTCATGAAGCGCAGGTAATCGGGAAGGAGATCCTTGCACTTGTCCATGATGAAGACGTGACGGCTGTAAAGCTGAAGCCCCGGCTCATAGTCCGTCTGGTAGAGGTTGAACGGCGCGTGCGCGGGAATCGCGAGCAGCGCCGTATACTCGACTGCACCCTCGACCTTCGTATGGAAGACCTCCATCGGGTTTTCCCACTCGTGGAACTGGTGCTTGAAAAATTCGTTGTACTCCTCGTCCTTGATGTCGCTCTTGTTTTTCGTCCAGAGCGGCTGCATGGAATTCAGCGTGCGCAGCTCGACGCGCTGCACCTTCTCCGCGCCCTCGATCGCCTTACCGTCCGCGTCCTTCGGCGTCTCCTCGAACGTGAAATTCATCTTGATCGGATAGCGGACGTAGTCGCTGTACTTCTTGACAAGGCGCTCAATCGTGTAGGTGTCCGTGAAGTCGTCCTCGCCGTCTCCCGCATACTCCTTCGCGAGCGTCAGCGTGATCGACGTGCCGCGCTTCTCCTTCTCACATTCCTCGATGGTGAAGGAGCCGTCTGCCGACGATTCCCACTTGTACGCCTGCGTCTCGCCCGCCTTGCGCGTGACGATGGTGACCTTCTCCGCGACCATGAACGCCGAATAGAAGCCGACGCCGAACTGCCCGATCATATCCTTGTCCGTGACCGCCTCGTTTGCTTCCTTCGCCTTTTTGAGCTCCTCGAGGAACGCCTTCGTGCCCGACTTCGCAATCGTGCCGATGTTCTCGATGACCTCCTCGCGGTTCATGCCGATGCCGTTGTCGGAAATCGTCAGCGTGCGGCTCTCCTTGTCGGGAACGAGGAAAATCTCGTAGTTCTCATCGCCTTCTAAAAGGTCGCGGTTTGTGAGTCCCTCGAAATGAAGCTTGTCCATCGCATCCGACGCATTGGAAATGAGCTCGCGCAGGAAAATCTCATGGTTCGTATAGATCGAATGGATCATCAGATCCAAAAGCTGGCGGGTCTCCGCTTGAAATTCATGTGTTTCTTTTGCCATTTTGTCTGCTTTACCTCCATCGAAACATTTCGCTTTTAGCACTCAAGTAGGCCGAGTGCTAAGGTACGTTATGTACTATACTACGGAAAGGGCAAAATGTCAAATTTATTCACGTTCCAAAATCGCAGCGACAGCCGCGCCGACAGCTGCCGTATTCGCCGTGCCGCCGAGATCCGGTGTCAGCGTCTTTTTCTCGACGAGCAGCGTCTCGATCGCCGAAATGACCTTCTTCCCCCACGCGGGCTGTCCAAAGAAATCGAGCATCTGGCTGACCGACCAAATCGATGCCAAGGGATTGGCAAGACCTTTTCCTGCAATATCGGGCGCACTTCCATGGATTGGCTCGAACATCGACGGGAACTTCTTCTCTGGATTGAGGTTTGCCCCTGCCGCAAGCCCCATGCCGCCCGCAATCGCCGCGCCGAGATCCGTCAGGATGTCGCCGAAGAGATTGCTCGTCACGACGACTTGAAAGCGCGCGGGATCTTTGACGAAGAACATGCTCGCCGCATCGACGAGCAGCTTATGCGTCTCGACCTCTGGGTATTCTTTCCCGATTTCCTCGAAAATTTCGTCCCAGAAGACCATCGAATAGCCGAGCGCATTGCCCTTCGAGATAGAGGTCAGCGTCTTTCCCTCGCGCTTTGCAAGCTCGTATGCATAGCGCATGACACGCTCACACCCCTTGCGCGAGAACACGCCCGTCTGGAGCGCGACTTCCTGCTCCGTGCCGGGAAAGAGGCGCGCGCCGACATTGGCGTACTCGCCCTCGCTGTTCTCGCGGATGACCGTCATGTCAATATCCTCGCGGCGCACCCCCGCGAGCGGGCACGGCGCACCCGCGAGCAGCTTCACGGGACGCAGATTGATGTACGCATCAAAGCCGCGGCGGATTTTGAGGAGCAGATCGCCGAGCGAAATGTGGTCGGGCACGCCGGGATAGCCGACCGCGCCGAGATAGATCGCATCAAAGTCCTTCAGCTTTTCCAGCCCGTCTGCCGGCATCATCTCGCCTGTCTTCAGGTAATACTCGCAGCCCCATGGGAAATCCGTAAACGCAAATCGGAAGCTCCCGTCGAGCACCGCGACCTTCTCCAAGATCTTCTTGCCCTCGCCGATAACCTCCGGACCAATGCCATCACCCGCAATGACTGCAATTTTATACGTCTGCATGACTAGCGCTCCTTTCTATATGATAAAAAATCAAAACGCCGCATTTCACGCGCGAAGCAGCTTCTCCACTGCGCCCTCTACATACGTCTCCTCCACCGTCTCGATCTGCCCGGTGTCGCACGCGGCGGCGAGCTTTGGCTCGATGGGAATGTGGGCGAGGACGTCGAGCTGATACGCTTTCGCGATTTCCTCGATATGGCTCTTGCCGTAAATCGCATGGCGCTTGCCGCAGTCGGGGCATTCGAAGTAGCTCATGTTTTCGATGAGCCCCAAGATAGGCACTTGCATGAGACTTGCCATTTTGACCGCCTTTTCGACGATCATGGAGACGAGCTCCTGCGGGCTCGTGACGACGAGGATGCCGTCAAGGCGAATGGACTGCATGACGGTGAGCGGCACGTCGCCCGTTCCCGGAGGCATATCGACGAACATATAGTCGACGTCCTCCCAGATGAAGTCATGCCAGAACTGCTTGACGACGCCGCTGATGACAGGGCCGCGCCAGACGACGGGATCGCTCGCGTTCTCTAGGAGCAGGTTCATGCTGACGATGTCGACGCCGCGCGCGGACTTCACGGGACAGGCGCCCTTCTCACTGCCGACGACCTCGCCCTTTACGCCGAACATTTTCGGAATCGAAGGCCCCGTGATGTCGGCGTCGAGGATGCCGACGTGCTTGCCCTTGCGGCTCATCGCGACGGCCATGAGCCCCGTGACGAGCGACTTTCCGACGCCGCCCTTGCCGCTGACGACGGCGATGACGTGGCGGATCGTACTGAGCTCATGCGGCGCTTCGTGGAAGTCTTTCTTCCGCGTGTCCTGCCCACAGGTCGAACCGCAAGATGAACAATCATGCGTACAACTTTCAGCCATAATAAATGCCTCCCATGTAGAATACATCGTTATAGAACACACCATGATACAGCAAAATGAACGGTCAGCCTCATTCAACGGGATGTGGCGCGATACCCATAAGCGAACCGTCATGGAGCAAGCGTAAAGAAGCCCTCCCATTCCACCCCGCCTTGTTTCCATCGTCCAAGCGTAGCGCGTTTTGGAAACGAGGCGGTATTTAGTGGAATGGGAGGGCTTTAGCTTGCGCAATAATAGGTGAGCGTTGGGCATTGCGTCACATCAACGGATTGCCGCAAGCTCCCCTTTCTATTTCATGGATCGTCAAGCCCCTGTTGTTTCGTCCTCAGCCACCATCTCGCTGTCTTCCACTACCGGCGGTTTCGGGTCATTGTCGACGACCTTCAGGTTGCGGTAGCGGTTGATGCCCGTGCCTGCGGGGATAAGCTTGCCGATGATGACGTTCTCCTTGAGACCGATGAGCGGATCGACTTTGCCCTTGATGGCGGCATCGGTGAGGACGCGCGTCGTCTCCTGGAAGGACGCGGCGGAGAGGAACGAGTCGGTCGCAAGCGATGCTTTCGTGATGCCAAGCAGGATCGGCTTTGCAACAGCCGGCTCGCCCGCTTCCTCGATGGCCTTCGTGTTCGCCGCCTCGAACGCATTGATGTCGATGTACTCGCCAGGCAGTAAGTCGGTCGTGCCCGACTCCTCGATCTTCACCTTGTGGAGCATCTGGCGGACCATGACCTCGATATGCTTGTCGTTGATCTCAACGCCCTGCGACTTGTAGACCTTCTGCACCTCGTAGACGAGGTAGCGCTGCGTCGCCTGCAGGCCGCAGACGCGCAGGATGTCGTGCGGGTTGACCGAGCCTTCGGTGAGGCGGTCGCCCAGCGCAAGGTGCATCCCGTCCTTGACGTGCATACGCGCGCCGTACGGAATCGCGTACTCGCGCGGCTCGCCCTCCTCGGGGCGGATCGTGACCTTTCGCATGCCCTTGCCCGTGTCCTCGACCTCGGCATCGCCTTCGATCTCGGCAATGATGGCATGGTGCTTCGGCTTGCGTGCCTCGAAAAGCTCCTCGACGCGCGGCAGGCCCTGTGTGATGTCGTCGCCCGCGACGCCGCCCGAGTGGAACGTGCGCATCGTGAGCTGCGTGCCAGGCTCGCCGATGGACTGTGCGGCAATCGTGCCGACTGCCTCGCCGATCTCGACCTCGGACTGGTTCGCGAGGTCACGGCCATAGCACTTGACGCAGACGCCGAACTGCGACTTGCACGTCAGTACGCTGCGGATCGAGACGCGGTCGCGCACCTTCTCGATGCGCTTCGCGAGGGCGTCGTCGACCATGTCGTTGACGGAAGCGATGCGCTCGCCCGTTGCCGGATCGTCGATATTCTCGGCGAGGAAGCGGCCGACGATGCGCTCTGCGAGCGATTCGATGACGCCGTCGCCTTCCTTGATCGCTTCGACCTCGATGCCGCGCACGTTGTTGTTGCGGACGTGGATCTCCTTCGCGTCACAGTCAAGGACGCGCTGAATGGCCTCATCATCGAGCGTGCTGCCAGCGGCGACGATGACTTCGCCAGTGCTGCTGACGACGTCGCGCGTGACTTCCTTGCCGCCCATTTCCTTGAACATCGCGGCGCGGATCTTCTCGCGCTCCGCTTCGTCAGGCTCGCCGAGCGAGACGACTTCCGTGACCATCGCATTTGAGTACGCCGCCTCAGAGGCAAGCGACGAGCCGCGCACCATGATTTCCTTGACGCCCTTCTCGCCGATTGCCGCGAGCTCGTCGATGCCGAGGATCGTGTCGCGTGCAAATAGCTTCTCCTGCGTCTCGGGATCGTAGACGTCTGCACCGAGCAAGCGCCCGAGCAGGCTGTCGTTCAAGATCTCGAGTGCGTCGAACGTCGACGGCACAAGGCGCGCACGCGACTGAACGAGGTTCAGCGCCTGCACGTCGCAATCCTCCTCGCGGACGATGACGTCCTGCGCGACGTCGACGAGACGGCGCGTCAGATATCCGGAGTCCGCCGTGCGCAGTGCCGTATCGGCAAGGCCCTTGCGGGCGCCGTGCGACGAGATGAAGTAATCGGAAACAGAGAGTCCTTCGCGGAAGTTCGCCGTAATCGGCAGGTCGATGATCTTGCCGGACGGATCGGCCATGAGGCCGCGCATTCCCGCGAGCTGGCGCATCTGCTGCTTGTTGCCGCGCGCGCCGGAGTCCGCCATCATAAAGATCGGGTTGAACGCGTCCATGTTGTCCATCATGGCGTCCGCGACGTCGTCCGTCGCCTTCGACCAGAGATCGACGACCTTGTGATAGCGTTCGTCTTCGGTGATGAGACCGCGGTTGAACTGGCGCTCGACCTTATTGACGACCTGCTGCGTATCGGCGATGATCTCCTTCTTCTTCGGTGGCACGATGACGTCGGAAATCGCGACGGTCATGCCTGCGATGCAGGCGTAGTGATAGCCGAGATTCTTGACGCTGTCGATGACCTCTGCCGTCTTCGTCGCGCCGAAATGGTTGTAGCAGTTCGCGACGAGCTTGCCGAGCTCTTTCTTATTCATCAGGATGCCGAGCGACCACTCGCCCGTTTCCTTGTCCTGCCGATAGTAACGGAGCTCCTGCGGCAGGATCTCGTTGAAGATCATGCGGCCGAGCGACGTGTTGACGAGTCCGTAGCCCTCGATGCGGCACTTGATTGACGCCTGCAGCTCCAGATCGTGCTGCTGGTAAGCGAGCAGTGCCTCTGCGATGCCCGTGACGACCTTGCCCTCGCCCTGCGCGCCTTGGCGCAGGATCGTGAGGTAGTACGAGCCGAGCACCATGTCCTGTGTTGGGACGATGATGGGCTTACCGTCCTTCGGTGCGAGAATGTGGTTCGCGGCGAGCATGAGGATGCGCGCCTCGGTCTGCGCCTCGGCGGAGAGCGGCAGATGAATGGCCATCTGGTCGCCGTCGAAGTCGGCGTTGTACGCCGTGCAGGCGAGTGGATGAAGCTTCAGTGCATGACCCTCGGTGAGCACCGGCTCAAATGCCTGGATGCCGAGGCGATGAAGCGTCGGGGCGCGGTTGAGGAGAACGGGGTGCTCGCGGATGACGCCTTCGAGCACATCCCAGACCTCGTCCTTTGCGCGCTCGACCATGCGCTTTGCCGACTTGATGTTATGCGCCGCGCCAGAGGCGACGAGCTTCTTCATGACGAACGGCTTGAAGAGCTCGAGCGCCATGGCCTTTGGCAGGCCGCACTGGTGCAGCTTGAGTTCCGGACCTACGACGATAACGGAACGTCCCGAGTAATCGACGCGCTTGCCAAGGAGGTTCTGACGGAAGCGCCCCTGCTTGCCCTTGAGCATATCGGAGAGCGACTTCAGCGGGCGGTTGCCCGGTCCCGTGACGGGGCGGCCGCGGCGGCCATTGTCGATGAGCGCATCGACGGCTTCCTGCAGCATACGCTTCTCGTTGCGCACGATGATGTCGGGCGCGCCGAGATCGAGCAGGCGCTTTAGGCGGTTGTTGCGGTTGATGACGCGGCGATAGAGATCGTTCAGATCGCTCGTCGCAAAGCGGCCGCCATCGAGCTGCACCATAGGACGAAGCTCGGGCGGAATGACGGGAACGACGTCGAGGATCATCCAAGACGGCTTGTTGCCCGACTTGCGGAACGCTTCGACGACTTCGAGACGACGAATGGCGCGAACCTTCTTCTGACCCGAGCCCGTACGGATCTCCTTGCTGAGCACCTCGCTCATGCGGTCGAGGTCAAGCTCCTCCAAGAGCTCCTTTATCGCCTCCGCGCCCATGCCGACGCGGAACGTATTGCCGTACTTTTCGAGTGCGTCGTGATACTCCTTCTCCGAGAGCAGGCTCTTTTTTGTGAGATCCGTGTTCTCGCCGGGGTCGAGCACGATGTAGTAAGCGAAATAGAGCACCTTTTCGAGCGCGCGGGGCGATACGTCGAGAATCAGTCCCATGCGGCTCGGAATGCCCTTGAAATACCAGATATGCGATACGGGCGCAGCGAGCTCGATATGCCCCATGCGCTCGCGGCGCACCTTGGCACGCGTGACTTCGACGCCGCAGCGGTCGCAGACGATGCCCTTGTAGCGGATGCGCTTGTACTTGCCGCAATGGCATTCCCAGTCGCGCGTCGGTCCAAAAATGCGCTCGCAGAACAGCCCGTCGCGCTCCGGCTTCAAGGTACGGTAGTTGATTGTCTCCGGCTTCTTGACCTCGCCATAGGACCACTCGCGGATCTTGTCCGGAGAGGCAAGCCCTATGCGCATCGAATCAAAATTATTTACATCCAGCAAAGAGATGACACTCCCTTCTTGCCATTAGCTCCCCTTGTCAACCAAGAAGCCATCTTTATACCTCGTCGCTTCCGCCGCCTTCCTCGCTCGGGTCTATGATCGAGCCGAGGCTGCCGAGGTCGGCGATAATGTCGTCGGGTCTTTCATCATCGGGGCTGTCGCCTTCATAGGCGGCAGTCTCTTCCGCGGGCCGCGCCGCGCCCTTTTCGGGATCAACGCCGGTCACGTCGAGGTCGAGGTTCTTCGCCGTCTCGTTCACGTCCTCGTCCTCGTCCTCATGGATCATGATCTCCTTCGCGTCCTCGTTGAGGACCTTGATGTCGAGTCCGATGGACTGGAGCTCCTTGATGAGCACCTTGAACGACTCCGGCACGCCCGGCTCGGGGATATTCTCGCCCTTCACGATGGCCTCGTATGCCTTGACGCGCCCGACGACGTCGTCGGACTTGACCGTCAGAATCTCCTGCAGCGTGTACGCTGCGCCGTAAGCCTCGAGCGCCCAGACCTCCATCTCGCCGAAGCGCTGGCCGCCGAACTGCGCCTTGCCGCCGAGCGGCTGTTGCGTGACGAGCGAGTACGGGCCCGTCGAGCGCGCGTGGATTTTGTCGTCGACGAGGTGATGGAGCTTCAAGAAGTAAGTGCAGCCGACCGTGACGCGGTTCTCAAACGGCTCGCCCGTGCGGCCGTCGTAGAGGATTGTCTTGCCGTCGGCGGGAAGACCCGCGAGCTTCACCGTGCCAAATACGTCGTTTTCACCCGCGCCGTCAAAGACTGGCGTCGCGATATGGACGCCTGCGACATCGGGGACGGGCATTCCGTTCTTATCGAAGTCGTACCCCGCTTCGCGCAGGCGTGCCTCGACCGTCGGGTCGCCCGCCTTGATCTGCTTGCCGAGCTCGCGCACCGCCATACCGAGATGCACCTCGAGCACCTGCCCGATGTTCATGCGTGACGGGACGCCGAGCGGGTTCAGCACGATGTCGACCGGCGTGCCGTCCGGCAGGAAGGGCATATCCTCCTGGCGCATGATGCGCGAGACGACGCCCTTGTTGCCGTGGCGGCCTGCCATCTTGTCACCGACGGAGATCTTGCGCTTCTGCGCGATGTAGACGCGCACGAGGCGGTTGACGCCCGGCGGGAGCTCGTCATTGTCCTCGCGGCTGAAGAGCTTGACGTCGACGATCTTGCCCTGCTCGCCGTGCGGCACGCGAAGCGATGTGTCGCGCACCTCGCGCGCCTTCTCGCCGAAGATCGCGCGCAGCAGGCGTTCCTCTGCCGTCAGTTCCGTCTCGCCCTTTGGCGTGACCTTGCCGACGAGTATATCACCGGGGCGCACGTCCGCGCCGATGGAGATGATGCCGTCCTCGTCGAGATCCTTGAGCGCTTCCTCCGCGATGTTCGGGATGTCGCGCGTGATCTCCTCGGGGCCGAGCTTCGTGTCGCGCGCGTCACATTCGTATTCCTCGATGTGGATCGACGTATAGATGTCACGCTTGATGAGGTTCTCCGAGAGCAGCACCGCGTCCTCGTAGTTGTAGCCTTCCCACGGCATATAGGCGACGATGATATTGTAGCCGAGCGCGAGCTCGCCGTGATCGGTCGACGGGCCATCGGCAATCGGCTGGCGCTCGACGACCTCCTCGCCCTTGTAGACGATAGGGACCTGATTGATGCACGTTCCCTGATTCGAGCGCAGGAATTTCTGCAGCTTGTAGCGGTCGACCTCGCCGCCTTCCGTGCGGACGAAGATATGGTCTGCCGTGACCTCCTCGACCGTGCCGGCGCGGCGCGCGAGCACCATGACGCCCGAGTCGCAGGCCGCCTTGTACTCCATGCCCGTGCCGACGAGCGGCGCCTGCGTGCGCAGGAGCGGGACGGCCTGACGCTGCATATTCGCGCCCATGAGCGCGCGGTTCGCGTCGTCGTTTTCGAGGAACGGGATCATCGCCGTCGCAATCGAGAAGACCTGACGCGGGCTGACATCCATGTAGTCGACCTTGTCGCGACCCATCTGCGTCGTCTCCTCATTGTAGCGGACGGTGACGCGCTCGTTGACAAACCACTCGTTTTCGTCGAGCGGCTCGTTGGCCTGCGCGATGACGAGCTCATCTTCCTCGTCCGCCGTCAGGTAGCGAACCTCGTCCGTCACCCGATGGTTTTCCTTGTCGACGCGGCGATACGGCGTCTCCATGAAGCCGAACTGATTGACGCGCGCATACGTCGCGAGCGAGCCGATGAGGCCGATGTTCGGGCCTTCCGGCGACTCGACGGGGCACATGCGACCGTAGTGCGAGTTGTGGACGTCGCGGACCTCGAATCCCGCGCGCTCGCGCGAGAGGCCGCCCGGACCGAGCGCCGAGAGGCGGCGCTTATGCGTGAGCTCGGAGAGCGGGTTGTGCTGATCCATGAACTGCGAGAGCTGCGAAGAGCCGAAGAACTCCTTGACTGCCGCGACGACGGGACGGATGTTGATGAGCGCCTGCGGCGTGATGACATCGACGTCCTGGATCGTCATGCGCTCGCGCACGACGCGCTCCATGCGCGAAAGGCCGATGCGGAACTGATTCTGCAGGAGCTCGCCGACGGCACGCACGCGGCGGTTGCCGAGGTGATCGATGTCGTCCGTCGTGCCGAAGCCGTCCATGAGATTGAGCAGATAGCTGATCGCGGCGAGAATGTCGTTCTTCGTGATCGTGCGGTCGTGGATGTCGAGCGTCGGCGAGCAAAGCAGGCGAACCTTCGAGCCGTCCTTTTTGAGCAGGTGCAGCTTGATGAGATTGCCTTCGCCGAAGAGCTCGCGCTCGCGCTCCATATCGACAGCGCCCAGCATTTCCTCCGTGACGACCTCGCCGTCCGGAATAACGATCTCGCCCGTCGCCTTGTCGACGATCGGCTCTGCGAGCACCCTGCCGAGGATGCGGCGCTTCCAGCCGAGCTTCTTCGTGATCTTGTAGCGGCCGACCGTCGCGAGGTCGTAGCGCTTCGGATCGAAAAAGAGCGAGTTTAGGAGCTGCGTCGCGTTGTCCTCATTCGCCGGCTCGCCCGGGCGCAGGCGGCGGTAGATCTCGATGACGGCTCTGCCCTGCGTCTTGACGTCGTCACCGTCGCGCTCCATCGTCGCGAGAATGCGCGGATCTTCACCGAAAAGGTCGAGGATCTGCGTGTCGGACGCGAAGCCGAGCGCGCGGATGAAATACGTCACGGGCATCTTGCGCGTGCGGTCGATGCGGACGGAAACGACATCGTTCGTGTTGGACTCCAGCTCGATCCATGCGCCGCGGTTCGGGATGAACGTCGCATTGTAGAGGTGCTTGCCCGTCGGGTCGATCTCCTCGCCGTAGTACGCGCCCGGTGAGCGCACGAGCTGGCTGACGATGACGCGCTCCGCGCCGTTGATGATGAACGTGCCCGTGTCCGTCATGAGCGGGAAGTCTCCCATAAAGACTTCCTGCTCCTTGATCTCACCCGTCTCGCGGTTGATGAGGCGGACGTTTACGCGCAGCGGCGCTGCGAGCGTGACGTCGCGCTCCCTGCACTCATCGAGCTCATACTTCGGGTCACCAAGCGAAAAACTCTCAAATGAAAGGACAAGATTTCCCGAGAAATCCTGAATCGGCGAAATATCATGGAAGATTTCCTGCAAGCCCTTCTCAAGAAACCACTTATAGCTGCTCCGCTGAATGTCCAGCAGATGCGGCATGTCCATGACTTCCTTGATCTTGGCATAGCTATACCTGGTTCGTTTGCCCACCGGAACAGGATTAAACATGAAAGCCTTCACCCCTTAGCCTAGTCTACGAATTCAATGAATCAAATCGAAATAACGTTGTCCAAAACAGAACACAAAAAAGCACAAGGTTACGCTTTTCCTGAAAACCTTGGCCTTATCCCTTTCTATTTTGCGCATAGTTATCCCGTTTAATTTCCTGTAATTTGTTACATTATCATACTTTTCTTGCCTTGTCAATTCCCCACCTAAAAAACGGCAGCAGCGGCCGAATCTGCGCGACGGTCGTGCCCATCATCATAAGGGCGCAGCCCATGACCTGCAGCGGCGTCATGACCTCGCCGAGGAGGATCCAGCTCGACACCGCGCCAAAGAGCGCCTCGAAGCTCATCAGGATCGCCGCCTGCCCCGGTTCAGCGTAGCGCTGCCCGACGATCTGCAGCGTATAGGCGACGCCCGCTGACATGATCCCCCCATAGGCAATCGGGAACCATGCCGCTAGAATCCCTTCCAACTGAAACGGCTCAAGGATTAGCGCGCCGATCGTGCTGCAGACAAAGCAAGTGCCGATCTGCGCCGCTGAGAGCTCAATCGGATCGACGAGTGCGGCAAACCGGTCGATGAAGAGAATCTGCCCCGTCCAAAAGAGCGAGCTCACGAGCACGATCGCGTCGCCGAACCCAATCGTCGCCTCGCCTTGAATTGAGAGGAAGTAAAGCCCCGTGATGGCGAGCAGCGCCCCGATCCAGTTTTCGATATGAAGCTTCTTGCCGAGCATCACCGCGCCAATCGGCACGAGTATGATGTAGAGTGCCGTGATGAACGCCGTCTTGCCCGCCGTCGTGTAGAGCATGGCGACCTGTTGCATCGAGACGGCGATGAACATGAAGATGCCGGCTCCCACGCCCGCCTTCCAGCCCGAATGGTACGTTCCGGCACGCCTTCCCGCCATGCGCACGGGACGATAGACGCGCCACAGCCCAAGCAGGAAAAGGAATCCAAGAAAGAATCGCGTCGCCGCATAAGTAAAAGGGCCGACGCCGTCCATGCCCGCGACCTGTGCGACGAACGTCGTCCCCCAGATAAACGCAGTGAGGAGCAAAATGAGATTTCCACGAAGGTGCATTACCGTTCTCCTTACTCAATTACTCAAATAGCACGCTTCAAACGCGGCTATATAAATGATAATAAATATCATGTTGAAAATAGTTGTCAAAGCAGGAACAATAAGCTAAACTAATAGATAATATACTAGGTTAATATTATCATAAGTAGGTGATAGACAATGGCAATCCATGTAATCAATGAATCGAAGCGCTGCCTTCAGTGCAAAAAGCCGCTTTGCCGCTTAAAGGGATGCCCAGCCCAAACGAACGTCCCCGAAATGATCCGCCTCTTTCTCGACGGCCATATCAATGAAGCGGGCACGATGCTCTTTGAAAACAACCCGATGAGTGTCATCTGCTCGCTCGTCTGCGACCACGAGTCACAGTGCGAAGGAAACTGCATCCAGGGGCGCAAGGGCTCTCCCGTGCAGATCTCGAGCATTGAGCACTATATCTCAGACATCTACCTCGACCGCATCGCTCTCACGCGCGCCCCGTCGACGGGGCGAAGCGTCGCCGTCATCGGTGCAGGGCCTGCTGGCCTCACCGTCGCGATAAAGCTCGCGCTCAAAGGCCATGAGGTGACGATATTCGAGCGCAAGAGCAAAATCGGCGGCATGATGCGCTACGGCATCCCCGCATTCCGTCTGCCGCACACGGTGCTCAATCGCTACCGAAAAATCCTGACCGATCTCGGGATTCACTTCCGCCCCAACACGACGATTGGCGGCGTCATCACGCTCGACCGCCTCTTTGCAGACGGCTACGATGCGATCTTCATCGGCTCAGGCGTCTGGCGCGCGCGCGGCCTCGGCGTCAAGGGCGAGAGCCTCGGCAACTGCCACTATGCGGTCGACTACCTCCAAAACCCCGACGCGTACAACCTCGGCGACCGCGTTGCCGTCATCGGCGCCGGAAACAGCGCGATTGACGCCGCGCGAACCGCCATCCGCAAGGGAAGCCGCTTCGTGACCATCTATGCGCGCAGCCCAAAGATACGTGCCAACCGCCATGAGACGGAGTACGCACAGGCGGACGGCGTCGAGTTCGAAACGTGCAAGGGCGTCCACTCCATCACAAAGGAAGGGCCCATGCTCTTCGATCGCCACTTTGACGAAGCGAACAACCTGCTCGCGGAAGACGAGCCTGCCCTCACGCCTGCCGACAGCACGATCATCGCCGTCAGCCAGGTGCCAAAGGACAAGATCGTCCGCTCGACGACGGGGCTTGAAGTAAACAGCAAGGGGCTCATCGAGGTCGATGAAAACGGCGCGACGACGCGCAAGGGCGTCTACTCCGCAGGCGATGTCGTGCTTGGTCCGGACAAGGTCGTCACCGTCATGCGCGATGCCAAAAACGTCGCCGCCGCGATGGACGCGTACCTGAGGGGTCTGGACGAGAAGAAAGACTGATGCAAAAAGAAAAGGCGAGCCGCATACGGTGCAGCTCGTCTTTTTCATTGCCTATTCCTTACTTCGCCTCGCGCGTCGTCTCGACCTCGACGTAGTCGATTGGTCCTGAAATGGGAACGGAAGGCTTGCGGATGCGCGTCGTGACGCGTGCGAAGTGGTCGTATTTCGCGAGCAGCCTGTCACCGATATGCGCCGAAAGCGCCTCGAGCATCTGGAAGCGCTTGTTTTCCGTCACGTCCCGGACAATGTCGTAAATCGAAGCGGGATCGACGCCGTCCTCGATCTTGTCCGTCTCTGCTACCGTATCGTCCTTCGTATCGACTTCAACGTCGATGTAGAACTTCTGCCCCTGCTCGCGCTCGTACTCGTACATGCCGTGGAATCCGTAAAACATCATGTTGTGAATCTTGACCTTTGTCATAGCAGCCACTCCTTATCGCTAAACCAGTTCGGTACTGCATCCTCATTATCCATTTCGCGAAAGCAGGCAAATCTCCTTCCTCACTGGGTAAAAAGTTCATCCCAAAACGTATATGCCACCATCAGCGCAATGAGCAGCACGATAAAAATATCGCCCAATCACGACCACCCTTTCAAGAAGAAAAAGAGAGGCCTCAGCCTCTCAAGAAAAACCGCGTGTCACATGACGCGACGTGCACCGATGTAGCAGGAACCCCAATAGGAGCTGTAAATCGAAGCGATCGAAACGCCCTGGCTCGAAGATGCGTTGATGAAATCGCCATCGCCGAGGTAGATGCCGACGTGCGACGGACCGACCTCATACGTCGAGAAGAATACGAGATCGCCAGCCTGCAGCTCGCTCGTCGAGACGGGATAGCCGACCTCATACTGCGCGTCCGCCGTGCGCGGGAGGTAGATGCCCGCATTTGCGAACACATAGCGGACGTAGCCCGAGCAGTCGAACCCGCTCGGCGTCGTGCCGCCGAAGACGTAGGGAACGCCGAGGTAGTTCATCGAGTCCGATATGACGCGGCGCGCGATGTAATTCGACCCGCGCGACACCTCCGGCATGGACTTGCCGAGGAGAGCCGCATACGTTGCCGGGCCGACGAGCCCGTCCGGCTCCAGTCCCTGCGACGCCTGGAATGCCTTGACTGCCTCAGCCGTTGCAGGGCCGAATGCCCCGTCTGCCGCGACATCATAGCCAAGGTTCGCGAGCTGCCCTTGAATCTCGACGACATCGCTCCCCTCGTCGCCTACGCGGAACGCCGAAGCGCTCGCGACTGCGAACCAGCACATCAACACCATAGATAACAGAAATACACGCGTTGCTTTACTCAAAAAGCCACTCCTTTCTTTATGCGCCTACGAGGTTAGCTGCCGGGTTAGGATGAAGAAAGCCACCCCCGTGCGCTGCTGTCATGAAGGCCGACCGGCCTGACATCGCAGCTGCGCGCGTTCACCCCATACCGCAGACCTGCCCAAAACTGGATCAGCCTCCGCGAGACATTGGTTTCCCCGCTCCTGGGTTCGATTCGGCTTGCTGTAAAACCCATCATATTATAATGCGGCAATACCGCACTATGCCCATACGAAACCAAACGAAAAAGAAATCGTTTTCAGTTTTTTTTCAGCTTTAGCCTAAACATGAAAACAGGCTGCATAAAAGCAGCCAGCATTATTGCGTGTTGTCATAAGCAGTCAGTAAGCCGAGTTTTGTTCCGCCTGCGCGGTGACAATCATTTATCTAGGCACGGCAGTTGCCTGCCGGCTCAAGCGACACCACCCGGAAGGTTCCGCGAGCCGCATCATCCCTTCCCTATTTGGTCTTGCTCCGTGTGGGGTTTACCAAAGCCAGCCAGTCACCTGACTGCTGGTGCGCTCTTACCGCACCTTTCCACCCTTGCCTGCAAGCAGGCGGTCTAAATCTCTATGGCACTTTCCCTGAGGTCACCCTCGCTGGACGTTATCCAGCACACTGCCCTGTGGAGCCCGGACTTTCCTCATCAGCGAAAACGCTGCCGCGATTGTCTTGGCTACTTATACCAACGAGAAGAGTATAGCAAAAAAAGAGAACGTTGTCAATCCGTCCTATTCGGCTACGACATAGCAGCGCGGAAGGGCGCGCAGGAAGCGGCTTGCACGCCGCTCATGCCCGTACAAATACTGGCTCCACGAGAGGAAAAGCTCTTTTTTTGCGCGCGTGATGGCGACGTAGAAGAGCCTCGCTTCCTCGTCCATGCGCCCGCTCTCTTCGGCTGCAGTTCCGGGGAACGTCCCCTCCTGAAGTCCCGCGAGGAATACGTAATCGAACTCTGCGCCCTTCGCCTGATGGATCGTGAGGATGGGTATCTTCGGCCGCTCGGCGAGCGCATCAAGCTCCGTCGTGGAAAGCGTCGCATAGCGCAAAAAGCGAAGGATCGCATCGAGCGGGCGCACGCTCGCGTCGTCGAGGTCGCGTGCCTGCCGGAAGAGGTCGCGCATATTCTCGATGCGCTGTTCCTCTCCCCGCGCGCGGTAGTAGGAATCAATCCCCGCCTCGACGACGATGTGCCCGATGAGCTGCCACGGACGCAGGCGAGACGCTTCTGCGCGAAATGCGTCCATGCGCGCCGCAAACTCAAGAAACATTCCCTGCCACTTCGCCATATAGGCGCGCCGCTCCTCGCTGTGCGGGCGTATATTATGCCCTACGGCATAGATCAGGATCTCCGCCGTCACCTTGATATCGTCGAGCGCGTCGTGCGACGACTCATGCGTGACCTTGCAGAATTTGCCGAGAAATGCCAGCTTGTAATTCGGCAGCTGCGGATAAAAGCGTCGGAATATATCGAGCGTATCGGAATAGGCGCGATAATCAAGCTGTGGCAGCCCCAGCCGCGCGAGGTGGCTGCCGAGGATCGATAGATCATACGTCACATTGTGCCCGACGATGACGCTCCCTTTCGCAAACGCGCAAAACGCCTGCAGCACCGCCGACGCGTCCTCGCCATGCTCGTGCAGCCATTCGTCCGTGATATGGTGGACGCGCTCGCTCGTGCCGACGGAGATTGTCGGCACGAGTGCGCGATAAAACTGCTCCTTTATTGTTCCGTCCCGTGCAAGGCGAATCCCCGCAATCTGGATGATCTCGTCGCGCGTCGCGTCAAGCCCCGTCGCCTCGACGTCGAAGACGACGACGTTTTCCATTTCAAGCGCCTCCAAGAGCACGGCGAAGGGATCGCCCAGCCGCCTTGCATCGCCGTCGAGATAGTCCGTGATGCGAATACCTGCCGCCCGGTACTCGTCCGCCGCGATCTTTCGGATTGTCGCAGGGCCGATGCCATGCCCGAAGCGATTGAGCAAGCGGATCAGGCTCGACGCGTCGTGCGGATTCACCACTAATTTCAAAAAGGCGAGCACGTCCTTGATCTCCTGCCGCCGAAAGAATTTCATGTCGTCAATCAGCATAAAGGGCAGGCGCTCCCCTTCTGGCACGAGCGATGCAAGGCTGCGGAACTGCCCCGAGAGCTCCTTATTGTAGCGGTTGCTCCGCGCCAGGACGCAGATACGCGCGTAATCGGGCTCTGCGATCTGCTGAATCTGCCCGTAAATCCACTGCGCCTCTTCGGCAAAATCCATTGCCCCCTTTACGTGTATCGGCACGCCACACGCGGTGCTGACGGCATGAATCCCCGCCGGATAGAATGTTGCAACGAGATTCGCAAAGAGCGACTTCAGCACGCTATACGCGACAGAGAGGAGCGTCTGCGTCGCGCGGTAATTCTCTGTCAGCGCAATGTGCACGGGATGATACTGCGCCGTAAAGCGCTGCAGTACGGCCTCTGGATGCGAGCCGCGCCATTCGTAAATCGTCTGGAAGTAATCGCCCGCCAGGAGCAGGCGACTCGTCCCAAAGATGCGCGATAGAATCTCGTACTCAAGCTCGCTCGTGTCCTGTACCTCGTCGATATGGATATAGGAAAAGCGGCGCGCCCACTTCACCGCCACCGCGTCATCGGCAAAGAGACGTGCCGCCCCTGCGATGAGATCCGTGAAGTCTAGGCCATGCACCTCATGCAGGCGCGCATCGTACTCGGCCGTCACGCGCGCGCCCTCCTCGCACCACCAGTTGAAAAAACGCTTGTAGAACTGGTAGCGCCCATCGACGGATAGATGGCGGACGCTCGCTTCCTGCTCTTCTAAAAGCGCGTCGAGCACCTTGCGGTAATCCAGCAAATCACCGCCTGAATGAACCGCGCGCGCCGCCCGTTCTATTTTGAGCTGCGCGACGAGATTCTGTACCGACTGGATTGGCCATTCCCCTTCTATCATCTCGCGCAGCAAGCCTTGACAGTCCACTTCGTCAAAAATCGTCGCATCCGAGAAAAAATCACTGTGGCGTTTCGCCTCCATTCGCACGACATCGTAGCAGAACGCATGAAATGTGCGCACGATGACGCGCCGCCCCGCATTCCCTGCCCGAAGCATGATACGCTCCTGCATCTCGTGGCATGCCTTATTCGTAAACGTCAGGCAGAGGATTTCTTCCGGCTCAGCCTGCTTTCTTGCAAGAATATTCGCGATACGACAGGCAAGCGTATTCGTCTTGCCCGTTCCGGCAGGCGCGAGCAGGAGAATATGGTCAGACAGATTTTCGACGGCCTGCTGCTGTGCTTCATTGAGCGTTTCCATCCCCATACTGCGCCCCCTTCCCTTTGCCTCTTATCCCTTCGACGAAAGCGCCGACTCAAACGCATCCTGGCACGAGCCGCCTTGATACGCCGTTAGAATCTGTTCGTAAGGCGTCGGTTCCATCCCCATCGCCACAAACTTGTCATGCATGGCGACAATGCGCTCTGCCGCGTGCTCCTTGATCCCAAGCTCGCCCGCCTTCGCCATAAACTCAGCCGTTGTCATTCCCATGAAAAATACCTCTTTCTTACAATATAAGATGATACTGTTCATTTCGCCGCGCTCTCCCTCGATTCCTTCTCCGCGCAAGGAGCGCCGCGCGCTCTCTTCTTTTTTCCTGCCGATTAGGCTATAATGGATGAGAGAACTGAAAGGAGCAATCATGCATCAATATCTCTTTTTTATCGGAGACTTCCCGATTCGCGCCTACGGACTCGTGCTTAGCCTCACGATCATACTCGCGACAGGCGTCGGGTACTTCCTCGCGAAAGCAGATCACCGTGGTTATGAGAACCATATCGTCGACATCGGCATCTACTGCGGCATAGCAGGGCTTATCGGCGCGCGCCTCTGGGACGTCTTCTTTTTCGACTGGGAATATTATGGAAGCCACTTGAGCGAGCTGTTCAACGTCTGGCAAGGCGGCATGGCCATACAGGGCGGCGTCGTGCTCGGCGTCCTGACGGGCGTCTACTACTGCCGCAAGCACAAGCTGGACACCATCCACCTCATGGACGTCCTCGCCCCTGCCATCATCCTGGGGCAATCCCTCGGCCGCTGCGCCAATCTTTTAAACGGCGATGCATTCGGCGCGCCGACGGGCGGCAGCTTCGGGATTCTCTATCCCGCCACGACGCTCGCGCACCGCGTCTACGGCGATCAACCGCTCTGGCCGGCGGAAATTTGGGAAGGGCAGCTCGACCTCGTGATCTTCGCCCTGCTCCTCATCTTCCGCACGACGGATCATGCCAGGGGTCAATGCTTCGCACTCTACGCCATGCTTTACAGCCTCGTCCGCTTTGGGCTCGAATACCTGCGCGGCGATTATACGGAAAAAGTATTCGGGCTCTTCACGAGCGCACAGACGACTAGCCTGCTCGTATTTTCCGTTGCCGCCGCCTGCTTTGTCTTCCTAGGCCTTCGCAAGGCGAAAAAATAACCTGCTGCTTTCATTTGACGGGCTATTGTCCTATCCCTTATAATGAGAATGAAATACGATCAAATAAAGGAGCGACACGCGAATGAAAATACTAGCCCGTCACCTTACGGCGGACCTTTTCAACTGTAAAAACAGCCGCCTCAAAGATCTCGCAATGATAAAGGAATCCTTGCAGGAAATCCCCGGAAAAGTCGAATCGACGCTCATCATGAGTTCCGTGGAAGAAATCGACGAAGATCACTACGCCGCCATGATGCTATTCCATGAAGGCCATATTACCATGCACATCTACACGGCACTCAAATACGTCGCCATCGACATTTTTCTCTGCCAGGAAAATGCGCAGCCAGACAACATCGCCAGTACAATCCGCGAGTTCTTCAAGCCGGACAAAATCAAGACAACGCTCCTGAAGCGCGGCGATTTCGGCTCGGCGAAGGACATTCGTCCGAAAGTCAAGACGAAAGTCGCGCCCCTGCGCAAGATCCACAACACGGGCGCAAAGGTGATCCGCGCGCTCGCGCGGCGAAGCCGCTATTAAGCATTTGACAACCCCGCATGAAACCTGTATACTACTTAGGTACGTCGGGATGTAGCGCAGTTTGGTAGCGCGCCTGCTTTGGGAGCAGGATGTCGCAGGTTCAAATCCTGTCATCCCGACCATTTATATGCGATAGTAGCTCAGTCGGATAGAGCAACGGCCTTCTAAGCCGTGGGTCGGGGGTTCGAATCCCTCCTGTCGCACCATGAAATCAAAGGCTCGAAGATGCTTCATGCTTCGGGCTTTTTCTTTTGCGCAAAAGAAAACACGAAAAAAGCCCCGCTTGCGCGAGGCTTATCGAATCAGCAACTCCCTATCCTCCCAGGCCGTCTCCAGCCAAGTACTTTCGGCGTGTATGTGCTTAACTACTGTGTTCGGAATGGGAACAGGTGAAACCACATAGCTATCGTCACTGAATTACTGAAGGCTGCACCTTCAAAACTATACAGAAGAAATTCGATGTATTGAAAACATCTTAGGACATCGAACAAGTTAAGCCCTCGACTTATTAGTACTGGTCAGCTTCACGCCTTGCGGCGCTTCCACATCCAGCCTATCTACCTTGTCTTCTTCAAGGAGTCTTACTAGCTTATGCTATGAGATACTTCATCTCGGGACGGGCTTCACGCTTAGATGCTTTCAGCGTTTATCCCT
>ERZ772945.631-NODE-631-length-27792-cov-7.667195_pt1 | contig 27792 bp, 29 predicted proteins | sample MGYA00511681_ERZ772945 | MGnify/ENA primary metagenome ERZ772945 (study PRJEB29015, sample SAMEA2737943) | human oral metagenome | biome: human oral; feature: human-associated habitat; material: dental | place: China | collected 2143 ...
TTATGATTGGTTCCCTATTTGCTGGTCACCAAGAATCTCCAGGGGAAGAAAAAATCGTTGACGGCAAAGCTGTAAAAGAATACTTTGGTTCCGCTTCCGAATTCCAAAAAGGGGAACGTAAAAACGTAGAAGGCAAGAAAATCTTCATACCTTCTAAAGGCTCTATCTTTGATACATTAATCGAAATGGAACAAGATTTACAATCCGCCATCTCCTACGCTGGTGGTACTACTCTACAAGCTATCCGTAAAGTAGACTACGTTCTTGTTAAAAACTCCATCTTCAACGGCGACCGCTAATCGGTTACTAACATGCATTTCTAGGAGAAACCATTTTAACTACGAGAAATTTATATTGAGAATATAGTACCCCTCTTTACACACAATGTAAAGAGGGGTCTTAAAATTTAAATCTAAATTAAAAACGTAAGGCCCATAGCAATAAATATGGCGGGTAATAAATTAGCTAAACGAATCTTATTAGGCCAAATCATATTAATGCCTACACAGAAAATTAAGATGGATCCTACATAGGATAAATTGTCGATAGCCTGCTGTGTCATAAGTGGCGCCGCAACATGCGCTAAGGCCGTGATCAACCACTGCGTGATACCTACAGGAATGAAGGAAAACAATGCGCCCTTCCCCATGGATGAGGTCATAACCATAACAATAACACCATCAAGAATTCCCTTAAGTAGCAAGGTTTGGTAATCTCCTGTCAATCCATCTTGAATTGAACCGAGCACGCCCATCGCACCAACAGTAAACGTAAGTGATGCAGTGATAAACGCTTGCGTAAACTTAGGGTCCCCTGTATTACCGGTTTTATCTTTCACCCAGTCACCAAAAACCGTAATCCATCGGTCTAAATCAATGATTTCACCAATCACAGCACCAACTACCATGCTGATAATCATCAACAAAGGTCCAGTAGTTTGCAAGGAACCATTAACGATAACCAGCATAAATTGCATGGCCCCGCTCATCCCTAGTAACAGCACGATGATACCACATACTACCATAAGGGTTTGTTTTAAATTGTCCTTCATAAATCGGCCACACGTGAGCCCAATAATACTACCACCGATAATGAGCCCCATGTTGATAACCGTACCTAAACCAATCATCTTCTTATCCTTTCCCTTACGTATGAAAGTTATTATGAAAGTAGTATATCAACTACATCGATAATAATCAATATAAAATATCACAAAAAAAACGTATCTATGTTTCAGTAGATACGGTTCTATTTATATTAATCATCTATTGTCATATAAACCACAGGATTGGCCTCATTGATTTCATTAAAACAAGGGCAATCCTTGCCGTGATCATTGATGAGACCACTAGCCTGTAAATGGGAATAGATGGTCACAGGTCCTACAAATTTGAACCCTCGTTTCTTAAGGTCTTTGCTAATGCGCGTAGATAATTCATTTTTAGCAGGCACCCTTCCCTCAGGATGGCCTTCATAAATAAGAGTCTTATGATTGGTGAAAGCCCATATATATTCGCAAAAGGATCCAAACTCGTCTTGAATGCGTCGAAACGCATGTGCATTGTTGATGATGGCTTCGATTTTCTTACGAGACTTTAACATACCGTCTGTACTCATAATGCGCTCTATATCTATTTCCGTATATTTAGCTACTGCATCAACATCAAAATAGTCAAAACACTGGCGTATAATTTCTCGTTTATTTAAAATCGTAATCCAACTCAGACCACATTGTAGACTCTCCAAACATAAATGTTCAAATTGGCGTTGGTCTTTATGAATAGGACGCCCCCATTCATAATCATGATACGCCTGATACAGTGGTGTTGTGGGCCAGGAACAAGTGACTTTCATGAAGGCTCCTTTCTATGCTACAATTAGCCTGTTACTAAAAATCGCGCTATACATACAATAATACCCATGCTCGCTAGATTTGTAAAGAATACCATACATCGTATTCACTGCCCCTAATATATAACTCATCTATTAATATTTTAAATATTTTTGAAACAAAATTATGAAAATTCATTTGTAATTCACGAAAAATGTTATATTGTTTTAAATATATTTGAAATACATCTGACACAAAGTCTTTATAAATCGAGTATATATCTATCTTTCATTATATAAGAGAGTATTAAATCAACCCATAGATATATATTCATTTATGAAAAGTCTTTCACAATATGAAAACAAATTACAAATTAAGTAATATAGTTAAGGTGTAAGAGAATGAGAGCGAGAAAAATGGTGATCAAATTCATATTGCTTTCCTAGATATACCTGATCAAGATAAATTGATGAAACGCTATAAACAACCAGCTTTTATTACAGGCATGTTAGATAACAGTTCCATTCAAGTCGATGGCGGTGTTATGAACGTAAATACTGCACCATGGCTTGCGCCGGGAGATGCTTTCACAGGCAATGTGAAAACTACCTATGCTAGCGGTAATGCCGTAAAATTGACAGAATAAGACCTAAAAGGCACTTGGACTGAACTCGCATTCGGCGGCCGTTATGGTTTCAATACGAACAACAGCATATATGCGGACGTTACTACCGGTCTATCTGGTGATTACCAAGCTGACTGGGGCGTAAACGCTGGATTTACTCATAAATTCTAATTTATATTACATACCGTTATATACGGCCATATAGTTGTACAACCATAGATATCTCCCCTGTATATCCCTTGCATATCTATGAGAGACGCATCCTAATATATTTCCTCTTTTTATGCAATACTACTCCAATAGGATGCTACTTTCCCTCTTATCGTAAGCTGTATGGTCTTATATACATACATTTAGATTCCGTCTAAATATTTACTAACTTTCTTACAACAATGCAAAACGCCCCCTTCATAGGCAGCCTTAAATGGTTGCTGTGAAGGGGGCGTTTTGTTTTGCTAATAGTCATTTTATTAAGAAATATTAGATTACTATGTAAAATGTATACCTATAGCTTTATTTTACGATATAATGTATATAATTATTAATTCTTAACATAAAGGAGGTGATGCTATGTGTACTTATATACTAATGCATAAAAATATTCCTGTGTTAACAGCAATATTAGATGATACTTTAACAGTAACAAAGGTTACTGAAATAATAAATCCAGACCGCAAACCATTGAATATGATGGTCATGGACAATCAAGAAATCGCACTTAATGATTTTTTAAAGCATCGTGCGATTCCCGGTTCGCGACCTAATTTAGAAGATTTACTAGAGGCTTATCACGCATCAGATGCATTAGAATTTTCTTTAAAATCATATCAACTTAATCTATCTGACCACTATTGGATGAAACCAATACACTCTAATTTAGATTGGGATACTATCAATTTTTATGACCATCCTATAATTGACACGCCTTTATTCTTATCTGATTCTGATGATATCGATATCGATTTAATTACACCGAATTCATCTGTAAACGGTTCTCTTCGTCAGATGTGGGTGCAACAAAAAAAAGGTATTCGCCTATTAAAAGCTGGAAACTTCCTCAATCAACAACAATTTAATGAAGTATTTGTGTCAAAATTATGCAAAGAACTAAACTTTTACCATGTACCATATGAATTAGAAACAATCGCATCTAGTGAAATCGTGTCATCTTGCCCACTATTTACGAGCGGAGACATTGAATACATCCCTGCATGGCACATAGCAGCGCCACTTAAACGATGCGATAATAAATACCAAGCGTTCTTAGATCAGTGTACACATTTTTCAATTCCAAATGTGAAAGCCCATTTAGATGCGACACTTGCTTTGGACTATCTAACATTAAATGACGACCGTCACTACGGTAACTTTGGATTCTTACGGAATTCTACAACACTTGAATTCCTTGGCATGGCCCCTATCTTCGATAATGGCAATACCCTATGGTACAACGAAATGACGATTAATCCACATAGACCATTCCATACGTATCCATCATTACCGTTTAAATCGAAACATGATAAGCAAATAAAGTATGTAACAACACCACTAACAATTCCGCAGTCATTGTCTAAAACAGCAATGGAATTGATGGATTCCATATATGCAAAAAATCCAAATATTACGGAAAATCGTCTGACTATGATGAAAGTATTATTTACTGAACGGTTAGACATGCTAAATACATATCTAATGAAATTGCAATAAAGGAACTCTCTCCATGAAACCCATGCGTCGAAAACGCCAATTACTCAACAATTCTGATATTACTACAGTCCTCCGTGTAGGCACCTCCGGTGTACTCGCCGTTCTAGGTGAAGACGAATATCCATATGCTGTTCCACTTAGCTATGTATATGATGAAGATCGTAATCGTATTTATGTCCATGGCGCTAATGAAGGATATAAACTTGATTGTATCAAACACCATGACAAAGCATCATTTTGTGTCGTAAATAAAGGCGAACCAATAATCAATCGCTTTGATACTATGTTCCGCAGTGTCTCATAGCCTTTTGCAAGATTCGTGTTATCGATGATGAAAGTGAGAAACGTCATGCCTTAACATTATTAGGCGAAAAGTTCTCCATCCCAGATAATCCAGAACTCGATGCGTATATTGAACGTGCATGGAATAAAGTAACAGCCATCTCTCTAGATATTGAACACATAACTGGTAAAGAGTAAATCGAGCTTGTTATAAAAAAAAACAAATAACTGCTATTATTAATACAATGCAAAACGCCCTCTCCATAAACGACTTTAGATAGTTGCTGTGAAGGGGGCGTTTTGTTATTATAAAGATTATAATAACACTTACATATTTGTAAAATAATAATGTTGGAGTGACATCATAATGATAGTACTCCAACATTTATTGGGTATACTTTTCTAGTATTTTTAATATAATCACCTATTTTATATATTGTCATATTTTGTCATTAGCATATCCCTTAGCGCATTATAACCATATATGAATCCACTCTTATCACATATGCTAGATAATTCTTCACATATGCTATCACCGCTTTCGTCTATAACAATACAAATATTCATGGCTCCCGCTAATTCTAGAATATGCAGGGCCTCCTCAATTTGGTGCCATAGATTATCTGATACAGAGTTTGGAATAATTAAAACCCCTATTACATCACGATTAAATGCACCGGCTGTAGCCGGTGGATATGGATTAAAAGGTTCGCCTAATCGATATACAAATACAACAATTTCTACATCGTATGATGAAACTAAAAGAGCAGAAAAATACCATGGATTTTCAATATACTCGCCTGGAGTTAAAAGACAATTCTCTTTACGATAAATTGCCATGGGGCGTGGTAGAGAATACGGTAAATCCAATATGTTTTTTACCACTTTTTCAATATGGCAATAGGTACTTCCAACCCAAAGTGTGCTTCTTAGGTTTTTCACTGTTAACTCCTTGTAAGTGACACTACACTAAATTGTAAGAGTTCAGAAAAACCTTGTAATACATTTGTTAAAGATACCTCTACACTTGAAACATCACCTGAAATTAATACTGCTCCTGAAAATCTATCAATAAATTCAATATGAACATTAGCAGCTTTAGAGGCCATATCCGCTGCAATAATAGCGGCTTCTCCTGGCGTAATAGTTAAAATACCTATTGCACTGCGCCCCTCACTATCCAAGCCTAATTTGCTATATAAATCCCTTTTAGGATTAGCTAATACATGAGCCAATGTAACCTGCTTTCCTGGCACTGACTCTTGTATGATTCGTTGCTTGTCTATCACGGTATATAGCCTCCCTTCAAATCACAAATTTGCAAATACTCTAATCCATAAAAATGCACCTACAGCTAAGAACCCACCAATGATAGGTCCTACTATTGGAACCCACGCATAGCCTAAATTTGCAGATCCTTTATTTGGAACTGGTAAAATAGCGTAAGCCATCCTTGATGGAAAATCACGTGCAGGATTCAATGCAAATCCAGTAGTTCCTCCAAAAGAGAAACCAATACTTGCTACTAAGAACCCTATAATTAATGGTGCTAAGCCATTTGCCATAGGTCCTAACAAAAGTACACAGAAAATAAATAAGAACGTTGCAATAATCTCAGATAGTAAATTCCATCCATGATGATCAATAGCTGGGCCAGTGGCAAAAATACACACACTATTTCCCTCTTCTGGGCTTGTTATTTTAAAATGTGGATAATACTGTAACATAGTAATAATCGCACCTAAAAATCCACCTAAAAGTTGTGCTATAACTGTTCCCACTACTAATTCAGGAGGAAATAATCCGCCCGCTGCAAACGCTATGGTAATAGCTGGATTCAAATGACCAACACCACCTAAACCAACAGCAGTATATACAGCAAACGTAACTGCAAAGCCCCAACCAAACATCAATCCAATCCAATTTGACTTAAGTGCACTGGTAAGCGTATTTTTCAATAATAGCCCTGCATTACAACTACTACCAAATGCCATTAAGACAGCCGTTCCAATGAATTCACTAACATACACTTGTGTAGCATCCATATGCGTTACCTCATATAATACATGTCAATATACGTGTTAAATCTTCTTTTGTTGCTTCGTACGGATTACCTGCATAAGTACGATCTGACATTGCTTGTTGAACTAATACAGGAAATGCGTTTTTATAGTCTATTTCATTAATACCAAATTCTTTCATAGTCATGGCACACCCCACTTGACGCGCTAATGATTGTGCACATTTTACTAATGCCGATAATTGCGAACTTTCATCATCATTTGCATCTGTTAAAGATAATTTCTGGGCAATTAAAGTGTATTTTGACTTAGCAATTTTTGAATTTACTGCATTATACATAATTACATAAGGTAATAACATCGCATTAGCTAACCCATGTGGCACATGAAATTGTCCTCCTAGCTGATGAGACAATGCATGTGTAATGCCTAATCCTGCTTGATTAAATGCAATGCCAGCCATACAAGAAGCTTCATGCATCGCAGCTCGTGCTCTCTCATTTTTTCCATCAGTCACACAAATTGGCAAATTGTTGACTACTAATTCTATTGCTTTTTCAGCTAGCGCATCAGTAAAATTATTAGCATCCTTAGCTACCAAAGCCTCGAGTGCATGAACTAATACATCCATTCCACTGTAGGCAGTCACCTTTTCGGGTGCAGATTTTACAAAAAATGTTGTTAATATTGCTTCATCTGGTAATAAACTATCATCTACTAAAGGATATTTAATACCAGTTTTAGTATCTGTTATAACAGCAAATGAGGTCACTTCAGATCCAGTACCACTAGTAGTTGGTATAGCAATAAATTTTCTAACCCCTACATGGTATAAGGTTTTACAGAAGTAATTAATACCCTTTGCCATATCTATAGCAGATCCACCGCCAATTACAATAAGTATTGTAGATTCCGCTTTTTTTAATACCGAGACCCCTTTTACAATAGAGTCAATAGGCGGATCAGGAACCACATCAGAATATACAATATAAGTATTATCAGGACTTATTAAATCAATCACGGTTTGTAATGTTGGAGTTCCTACTAAAAAAGGATCACAAACAATAAAAATTCGCTCTCCATTTAATAGATGAAGCCTTTCTAATGCATCTAATTTTGAATCTATTGTAGAATGATTAACACTTTCTGTAAAAATTTGCGTTTTAAAGGTCCATGATTCCATTATTACGCTCCTTTTATACATTCTTGAAAAGCTCGTAGTCCTGCTTTCACTATGAGCATATCTTCATCTACGGTACCACCACTAATGCCTAAACCACCTATTAAGTAGTCACCGCACATTAATGGTTCACCGCCACCAAATAAAACTATTGGTCTTTGCACCATAGTTTCTATACCATAAAGAGAACTCCCTAGCTGTATTCTCTCACCAAGTTTCGCCGTACTACATCTAAATGCAATGGCCGTATAAGCCTTATTGGGTGCCAAGTCTATACTAACGCCAAGAGATTGTTCCATTCGTCTTTGATAAACTAAACTGCCACTAGCATCTACAATAGCCACTACTACAGGTACACCTATACGATTTGCTTCAGTTTCACACGCTTTTACAATTTGATCCACAATCGATTCAACAGTAATAAGTTTATGATTTTGTGATATTTCTGGATTTCCAAAGAATCGATTTCCCCTTTTCATAGTTGAAGAAGTTCTCCCCATAGTTTCTATAATTTTTTGGACAGAATCATAAATATCCATGTCTAGCCTCCTTATTACGGGCTAGTTTATTTAGCTAATAATGATTCTATATCATTATGTGGACGTGGAATTACATGTGTTGATACAACATGACCTACATTACCAGCTGCTACAGCACCAGCTTCAACAGCAGCTTTAACAGCTCCTACATCACCACGAACCATAACAGTCACCAATCCAGATCCAATTTTTTCATAACCAGTTAATTCTACATTCGATGCTTTTACCATTGCATCTGCAGCTTCTATTGCAGCTACTAATCCTTTTGTTTCTACCATTCCTAATGCATTATTCATAATAAACCTCCTTATTTTTTAGAATTACTTTTCTTTTTAGATTTTCCTGCTTTAGTTGATTTTCTAGGTTGTTGTACTTCCGTTACATTTTCAGTAATTTCAACTAATGACGCATCATCTTTTGATTCATTAATCTCAATCTCTTTATTTTGTAAAGTATTTTCTAAATCAAGAGATTCGCTTGATTTATCAATGATTGATTCTACTAAAATTGAAGCAGCTTCATCCACGTCAATAACCTCAGCACTTACTGTAACATTATTTTGATGCGGTTCTATAGTTTCTTTAACCTGATTATCTTTCAGGAATACATCAACTACACTTTGTGATACCCGTGGTATTACTTTACAGTCAATAAAACAATTCATTTCTTTAGCTATTGAACTGCCAGCTTGGATAGCTGATTGTACAGCACCTACATCTCCTATTATTTTTACGGTAAACCAACCAAAACCATTAGCTCTATCAATATTAACTACATGTACATTTGATGCTTTTACCATCACATCTGCCATTGTAATGGCTCCTAATAAGCCTTTTACTTCTAATAGTCCTAACGATTCATTCATATAAACCTCTCTTATCTTAAGCTAAACGCTTCACTTAATACGCAGCGTCTAATTCGACAGAATGAGCGTGCACAGGTAATTCCTTCACCTGTTGGTCCTGCAATTGTGAATGTTGTATGTCCTTCTCCGCCTACACCAATACCGGCATAAGAAGGTGCATTCTTAACAAAAATTGTAGTTTCTAATAAACGCGCCATTTTTGATAATTTTTCGAGGTTTTGCGAGTGCATGATTGCTGTATGACGATTACCTAACTCTGCTCGATATGCACATTCAATAGCAATATCTACATTTGAAACAGATACAATCGGTAAAATTGGCATCATCATTTCCTCTGTTACTAAGTGATGATGTTCTGATGTCCTCGCAATAATCAAACGAATACTGTCATCTACAGCAATCCCCACTAATGCAAGTAAATCTTTTGCAGATTTACCTACATAGTCTGGGTTTGGTTTGCCATCATCTTTAGTCACTTTTTTTACTAAACTATCAAGCGTAGACATATCAGTTATTTCATAGGCACCATTTTTCTTCATATGGTACACTAGTTGATCTGCTACTTCTTCAACAACAAACACTTCTTTTTCTGCAATACATGGAACATTGTTATCAAAACTTGCACCATTTATAATATCCTTTGCCGCCTGTTCTATATGTGCTGTTTCATCTACAACAACAGGAGGGTTACCAGCACCTGCACCAATTGCTTTTTTACCAGATGAAAGCACTTGTTTTACAATACCTGGTCCACCAGTCGCCACTAGCAATCGAACTCTAGGATGTTCCATCATAATTTGTGTATTTTCGATGGATGGCTCTCTAACCATAGTCACTAAATTATTTGGTGCCCCTACAGCTTCTAAAGCCTTATTTATCATTTGCACCAAAATTATAGATACTTTTTTAGCTCTTGGATGAGGACTAAATACTACTGTATTACCACCTACAAGCATAGATATAGAGTTATTAATAATCGTTTCTGTAGGATTAGTAGTAGGTGTAATAGCACCTATAACACCAAATGGACAAAACTCTTCAAGCGTTAATCCATCATGACCTGTCATGGCTCTTGTTTCCAACACTTCCTTACCAGGTGTTTTCACTGCAGCCACTCGATTCTTAATCAATTTATCACTATATCTACCAATGCCGGTCTCCTCTACAGCCATTAGTGAAATCATTTCTAAATGATCTTTCTGTAACACTGTATCGCGAATCGCATCTACAAAAGCATTACGTTCTTGTAAAGAATATGATAATAATTTCCTTTGAGCTATTTCACTAGCATTGATAGCTGCTTCCATAGTATCAAAAATACCATACTCATAAGCAGATGCATCTAAGGTAATGCCTTCTTGTTGTAAATCCTTTACAACTTGTTTTACTATATTTTCAATCATGTCTACTTTCATGTGTATCTCCTCTATGTTTTCGATACAATTCCTACATCATTGTTCTTAATATACCCTGCATTCGCTTCATCTACATCTATATGCATTTCCAAAGCAAACTTAGGGGATACACGAACAATTACATTAGAAAATGTCAATTCTCGTTCTCCATAGATAGTTACTGATACTCGTTCTTTATCAAATACACCCATTCGACTCGCATCATTTGGGTGCATATGGATATGTCTATGAGCAACAATGACGCCTTGAGAAATTGTGAACACACCTTTTGGACCCATCAAAGTAATACCTGGCGTACCTTTTAAATCTCCTGATTCACGAATAACTCCGGGCACCCCCAACACAAATGAATCCGTAAGAGAAATTTCCACTTGTGTTTCTTCTCTAAATGGTCCCAAAATTCGTACTTTTTCAATACTTCCTTTCGGACCTATCAATGTTACTGTTTCATTAGCAGCATATTGACCAGGTTGTTTCAAATCTACTTTTTTAGTCAGATTATCCTGTCCAAATAACACTTGATATGCTTCTTTAGACACATGAACATGACGATTTGAGACGCCAATCGGAACACTACAGCGATTGATTTCTGTTAATCTCGTCATCACTCGTTCAGTCACTCGATGTATATATTCAGACTGTTTCATAAGTATTCATCTATCCATTAACAAACTGCTCTCTATATTCAGAGATAGTTCTATGTTCATATTTTTTAAAAATTTTACAAAAATAACTTATATCACTATATCCTAGGATATTAGCTATATTAGTTCCACTTTTTTCTGTACCTAATAGATATTCTTTAGCCAAATTTATTTTCTTTTTATGTATATATTGCATAATAGTCATATTCAATTTATTTTTAAATATACGACTAACATACCCTTGGCTAACATTACAAGCAATCACTATATCTTTTAAAGATATATCTTCTTGAATATGATTATGTATATAGCAAAGAATTGTATACAAAATATCTTGTTTTCCCTTAAACATTTCCATAAATAGAAAATCGACAGTTTTAAATATCCATACATTTAGACCTTCTGGATATCTAGTAGTGAGATATGCATGGGGTAGTTGACGATTAAATACGGTTTTAACAGAGCTTGAATAATCTACTAAATTCGTCTGAATTTCATCAATAATTGAATACAGCATATTAATAAATGTATGTTTATCACAGCCTTTACATATATGTTCACATAGCTGATGCATCTTTTCTAAGGTTAAAAGAAAATCACCTTTAAGAAATGCATTATACACTTCGTCCAAATATACGGAACTATCTTCACATATACTATGCTTTATCATACCTTTGTCCTTTGGAATCCATTTAATAAAATCCTCCCAAGAAAAAGGTTTATAAAGGTATCCAATCCCCTCATATTTCATCGTCATGGCAACAATTGATTCAATCTTTTTATTAATCATTATCACTACACGACATTCTGGGTATGTATAATATAAATATCGAATGATATCACTTGCTTTTTGGTTACATATATCTATTGCAACATAAGCGACCGTAAACTCAGTATGTTTGCCTAACTCCAATATTTCTTTATATGTACTTATACAAACCACATCTGCATCCATATGCATAGCAATTCTTTTTCGTAGGGCTTTCATATGCAATTGATCAGTATCCACCAAAAGAATCTTGATCATAACTTAGCTCCTTATTCACTCTAACGGATATGAAAGTATTACTTGCATGCCGCCACAAGATTTATAATGACAATCTATGTTTGCAGATATGCCATATTGTGTTATAAACATCCTCTGTAACTCAATAATAGACTTAACTACGGAAGATATGTTTTGCTCTAACATAGCTTCATAAGATACAGAATCCTTTTCCTGAATCAAATCTTGTAGTAACTTTAAATCACTCGATTCAAGTTCAAGCTTATCATCGTCTAAAATGATAGAGGCTCGATTTTCTTGAACCATGGTGTGTAACATAATAGAAACTTCACCATGCCCATCTTGTTGAACCACCTCTATAATATGTTGTACATATTGCCATATACTATAGGCTGGTACCATACAATGCCACATCGACTCATCTACATTAATCTTCCAGGACACATGACAATCTTCACGATAATTGAGCAAATTTATCATAGTTTCTATTCGCGAACACTCTTCTTTGATAGTAGCTTCAGCCCAACTATCATTCTGAAGAGCTAATGTATGTGTATAATCCAAAATAGCAGCTTCAGTTGTAGTAGCATCTTCTAAAATCGATAAACTATCTATTATGTCCAATAATTTACAGTTACGTACAATATCAATATACCGTCTACATTGCATTAACTCAGTTTGTAAACCATATAGCTTATCCTCTGTTTCTTGTAATTTTAACTCCAATGTATCAATACGTTTTAAATTTTTTTGCTTATTACGATTTGATACGATTTCATGATTTGTTAGTTGATTAATAATTAATTCTACTAGCTTTGCAATGGAAAGAACCTCACTGTAACTATATCGTTTGATATCGTCCAACTCTTCAGAGGTAGATTTCAATACATCATGTTCAATTAAATCTTGTCCTCCAGGGACCATATTTTTACTTAACCGAACAATTGTATCTGGCGCATCATCACATAAAATTTGACCTCCAATAAAGCCTCCTAAATACTGACCATCTACAATAATAGGAATGGCAATTTCTAGAAGACCACAGGGACAAATATATATGCTTACCTCCTTATTAGTAGCAGCAATAATAGCTCCAGATGCATCTGACAATTTACACAATAACAATGATGTAGGATTATTCCGTACTTTCTTACAATACTTACAAAAATGTGTAGTCTTAGTTAATACATCACCTTTATAATCTACTGTAACAAAAGCAATTCCAGTTACATCTGCAACCGATTGCTGTATCTCTTCAAGTAGATCATGTCCAATTACTGTCATGATATCTAAACGGGACTGCTCATGTTGACGTTCTTCGAATTGATTTTGTGGCATTGGTTTTTACTACCTTTCTCATACAATATGCAAAATATCTCTACATATAGTATTCGACGATAATCATAAAAATCATGCAAATATTATTTATCATAACCAACTTTCATAAGCTTATGCATATGAGCTTAATGTTTCAACGCACACGCATCTTCGTTTACGAACCAAATCTTTTGCCGTTACAGCGCCCTCACCTGTTATATTTGCAATTGTAAAAGACGTTGACCCTACGCCACAAATACCGATGCCATCTAGTGAACAACCATTCTTTACAAAAATGGCCGTTTCAAACGCCTTAGCTGCACGTCTTAAACGTTCAGAATTACTAGAATGTATACCTGCTGTATGATGGCAACCTTGCTCAGCCTCAATAGCAATTTGTAATGCACATTCAAAATCTCTAGCTTTCACAATGGCAATCAGTGGAGCAAGTAGTTCCTTTGTAACAAAGGGATGAATGCGTACCGTTTCAACAGCAATTAAATCATAAGAACGATCAGTTAAAATTCCTGCGTCCTTTAAAATAGTATCTGCAGATTTCCCACCATATAATCGATTGACTTCCAAATCTTCATTTAGCAAAATCTTTGATAGCTTTAACATTTCACCAATAGAATCCACATAGTACACATTAAGACGCTCTAAGGCCTCTTTAAATTTAGGTAATATATCTTGAACAACAACTACATTTTTTTCTGATATACAAGTTATATTATGATCAAAAGATGCACCTTTATGTATACAATATGCGGCTTTTTCAATATCAGCAGTTTCATCTACAATAAATGTTGGGTTTGCTGGGCCTGCAGAAATTATTTTTTTACCACACGATAATGCACTTCTTGCTGCATCAGAGCCACCTGTTGAAAGTATTAATTCAACATCAGGATGATTCATTATTTCTTTAATATAAGCTAATGAGCAAGAATCCACTGTTGTAACAAGATTACATATACCAAATTTATCCATTATAATTTGATTGATAATTTTAGTTATATATTTTGATACACTCATCGCTCTAGGATGAGGACAGTGTATTGCCACATTACCCGCCGATAAAATACTTATCGTGTTATTAATAAGTGTTTCGCATGGATTTGTACTAGGATGAATGGCACATACAACACCATAAGGAAACGGCTCTGTAAAAACGATACCACCTTCACCTTGTGTCGTATTAGTTTGTAAATCTTCAGGCCCTGGGGTTTCCTCTAGTGCAAGTTTAATTTTAATAATCTTATCTTCTACTTTTCCCATGCCTGTTTCTGTACATGCAAGAGTGGCAAATTCATGAGTATAATCACGCAAGCCTTCCCGAATAGCTTGAATCAGCTGTTTCCTTTCTCTTAAACTCACTTTTCTATACACATGAAATGCTTCTTTAGCAGCACTTACAACTTGTGTAACCGAGGAAAATACCCCCCATTGGGTTTCCATATTTACCTCCTTGTTAAATATCAACAGAATCTACAATACCTATAATTGCCAAGTCAATAGTTGCACCTTTTCGATTCTCTTCTACCCGTACTGAAGACCCCGTACCGACTAGTACATATTCGCCTACACCAGCACCTACAAAATCGGCTGCCACTTGTTCTCTATGAGCTGGTGAAAGCGATGCATCTACCGGTTGTATAATCATTAATTTATATCCTAGAAGGGTATCACTCTTTTTAGTAGCGACTACATTACCAATAACTTTTGCTAAATACATGCTGACTCCTATCTCATAAAACTCAATTTATATAACGAATATGGTCTATGTATTGTATCCCTAACTCAAATATACGTTTATAGTAGGAACGTACCATCTCTTGATAAGGAATGGGCTCTTTTCCTGATAAAGGCTCTATCGACGTAGGTAGAACATATACGCTTGCACCTTGTGTAAAAGCCCTTTTAACAACTTCTGACAAATATGATTGACTATACCCCAATGCAATATGAATGACATCATTTCGTGGGATATACGGTAATACCACACAATCATTCTCTGTAAAATTCGGCTCTGCATCATAAGAATGTAGCATAAGGAAAGGATATACTTCCTTAACTCTACGCTCCATTTCAGAATCACAAGGCTTTGCAACAAGTGCGTAAACAGGTCGTTCTTTATATGATATTAATTGGCTAGCTAACGAATAGTTTTCATGATGCCATATATCATCAAAAGCAACATATAGTTTACGCAACTTTTTTGTTGCATTCTGTTCTGCTAAAATACGTGCCACCATGTCTTCTAAGATCCTAGTTAGGTCTTTATCTTCCATAGTGCCTCCTCTAAAGTAGTGGCATATAAGGATATAGCCCCATATGCCACACTATATTTATGCCTTAAGAGTTGGGAGAATACGTTCTGTATCAGTATGAGGACGTGGAATAACATGTAAGGAAACAACTTCTCCTACTGCACGTGCTGCTACTGCACCAGCATCTACTGCCGCTTTAACTGCACCAACGTCACCACGAACCATAACAGTTACCAATCCAGAACCAATTTTTTCATAACCAACTAAATTTACATTTGCTGCTTTTACCATAGCATCTGCTGCTTCAATGGCACCAACTAAACCTTTTGTTTCTACCATTCCTAATGCATCTGAAATCATAATATCCTCCTATGTTCTACTAACTGTTTATTAAATATATGGAGTAGTACTTGATTTAGGTTCATCACCTAATGTACCAAGTAATTTTATTCCCACCTCACGAGCTGCTCTAACAGCTTGTCTTACAGCTCCAGAATCACCTGAGAAGGTTAGAATAACTTCATTTGAGTAACTTGTTCCTGCTTTAGGAGATGAATATGATACTACCTCTACATTTGCAGATTTAACTGCTGTATCGGCGAGAACCGTACCAATAGCAGCAGGCCCTGCACATACCATGCCAAAAGACTTTCCTAATGGTGTATTAAATACAGATTCTAAACAATAACTAGCACGTGCTGTATATTGGAACTCGAGGTGACCTGCATCATTGCTATATACATCACCGAAATACTTTGGTAATGATTCTAACGCAATTTCCACTGCACGACGTGCATCAGATACATCATGCGCACCAATATAGATAAGAGAACCGTGACCAGCCCCACCTTTAGTATCTCTAGGTAACTCTACTGTAATGATTTCTGTATTTGTTGCTTTAATTGCATCGTCTACAGCCATAATTTGAGGGCCTGCACCAATACGTCCACCAATAATACCGATAGACTTAAACTCACCTAGTCCCATTGTTTCTGTTAATAATGGATCTACACTTGCTATTACAAGACCGATTGTATCACCTATTGCAGTACCGACAAATTCAGTTACTCCTATAGACGTTTTTGTTGTTTCTTTAGGATTTTTAATGCCAAGCTCTTCCGATACCTGTCCCATCACTTTTTCTAATAATGCTGTATCCATAGTACCTCCTAGCCACCAATAATACAGGTTAAACCTTTTGATTCTACAATTTTTTTATATTTTTCCATTTCTTCTTCTGGAATTTTTGGTGTTTTCTCTAATTCATATTCACGTCCTAAGAGTTCATACTTTCCTTGACCATAATTATGATATGGCAACAAATGTACTTCATGCACGTTTGGCATACTCTCTTTTACAAACTCCGCAATACCTCGTATATCCTCTTCACTTGCATTAAATCCAGGTATAGTAGGAACACGCACTGTTGTATTTGCTATTGATTGTATAACTTTTGCCGATTCTCTTATTTTTGCATTATCAACACCAGTAAACTTTTTATGTTGTTCTGGATTGACGCTTTTTATATCCAATAGAACTAAATCAATATACGGCATAATTTCTTCTACAATCTTTGTATCATAGTATCCTTCTGTTTCTATTGCTGTATGCCAACCTTGTGCTTTACAAGCTTTAAATATTTCTTTTGCAAATATAGGTTGTGTTAAAGCCTCTCCACCAGATAAGGTGATGCCACCATTAGAACGAAAATATTGTGTCGCATCTTTACGAAGCTCTTTCACTACTTCCTCTACAGTCATCAACTTACCTTTCATAGAAAGTGCACTTGTTGGACAGACTATCGTACACTCTGCACAATTATCACAGAGCGTACGATCGACCCAATAAGGATTACTATCAGCAATAGCCTGTTTAGGACATACCGCTTGACATGCTTTGCATCCAATACAAAGTTGCTTTCGATACAATACCTCAGGATAATATTGTTGAGATTCTGGATTAGAACACCATTTACACCGCAATGGACAGCCTTTTAAAAAAACGATTGTCCTAATTCCCGGTCCATCATGAATGGAAAAGCGTTGAATATCAAATACAGTGCCTTGTACACTATAATCTACTGATTCCATACAAACTTATCCTTTAATATATGCACCTACATATCATGTTCTGTACGATTAATGATGTCATCTTGTACTTCTTTTGCCAATGTAACGAAGTGAGCACTATAACCTGCTACACGAACAATCAAATCTTGGTTATCTTCAGGATGTTCCTGTGCATTAATTAATGTTTGTTTATCAACTACATTAAATTGAACATGACTACCTTTTTTATCAAAGAAGCTCTTAATAATGGATACGAAGTTTTTCAAACCTTGTTCACCACTAACTGCTGCAGGAGTGAATTTTTGATTATATAATGTACCATTCGAAGCTTGTGCATGGTCTAATTTTGCAACAGAGTTAGATGCTGCTGTTGGACCATTAACATCATTACCTTGTCGAGGTGATACACCATCTGCCAATGGTTCTGTCGCTAAGCGACCATCTGGTAAGGCTGCTACATCTTTACCAAATAAAACGTTTGCAGATACTGGATAAATACCAGCTTGGAATTGACCACCACGTGGGTTCATATACTTATCAACTTCATTACAGTAGATTTTACCGCAACGATATGCAAATTCATCAACTTCTTCAAGATCATTACCAAAGGAATCTGTGTTCTTTAAGATATTGTGAATTGTCGCATATTTACTTGGATCAGATTGAGATTTACAGCCACAGCTTGTGCCTGCCCCTTGTTTTAAGTGAGACTCTAATGTAGCAATATCAATGGATCCTGTAGATGATAAGATTTTCTTGACAGCTTCATAAATTTGAGCTTCATCTAAAGTAGCTTCAGAAATAGATGGAGTACAAATAGGTGCTGCTGCATCACTATACCCAAAGTTAGCTTCCAAAGCATCACGTAATTCTTTTAATGTAATACGTTTATCTTCAAATACATTTTTTTGAATAGCATATAAAGAGTCACCCGCATCAGCAATACCAAATGCTTGAGGTCCTGTAAAGTTATAGATTGCACCGCCTTCTTGGCAAGATTTACCGCGTTTGATACAATCATCAACCATAGCTGACATAAATGGTAAAGGAGCACGTTCCATATGTGCATAGTCAACTGCATTATCAGCTTTAGCTAAATGGCGAACAAAGTATTCCATTTGTTTTTGATAAGCCGCAAGAATTTTTTCCATGCTATCTAACTCTTCTAGCTCACCAGTTTTTGGTCCCAATTGTTTTCCTTTACAACGACCATTATTAAGTGTAATTTCAAGAACCTTAGCAATATTGAAGAATGCTGCATCATGCCAACCTTCGGTACGATGGCCCGCTTGCGGTTCTACGCAGCCGATAATGCTGTAATCGCGTGCATCCTTTAAGGCTACACCACGAGATACTAATGCTAGGATAATAACTTCGTCATTATAGAATGCTGGCACACCATAACCTAAACGGGAAACTTCACATGCTCGATATAAAAATTCCATTGGAGAATTTTGATGTACACGAACTGAGAAAGATGGTGCAGGCAAACGTACATGCGCTACGGCTTCCATACACATGTAGGATACTTCATTTGTAGCATCCTTACCTTCTTCATCTTGGCCACCTACGCAAAGGTTTTGGAATACTGCATAGCCAGCAAATGCTTGTGCAGAAACTTCATCACGTGTTTTATTAATATCATTTAACTTAACCCAAATACAATCTACCAATTCTTGCGCTTTAACACGATCAATTGGATCGTCTTTCAAATATGGATACATATATTGGTCAAAACGACCTGGTGAAATTGAATGACCATTTGATTCAATTTGTACCATAATTTGAATAAACCAAAAAGATTGACATGCTTCCCAGAAATTACGAGCACCAAATTCAGGAACTCGATCACAATTGGCTGCAATTTGTTCTAATTCTGCTTTGCGAGTTGGGCAAGAAGTTTTTAAAGCTAACTCACGAGCTTTGTCTGCATAGCGATGTGCAAACCGGATAGCTGCATTATAAGAAATAATAACCGCATTATAGAATTGTTTTTTCTTAATACTACTTGGATCATCTTCATCCAACGCATTTAAAGCTGTTATTGTTTCTTCCAATATGCCGCGGAAACCTTTTTTCAAGATTTTACCATAGTCTACATTTACGTGACCTACGCCTCCGTAGAAATAGTTGCCAACCGTAAATACTCCATTAGAAATACAAGCTTTTGTATCTGGTTCCATATAGGAATCAGCTAAAGCACTCGTTGTTTTTCCATCCCAGTATAAAAATGCATCATGTAATTCATGTTGCACTTTTTCAGAAATTTCAAATGGGTCAGCCATACGGTTATGCATGGTATGGAATTCTTTTTCTACCCAATCATAGGAGAATTCTGGGCATATTTCAGTAGATCTTGGATTAACTGTAATGGACCCAACTACTAATTCATTATCTCGAATTGTAATTGGTAATTCATTAAAGATTTTCTCAACTGCTTTTGCACGACGAATAATAGTAGGTTGACCTTCCGTTTCCTTATAGGATTGTGTAATTAAAACGGCACGTTCTGATTCTACCTGTGGTACTGCATCAATAATTACTTGTCTTAATTTTTCAATTCGTTCTGTGGGTTTACTAAATCCTCGTTCTAGCATTTTCTAACCTCCTAACAACGTAAAATACTCCATCATGCTATTCATCTGTTTTTCGTTTCTCCTCATGCAAATTCAGAATACTTAGCATGCTTCTTAAGAAAATCGTATCATAATATTCGTGCATACCTATAAGACTTTCCTGTCATCTTCGTTGTAAATTACAAACCTCTTTTTTCCCAAAATACTATTTCCCATTTAACACATATAATGTTTATAAATAAATATTTCAGAGTGGTAATATACAAACCTATTTTAGGTAATAATCGAACCTTCAAGCTTTTCTCTATTGTTCTATTTATTTTTTCTATTTATACTGAAAATGATTATAGGTAGGAGGTGATTACCATGGCATCGCAAACAGACCTTTGTCTTTGGGAAACAAATCGTATTGCTATAGGATATTCACTATTGGATCAGTTATTAAAAGATTATCCTATTACTCTGGTCAAACAGTATCGTATTTGCCCTGGTAAAGCATTTTTCTTACTCGGTGCAGATACGGATATAGTGAAACAAATCGAATGTATATTAAAACACAAGGAATGTATTCAATATAGGATTATCACCGGAATTCATCCTGATGTACTTTCAGTATTTCAACAAAAAAAAATAATTCCCAAGGTAACTCACTTGGGAATTTATGAATGTACTACATCTGTATCCGCGTTTCATTTAGCTAATTATTTAGCTTGGCATCATCAAGTAGATTTATTACATATACAAATCGGTGTCGGACTATGTGGTAAAAGTATTATTTCCATTGCAGCATCCTATACTGATTTAAAGACAATTGAAAACCAATTGTCGCAATTATATCCAAAAGATATTGTGAGTCACGCAACGATTTCAGATCCAGCCCCAGAATTGCTTTCACTCTTATAGGAGGTTCTATGGAGTCTATACAATTCTTATTGCAACAAGCTCATGCTTTATGGCGACAAGGTAACGAACAAGGTATGATTGAATATCTAGAAAAAGCAATTCACTTGTGTCGTCGTGAAAAGAATGACAAAAAACTTATTGAAATTTTAAATGAATATGGCGGTTCTCTACGTAATGTTGGCCGATATGATGAAGCGATTAGTGCTATTGAGGAGTCTCTTAAGATTCTCAAAAAAAATAAGTCCTATTCCCCGCAAACATATGCCACAATTTTAATAAATCTTGGTAATACATATAGAGAAAAAAAATTATATTACGAAGCAGAATCATATCTGTTGAAAGCAAAAGAAATATTTCAATCTCTAGAGGATACATCTTACGCATATATTGGATTACTAAATAACTTAGCACTTCTATACCAAAACACTAATAATTATGATATTGCTCATAAACTACAACTAGAAGCGGTAGAACTACTAGAATCTACAGAATACCAAGTACCTCTTGCGATTAGTTATAACAATTTATATGAAATTAGCAAACATATAAAAGGCTATAGTGAACTATCTCCAGAGATATATTTAGATAAAGCAGCTTATATACTACAACGCGAAGTAGGCACTAGTCATCCAATGTACGCAGCAGTATTGAATAATCGTGCAGACTATGAAATAAATCAACACCACTACGACAAAGCACTTCAGTTATATCGTGAAGCATTACCGGTTGTAAAACACAACTATGGCATAGATAGTCAAGCCTATCAATCGGTACAACAAAATTTAGACTATGTAAAGGATTTAATTGAAACATTACAGCAGCAATCTAAACCAACTCGTAAAACTGGGCTCCAATTAGGTCGCGAATTAGCCCATTATGTGGCACAAGATTTAGAGTTAAACATGCCAGATATCTGTCCATTTCTCTGCTTAGCATTAGTGGGAACAGGATCGGAATGTCTTGGCTACGATGATATGCTTTCAGAAGATCATGATTTTACAAAACGGTGCCAACTCTTTTTACCAGATGATATATATAAATCAAGCAAAGACAATCTATTATCTTATTTTACAAACTATGCCCATGGACAAGTACAAATAGAAAGTATTTCACACTTTTATAAGCGCTACACACTATATCCAGAAGGCCCACAAAGTCCAAGTGAATATCGTCGTGTACCACAAGATCTATTGTGTACAGCAACTAATGGAGAAGTATTTGTAGATAATTTAGGTACGTTTACAACTATACGTCAACGATTGCTCTCTTATTATCCTGAGGATATTAGGCTTAGAAAAATCGCTTATGAGCTCAATCAACTTGCTCAATCTGGGCAATACAATTTACTACGTATGGTAGAACGTAATGATACGGTAGCAGCTCATCTTGCTCGAACTAAATTCACCCAACACTATATGTTGATAGTTCATCTATTAAATAAGTCATATGCACCATTTTATAAATGGCTCTATCGACATACATGTGCTCTACCTATACTTGGAAATACTGTAAAATATGGAATACCAGACCTTTTAGATGCTCCTCTAACCGATACAAAACGGCATATTGATCTTTTATGTAATGCACTTATTCAAGAACTTCAACGTCAATCATTAAGTACTAGTCCTATCGACTTTTTAACGTATCAAGCTAAAGAAGTTATGCAACACATTCAAGATGATGACCTTAGATTAGAGGACTCGTGGGTCAAATAGGAGATATATTGTGAAAGATGATTTAATCATATCTATAATCCAAAAAGAATGGCCACTATTTACGAAGACACAAAATGTAGGACAACGTTCTGCATGCCAAGATCAAATGACTAATTTCATCATATCTCGTCATGCTTATTGGTCTATGTACTCCTCTCCAGTCTTGCAATCCTACTTGCATGACTTAGAAGTAGCTCATATGAAAGGTCAAAATCTCATCACTTTTAAGTATGGATATATGATGGCCTATACACATCCTGATGAATTCTTAAATATACAAGATAAACTACCTCCTATTTCAACAGTAAAACAGTCATTAGTCACTGCGATTATGACATTGTATATGAAATGGGAACTAGATATACAACGGGAAATTCCAGGATTCGATACAAACCATAGGCCAATAGAAGCAATCAATAATAGCCAAACCCACACCTCTGTAGAAACTTATATGACAGGAGAGCTCCAGTCCTATTCAGAGGTCACATTGGAAAATATTTTAGCACACTTTTTACAATGTTCTAAAAATGGGATCAACCCTGTAAAAGGATATCTCAATACCTTGCACTCTTAAATGACATTACATAGCTTCCATCCCATTTCCCTCTCATAAATATGAAGAAAACAGGCTCGATCTTAGAAATACTAAGATTGAGCCTGTTTTCTTATTTTAATTCAAGTAGATTAAATTTTTAATTCAACAAGTTATTCCTACAAAATAAGATTCCTTATTATATTATTCATCTATATTAATAGAGCATCCATATCCCCAAACAGCTCGTAATAAGCGCCACGATTACAGGCACAGAGGTTCGTTTGAGTAAATCTACCGATTTAATATGCGCCACCCCTGCTACACCGACCATAACAGGGCTGATAGGGCTCAGGAACAGACCAAGGCTGGCCCCATTTTGCATGCCTAGCATAGTCGTAATAGGATCTAGTCCGAGGTTAGACACAATATCAGGTACTAGCGGTACCAATGTAAATAAAGGTGCCACATTGCTACCTGTTACCATACTTAGGCCTAGCATACCGCCACCCATAACAGAGGTTAGTCCCACAGAGTTAAGGGATAGTGTTTGAAGGGCGCTAACTAGCGAATCAATAAGCCCTAAGCTCACCAAGCCTTGTGCGAAAACCTGTCCACCAATGATTAAAGTTACAGCATAAGAAAACTGATTACCCATTCCTTCAAAAAATACAGTAGTACTCTTAAGGACGATTCTTAAATTACGATGACGAATGAGTTCTGCCAATAAAGCAATACCAAAGGCAAGCATCATGGCAAGGGTTACATTCATCTTTACCCCAGGCAGGCCATATTGGCTAAAGCCCAAGATAAAACACAGTGGTAATAAAGGGAAAATCATATATAGCTTAGGTCCAATCGGCGCCTCAGGAATACTTTCACAGTCACTTATGTTCATAGGACCATCTAAGCGATCGCGATATCGTTGCCATAAAAAATGCGCCACAGCCGTTACAACAGCGACTAAGGAATAGAGTCGTAACTGGTAACCTACGAAATAATTTGGCACCGGAATATTGACGGTCTTAGCTATGAGCAATGTCGAAACGGCACCCGGCCCAACATCCATCAAATGTCCTGTAGCAATAACTGCAGCAGCGCCAATGGGACTTACACCTAATCGCAGTAGCACTGGATAGATTGTGACCATCATAAGTAAGGCAAGGCTTAACGGATTCGGTACACATATGGATAGCCCCATATTGAGTAGAAACATAAGGGCTAGTACTATGTATGGCCGATTAAGACGATACAAGGGTTTTATTAATGTATGAGCCAGCCTCGTCCCGGCCCCAATGTGTTCCATGTATTTTGCATAGCCAGCACAGGTCATAATCATGAGACCTAAACTCACTACATTCTCCGATGTTGTGATTCTTACAATATCCATAGCATCAAAGACCAGAACACCTGTAGACTGAGATTCATCTAGTATGGCAGTAATCCACCTACCTTCATAGGCGATATACATCATGAGGATGCCCATGCCTATCAAAATTGGCTGCGGTTGATAGCGCTTCATCAGTAATATACCGGTAATGGCAATAATGATGAGACATATAAGTATATTCATAAATACCTCTCATATAAACGTTCTTGTATAATATAATTATAGTATACACAAAGCACAAATAATAATATATGACAAAAGCACCATCATCAGCTACGATGATGGTGCTTTCTGTGTCTTATACACTACTATGTTATTTATTCTCTTTCAACCACTGAATAGCATATTCCGCATACACCGCAGATGCCGCAGACAATATGCTATCGTCCATGGTAAATCGATTGTTATGGTGATCAAAGGTAGCGCCTACCTCTGGATTTTGAATGCCGATAAAGGCAAAGCAACCTGGTTTATCTTGTAGGTACCATGCAAAGTCTTCGCCAGGCATAACCTTGCGCATTTTGGAAAGTTTTTCTTTTCCTAGTGTATCGATAACAACTCGTTCAGCCAATTCACTGGCAGCTGCGTCATTAATGGTTGGCGGTACTTTCTTTTCATAAATCAATTCAGCAGTTGCACCATAAGCTAATGCTGTATGTTCTACTACGCGACGTATAGATTCTACATAATAATCTTCTTGCGTTGGATCAAAGAAACGAATGGTACCACCCATTTGTGCCTCACCTGGGATGACATTCCATTCTGAGCCAGAATGAATATTACCGATGGTAAGTACAAGAGAGTCTAGGGCGCTCACATTACGAGACACTACGGTTTGTAGGTTCATAACGATAGCACTGGCTACGACAACGGCATCAATGGCTTGATGTGGTTGTGCCCCATGGCCTTGTTTACCCTTTACACGAATCGTAATCTTACTGCTCGCTGCCATGCGTGGACCTTCTTCTACAGAAATAAGACCAGCTGGTAAATCAATCCATACATGACCACCGAAGATGGCATCAATTTTTTCAAACCAATTGTCAAACTTCATGAAATCGGGAGCGCCCGCACCAGTTTCTTCGGCCGGTTGGAAAGCGAGGTATACGTCACCTTCGATACGGTCCTTCATAGCAGTCAGCATCTTAGCCGCGCCGAGTAAAATGGCCATATGACCATCATGGCCGCACGCATGCATCTTACCATCTACATCGGATTTAAAATCGAATGTATTATGCTCTTGTACAGGCAAGGCATCGATATCTGCACGGAGGGCAATCGCTTTGCCAGGCTTAGCGCCATGTATAATGCCGATAAGGCCCGTGCCTCGTTCTGTATCTACATGGACCTCTACGCCCATGGATTCCAATTCTTTGGCTAGTGTTTTTGTGGTTTCGAACTCTTCATTACTGAGTTCTGGATGTTTATGAAAGTACCTACGCCAATCTTGTACATAGGTTTTATATTGTTCAATTAAATCGCGACTATGCATGATATCGCCTCCTTAGTTTTTAGCACAGATTAACAAAAAATACTAGAAATCCCCATATTTATGGGAATAACAGGGTAAATGTAAAAGAAAACGACAGGCAATGCCATGTCGTTTTCTTTATGCTTCTTATCGATTGCGCAATACCGCTTGTACCGCCAAGGATACAACAGCAGTTGCTACCGCTACAGCTGCAGTAATTTTTGCAGTTGTGCAGAGCTCATCTTTTGTTGGTTTTGCCTTTGCTGCAATATCTAATGTTTTAGCAACAGCAGGAACCAATACATCATTACGTAAGGATTCTGTATTCATATTTACTCCTCCAATATAGACTATTTATTCTAGGTTATCACGAATAGAATATAAAGTCTACATATTCATCGGATTTTATCTATCTATTTATCAATTATTCATACAAAACATATGAATCTGTCAACGTAAGACTATTTACTAGCCAATTCACCAATTACATCAGCCAAGATGGTAATTGCTTTTTCTAGTTGTTCTTGAGGGATATTAAGTGCTGGCAACAAACGAACTTTATTTTTAGCAGATAAACATACGACACCTTTTTCGAGGCACTTAGCAATAACATCTTTAGGATCTACTGTTGTTTCGATACCAATCATGAGGCCCATACCGCTAACGCCGACAACGCCTGGTTTCCCTTCTAAGGCGTGTTTTACGTAATCACCTTTAGCTTTCACAGTAGCCAAAAATTCTGGTGTTAACCGTTCAATGATGGTACACCCTGCAGCCGCACAGATAGGGTTACCACCAAATGTAGTGGCATGCGCGCCTGCGGTTAATACGAATTGAGTTTTTTCATTGAATAAGGTTGCACCCATAGGCAAGCCACCAGCTAAGCCCTTAGCCGTAGATACGATATCTGGTTCGATACCAAATTGTTCATATGCATACAGGCTACCAGTCCGACCATTACCCGTTTGCACTTCGTCGATAAGCACGAGTTGATCGTGTTCATGCGCGTATTTTGTAACCGCTTGAACGAATTCTTTATCGAGAGGCATAACGCCACCTTCACCTTGAATTGGTTCCATCATGATAGCGCAAACTGCTGGGTTTGCTAGGACTTTCAAGGCCGCATCAATATCATTAGCAGGCGTATGAACGAATCCTTCTGTGAATGGAAAGAAATGTTGATGAAACACATCTTGACCTGTAGCCGACAAGGTTGTTACTGTACGACCATGGAAGCTATTAACGAGCGTAACGATGACATTACGACCATCCCCGTATTTGTCATGGCTATACTTACGAGCTGCCTTAATAGCACATTCATTAGATTCGGCACCAGAGTTACAGAAGAACACCTTTTTCATGCCTGTCTGTTTACATAACATTTCAGCCAATTTAATTTGTGGTACGGAATAATATAAATTTGAAATATGGTTTAAT
>ERZ772945.632-NODE-632-length-27759-cov-6.417810_pt1 | contig 27759 bp, 14 predicted proteins | sample MGYA00511681_ERZ772945 | MGnify/ENA primary metagenome ERZ772945 (study PRJEB29015, sample SAMEA2737943) | human oral metagenome | biome: human oral; feature: human-associated habitat; material: dental | place: China | collected 2143 ...
GACTTCATACGCCAGTGATGTATACGGAAAAGTCATGGGGCGAGTTTCAGATTGTCGATGCGGAGACGGAGAGCCTGACCATCAAGATTACACTGAGTCCAGGGCGAGCGCTCACCTATCATTTGCACGAGCGCCGCGATGAAACGTGGACAGTGATCGAGGGGCGCGGCTGGGTGAAGCTAGACGGCAATGAATTTGCTGTCGCCGAGGGGCAGACGGTGCGGATTCCGAGGGGGGCTTTCCATACGATACGCGCGGAAACGCTTTTGAAAGTGATGGAGATTCAGACGGGTGAGGATATTGATGCGGAGGATAAGATTGTGTGGGGAGGTGCTGAAGGCTAGAATGCTGATACTCAAGTTACCACATGAAAGAAATGACCTCTGAGTAAGATTATAGGCACCTCATCGAGTTCGAGAAATTGACTTGGAAGTGGAACATGGGAACTTTTGATTCATGCTGTACATGGAAGAGCGGTATTGCAAAAGCCTCGTTCAGCGGCTCTGATGCATCTAAAGATGGATTTAGCAAAGAAGGTTTCGAGACACATGGTGGTAGCGCGGAATTGTTCAGCGAGTTTTCAGGAATTTTGTAAAGGGCTGCAAAGGATGTAGGTTGGTCTATCGGAAGAAAAGAAACGAGACGACGGCAGTGACGAAGAGAAAAGCAAATATCTGCAAATGGTGCAAAGAATTCAGCGAAGAATGCCAGAAAAACGCTTCAAAAAATTAACTGCCCAGAATGAAAACGAGATATTCTGCATCAAATTCAAACCATATATCATGAAACCAACGGCGTTTCTGGATATCGCAGGATGCGGATTTATTTGGCGCACAAGGGCGTCGATCTGTCTGTCCTTTTTGAATTGTTGACATTCGCAATTAGAATGATATAATGCTAATGGGAGGTGATAATTATGCCTAGAAAAACTCGTAGTGATTGTACCGTTGGATCGTTTGAGAAGATACATGGACTCCCTCCGGGAACAATACGAAATAAAGATGGACGAGATACGCGCTCTGACAAAAAGATTGGTACGATTCGTAAAGAGGTCGATAACAAAAAGAAAAAAGGTTGAAATCTTATCTCTTAATCTGATGGCGTTGTGCGCTGTGTATTAGGTGGGAACGGGCAGATTTACCTTGTGTTAGGCTGTTGCACAAATTGTGTGGCAGCTTTTTTTGATAGTCGATTTAAGAAATTAGCTGCACCTTCATGCTTTCGAATCGGTCTCTTTGCTGAATCGCGCATAGCTGAGCTTGTTTATACGAGTTCCAAGGAACTCTGCGGATTTTTACATGCGAAGTTTGAGAAAGTACTAGGATGGTCTTATCTCAACATCTCCCATAGCTTGCCTGCTAGGAGGATACCTGTTATACTCTAATATATGAGAAGTATTTAATGGCCTATACTGCATAGAGGTTAGCCGACTTTGATGTGTTTTCCATCAGAAAGACAACCATCCGTCTAATTTGGAGAAGAGTATGGATATCATGATATACGCAAAGGATTAGGAGAACAGCCATGGCGAAGATGATCGATGCGAGGCCTTCCTTTCGCGGGGAAGCGAGAGTCTGGGAGAGTTTGGAGCGGCTGCTGCCGGATTCTGTTGTGGTTTACAATAACCGTGAGGTCAACGGGCGCGAGTTTGATTTTTGCTTGTTGATCGAGGGTGTCGGCATCTTGGTCATCGAGGTCAAGGGGTGGTTGGCGGACAAGGTGCTTGTCGAAGGTGTTGATCGAATTCTCGTGGAGGGGCTTGATGCGCCGCAGAGGTCACCGAAGAAGCAGGCGCGTGCCTATCGCTTTGCCCTGTTGAATAAAATCAGCGAGAAGTATAACAGCAGTCCCTGTGTGTTTGACATGGTTTGCTATCCCTTCATCAGTAGGGCGGAGTATCTTTCTGCGCGTTTGGATGTTGTTTCGGAAGAGACGTTTACGATTTTTAAGGAGGATTTGGAGAGCCGCGAGACATTGCTCGGGAAAATACATGGGGCGTATGATTCGCTGCGTCATGTTCCTCATGCGGAGTTTTCGGCGGAGTTTCTTCTGCGGCTGCGGCGAGATTGGGAGCCGAATCTGCCGGAGGCTGCCCGACCGACGGAGGCGTTTGCTCAGCCGTATTCGCTTCTTTCGATCCATCCGGGTGCGCTTGGAGAGACTGAGGCGGAGCGAATCGTATCGGAGTATTTCGCAGGAACCAAGCGCATTGTCTTTTTGGGTGACCGCACGGTGTATGAGCAGCTTGACGCCGCTTTCGATGCGGGCTTCAAGCGGCGCAATATTGAGCCGAGTGCGAACGGCTTGCAGATCGGCTATGCGCATGGGCTTGTTGTGGGGGCGGATTCTTTTCGCACGTTCAACCTCGAGGTTTATTTCGTCGAGAATCTCGTGGCGATCACGGTGGCGGATGTTGTGATCGAGGAGGGGGCGGCGGAACGGGAGCTTTTAGAGAAGTTGTCTGCTGCGACGCTCTTCAATGCGCAGCAGTATCAGATCGAACATGCACCGGCAAATGCGCATATCTTGGTTGAGGCAGGCGCGGGAACAGGAAAGACGTTTTCCATGGTTTCCCGCGTCGCTTTTTTGTGCAGTAAAAAGACGGCTGCGGTGACGAATCTCGCGGAAGAGATTGCGATGGTGACCTTCACCAACGACGCGGCGAACAATATGAAGGCGCGGCTGAAGCAGATGTTCGTCCATTCCTTTGTCTTGACGAAGCAGCCGCGCTTTTTGCGGTTGGTCGAGGAGGTGGATCGTGCCCATATTTCTACGATCCATCGCTTTGCCCTTGACATTTTGCGCGGGGAGGCGCTCTATACAGGCCTGGGGACGAATTTCCGCATTGCATCGGATGCGTATTTGCGCGGGAAAATCTACGACGATTGTTTGAACGATTTTCTCGCAAAGATGGAAGAGGAAAATCCGAATGTTCTGCAGGAGATTCCCGTGCCGCTCTATGAGCTGAAGAAGAAGCTCATGAGCATGGCGGATCGCTTGTTGGCGAAAAGCGTTGACTTAAAGCGGCTCAAGCGGTCGCAAATGGGCGTCGTGGACGATCAGCCGATCCCGTATTTCAACGATTTGATCGAAAAGGTCGTAGTCTTGGCGGAGGAAATCTATGGGCGGGAAATGCATGCCGCCAATGCGCTGGATTTGACCGAATGTCTGATCCTCCTGCAGCAGGTGTTGGATGAGTGCCCGGAAAAGCTCCGCTCGCTCAAGAGCCGATATTTGTTCATCGATGAGTTTCAGGATACGGACGACGTTCAGATTCAGGTCTTCCGCAAGCTGCAAAAGAAGGTGGACGCGGACTGCCGCTTGTTCGTCGTGGGCGATTTGAAGCAGAGCATTTATCGCTTCCGCGGGGCGCGTCTCAGTGCCTTCAAGCAACTGATGAACGATGTGCGCATGGTCTGGGCATCATATTCGCTCACGCGCAATTATCGAAGCGATCGGCGGCTGTTGGAGCGGCTTCATGAAGTCTTTTGCCGCATGGGCGAGCAGCAGTATCTTCCCTATCGTGAGGAGGCTGACCGCCTTTTCGGCAGTGTGGAGACGGGCGTTGCCGAAGAGGATTTGTTTGGATCGGTTTCGTGTCCGTCGAGGGCGGCGTTTTTCGATACGGTTATCGATGTTCTGCGTGCGCAGGAGGAGATCGCGGCCTCTCTCATGAAGGAGCGCGAGGAGCGGCGGCAGCAGCCGCTTTCCAAGGCTGAGCGCACGATTGCCGTCCTGGTCAGAAGCAATTGGCAGGTGGAGAAGCTGACGGATGCGGCGAAGAAAAGGGGCGTCGAGCTTCACACGAAGTCCGGCGGTGAGCTCTATCAGCTGGAATCGACGCTGGACCTCTACAAGCTGCTGCTCGCTCTGGAAAACAGCGCGAATCCCGTTCATCTGGTCAACTTCATCGAGTCGAATTATACATGGCTGCGGCTCGATTATCAGAAGTATCGCGGCATGGAGTCTGCCGCCTGTCTTGCCGATTTGCGGCGCATTCTGGATGAGTTTTTTACGATTCACATGGAAAAGACGTGGCAAGAGGTTGTCAATGAGGTGCATGCACAGCCGATTCTTTTTGTCCTTCGTCACTTGTACGAGGCGCTGCAGCCATGGAAGAAGTACAGCTCGGAACAGGCCGAGCAAAGGTACTATATGGCGAACTACGAGTATCTGCTCGAACGCATCATTCGATTTTCGCGTGCGGATGCGCTGACGCTCCATCAGATGACGGAGTACTTGAAGGTCTCGATCTTGACCGAACAGAAGCAGCCGGCGCGCGACATCGACTTCGATGACGAGGGGATTCAGCTCATCTGTACGACGGTGCACAAGGCGAAGGGGCTTGAGTATGGCACGGTCGTGCTGCCCTATACGGATGCGGACATGGGAGGCTTGAGCAAGGGCGGGCTTGATGCACATTATTCCGACGGCAAATTGGCGTATACTGTCTCGTTCGATAGCGGGATCGAAGTTCGTAACTCTCATTATGATGAGAACATGGAGACGCGCGAGCAAATTGCCGAGGAATCGCGCATCCTCTATGTCGCCTTGACACGGGCGATTCGAAGCTGCGTGTGGATCTATTGTCCGAACCGCAATGCTGCTGTCACTTGGAGCTCGTTGCTGGAGGTATGAGATGTCGATTGTCATATATACGTACAGCGATCCGTACAGATTGAAGGAAGAGCCGTATTGGGACGAGATCAAGGCGTGTCCCTACTTTTGTGCGGCGCAGACGCTGGTGAACGGGCTAAAATATCTGTATCGGGAAGACTTTGTCCAGGGGCGAGTGACCACGGTGAGGAATTTCCTTGAGGCGCTTTTCCCCTACTGGCAGAGCACGGCCTGTCGAATCAAGCAGCACGCCGCGATCGACCGTTGGATCGCCGAGTGCGCACTCCCCGCTGCAGGGGCGGAGGAACAGGAGCAGATGCGGGCGGCGCTCCTCGCAAATCGCGGCGAGGTGCTCGAAAGCATCCGCACGATGGTGGAGCTTGGCATCGACGCCGCAGAGCTTCGCGAGGAGGCGCTTACGCCGGCGCAGAAGATCGTCGTCGAGCTTTTTAGGCTGTCGTCGACAGAACGCGGGCAGAGCTTCGCCTTTTCGAGCGATGTCGACGAGGCGGAAATGGACGAGGCACTCTTGCGCACGATGCAGGAGGCAGCCCACCAAACGCTCGATTGCAGCCGCATCCCGCTGGATCGTATCGTCATTCATGGCGTTCATCAATTTACGCCGATCATGCTGCGCGCGATTGAAGCGGCCGCAAAGCATAAGAAGGTCATTCTGCTTTTCAACTATCAGCAGCAGTATCAAAATATTTATCAGACGTGGATTGATATTTATACGTCGTTCGACTGCCCGATGACGAACTTCGGCGGCGAAGAGTTTCGGCCGATCGGGCAAGATCCGATCAGCCGCGAAGGCAATCTTTTGGCAGACAAGATCGGGCGGCTGGTCGAGGGCGATACCTCCAGTCCGGTACAGACCGCGCCCTTTGAAATCCTTGAGTTTGACAATATGACGGAGTTCGCGGGCTACGTCGCCGATGTCTTTGAAAGCGCTGCACGCGTAAATCCTGCGAATCCGATGGCGATGATGCGCGAGCAGATTTATGCCGCCGACAGCTCTGCCAATGAGATCTTGAAGATCTATTTCCCCGAACAGTTCGGCGAGCGTCAGTTCCTCCACTATCCTCTGGGACGCTTCTTCATCGCTATAGCGAATATGTGGGATATTGCGTCAAACAAGATGGTGGTTCGTGATGCGCGAGACGTCCGGGAATGTCTTGATGCGGGAATCCTCAAAGAGGAGCATGCGGGACAGTTGTCGACGATCTGGGGCAGGATGGCCGCCTTGTTTGAAGGATGCGCTTCGATCGAAGAGATGCTTTCGCGTTTGCGTCGGCTGCGGAAGAATAAGCGATACATGACGGACGCGGAGAAAAAGGAATACGTGAGCCATCTCGCATACTACAATGTCGCCCCCGATGAAATCGACCGGCTCGGAAAAGCGCTGGCGGAGCTGACGGAATTGGCGGCGTATTTCTATGAGGATTTTGAAAGGCAGCCGCATAATTTCAGCAGCTTCTATAAGAAGCTCAAGGCGTATTTGCAGCAGGACGTGCTCGATGCACATGTTTTGGACGAGGAGTTCAACGACATCCTCCGCCGCGTGCTTGTGCGTCTCGATGAGGTCGAGGATATTGAGGAGTCCGCCTCGTTTGCCTGTCTCAAGGCGACGATGTCGATTTACCTCGTGCAGGAAGCGAATCCCGCGCAAAGCGCACAGTGGATCGTGCGCAATTTCGAGCAGATCGACGGCGACATTTTGCGCAGTCTCAACGACAAGACGAACGGCGAGCCGACCATATATCACTTTGCCTGTCTGACGGATGAGGATCTCGCTGCGGCGGGGCGGGCGAAATTTCCGTGGCCGCTGACCGACTCCTTCTTTGAGGCGGCGCAGGATCCTGTCGATTGGAAGCATCAGGTCTATGTGAAGGCGCGCAGCGAGTATAAGAATTACAAACGGTATGCGCTGCTCTACGGACTGGCGTTCAACCGTGCCGGGTTCAAGCTCAGCTACGTCAGGCGCGCGGGCGAAAAGGAGCGCGAGCCGTACTATCTGCTGAAGATTCTCGGAGCGAAGAAGTGCACCTTCGAGGACAGCCGCAGACATGCGTGGGTCGAGGACGTATCGGCGATTCAGACGACGGGCGTACCCTTGAAAAAGTACGACAAGTACGATTACTTCCGTTACAGGATATGCAAATATAAATTTTTGTTGGAGTCGATCATCGAGGGCACGACGGTATATAAGGAGCCGTTCCTGCTGCTGAAATATTTCGAGGTCATACTGGAAAACCAGGCGATGGAGAAACTGGCGGGTCTGGTGCGCAGTGAAACCGCCCTCGTCGAGTGTTTGCATGACGCGTTTGAGGAGCTTAGACCGTACTTCCCCTTTGTTTCCAATATGAACCGCATGGACATTATGCGCAAGGTCAAGGGCCGCATGTCGAACGGCAAGGAGGCGAAGGTTTTTCCGCAGATCACAGCGAAGATGCGGCAGTACATGATGATTCGAGAATTGTTCATCCATAAGAAGCTGACCGACGGAAAAAATTCTCAAAATGATATTCTGCGCGGCAAGTTCGATGAGGTGTCCGACGATAAGATTGCCGAGAGCTTGAACGAGGTCGCCCTGCAGAAGAAGTTTTGGAAAAGTCCCCATCTATGGTGCAGATATTGTGCCAATCAGGAGATTTGCACTGCCCATGCGGAGGGATGGAGAAGTGAGGGAATCGCCTATGCTGCAGGAAAAGATGTATGTGAGATGCCCCGTAGATCTGGAAAGTGAAACGGATCCGCGTGTATTCGTGTGCGGTCAGATCACGAAGGTGGATGATTTCAAACATACGGTTACGGTGAAAATTCATGATCCGTTCGGCTGGTCTCTGTTCTTTGAAAACGTGTCCAAGGGATTGATCGAGTTCCCGTTGGATTCGGTGGAGCATTGCGGATTGTTTATCGGCTCGGAAGTCGTATACAAGAGGAAGGTCTGCACGATTCTTTCGGGACAGAAGCTCGACGACGACTTTTATGCGTACTATGTGCAGACAGCAGCGACTAAGGAAGTGCTTCGCGTGTCGGAAAAGGACATCGTCGTTCCGTTTACGCACGGCAGGGTCAGTCCGGTGAGCCAGCTCTCGCGCTATGAATTTCAAAATCCCTGTTGGTTCTTCGGTCATGCCGTAGTCTCGCGCAGCATGAACGTCCTCGACAATTCCATCTGCGGCTTCAAGGAGCTGGCGGGGGCGAAGATCTATCTTTTGCCGCATCAGGTCAATACGATCATGCGCTGCCTGCAGGAGCGCCCGTGCAGATATATGCTCGCCGATGAAGTCGGCATGGGTAAGACGATCGAAGCGCTTTCCATCTTGAAAATTTATATGAAGGATTCTGCGAAAAAGAACGTTTTGCTCCTCGTTCCGGCTCCGTTGAAGGAACAATGGAAGACGGAAATGCTGCTGAAGTTCAATATCGGTGTGGGGCTTGGCAAAGATGACAACCGTGTGGTTTTGCAGTCTTTCTCGGAGCTAAAGGAGACGGATGCCGATGCGGCATGGGATTTCGTCGTCGTAGATGAAGTGCATCGCTGTCTTGCCGACAAGCATCTTGCGCGGCTCTTGCATGGGATCAGCCGTGCAGCGGAAAATATCTTGCTTCTGAGCGCGACTCCCGTGCAGCAGCGTGAGGAAGAGTATCTCGACTTGCTGCGTCTTCTGCTGCCAAGCAAATACGATGCGTGCGATTTGGAGCACTTTCGCGCTCTCGTGGGCAAGCAGGGGAAGATCATTCAAAAGACGGCCTTGCTTTTGGATGATCTGGGCGACTATGAGGACGAGATTCGGGCGGCGGAAGATGATGGAGAGGATCCGCATGCGCTTGAAGATTGTGAGGAACTGTTCGAGGAAATTTTCGCGGATTTGGAGGCGATTTGCGATGAATTGGGGGACGATAAGCTTTCTCTTCTGTTGAAAAAAGTGGATTTTTCCGCAGAGGATCTCGGCATCTATGCGATGAAGGTCGTCATATCCTATATTTGCGGCAACTACCAGGTCGAGAGCAACGTCATTCGCAGCCGCCGAAAAATCCTTGAGGAAAGCGACGACGGTACGCGCCTCTTGCCCACGCGCGAATTGCAGGAAGTTTCCTATGCGCTCGACAAGGATCGGAACACCTACGAGGCGATTTGTTATGGGCGCATCACCGAATGGATGACGGAGCAGGCTGCAGACCTCGACATCGAGGGCGTACTTCGCCCGCTTTTGAGCGCGTTCTTCAGCTCGTCGTGGGCGTTTCGCGCAGAGCTTGAGCGCCTGAAAACGTGTGGGATTGAGCCGGATGGCCGCTTGATGGAACATGCGGCGCAATGGGTAAAAGAAGAGGAGCATATCCTGGCGAATTTGCCGGCGATTCTCGACGATCCGCATACGTATGAAGAGGATTACTGCACGCGCATGGTGTCGGTCATGAATCTTCTCTATGACGAGCTTTACGATCAAAAAATCGTTCTTTTCACCGATGAGCCGGCGACTTTTGCTGCCTATCAAAAGGCGTTGTCCTCTGTGTTTCCAGCGGAAGAGATCAGCTTCTTCGGGAAAGACATGCCTGCAGAGGAGATCGAGCTGCACGCCTATCGCTTTCAGAATGAAGCCGCGTGCCGCATGATGCTTTGCGATTCCACTGGCGGCGAGGGGCGAAATTTCCAATGTGCAGATTACCTCCTTCATATCGATCTTCCGTGGGATGTCAGCCGCATCGAGCAGCGCATCGGGCGTCTGGATCGTTTGGAGCGCGACCCGGCAAGGCCTGTCGTCACGTCCGTCGTCGTTCATACGGAAGAGTCGTTCGAGGCGGCACTGTTTGATTTTTGGAGCAAGGGACTGAAGGTTTTCACGCAGTCTTTGAGCGGCATGGAAATCATCATGAAGGACATCAACGAGGAGATTGTCTCTGCGGTTCGGAAGGATTTTGCCTACGGTCTTTTTTCTGCCGTACCGAAGATCATTGCATCGGCGGAGCGTATGCGAGAAGCCGTGCGCAAGGAACAGAATTATGATGCCGCCGGCTTCCTGTTTCGCCCGATGTATAACGAATTGCGGCGCTTGATCGATTATTATGCGCAGAATGAAAACGAGCTTTTCGCCGTGACCATGACGAAGTGGGCGAGTCTGGCAGGCTTTCACGGTTTGGGCGGCGAAGACGGCATCCTCACCTATCGGGCGGAGTCGTTTTCGCCCAAATCGGCGATGAATTCGCAGCTGATTCCGCCGCGATGGAATGAATACCTGGCCTCGGAGCAGAATCGCTTCCTCCAAAGCGTTCAGGTGACGTATGAAAAGAGTCGGGAAATTCGTTCAGAGGAACGGGCAATCCGCGGGACGTTCAGCCGAAAGCAGGCGATCGAGAACGACTATCTGCACTTCTTCGCTCCCGGCGATGAGATTTTTGACTGCATCGTGAAGAATGCCATGCATTCCTGCAAGGGGCGCGCCGGCGCTTTTGCCGCGTATGCTGAGATGAACTGGACGGGGTTGGTTTTCACCTGGTCGATGGCGCCCAACGAAGCGCATCTTCTCGCGCATGGGTTGTCGCCCTATGCGCTGGGCGCTTATCGTAACTACCTGATGTCGGAGCAGGTTGTCGTATCCGTCGACTTGGAAAATCCCGATGATCTTGCCGAAGGCGATGTCGTTCGGGAATACATGCGCATCATTCGCGCGGGATGGAACAAGAAGGAGACGATCCACCTCGGGCAGAGAGGGGGCGGCTGTGGCTATCTCAAGGAGGAAATTGCCGACAAGGCGAATATTGCCTGGTTCAAGCGCAAGTATCCTGAGGAGCGATGGCGGAAAATTGTCCGGCATGGATATAAAGCGGCCTATGAGAAAGCGTTGCATCAGTTCAAGCGCAGATCCAACCTGCGAGGGGTGCGCGAAGAAATGGAGCGCGCGTTGTCCGCCAGGGCGGCGGAACGCGCCTTTTACGGTGCGGATGATGCGGCGATGGAGGCCTTGAAAAAGGAGCAGGAGATCTTGTGGGAGGCCATGAGCAAACCGCGGATTATCCTTGAGTCTGCGGCTTTTGTTTGGATGGTGAAGAAAAGCGATGGACAAGGCGAAGCTTAATGAAGCTGTCGAGCGGTATTTGAATGGGGCAGGCGATTCGCCAATCTTGGATTTTGCCGATGCGGCGGATGCGCACGAACGTTTTCTGCTCCATGCGGCGAAGCGTCTTTTGAAGAGCTTTGCGCCTGACCGACGGCAGGACGGCAGGGATGATTTCCTGCTGGCTCTGCGCAATTATCTTCTTTCGATGCAGGAGAAGATCCGCGTGGATGACGTGCCGATTCCTGAGGACAATGCCTATGGGCTTGTGCGGGACGCTTCGGACGGCAGGTGGCATGCCGTCGCGCAGTTTCCCGACTATGTCAATCGCATGTTCGTGGAAACCGTATTTTTGGCACAGCCGGCATCGCACAGGACGTCCTCCGGCGGCTTTTCCCTTCATACGGATCCCTTGATTCGCAGGCTCACGGGCTTTCGCCGCTTCAAATCCGTGGCGCAGAAGCTTGCCGTATATGGGGCGCTCCATCTGCCAGACGGCTATGCGGCGCTCATATCCCTGCCGACGGGCGGCGGCAAGAGCCTCATCACGCAGACGCTGGCGTATCAAAGGGAGGGCTTGACCATCGTCGTTGTACCGACGGTGTCTTTGGCGATCGACCAAGTGCGCACGGCGAAAAAGATTGTACAGTCTGCCCATGTCGATGAAGAGATCTTCTTTTACAGCAGCGGCGTCGCCGTCGCGCCGATCTTACAGGCGATCGAGAAGAAGACGGCGAAGATGCTCTTCATCTCGCCGGAAGCGCTGCTCAAGAACGAAGGCTTCGCCGAGGCGGTCAAGAAGGCGAATGCCGCGCGCTACTTAAGAAACCTTGTGATCGATGAGGCGCATATCGTCGTCGACTGGGGCGCGTCCTTCCGCGTCGATTATCAGTGTCTGGAATCGTGGCGCAGGATGCTTCTGGAGAGCAATCCCGGCATTCGGACGGTTCTTCTGTCGGCGACGTTTGATGAGCCTTGCTGCACCGTTCTCAAAGACTTTTTCTCCGAAGGCGGCGAGAAATGGCTGGAAATACGCTGCGATGCTTTGCGGCATGAGCCGCGCTACATGCTCGTCAAGGCGAAATCGTTTGCCGACAAGCAGCGAAAGATGCTCGAACTCGTGCAAAAAATGCCGCACCCCATGATCGTCTATACGGCAAGGCCCGTTGAGGCGGAAGACGTCGCTGACTTCCTCCGCGCGCATGGGATCCGCAATGTCGAGACCTTCACGGGCGAGACGACGGGCGCTGTGCGAAAGGAACGGATCGACGCCTGGGCGGACGATCAGTTTTCCGTCATGGCGGCGACATCCGCCTTCGGCGTCGGCGTTGACAAGGGCGATGTGCGGACGGTGCTTCATCTGTACGTTCCGCCCAATGCCAATGCCTATTACCAAGAGCTTGGGCGCGGCGGGCGCGACGGCTTGCCGTGCCTGAGCATCATGCTGTGCACGGATGATGATGTACAGGCGGCCTTCCAGCGCATTTCCAAGCGGGTCATGACGACGGAAAAGATTGTCGGACGCTGGAACAGCATGTATAAAAATCCTCATTCGAGGCGCATGAACAATCTCGTCTATCTCGACACGTCGATTTCTCCGCGCTATGCCGACCGTGATGTTTTCGATGATGCGCCGACTTCCGACGCTGATCGGAATTGGAATATCTATGTGCTCTTATTTCTGCGCCGATGCGGAATGATTAAAGTCCGTGAGGTGATTCCCGATTCGTCGAAGTATGTATTTGTCGTTGAGATCACGGATGATGCGCTCCGTGCGGATGAGGAAGAGCAGATGGAGCGGATCGGCGGCTATCGTGAAGAGGAGTGGGCGTATTACGTCAAGGCTTTCGGCTCGATGCGAACGGCGATAAAAAATTGCGGGCGCGACTGTTGGTCAGAGATGTTTTACGAGACATACGACAGAGTTTCGGAGTTCTGTGCCGGCTGTGATGCACATGACGAGGTATGCGACGCTGATTTTTTGGACTACCCGCTCAAAGTTCCCGTGCAGCTGCCGACGAAAACATTTGCTGCGGATCAGCTCGCCTTGTTTGCTGGAGCGAAGAGCATCATCACGATTCCGAGGCCGGAGGAGCGGGCGGCTCTCATGGAAGCTCTTTGCCGCTATCGGCTTGCAGCCTATATTTCCTGCGATGACGCCCTGTCGGAGACCGTCTTGGAGAAAATCAACGCGCCGACGCACTTCATGATTCTTTACAAGAAGGATTTGCAGGAGTTGATCAAGAAGAAAGCATACTACTACCTTTCCGGCATCATTGCCGTCGAGTACGGCGGCTCCGCGAAGGATGTATGGAACTTGCTGCAATACGTCGCCCAATATCTGAGCGAGCGTCAGGAAATCAAACTCGTCCATATTTTGCAGGAGAATACGTATTTTGAAGGACAGGACAAGTCTTTTGCCGATCTTGTGGACGGCGCTGTACTGCCTGTGAGCGCCATTCTTTAGGAGGTCACATGTTTCGAGAAAAGATGAGGACGCCCGCCATCCCCGAGCGCGTGTACACGCTGTGCAAGATCGTCGAGAAAAAGCCGCTGACAGTGCAAGAGCTGAAAAATAAGATGGAGCCTGATTACCTGCAGCAGTCGACATCGTATTTTGCCGATTACCGAGAGGCGGCGGAGGAGTTGGGACTGATCAGCGTCACGGATCAGAATGTCGAGCTTGCCGCATCCCCTTCGGCCGTGCGCTCGATGGCGGACATGCGGCGATATGTCAACGGCAGGCTGGAAGAGTTTGCTGACGGGCAGTTCTATCGGGTCACGAAGGCCTACTATGCGCGAGGGGAAAACGTGCTGCACGGGGAGCAGAATGTCGCCAATCTTGCGCCTTCGCTCGAAGAAGAGGTCGGACGTCCGCTCGATGCCAAAGCGATGCGTGCATGGCGCTTTTGGATCGTATACCTCGGCTTTGGGTATTTGCATGGGATGTTCCTCGTGCCCAATGCCGATGTTTTTCTGCACGATCTCATGGACGGCACGGATTTTGAAAAGCATCATACGTATTCCTTTGGTGAATTTATCGAAAAGATTCTGCCGCGCGCCGGAATCGTCATCGACGCCGATCCGTCGAACCGACAGCTCAGCTACGGCGTTTCCAACGGGCTGCGCACGCTGCACGATGCCGGCGTCATTCGCATGGAGCACATTCTCGATCAGCAGGACATCTGGAGTCTGTACCCGCTGAAGGCGCATGGCGTTGAGACTACGGTCACGAACGTCACGATTCTCGAATAGGAGGACAGGACGTGGATGTAACGATTGCGAGAGAGCGGCTTGCCTCTGTCGTGAAGCCGGACTCGATCACATATTCCCAGGGCGATTTCCTGGCGACCCATGTTGCCATCAAACGCCTTCGTCTGATGAATAAGTTCGACGTCGCGCCGTCGGAGGGCAGGGAGTATTCCGAAGAAGAGGTATATAGAAAATTCATCCTCAACAAAGAGAACAAGCATCAATTCATCGCTGTATACGGGCAAAGCGGCACGGGAAAATCGCATCTGATTCGTTGGTTTGAAGCCAAATATCGTCACAACAAGCCCGCGCAGGAGGTCGTGCTCTTCATTCGCAGGAGCGACAACACGCTGAAGGGCACGATCCGGCAGCTCTTGGATATGCCCGAGGTGCAGGAGATCGCCAACAAGGACGCCTATGACCGCTTGCTGAAAGCGGCGGCCTATGAAGATGAGAACAAGCTCAAGGGGCGGCTGTACCATGAAGTTCTGAACGAGGTGGAACACGACGAGGAAGAGCGCTCGATTCATCTGAAAAATATCGAGAGGAAGCGTCTGATCGCCTTTTTGAACAACGAGGTGGTGCGCGTGCGCCTGGAAGCGGCGGACGGCCCGATCGAGCGCATTTATTCGAAGATCGCCGAAAATTCCCTCGTGGACAGGGATACGATCGCGCAGTTCACCGCGGAGGATTTCTTCATTTCGGCAGAACTCAGTGATCAGATCGAGCGCGCCGGCGTCGATCCCAAGGCGATGAAGATGGTGCGCGCCTTGATGGCGGATGAGGACGGCAGGGAAGAGGCGGAAAAGGTTGCCGCCTATCTGAACCAGTTTGTCAATGACGTCGTTCAGCGCTGTGCAGGCATTGCTGCCGGCGATTTTCGCGATATCTTCCGCGACATACGCAGGGAGTTGTTTCGGCTCGGCAAGAGTCTGACGCTCTTCATTGAGGACGTCACATCTTTTACGGGCGTCGACGATGCGCTGCTCGACGCCCTGATCGTTGAGCATACGGGCATGAATGAGGGGGAGAAGCTCTGCCGCATCTCGTCGATCATCGGCACGACGGGCAACTACCTGCAGCACAACTTCCGCGACAATCATAAGGATCGCATCACGCAGTACGTCTACATTCCGAGCGACGCTTTCGATGAAGCGGGGCTGTTTGAATTCGTCGGACGCTACCTCAACGCGATGTCCGTGCCCGAGTCTCGGATCGCCGACTGGCTGGAAAATGCAGCCGAGCCTGCGGACTATCCCGTGCATACGGTGAAAGAGGGAAAGAATTGGGAGTTTGTGTCGATCGAGTTTGACAAGAAGCTGTGCCTCTATCCGTTTACGAAAAACAGCATTCGTTATCTCTATCAGCACGCCTTGAAGCAGAATCAGCAGACGCCGCGCTACATCATCCGCGATATGATCGAGCCTGTGGTCAATGATATTTTGAACGGCAGAGAAAAATTCCCGAGCCTGCCATGGAGCCTTGTGCGGACGAATACGACGCTGAGCTACCGCATCGAGTCGCAGATTCGAGACGAGCAGGAGGCGGCGCGAGTCCTGCGCTTTTTGAGCATCTGGGGAGACGGCACGCCCGATCAATTCACGAAAGACGGCGTCGTCTATCAGGCGGGCGTTCGAAGCGACATCCTCGAGGAGCTTGCCATGCCGCCCCTGCGTCTGTCCGAAGTCGAGGCGCCCAAGACTGCAGCGGCCGCCGCTCCTGCCGCTGCCGCCGCTCACGCATCAGCCGCTGGGAAAAGCCCGGCGGCGAGCCTTGCAGAAACGCCCGTTGAGCCGCCCGTCGTTTCTGTAGGAAGGGTGGAAAAGGTCGAAAGGGCTGTCGCGGTCTTGAGCAAATGGGTCGAAGGACAGGCGATTGACGTTTCCTCAACAGGCGGCACGAGCGGCGCTCTGCGCGCTGCCCGCGACGACATCGCCAAATATTTGCTGTCGGCAATTCCGTGGCAGGCGGAGGGGATTTCCCTCGATCAGATGGGGAAGATCCAGGATTCCAGTGCGCCTCTCGTGGATTTTGAGAATCAAACGAGGGAGCGCACGCAGGGGCTTTATACGATGCCTGCCAGCCGCGAGTCCATGCACATTATCGCGGCCTTTTTGCGTTGGCGCGAATATGGCGGGCAGAGCTGGGCTTATCCCGAGTCGGATTTAGACGCGTACCTGATCACTTCGTGGACTTCGCGCATAAAAAGCGCTCTGCTCAAAGCCGTGCGCGAAAACGCGGATGCAGACGCCTCCTATATCGAAGCCGCCATCGCCGCTGAAATCTACCGGCAGATTCTTAGCGGCGAGTTTCGCGAGAAGAGCTTGAAGAATCTGACGGTGCGTCATCTCTTTGAGAAGAAGGAGAAGAAAGCGGCGGCAGACAGCCATGTGCGGGAGTGGAGCGCCCTTTGTGCGCTGCTCTCGCAAAAGGGCGCCGACGAGACAAACAGGAAAACGGTTCGTCAATATTTCAACATCACGCAGGGCGACGGCGGTTCCGTGATCGTCCTGGATGAGCCGAATCTGGCGCGCACGCTGCGCAAAGTCAAGTCGAACAGGCTCTCTGTGCTGGAATCGGCCTTCGAGATGCAAGATCCCGTCAAGCGCAGGCGCGATGTGTTCGACCATTTGAAAAAGATCGTTGAGCGCGTCGGCAAGGTCGCCGATGCCGAGCAGGAGAAGGCGCGGGGCATGATGGAAAAGATTCGCGCCTTTTGGGGGACGGATGAGTTCGATGACGGCGAGGCGATGGAAGAGGAAGATCTTCTGATGCTGGCGGAACGCGTCAAAGCCTTCTACGATGAGGCCAATCGCACACAGTTTTCCGTGGCGTTCTTTTCGACCGATCCGGTGAAGAAAGGGGCAAAGCAGATCGCCAAGGCGCTGAGTGATGTCGGCGGTGCGTTGGAAGAGAAAGATCCGTTGGCGGTGCTCTTGGCGTTTTCGGGCGATCCTCTGACGGCCTTGAAGCCTTTGCTCGACCTCTTTGACCGTCTCGAAGCCGACTTCAAAAAAATCGATGTGGAGATGGCAAAGCGGCGGGCGGCATTGGGCGGAGAAGATTCTGAGGAGCATTCGGCCGCTCGCTATGAGATGGAACTGCAGAAGCTTGAGGAGAGCCGTTCGAGCTTCACGAAGGAGGCGCAGGCATGATCTTCGATGTGCTCGATCAAAAAATGAAAGATATGAAAGCTCTGCGCCAGAGGGAAGAGCGACAGGCGAACCAAAAGCAGCAGGCGGCTCTCGATCAGAAGTACCGTGCCGTGGTCGAGGAGGCGGAAAGATTTTCTGACTCCTTGGCGTGTGTTCGCGATACGCTGGAATTTCCCGTTTCGGAGGAGCTTCGGACAGACTGCCTGACTCTGCTCGATGAGCTTGAGGCTGCCGTGAGTACCGGGTACGCTGTGCAGGAGAGCGTGGAAAAAGCGAAACGCCGCTATGATGCGCTTCACGGGCAGATGAAAAAGGCGTGGTCGGCATATTTCCGCAGTTATACGGCGGGTACATGGAACACGCTGCGCGTCATTCGAGGAATCGACGAAGAAAAGACAGATCGCTGTATGGAAGAGATTCAGACAGCGAAAGACTGGTCTGCAGAGACGAAGGTATTCATAGGTTTGAAAGCGGCAATGAAACGTGCCGCTGATTTGATCCAGAGCTTGGAGATGGAAGAGGAGACGGTGGAGTTTCTGACGAAGATGACCTCGGGCAAAGCTACGGCGGCCGATCTCAGCGAGGGAGTCGTGGCCTGGCTTCGCAAGGAAGGACTGGAAAAGAAGATTCGACTGTCGTTTCTCCCTCGCTGATCGAAGGTACGATTTGACTTTTGCATGGAGAGACCATATACTCGAAAGATATGGGTTCAGAGGAATATAGGAGCGGGATACGACGATTATGGGAAATGTAACGAAGGACAAGATCGCCTCCATGATGGCGACGATCCAAGACCTCTATATGTCCGACGACATCCCCTGGATGATCGGCTATTCGGGCGGCAAGGACAGCACCGCCGTCGTGCAGCTCGTCTGGCTGGCGCTCGAGGCTCTTCCCTTGGAGAAGAGGAAAAAGTCCGTGCATATCATGAATACCGATACACTGGTGGAGTCGCCGGTCGTCTCCAAGTGGGTGGAGAGGTCGCTTGCAGCGATGCGTGATGCTGCTGCAGCGCGTCAGCTGCCGTTCATTCCGACGCAGCTCGTGCCCGACTATGATCATACCTTTTGGGTGAATCTTCTCGGCAGGGGCTATCCGTTTCCGCGCATGAAGTATCGCTGGTGCACGGATCGACTGAAGATCCGTCCCGTGAACGACTTTATCAAGAAGAAGCTTGCTGAGCACGGCGAGATCATTCTCGTCCTGGGAACGCGCAAGACGGAGAGCGCGCGCCGCCATCGCACGATGACGAACCTTGAAAAGAAGCGGGTTCGCGAGCTTTTGAGTCCCAATCCGACACTGGCCAATGAGCTGGTGTTTTCTCCGTTGGAAGCATGGTCGAATGATGATGTTTGGATGTTTCTGATGCAGTACAAGAATCCTTGGGGCTATTCCAATCAGGATCTTTTGACCATGTATCGCGGGGCGACGGCGGACAACGAATGTCCTCTGATGCTCGATGAGAGTTTGCCGTCGTGCGGCAAGAGCCGTTTCGGCTGCTGGGTTTGCACCATGGTCGAGAGCGACAAGTCGATGGAAGCGATGATCGCTAACGACGAGGAGAAGGAATGGATGCTGCCGCTGCTGGAATTTCGCAATGAATTCGGCGATCTGGTGCACGATCGCGAGCGCCGCAGCTTCCGACGCATGCGCGGACACCTGCAAGGCAGTCATGGACAGCTCTTTCACGGACCGTACAAAAGGGAGGTTCGCGAACGTTGGCTGCGCCGCCTGTTGGAGATTCAGAAGAAAATTCGGGAAACGGGACCGGAGGAGTTTTGCGATCTTGAGCTGATCCACCTCGAAGAACTGCAGGCGATTCGCCGCATCTGGGTGCTGGAAAAGCATGAATTCATCGATTCCGTTCCGACGATTTATGAAGACGTGATGGAAGAGCCGTTCTGCGATCCGACATGGCTGCCCTTGGATAATTTCGCCGAGGACGAGTGGGATGTTTTGGCGGAGGTCTGCACGCGCATGTACGGCGGGGAAGAGCTGGCCTTTGAAATGATGTATACGCTTGTCGATCTGGAAAATCGCGCCTCGGGGATCGGTGCGCGCAAGGGGCTCCTCGAGGCGATGGAGGCTGCGATCGGGCGCTCCTTCTACAAGGACGAAGCCGATGCAGTGCGGTATTATACGGAACGCATGAGACGAAAAAAGGAATTGGGCGCAGAATATAACGAAGCGTTTTTGGATGCCGCCTTGCCCGACCGTTCGCAAGAACCTTTGGATATTGAGGATGAAAGTCGATGATAATCAAGAAGCTCACGCTGCAGAATTTTGGCGTCTATGCCGGGGAAAACACCTTCTCTTTTTCGCATACGCGCCCCATCGTCTTGATCGGCGGCATGAACGGCCACGGCAAGACGACTTTTCTCGAAGCGATCCTCTTGGCGCTTTACGGCGCGAATTCCATCGCTTATAAAGAGAGTGCGCACAGAACGTATGGGAAGTACCTGCGCGCCTATGTGAACAAGAGCAGCGGCGAGAAGCGTGCCTCGGTGGAGCTGACATTCCTCATGGACGAGAGCGAGCAGAGTGAATATCGGATTCGCCGTGCTTGGACCGCAGCCAAAGGGGACGGAGAGACGATCACCGTTTGGGAAAATGACGCGTACAGCGAATTTTTGACGGCAAATTGGGCGATGTTTGTGGAAAATATTCTCCCGTCGGCGCTGGCACGCTTTTTCTTTTTTGACGGGGAAAAAATCGCCGAATTGGCGCTTGATGAAAACAATGTGCAGATGAAGGACTCCGTGCGCTCCATGCTGGGGATCGGCGTTCTCGAAGGTTTGAAGGGCGATCTCTCGCGCATCGTGCGGCGCCTGGCGCGCGGCGGAAAAAAGGAAGATGCATCTGCCGGCTTGGAAGATCTGCGGCAGGAAAAGGAGCGCTTGGCGGCGCAGCTGACCGAGCTGGAGGCGGCGGGCGCACGCCTGGAGATGCAGGCAGAAGAGCGGCAGGCAGTGATCGATGAACTGCACCGCCAATATGAGATCAAGGGCGGCGCGGCGGCGCAGGAGCGGCAGAGCCTCATACAGCGCCGCGCGGATCTTTTGGCAAAAATCGAGCGCAACAAGGGCGCACTGGCGGAATGTGCTGCCGGAGAATTGCCGTTCGCCTTGGTGCGCGATCTCATCAGCGAGGTCAAGCTGCAGTCGGAGGATGAGCACGATGATTTGATCATGAGGCAGGCGCTCGGCATGATGGAAGGGATGCTCGAAGGATATGCCGCCAAGCACGAAGGCGCACGGCAGGCGAACGCCGATTTTTTGGCGTACGTCCGCGAAGAGACGGAGCGAACGGCGTCGGAACCGCTTTACCAAGTGTCGGATCATGCGCTGTTCCAACTCAATGCGCTGCTCGATCATCTGCTTGCCGAGAGTGTGGAAACGGCGCGGCGGCTGCTGGACGAAAAGGCGTTGCTGCAGAAAAAACTCGATGAGGCGGAGCGCCATCTCGCTGTGGATCTCGATGAAAAAACTCTCGGCGCGTTGTTCAGCCGCATCAAGGAGGAAGAATCCGCGCTCGTGCAGCTGAAGATCGATCAGACGGCAAAGGAGCAGGAAACGGCTGCTTTGCGCGCGGCGCTTCATGCCGCCGATGCCGAATATCGAAGGCAGGCGGAAGCATATCTGCACGATGCGGAGCTGCGCGATGATCGGCAGCGCATGAGAAAATACGCCAACATGGCTCTGCGCCTGACGGAAGAATTTACCGTCGAGCTGCAGCGGCGAAAAATCGGCGTGCTCGGCGATACCGTCACAGAATGCTACAAGAAGCTGGCGAACAAGAAGAACATGATCGAGCGGATCGTCATGGATGCGGATACCTTGGAACTTGCCTACGTGGACGAGCGAGGTGAAAAGGTGGCGAAGGATTCGCTGTCGGCGGGCGAAAAGCAGCTGATGGTGATCGCTGTCCTCTGGGCGTTGGCCATCTGCTCGAAGAAGAAGCTCCCCGTGATCATCGATACACCGCTCGCGCGTCTCGACTCCATGCATCGGACGTCGCTCGTCACGACATATTTTCCGCAGGCGGGAAGTCAGACGATCATCCTGTCGACAGATGCGGAGATCGATGAAAATTATTACGCAATGCTGAAGGATTCGGTCGGCGATGAATTTACGCTGCACTACGATGAGGCGACGAAGAGCACGACGATTTTGAAAGGATATTTCCGCGACGATGATCATTAAACAAGTGCGCCTTTCTCAACAGGCGAAGGACCAGCTCTCCCGCTTGAAAGGCAAGACGGGCATCAAAAATTGGAATATTCTCTGTCGCTGGGCGCTTCTCTATTCGCTTGCAGAAAAAAACGTGCCCGCGGATCTTCCACTTGCCGCAGACAGCAATCTGGAAATGTCGTGGTACACGTTCGGCGGCGAATATTACGAGATCTATGAGGCTTTGATCAAGGCGTGGTGCATGCGCATGGAGATCGAGGCGGATGATGAAACGGCGGCGAAGTATTTTCGCCTGCACCTTGAGCGCGGCATCGCATATCTCTCGGGCACGGGCTTCATCAAGAGCATGGATGACTTATTGGCACTGGCGGTGAAGAAATCATGAGCATCTATTTGGACTGGAACGCATCCGCACCGATCGCGCCCGAGGTCGTAGAGACGATGATGGAAGTATACCGAAATCAGATCGGCAACGCGGACAGCCGCACGCATGCTTATGGCGAGGCTGTGAGAGCCGTTGTGGAACATGCGAGGAAACAGGTGGCGGCGCTCTTGGGCGTGACTTCTGCCGAGGTGTTCTTCACGAGCGGCGCGACGGAAAGCAGCAATATCGCAATCCAAGGCCTTGCGGCATATGCCGAGCAGAGCGGCAAGCGCCATATCATCACGTCCGCCATCGAGCATAAAGCGGTTCTGGAGACGGTGAAGGCGATGGGGCGGCGGGGCTTCGATGTGGACATCGTCGCACCCGAGCCGTCCGGCCGCGTGGCGAAAGAGAAGATCATGGAAAAGCTGCGAGCAGACACTTTGCTCGTCAGCCTCATGCATGTCAACAACGAAACGGGAGTTATCCAGACCGTGGAAGAACTGGGCGCGGAGTTGGAAAAGAGGGAGATTCTCTTTCATGTGGATGCTACGCAAAGCTGCGGCAAGCTCGTCGATGAACTGCGGCGGCTGAAATACCGTATGCTCTCTTTCAGCGCGCACAAAATGCGCGGCCCGCAGGGCGTCGGCGTGCTCGTGCTCAAAAAGCGCGATTATAAGCTGCCTCCCGTAAAGGCGATCCTCTACGGCGGCGAGCAGGAACGCGGCATTCGTCCGGGCACGATTCCCGCAGCTCTCGCGGCAGGCTGCGGCAAGGCCTGTGAGCTTGCCGCCATGCGATACAAAGAGGACAGCAGAAAACTGCAGCAGATCAAAGCGATGCTGCTGCAGATGATCGATGAAGCGGGGCTTGCGTACTCAGTCAACGGCGATGCGGAATTCTCTTTGCCGAGTACGCTCAACCTCTCTTTACACGGCATCTCCGCAGAAGCCTTGATGATCGCCGCAAGAGGCGGCTGCGCCATCTCCAACGGCTCGGCATGCACGTCAAAAAGCTACGCTCCGAGCTACGTCCTGACAGCCATGGGCATTCCTGTGGAGCAAATCGAAAGCTCCATCCGACTCAGCTGGGGCGCAGAGACGGATGTAGCACTGCTCAAAACCGAGTTTGCCAAACTGTTGACAGCGGCGAAAAGGCTGGCGTAGTAGGGGCATGGGGGGAATGTTTTCTATGAGAAACATGCTTATGATTTTTATGGAGATGATAGACTGTTTATCAAATTAATGTTACAATATGATTAGATAAAATTTAAGTCAATAGCGTTCGGGTTGTTAACTCTAACGGCTATACTTCTAATAATTGTAATTTTTATTTTGATTGATTTCGCAATGGTTGAAATGGTAAACTAAAATGAACAATGGAGCTAATTTCTAAATAGGGACTTTCCTGACCTAAGGCTGTTATTCTGAGGGAGGTATATTTATGGCGAAAAAAGCAAACGGTGCGCCAACAAAAGAATTTTTTGTTGGTATGCTTACGCGAGATATTGAGCTTAGCGATGCAATTTTGGATTTATTAGATAATTGCCTTGATGGTGTGGTGCGGCAAAAAAAGGATATTGACAAGAGAAGTGATATGAATTACTATTCTGGATATTATTCGCATATTACTATCGATGAAAGACGTTTTATCGTTGAGGATAACTGTGGTGGCATTCCTTTAGAGATTGCGGAGAAGTATGCTTTTCGAATGGGAAGATCTTCTGAAAAGAGCGATGATCTTCCTACCGTGGGAATATATGGGATTGGTATGAAACGTGCTATTTTTAAGATTGGAAGATCTGCTTCTGTTATTACTCGCAATAATGGTGTCTTATATAAAGTAACAATACCTCAAAATTGGGTTGACTTGGAGGATGAATGGGATTTCTCTATTGATGAGATGAGCAACGCAGAGGAACTTAAGGCTGGCGGTACTCGTATAGAAATTGAGAATATTAATATGGGTGTTGTCGAAAATTGGAATACTGAAGATAAAATGAATAATTTTATTGATAGGCTTATTAAGTCTATCAAGCAAAGTTATAGTTTTATTATTCAAAAGGGGTTTAGTATTAAAATTAATGATAGGCCAGTTTCAGCCCTTCCAATTCAACTTTTAATAGCGTCGACCTCGGAGAGCGTAGCAATAAAACCTTTTTTATACAAGCAGATTTTTGGAGATGTCAGTGTGAGTTTGGCTGTAGGATTCTATGCACCTCCACCATCTCTGGCGGATATTGATGATGAAAATGAGTTGAAAAGATATTCTTCTGAGGCTGGATGGACCATCGTGTGCAATGATAGAGTTGTAGTGTATAATGATAAATCACATCTCACGGGGTGGGGAGAGGCGGGGATTCCCCAATATCATACACAGTTTGTTGGAATTCGAGGTATAGTGATTTTTGAAAGCAATAGTCCGAAGAATTTGCCAATGACAACTACAAAACGAGGTGTTGATACTTCATCTGCTATTTATGCAGTTGTAAAAGATCGAATGCGTCAAGGCTTAAAAATGTTCACAGATTATACAAATAAATGGAAAGGGCAAACTGAAAAAGAACGAGCATACTCTGCTGCGGCGAAGAGTATACCTGTTGAAAAGTTGATCGGAACTCAAAAAGAGGTTGAAGAAGTTGTATCAGTACAGTTTCGTCAAAATCGCGGTGGTCTGGTTTTTAATCCTAGTCTTCCTAAACCGTCCAACGCTAAACCCTATAGGATCATACGGTTTAGCAAAGATTTAGAGGATATCCTTGATATTGTTGAGTATTTTTACAAAGATCGCACACATCAGATCTCTCCATCTCAGGTTGGTGAGAGGTGTTTTGATATTGTGTTAGCTAAAGCCAAGAATGGAGAAGGTGAGTGATGTGCCAAACCAACCGTTTTATCATTTGCGCCCAAATAAAAGTATTGACCGCAGTTTGTTTCTTCAAACACTAATTGGATTAAATGGGAAACTTTCGATAGGGGATTATCGTTATACAGGCTTTGGCTCGTATTTATTTGATGACTTCAGATTATTACATGAAACACTGAATATTTCTAAAATGATCTCGTTAGAAAAGGATCCGATAGAATTTCAGCGAGCTAGGTTCAATTGTCCGTATAATTGTATTGAGATAAAGAATGTTGGTAGCACAGATTATTTATCTGATTTGATTCTTGATGATGATGACCATAATATTTTCTGGTTAGATTTTGTTGCACCATCTGAACTTGGTGAACAGTTGTCAGATTATGCAACATTGTTGCCCCGACTTAATCCAAATGACGTTGTTAGAATTACTCTAAATGCTCAGCCAGATTCTTTAGGGAAATCAAAGTTTCCGGATGAAATACAAGTTATGCGATTGAAGACGTTAAAAGAACGTGTGCCGGATTCATATTTTCCTGATTGCCTCAATGCTGAACATATGACGCGTACGAATTATCCGTTGGCTCTTTTGCAGATCTTAGAATCTATTACAACTCAGTTACTGGATGATAGACCTCCATATCGTTCTAAATTCATGTTGCCTCTATTTTCAACTGTTTATGCAGATGGCCAACAAATGCTGACATTTACTGGCATCGTATTGGAAAAACATGAGGATGAGTCGATAATAAAAGAGATCTTACGGAATTACCCTCATAATAATTTTTCGTGGCGTTCTCCGTGCCGTATAGTGATTCCTCCGCTCTCAGTACGTGAACTGTCTGAAATAAATAAGTTGTTGCCGAATCCTGATATTCGACAACAACTATTGGATGATTTTCCGTTTGTTTTTTCTAATCAAGACAACAGTATTATAGATAGTTATATAGCTTATTATAAATATTATCCCAACTTTCATAAAGTTAACCTTTGAAAAATTGCTTGTAAAACACGTTCAGAAACGATGGGAGAAACACTATTTCCGATTTGTCTAAAGCTATGCCAAATCGTTTCTGGAAGTTTAAACCAGTCGGGAAAGCCTTGTAGACGTGCGGCTTCACGTGGCGTTATCACACGAGCATATGCGTAATGTATTGGACGAACGGCTTGATAGCTGCCTTTCTCAGGACCTGTTCCTGCTCGAAGGGTTGGACAAAATCCGTCTGGATTTAAACGTGTGGCTTTTGAAATTCGATCTTGTTGCCCATATTTTAATCGGGCGTATCTTTGTTTAACGATTTGCGTATGTTTTGTAGGAAAGAAGCCGTTTACTTCATGATGATGTTCATAATTTTGAATATAATCAGCATTACCTAAGCTCATTGGTCTCATTCCAATTACTCGTTCATAAAAAAATGTTGACTGAATATGCATTAAATCTCGATTGTAATACTCATTTGCGATTTTCCTTATCCCTGTGTCATTTAAGCGATATCGGATATTAGAAGGAAGTCCCTCTAGCGCCTTGCGTACAGTTGTCCTTTGATTAGAGGATACTTTCATTTGCTCAATATCAGCTTTTGTAAACGGTTCTATTCGAGCACTCTTGCGAAATCCTATAAAAAACATGCGAGTTCTTTTTGTGGGTGCGCCATACTCACTGGCATCGATTTTTATAGGGGGTAGGAGATGATAATCGTGAACATGATCAAATGCAGCGTTTCGTATCTGATTGTATTTAGAGTTCATAATTCCGGGAACATTTTCGGCGACAAAAAAGGGTGGATGCACTTCCTTTACCAATTCGAAATATTTTATAAAAAGCGTATTCCGGATATCGTTTACATTTCTATGCCCTATATTGCTAAAGCCTTGGCATGGTGGTCCTCCGATAATGCCATCAAGATGTTCTGCAGAAATTCCCGAAAGAACTAATAGAGTTTCTCCAGTTAATTCCATGATATCTCGTTGGATGTGTTGACTATTCGGGAAGTTAGTTCTATGTGTAGCGATTGCATGCGGGTCAAGTTCGACAGCAGATATGACAGTGAAACCTGCTCGACTGGCTCCAAGACTTAACCCGCCTGCGCCAGAAAAAAGGTCAATCACGTTTGGCATTGTAGACACCGCCTTCGAGTGAATGGAATCAATAGGCATCGCATATTGCAAACCTGCCTATATATACAGTACTGTGCCCAGTATAACACGAATCAAATATTATTTTCCACATAAAGTTTGTTTGACCTTTTGGCATTTATCGTGTTTAGGATGTGTAGAGGTTCAAAGGTGTACCCATTTCGATGAGTTTATATTGTTGTGATAAACTAAAATTGTAACAGGAATGTCTAAAAAGATATCGACGTTTCAAGGGGAACGACATGGCAAACGATCATCAATTCAACCGCCGCACCTTCCTCAAGTTTGTGGGCGGGGCGGCGGTCTTGGCGGGCGGGGGATTTTTGGCGCAGCGGTTTGATGTCCTCAGACGGGCGGCGAAGCGGTTCGACAAGATGGCGAATCCTCGAAAGATCGAGGCGGACTTCGTCCGGCAGATCATCACGCGCGATCCTTCCGTCTCGCGCACGATCATGTGGCAGTCGGAGGCGGCGGAGAGCGCGGCGGCGGTCGAGTGGCGCGAAAAGGACGCGCAGACGGTGCAGCGCGCGGCGGCGACGAACGAGGATTTCATGGACGACGGACGCGCGGCGGTGCTGCATGCGGCGGGCATTGAGGGACTGACGCCGGGCAAGTCCTACGAGTACCGGTTGGTGAACGGCGAGGAGGCGAGCGAGTGGCGGCCTTTGACGACCCCGGCGGAGCGCGATGGCTTCAAGGCGCTGATCTTCCCCGATTCGCAGTCGAGCGATTATTCGGTCTGGCGAGACGTCGCGCAAGGAGCATGGCAGCGCAACCCCGATGCAGGCTTTTTTGTCAACATGGGCGATCTCGTCGATAACGGCGAGGATCATACGCAGTGGGATGCGTGGCTTTCGGCGGTCGCGCCCATGATCGAGCAGATTCCTTTTGCGCCCGTCATGGGAAATCATGAGACATACGACAGGAATTGGCAAGTACGTTTGCCAAAAGCATATTTGCAGGAGTTCGCCGTGCCGGACAACGGCAGCGAGGCGTTCTCACGCTATTACTATTCGTTTGACTATGGGATGTGCCATTTCGCTGTGCTCAATACGCAGATGGACGAGACGGCGGATTTCAAGCAGGGGCTTTTGGAAGAGCAGCTCGCGTGGCTGCCCAAGGAT
>ERZ772945.635-NODE-635-length-27691-cov-4.374620_pt1 | contig 27691 bp, 28 predicted proteins | sample MGYA00511681_ERZ772945 | MGnify/ENA primary metagenome ERZ772945 (study PRJEB29015, sample SAMEA2737943) | human oral metagenome | biome: human oral; feature: human-associated habitat; material: dental | place: China | collected 2143 ...
AATTTCGGATTTTGTTAGGCGCTTTCAAAAAACATGATATACTGAAACTAATAGAAAAGGAGACATTATGAAAAAAGATCAACACCAACTTAATTGGCTGATGGTTTCTCTGATTGCCTTCAACATGGTTTGGGGGTTAGGAAACGTCGTCAACAACTATTCTCAACAGGGAATTTCAGTCGTCGTATCTTGGGTTTTAATCCTCGCACTCTACTTTATCCCTTATTCTCTCATCGTTGGACAACTAGGTTCTACCTTCAAGGAGAGCGGAAGCGGTGTTAGTGACTGGGTTGAAAAAACATCAACCAAACGTCTCGCCTACTTTACCGCTTGGATGGGCCTTGCAGGGTTAACGGACAATTTCTAAAACAAATCGACATCCACTGGATTATTATTCTCTGCTTGCTAATCTTTGGACTTTTCCTCTACCTTTCTACAAAAGGATTGACAACTCTAAAAGTCATCGGTAGCTTGGCAGGATGTGCCATGTTGATTATGTCTTTACTCTTTGTACTTTTGGCTGTCGGTCTGCCTTTCATCAAACCAGACATCCAGTTTGCGACACCACACATGGATCAACTGAGCACTTACATTCCAAACTTTGATTTTTCTTATTTTACAACCATCTCACTACTGGTCTTTGCAGTTGGTGGTTGTGAAAAAATTTCCCCTTATGTCAATCAAACCCGCAACCCTGCAAAAGAATTTCCAAAAGGTATGATTGTCATGGCAATCATGGTAGTTCTCTCTGCTATCCTTGGTTCAGTTGCAATGGGAATGCTATTTGATGGTAATAACATCCCTGAAGACCTCATGCGTAATGGTGCTTATCAAGCCTTCCAAATGTTAGGAAATTCTTGGGGAGTTGGAAACCTCTTTGTCGTAATCTACGCTCTTACAAACATGGTCGGACAAATTGCGGCACTTGCCTTCTCTATTGATGCACCATTACAAATCCTACTCAATAACGCTGACGAAAACTACATCCAAGCTGGCTTCGTAAACGTACTGAAAAAGGTGTCCTCATTAACGGCTACCTCCTTACAGGTGTCCTCGTTAGCCTTATCATCATCCTTCCAATTTTTGGTATTCAGGAAATTGACGGACTTGTAAAATGGATGACCAACCTCAATTCTATCGTAATGCCAATGCGTTACCTCTGGGTATTCCTTGCCTATATGATGCTCAATCGCGCTTGGAAAACATACAAAAATGCCGAATACGAGTTTGTGAATAATCCTAAAATTGGCTTTGTGATCGGTACTTGGTGCTTCCTCTTTACTGCCTTTGCTTGTATCCTAGGTATGGTTCCAAAAATTAGCTATGCTGAAAATCCAACTGCTTGGCAATTCTCTCTTCTTACAAATATCTTGACCCCAATTATTCTGATTGGTTTAGGAGTTATTCTACCAGTACTTGCCAAAAAAGAACAAAAGAAACAAATCAAATAATGCTACTATTAGTTAGATAAAATCGATTTTATCTTTGCTTACAAAAATTTTCTCACCAAAAATCCCCTTGAACGTTACTGTTCAAGGGGATTTCTTTTTGTTTAATAGTCTATTTTTTACTTGGCCTCATACCAAGTTACGCCTTCATTTTCATCAGCAATGAGGGGCACACTTAGTTGAATGGCTTCTTCCATGGTTTGTTTCACTAGTACTTTGACAGCTGCTAGTTCTGATTTCGGAACTTCAAGGACGATTTCATCATGCACTTGCAAGAGCATCTTGGTCTGATAACCACCCTCAACTAGAGCTTTGTCTAGCTGGATCATAGCAATCTTGAGGATATCTGCTGCCGAACCCTGAATAGGGGAGTTAATGGCAGTTCGCTCTGCAAAACCACGAATGTTAAAGTTGCGCGAATTGATATCTGGTAGCTCTCGACGACGCTTGAAGAGGGTCTCTACATATCCCTTATCACGCGCTTCACGTACCACTTCTTCCATATAGTTTTTAATCCCAGGAAAACGCTCAAAGTAGGTATCAATGTAGGCTTTGGCCTTCTTACGACTAATACCAAGATTGTTCGCCAAACCAAAATCTGAAATCCCATAAACCACTCCAAAGTTGACAGCCTTGGCATTGCGACGGTCGTTTGGCGTCACATCCTCAGGACGTTCAATTTCAAAGACACGCATAGCTGTCGAAGTATGGATATCTGCTCCCTCTTGGAAGGCCTTGATTAAGTGCTCATCCTTAGAGATATGCGCCAAAACGCGCAACTCAATCTGTGAATAGTCGGAGCTAAGAAGGACACTATCCTCCCACTCTGGCACAAAAGCCTTACGAATGAGGCGACCTTGTTCCAAGCGAACAGGGATATTTTGCAAGTTTGGATCTACACTAGACAAACGCCCAGTCTGAGTCAAATCTTGCACATAGCGCGTGTGGATCTTGCCATCATCTAAAATCCAATCCTGCAAGCCAACCACGTAAGTCGATTGAATCTTAGCAATCTGACGGTAGTCTAGAATTTTTTTGACAATCGGTGCAATAGGAGCCAGACGCTCCAGCACATCCACTGCTGTCGAGTAACCTGTCTTGGTTTTCTTGGTGTATTCTAGAGGAAGTCCCAGTTTTTCAAAGAGAAGGACGCCCAACTGTTTAGGTGAATTTATATTAAACTCTTCACCAGCTAACTCGTAGATTTCTTGAGTGAGTTGCTCAATGACGACCTCATTTTCAGCCTGCATCTCAAGTAGGGCTTCTTTTTTGACCTTGATCCCAGCAATTTCCATCTTGGCAAGGACAAAAGCCAGAGGTTGCTCCATGTCATAGAGAAGGTCTAACTGCCCGTGTTCACTGAGTTTTTCAAGCAAAACAGGCTCCGTCTCAACCAATACAGCAACCTTGCGAGCCAAATGCTCCAAGAATTTCTCTCTCTCAGGAATGGCTTTCTTGACCCCCTTACCGTAGAAAATCTCATCATCAGCCAAATAAGTTTGGCCATAGAGATTCGCAATGGTTGAAATTTCATTGTTCTCGACAGTAGAGAGGAGGTATTTGGCCAAACGGCTGTCAAAAGCAGGGGCCTGCAAATTCAAGCCCAAACGATTTAAAAGAACCTTCGCTTTCTTAAAATCATACACTTTCAGAGGTGTTTTTTCTAGAAAATCCTTGAGAATCGGCTCCTGCAAGAGCTCAAGTTTGTCTGTAGCGTAAAGTTTGTCCCCACAGGACCAGGCAAAACCAACCAAGTCATCTGTATGGTAATTCTCACCAAAAAGTTCAAAGTGGAAGATGGAGTCTGCGCTCAGCATATCTTGACTCACTTTGTCCACCATGGTGAAATTCAAAGTCTCAGATTGATTCGCCTGAGAAGCATTCAAGGCTTGTTTGAGCTGTTTAAAACCCATTTCATCGTAGAATTTTCCGAGATTTTCCACATCTGGTCCACTATAAAGCAAATCATCAAGGCCAATCTCAATCGGTGCATTTGTCTCAATGGTCGCCAAGGTTTTAGACAAAAAGGCTTGTTCCTTGTCATTGATGAGATTTTCCTTCATCTTAGAAGCCTTCATCCCATCGATATTTTCATAAATACCCTCGAGCGAACCATGCTCCAGCAATAGCTTGATACCCGTCTTTTCACCGATTTTCGTGACACCAGGGATATTATCAGACTTATCCCCCATAAGAGCCTTAAGATCGATAAACTGAGCTGGTGTGAGGCCCATTTTTTCCATAAGATAGTCTGGCGTAAAGGCCTCAAACTCAGCCACACCTTTCTTGGAAATCTCGACCACCGTATGCTCATCCGTCAACTGGATCAAGTCCTTGTCTCCGCTAACGATAGTCACATCGAAGGAATCCTTCTCAGCCAAACGACCTAGGGTCCCGATGATATCATCAGCTTCATACTGGGCCAACTCATAATGGCGAATCCCAAGATGGTCTAACAACTCACGAATGAAGGGAAATTGCTCACGAAACTCATCTGGAGTTTTAGCACGGCCACCCTTGTAGTCTGCATACATCTCTGTTCGGAAAGTCGTCTTACCTGCATCAAAAGCTACCAAAACATGACTGGGGTCAACCCGCTCCAAGACGTGATTCAACATAAGTTGAAAGCCATAGATTGCATTGGTATGAAGACCATTAGCATTTTTAAATCGATCCAACTGCTGATAGAGCGCAAAAAAAGCTCGAAAAGCAACAGAAGATCCATCAATTAATAATAATTTTTTCTTGTCCATACACCCATTATAAAGGAAAGCAAGGAAAAATACCATCGGAAAGAATAGGCAAATGGTAGTGAAGCTCTCTTTTTTATATTCTTTCTAGATTCTAGCTCCATTACTATCCACTCGATAGCCATCTACAGTAGTATTCACTGCTAAAGCCCCTGAAGCATTGACGTAATAAGACTTTCCTCCTACCTGAAACCACTGGCTAGACTTCATAGCCCCTGAACTCTCCAAATAATACCATGTTCCATTTTCCTTGAGCCATCCTGTCTGCATCTCCCCTGATGCCTTTAGATAGTACCAATGCGAACTATCCTTCACCCAACCTGTTGACATGCTTCCATTGTCTTTAAAGTGATACCAACTGCCGTTAACTTTTTTCCATCCTGTCGCTAGCTTACCATTCTCTCGGTAATACCAAATACCGTTTTGCTTCTTCCAACCATTCTCCACCGATTCTGTTTCCATATACTGGACGTATCTCCTCGTTCCACTATAGGATAGGTAGCTGAGCCATTTATAACCGTCCTTTTCTACGATTTGATCGTAGCTAACATTTTCACCAGGATAGTAGTAGTCAATAACTTGTGCTGTACTTGACGGCTGGTTTCGAATGGCAGACTTTTGAGTAAACGTATGAGTTCCACTAGATGCCAACCCTGACCCGATAGGATTTCCAGTTCTACCACCATTCTCTACTAAGTCCTTAAAATGAATAAAGCCTGTCATAGAACTAGCTTTTACGCTGCGACGATTGTATTTCTCCCTAACCCCATAATTATACTCTTCGATCTCAATCGTATCCCCTGATACATTTGATACCCAGGCCACGTGCCCATAATAACCTTCTGTCGACCAAGCAATAGCCCCAACTTCTGGCTTAGTATCCACACGATAACCTTCACGACTAGCACGATGCCCCCATTCATTCGCATTTCCGTAGGCAGGAGGAATCTCAAAGCCATTTACACTACTCAAACGAAAGGCCGCAAAAGAGGTACACTGGCGAGAATACATCCGCCATTGATCGATTTCAACACTACCATTTTTGTAGTGAAGCGGATAGTCATCACCACGCGCTACACTGTCGGCCTGAACCGATTCCCCACCAAACAAAAAGGTACTCGTAACGAACAAAGTAGCCAACCCTACACTCAACTGAGTACATCTACTCTTCTTAACTCCTGATTTAAAAAACGTCATTCATTCTCCTTAGTGATATAAATTTCCGAGGTTACCCTCGTTTATACTATTCGGGAGAAAAAGAAAAAAGTGAGCAAAGCTCACTTCATTTTATGATTCTTGGTCTAGATAGCGAATCAAGTTCTTTTCTGTCAAGATGTCTGAGTAGGTGAAGGATTCGACATAGACATTGGCTTGTTTGTCTCCCTCAACGTCCCCAAATTCAACGATAAATAGAGACGGATAAACCTCAATTAGCTTACCCAATCGATTTTTTTGGCGCTTACGGCCATTCTCCAAAGTCATTTCAACGACTTGTCCCTCATGCGCCTTGATCTCTTCTTTGATTTTTTTCATCTTGGCTACATCTGAAAATGCATCTGACATCTTATGCCTCCCTCTTTGAGATACTTGAAAATTTATTGTATTCTTTTTGGAAAATCAATTCCACTGTTCCACGAGCTCCACTACGGTTTTTCTCGATGATAACCTCAACCTTATTATTTGGAATTCCTTCCTCTTCTTCACCCGCACGATCGTAGTAGTCGTCACGGTATAGAAAGGCTACGATATCTGCATCCTGCTCGATAGAACCCGATTCACGAATATCAGACAAGACTGGTCTCTTATCCTGCCGCTGTTCCACTCCACGAGATAACTGACTAAGAGCAATGACTGGAACTTTCAATTCCTTAGCAAGAATTTTCAACTGACGAGAAATTTCAGAAACTTCTTGTTGGCGGTTCTCACGACCAGTCCCTGTGATAAGCTGTAGGTAGTCAATCAAAATCAAGCCTAGATTGCCTGTTTCTTGAGCCAGTTTACGTGAGCGCGAACGAATTTCCGTGATCCGAATCCCTGGTGTATCATCGATATAGATACTCGCGTTTGCTAGATTCCCTTGAGCAATGGTATACTTTTGCCACTCCTCATCAGTCAATTGACCCGTACGGATAGAATGAGACTCCACCAAGCCTTCGGCCGCTAGCATCCGGTCTACTAGACTTTCCGCACCCATTTCCAGTGAAAAGATAGCTACCGTCTTGTCCAACTTAGTCCCAATGTTCTGAGCAATATTCAAGGCAAAAGCTGTCTTACCAACCGCTGGTCGCGCCGCTAGGATAATTAGCTCCTCCTCGTGGAGACCTGTCGTCATATGGTCCAAATCACGGTAACCCGTTGCAATACCAGTGATATCCGTTGTTTGTTGTGACCGAACTTCTAAGTTCCCAAAGTTGATATTTAAAATATCGCGAATATTCTTGAACCCACTACGATTGGCATTTTCGCTAACATCAATGAGTCCCTTTTCAGCTTGAGCGATGATTTCATCTGCAGGCTTAGAAGCCTCATAGGCTTGGTTGACAGACTCTGTCAACTTGGAAATCAAGCGACGTAGCATAGCCTTTTCGGCTACGATTTTAGCATAATATTCTGCATTGGCTGAAGTTGGTACAGAGTTGACAATTTCGACAAGGTAAGACAAGCCACCAATATTTTGGAGATCCCCTTGGCTATCCAAAATCGTCCGAACTGTCGTCGCATCAATCGCTTCCCCACGATCCGACAAATCTACCATCGCTTGGAAGATCAACCGATGAGCATATTTAAAGAAGTCACGAGAATCAATGTATTCTCGGACAAAAACGAGCTTACTCTCATCTATAAAAATAGCCCCCAGAACAGATTGTTCTGCCAAAATATCCTGAGGTTGAACTCGCAGTTCCTCTACTTCTGCCATCCGACTTTCCTTCCTTTTACAATCTTGTCAAGAAATTGTAAACTTAACCTTCTTTTACACGAAGATTGATGACACTTGTAACATCTTGATAGATTTTCACTGGTACATCAATCAAACCTACTGCTCGAATTGGTGCTTGCACTTGAATATTGCGTTTGTCAATCTTGATACCAAATTGCTTTTGCAATTCTTCTGCAATTTTCTTGTTAGTGATGGAGCCAAATGTACGGCCATCTGGTCCAACCTTTTCAACAAACTCTACAACCGTTTCTTCTGCTTCAAGCTTAGCCTTGATGGCTTTTGCTTCAGCAATCATTTCAGCATGAGCCTTTTCTTCTGATTTTTGTTTACCACGCAACTCGCCCACTGCTTGAGCAGTCGCTTCCTTGGCCAAATTCTTTTTAATCAGGAAGTTTTGAGCATAGCCAGTTGGCACTTCCTTGATTTCGCCCTTTTTTCCTTTTCCTTTAACATCTGCTAAAAAGATTACTTTCATTCTTCTTTCTCCTTTTCCTTTAGTTCATCCAAGATTAGTTTAGTCAATTTTTCTCCTGCTTCTGACAGACTCATATTCTCGATTTGCGCAGCCGCTAGATTAAAATGACCTCCGCCACCTAGCTCTTCCATAATGCGTTGCACATTAATTTTACTACGGCTTCGAGCCGAGATGGAGATAAATCCTTGTGTATTTTTTGCCAGAACGAAACTAGCCTCAATACCGGACATGGCCAGCATAGCATCGGCAGCCTTACTGATAACAACGGTGTCATAAGTGGTTGAGTCCTTAGCTTGGGCAATCAAGATATCTGAAGCTAGCTTACGACCTTGTAAAATGAGTTCATTTACCTCACGATACTCCTCAAAATCTGTCGCAGCAATCTCCTGGATAGCAATACTATCGCTTCCACGTGTTCTCAGGTAGCTAGCCACATCAAAGGTCCGACTCGTTACGCGAGATGTAAAGTTCTTGGTATCCAGCATCATTCCAGCCATCAGTACGCTAGCCTGCATACGACTCAAACGATTTTTCTTAGAATTTTGGAACTGAATCAATTCTGTGACCAGCTCACTCGCACTACTTGCTCCACTTTCAATATAGGTGATGACTGCATTCTCAGGGAAATCCTGATCACGTCTATGATGGTCAATAACAATGGTTTGAGTAAACAAATCATAAAAATCTTTCGATAAGGTCAAAGCCGTCTTTGAGTGATCCACTAAAATCAATAACGAACGGCTTGTAACTAGCTTCATCGCATCTGTAAGAGATAAGAGTTTCGTAGTATCTTCCTTCTTTAAGAACTGGATAGCACGCTCGATATCTGCTGACATTTTATCTGCATCATAGACAGCGTAACTGTTTTCAATAATATTACTTGCAAACAACTGCATACCGACAGCAGAGCCCAAGGCATCCATATCTAGATTTTTATGACCGACTACAAAAACCTGGTCAACACTTCGAATCTTATCAGAAATGGCTGTCATCATGGCTCTCGTACGTGTACGAGTACGTTTGATAGACGCAGCAGTTCCTCCACCGAAGTAGACTGGATTCTTGGTCTCATCATTTTCCTTGACCACCACCTGGTCACCACCGCGAACTTCTGCTAAGTTCAAGTTGAGCAAGGCAATTTTCCCTATCTCTTCATGATTTCCATCACCATAAGAAAATCCCATGCTCAAGGTCAATGGCAACTGTCTCTGCTTAGCCTCCTCACGAAAGGCATCAATCACAGAGAATTTATCATTCATCAATTCCTCGAGTACTGTATAATCTGTGAATAAATAAAAACGATCCATCCCCACACGGCGAGAAAACATAGCATACTTACTAGCAAATTCTGAAACAAAATTAGCTACAAAGCTATTGATATGGCTGATATCAGAGTCAGACGTCGCATCCTCCAAATCATCGTAATTATCCACTGAGATGACCCCAATGACTGGACGGCTAGTTACCAATTCGACAGTTGCTTCGTATTCCCCTGAAACGTCAAAAAAATACAAAACGCCTGAAGCCTTGTCCATATGGACAGCATATCGTGTTTCGCCCAAGGTAGCATACGAACCAGGATTCCCAACAGAAGCCTTGATGATGGCTTGAATTAACTCAACATCAATTTCCCCTTCTTCATTTGTCAAAATTAACTCAGCATAAGGATTAAACCATTCTACTTCTCCACTTGATAAGTCTAATTTCAGGACTCCCACCGGCATTTGATCAAGCAAAGTACTCAAGCTATTTTCGGCTTGGTGATTTACATATTGGATTTGTTCAATTTCGCTCTTTTCATACTGTTTTTTTTGCCATACAAATAAAAGCAGATAAAGCAGTACAAATAAAAATAAAACAGTGATTGTTACAGCAAGATTATGTGAAAAAATAATCAGCAAAGTTAAGATTCCGAAAGTTGCAAGTCCTAGCAAGACTGCAGAAAACGGGATTAAATTATTTTTTTTCATTCTAAACCTCTTGCGCATTATTATATCACAAAAGCCCTTAAAAAGCGACCTTTAAAGAGAAAGCACTGCTTTTATTATAGCAAGATGCTCTTAAAGAAACCATATATAAAAAAGGATAGCAAATGCCTCGCTCTCCTTTTTCCACATCAGTGCAGAATCTTCCGCCTAGATTACATTATTCACCTAATTCTAGTCGAATGTCTTGTAGGCACTCTTGCGCCTGTTTCACAATTGATTCTAAAATAGTCTTACATGGTTTGATGTCTTTCACCAAACCCGCAATTTGTCCGCTCATCATTGAACCATGAACTGTATCACCTTCATAGACAGCCTTAGATAGGGAACCGATCGTAATTTCTTCCAGTTCCTCTCGGTTTGTACCTTTCTGCTCTAATTCAATGTAGTGATCCGTCATCTCATTGCGAATACAACGAACTGGCGCTCCCGCAATGCGGCCTGTAACCGCAGTCGCTGTATCATTTGCCGCCAAAATAGCTTCTTTATAGGCTGGAGAAATCGGGCATTCTTCTGAAGCAAGAAAAACTGTTCCCATTTGAACTCCTTGTGCACCTAGAGCAATCGCAGCAGCAAGTCCACGACCATCTGCCACACCTCCTGCAGCAATGACTGGAATCGTTACCGCATCAACGATTTGTGGGATAAGAGCCATTGTATTGGTCTCTCCAATATGGCCACCAGCTTCTGAACCTTCAGCGATTACAGCATCAACTCCCAATTCTTGCATTTTTTGAGCATGCTTGACACTGGCAATAACTGGAATAACCTTGATTCCTGCTTCTTTCAAGTAAGGCATGATATGCTTAGGAGTTCCTGCACCTGTAGTTACCACTGGAACCTTTTCTTCGATGATAACGGTCACAATATCCTTGATATTTTTCATCATCAACATGATGTTGACACCAAAAGGCTTATCTGTCAACTTTCTCAGTTCACGAATTTCTTCTCGCAACTGCTCTCCGGTCATACCACCCGAAGCGATAATTCCCAGACCTCCAGCCTCAGAAACAGCTGCTGCTAGTTGATAGTGCGAGATTTGAGCCATAGCCCCTTGGAAAATTGGATATTGAATCTGTAAAAGTTTTGTAATTGACATATGAGTCCTCCTTTTATTTTCTGTTGATTCTTGTTGGCAAATGGATGCATAATGCACCAATATCCCCGTCAACAAGAAAATGTTATATTTGTCTCCTCATATTCTGCTATCCTAAAAAAACTGGCTTACGATCCTGCTGATCTGTAAAAGGAATAAGTGGGGGGCGAGATCGTAAAACATAATCTACAAATTCCTTCCCTTCCTTATCGAACTCTGCTACTGCAAAAAATTGATCATGATAAAAGAAAAACTTGTAATGATTCTCAAAAGCCTGACGAAGCCATTTATCCTTTGCTAAAATTGATTTCATAGGATAATCATCAACTGCTGGAACCCAGAGAGGATTTCGATGAACATGTGTTAACATCAAGTCCCCCATATGGATCATCGTATCTTCGCCTTGCTTCAATAAAACAATACTATGGCCATTGCTGTGACCACTTGTGTGAATCATTTGGATTTCTGGAATGACATTGATATACTCTGAGAAAGTCGTCACCTGATCTTGAATCGGTTCCCAATTTTCTCTCAGATAAGTTCCCCGCGTTCGATTATTAGGGTTTCTCATCTCATACCATTCGACATCATTCACAATAATCTTGGCGTTTGGATACTTGGAAACCAGCTTCCCTTGATCATTCACATACGTCAAGCCACCAGAATGATCGTGGTGCATATGTGTCATCAGCACGATGTCAATGTCTTCAGGCGATAGTCCTAAAAGAGCTAAACTTTCTTCTACCCGACTTTCAGACAAGATTCCTAAGTTACGCCTTTGTTTATCGGATAATTTTGCTGTATCAAAACTTGCATCTATCAAGTAATTTTTACCCTTGTACTGGATCAAAATAGGATCCGTCAATTCTGCCATCATATTAGCATCATTTGTTGGGTAGTAACGAGACCACACAACTTTCGGAACCGGACCAAAAAGAGTCCCTGCATCCGTCAATTTATCGGCTCCACGTAGCCATGTCAGTTTCATATCATGAAATTGATATTCCTGTAAGGTGAGTTCTGCCATGCTTTACTCCTTTATCCATTGGGCTGCTATTCTTTTACGAATCGAATCCCCAGATTTTCCATAGATTTCAATCGTTTTGGCATCCTTTAGATAACGGTCTATGGGGATGTCATCCAAGGTTTGAAGAGGTCCAATTAATCTAATAATTTCCTCAGAAATCTCAATTGCTACTTTTGTCGTATAAAGTTTTATCTGAGATACAAAGAGAGAATCCGCCTTCATCCTGTCCTTGTAGGAGGCAAAGTAAGATTCAGCCGCACACAGCTTAGTATACAAGTCTGCAAATTGATGTTGATAGACTGTCGCATCGATTAATCGTTTCCCAAATCCTCTTTTGACCTTTACAAAAGCCAGACCTTTTTCAAAAGCTCCCTCAGAGATACCAATAGAGATTGCGCTTAATCCTAGCTGTAATTTTTTGATAATATCATTTAACTGAGTTTCCCCATTTAAGGTCAATCCTAGCAGACTATCTTCTGGCAATATGACCTGGTCAAAAGTTACCGAATTCACAGGTAAACCCTGTAAACCAGGTTTTGCTATATCATCTCCAAAAGCAACCCCCGGTCGAGTCGTATCAACAATGAAAAATCCATATCCATCTTCTCCGTTAGCTTCCTGAACCTTGGCTAAGATTAACAAAATATCTGTATAGCGGCAATTTGATACAATTGACTTCTTCCCAGTTAAAGACCAACCTGTTTCTGTTTTCCTTGCAGTTGTTGCAATAACCTCCAAGCTGTCCATCAATTTTCCTTCGGAAAATCCCAAGCCAGCTAAGATTTCTCCCCTTACTAATGGTTCTACATAACGCGATTTTTGTTCCTGACTTCCATATCGTAAAATAGGATAGATACCATAACATGCCTGAGTTAGCAGAACAGCAGAAAAAGCAGGAAAATCTTTTGAAATCAAGCGAATAAAGGTCAAAAACTCGGTTCTCAAAACAGAATCTTGACTATCTAAAAGCAAGGAAAAGATATCAAATCGCTCAATAAACTGATAAAGCAATTCTCTAGGGAACTGTTGTTCATCCTCACGAGACTTGAAATAGTCCCGAATCAACACTTTCACGTCTGCCTTCAATTCTCGCGCCAGCACGTCATTATAGGTCATCGCATTCACCTCAGCTTAGTTGTCAGAAAACGGTTGGTAATAATCTTTCAACAATTCTTCATATATATAAGACTCTACTTCATTGTAGGAGTTTTTATAGGGTCTACAAAACCAAATATTAAATGGAATAGGATCCTTGAATCTAACTGCCTTAAAACGACTCTTGTCCACAAAATATTCAACCGGCCTTGGTAAAAGAGCAATCAAATCTGTCTGATGAGTTGATTCAACTAGGAAGTCCCAAGTAGAGGAAAGATAAGCAAATTTAGCCTCAATTCGTTGTGAACGAAGTTTTTCTGTCACTAAATCATAAGTCGTAAATGTTTTGTTGAAGGTTGCCAATTCATAACCAGCAATATCAGACCATTCCAACAAGCTTTTCTGAGCCAGCGGATGATCCTTATCCATATAAGCAACGTATTCATCCAATTGAATGATATGTTGTTCATATTTTTTAGCATCCAGGCTCGTAGGCTCTATCAGAATAGAGAGATTCAAATCTCCATCAACCATTTTTTGACGAATTTCCTTCCCTCCACCTTCCGTAACCTGGATATGGATATGAGGATTATTTTTCAGAAAATGAGGCAAGGCACTAGCAAAATAAACTCGTAAAATCAAGGACGGAATACCAAAATTAATGGTGCCTTTTTGCTTTTGAGCTTCTATATGGATCATGGAAAGCATTTCTTCATGTCGATTCACAATCTCGGTCGCATAACGATAAATTTTGCGTCCCGAATCTGTTAAACTTTCTAATCTTCCATTCTTGCGATTGAATAATTGAATCCCTTCAGCTGCTTCAAAATTTGTCACGAATTGACTCAAGGCTGATTGACTAATGTGAATCTTCTTTGCAGCAATGGAAAGGTTGCATCCGCATTCTATGATATTGATGAAATAGTTCATTTGGATAATATCCACTTACCCATCACCTAGCTTTCCTTCACTATTTTAGTAAGTCAATTAGACAACTATTCTAGTGTTTGATAGTTGTCTACTGACTTTTTATCGAAATAACATTTCGAATACTTCATTTTAACGTTGTATATAAAGCGCTTACAATACTATCTAGTTTATATCATAACACAATAAGTAGAAAATAGCTCTTTTTTTGCTTAAATCGGCATTGTTTTTAGGTCTTCTGCGACAATGACTTCCCCAGCTGTTTTTTCAAGAACTTCTTCTAATGTCACACCAGGAGCCAACTCTTTCAATAAGAATTTACCATCTTTGAATCCAAAAACAGCTAAATCAGTAATAACGAGATCTAACACTCCCTTAGCTGAAAGTGGCAAGGTACATTCTTTCAACAACTTGGATTCCCCATCAGCAGTTGTGTGTTGAATAGCCCCGATTACACGCTTAGCACCTACCAATAAGTCCATTGCGCCACCCATACCAGGAGCAAATTTCCCTGGGATAATCCAGTTCGCAATGCTACCATCTTGGCTGACTTCTAGCGCTCCCAGAACGGTTGCATCCACGTGTCCACCACGAATAATGGCAAAGGAAGTTTGTAGATCAAACAAGGCTGCTCCGGGCAACAATGTGATAGGAGCTCCACCAGAGTTCGCTAAATTGGCATTATAGGTGTCTTTAGTTGGTGTTTCTCCAAATCGAAGGGCGCCATTTTCTGCCTGCAAAATAACATTTACTCCTTCCGGAATATAATCAGCAGAAGCGTTTGGAATCCCAAATCCAAGATTGACCACATCTCCATCTTTAAATTCAAGCGCTACACGTCTTGCGATAATTTCTTTTGCTTTCATTTTACTTCACCCCCGCCAGTTTTTTTGTCTCTGTCCACAAGTCTCCCATCATCTGATGATGCTCTTGTGGTGTCAATCCTTGAACGACATAGTCAACTAGGATACCAGGGATGTAAATATCATTTGGATCAATTTCCCCGACTTCAACCAACTCGTTTGTCTCAACAATGACTGTATCAGCCGCTAGAGCGAGTTGAAGAGAGATGTTTTTAGTAGTCCCATCTAGATAAAGATTACCATATTTATCAGCCTTAGTAGCTTTAATCAAGGCAATATCAATCTTCAATGGATCATAAATCAAATATTCTTTTCCATTTCGAGTTACTTTTTCGTGCTCATCTTCAAGAATTGTTCCTACACCTGTTGGCGTTAAAACTGCTCCAAGACCTGCACCTGCAGCATGTAAGCGTTCTACGACAGTTCCCATCGGAGTGAACTCCACTTTCATGGTTCCTGAGAAATAATCATGCTGAGCAGCAGCAGATGTTCCTACATGGGCTGCAATATACTTTGTAACTTGATGATTTTCACAAAGACGACCAACTCCAACTTCCTTACCTGGTTGAGAGGTTACAACAGACACCAAGGTCAAATCTTGCTGGTTTTGACGAACTAGTTCCTCAATTAACTCAAATGGTTCTCCCACTCCAAGAAATCCAGAAATACCAACTTTATCTCCTGAATGAATCAAGGAAATAGCTTCAGACAATGTTACAACTTTCATAACCTATCTCCTCTCTTATTTACGTTGAAAGACAGCTTTGCGTTTTTCAACAAAAGCGCGCATTCCTTCTATCTTATCTTCTGTTGAGAAGAGTAGAGCTTCCGCTTCTGTTTCCAAACGAATAGCATTTTTCAGAGGGAGTTCTGAGCCAACTTGGATAATATGTTTAGCTTTTTCAACTGCTAGCGGTGCATTTTTCATAATCGTTGCTGCCAGCTCTTCTGCCGCAGGTAATAGTTCTTCTGCTGCTACCAACTTGTTAAGAATTCCAAGATCATATGCTTCTTGTCCTTTAACCATTCTAGCAGTGAAGATTAATTCCTTTGTTTTACTAGTACCAATCAAACGAGACATTCTTTGAGTACCTGCAAAACCAGGAATGATTCCCAAGCCGACTTCAGGGAAGCCAACCATTGTCTTGTCATAGCCGATTCGGATATCAGTTGAAAGAGCTAATTCTAAACCGCCTCCCAAAGCATAACCATTCAATACTGAAATAGTTGGCTGAGTCAATTCAGATAAGCGGGTAAAGGTGTCGTTCGCATAGGTCATGTATTCATGAGCCTGAATTGGAGACATTTGGTCCATCTCTTTAATGTCTGCTCCCGCGACAAATGCTTTCTCTCCTTGACCGGTCACAATGACAACACGAATGTCCTCGCTTGCTTCAATTTGGTCTAAAGCGAGATTCAAATCCTTTAAGACTTCTGAACTTAAAGCATTCAAAGCCGATGGACGGTTAATTGTTAGATAGCCAAGACCATTCTTAACCTCTAATAAAACAGTTTTACTCATTGTTCTGCTCCTACTTGATTTATTTTGAGTACAGAGTACAGCGTCAACAAATACCAACACAAAATGTAAGAGCTTACATTTTCATCATAAACTTTTTTTTTTCATCCGTCTACTTAATCTTTATTTATAGACCTATAAGTTCAGCTTATAGGATATGGTCGTCCAATCCATCCTTAAAGTTTTGGGAAAAATAAAAATACCTTATCAAGCCCTTTTAGAGAAAGACACTTGATAAGGTATGTAACTATGAGATCGGATCAAAATCTCATTTTGTAATCGTAATATTGAAAAAGAGGAAATGACGTTCAGTTTTCTAATAACTAACGTTCAACGATGAGGGCTGTTCCCATCCCTCCTCCGATACAGAGAGTTGCTAAACCAGTTTTAGCATCACGTTTCATCATCTCATGTACCAGAGTCACTAGGATACGGCAACCTGAGGCCCCAATTGGGTGACCAAGAGCTATCGCGCCACCATTGACATTGACAATATCTGTGTTAAAGCCAAGTGTTTTACCAACCGCACAAGCCTGAGCAGCAAAGGCTTCATTTGACTCGATTAAGTCAAGATCATCAACTGTCAAATTGCCTTTTTCAAGAGCTTTGCGAGTCGCATAAATCGGTCCACATCCCATAATCTTAGGATCCAAACCTGCACTTGCATACGAACGAATGCGAGCAATGACTGGAAGTCCTAGTTCTTCAGCTTTTTCAGCACTCATGACCAAGACAGCCGCTGCTCCGTCATTGATACCTGAGGCATTTCCCGCTGTAACAGAACCGTCTTTTTTGAAAACAGGACGTAGCTTAGACAGACTCTCCAAGCTAGCATCTTTTCTAGGAAATTCATCTGTATCAAAGACGATAGGATCGCCTTTACGTTGAGGAATGACCACCGGAACGATCTCTTCCTTAAAGCGTCCAGATTCTATAGCCGCCACTGCTCGTTTTTGTGATTCCAAAGCAAGCGCATCTTGATCATCCCGGCTAATACCATATTCTTCGGCCACATTCTCAGCTGTAATTCCCATATGGTATTCGTTAAAGGCATCAGACAAACCGTCCTTAATCATGGTATCTACCACTTTCGAATCTCCCATACGGCCACCCCAACGGAAGCTTGGCAAAACATATGGAGCTTGGCTCATGTTTTCTGCACCACCAGCCACGACAATATCTGCATCTCCGCACTGAATCGCTTGAGCAGCTAACTGCACTGCCTTCAAACCGGAACCACAAACCTTATTAATGGTAAAGGCTGGTGTAAATTCAGGAAGCCCAGCATGAATACTCATTTGGCGAGCCACGTTTTGGCCTAAACCTGCGCCTAGGACATTCCCCATAATCACTTCATCTACCTGCTCTGGTTTAATATTCGCTTTTTCCAAAGCACTCTTAATTACCAAAGATCCCAAATCAACAGCAGAAACATTCTTCAAGCTCCCGCCAAAGGAACCTAAAGGTGTTCGCACTGCCGAAACAATAACTACGTCTTTCATGACTACCTCCATCAGTGTCTAGTAAGTAAAGAAGCCTTCTTTTGTCTTCCGTCCCAATTTTCCTGCTTCGACCATTTTCTTAAGAAGAGGAGCAGGACGGTATTTTTGATCACCAAACCCTTGGTTTAGGACGCCCATAATAGCCAAACAAACATCCAACCCAATCAAGTCAGCAAGAGCCAAAGGTCCAATAGGATGATTTGCACCAAGTTTCATCGCTTCATCGATTTCCTCGGCACTAGCCACTCCTTCACCTAGAATGTAAATGGCTTCATTGATCATAGGAATCAAAATTCTGTTCACAACAAAACCATAAGAATCTTTAACATCAACTGGTGTTTTACCAATTTTCACTGTCAATTCACGAACTGCCTGAACCACTTCTTCTGAAGTCTGCAAGGCCTTAATAACCTCTACAAGTTTCATGATTGGGGCAGGATTAAAGAAGTGCATTCCAATCACGCGCTCCTGATGTTTAGTAGCAGCAGCTATATCCGTGATTGACAAAGAGGATGTGTTTGATGCTAAGATAGTTTTAGGATCTGTCAATTCATCCAATTGTTTGAAAATATTCAACTTAATCTCACGGTTCTCAGTTGCAGCTTCAATCACCAATTGGACTTGTTTCGCATCTTCATATGAAACAGATGGAAGCAAATTGGCCAATACCTGATCCTTCTCATCCGCAGACATCCGTCCTTTTTCAACTGAACGTTCCAATTGTTTTGTGATATTATTCAAGCCTCTTTGAACAAATTCTTCTTTAATATCGTTTAAGTAAACTGTAAAACTAGCCTGAGCAAATACTTGAGCAATTCCGCTTCCCATTTGACCAGAACCAATAATCATCACCTTAGATATCATTATTTTCTCCTTCTTATTCTACAAAAATCCAGTGCATGAAGCAAGGACGATTGAACAAAAATCCTTCAATCGCCCTTCTGACATTAAACAAAGGCACCTAGTCCAGTAATCTCACGACCAACAATTAAGGCATTCACTTCGTGTGAACCTTCATAGGTATAGATTGATTCAGCATCTGCAAAGAAACGAGCAACGTCTGTCTCAAGTGTAATACCATTACCTCCGCAAGTTTCACGAGCAAGGGCAACTGTTTCGCGCATCACCAAGGAATTGTGCATCTTAGCAAGAGCAGAGTTAAGCATCAATTCATTCCCTTTCTCTTGCATCTCAGCAATACGAGTTGAATAAGCAATAACTGCTACAGCATTTGCTTGCATGCGAGCCAATTTTTCTTGAACAATTTGGAATTTGGCAATTGGACGTTTGAACTGTTCGCGATCTTTAGCATATTTAAGTGCTGAAACATATGATCCACAAGTTACTCCCATAGCAATGTGAGCAACGTCCGCACGAGTGAAGGTCAAGATACGGGCTACATCACCAAAACCATTGATATTTACCAAGCGGTCTGAATCTGGAACCTCTACATTCTTCATGGTGATATGGCCATTGCGGACACAACGAAGAGCGATTTTATGTGGGATTGGTTCTGCATGATATCCCGGTGCTCCCTTACGAACGATAAAGCATTTCACCTTGCCATCCGCAACATCACGAGCAAATACAGGAACAACGTCTGCAGTGTCTGAACCACCAATCCAGCGTTTTTCACCATTTAGAATCCACTTGTCTCCAACACGTTCTGCAGTAGTTGCAAGTCCTCCAGCAATATCAGAACCTGAAAGAGGTTCAGTTAAAGCGAAGCAACCTTGCCAATCAAATGCAGCTAGTTTTGGAAGAAATTCTTTTTGTTGACGCTCATCACCACCCAAGAGAATTGTGTTGTAGCAAAGTCCGCCATGAACGGTGTAGAATGTTGCCATAGAAGCATCGAAGCGAGCAAGTTCAAGATACAAGAAGGCAATATAAAGTTCAGATGGTTTCCAGCTACCTTCACGTCCCTCAAACAATTTTGGATTGTTCATAATTTGAGCGCCCTTAGCCACAGCATAGAATTCTTCAAAAGGAAAATCAGGTTTTTCCCAGTATTCATTAATAACCGGACGGAGATATTTCTCAATCAAACGGCGAGTTTCTTGTAAAACCTCTGCTTCTCCCAAAGTTAGACCATCCGCATAGTGAAAAAGGTCCTCAGGATATAGTTCGCGTAAAATTTCTTCTTTTGTTGCCATAGTCATGACTCCTTTAATTGTTATAAGAGCGCTTACATTTTTGTATTCGCTATTTGTTGACAACCCCATTCTATCCCTTAGGATATTATTTTGTCTACTTAATAAATATAAACACCCCTATAAGTTCAGATTATAGGGGCCGATTCTGACTGTTTTATCAAGGATTTCCTCGTTTTTCTACTTACTTATAGGCACAAGAAAAAGTGGTTTACAAATCAGTAAACCACTCTTATTAGTTATTTCAATTTTATGATTCTTTTACTTCGAGCAAACCAACCTCACCATCTTCACGACGATACAAAACATTTGTTGTTTGATCTTCTACATCTACATAGATAAAGAAATCATGTCCCAATAAATCCATTTGAAGAAGCGCTTCTTCTAAATCCATTGGCTTCAAATCAATTTGTTTTGAACGAACGACTTTGGGTTGCACAACATCTGCATCTTCAACTAGGGCATCTGTAAAGAGTTGGCTTGTCGCAACTTTATTTTTATTCTTCCGTTCGATTTTTGTTTTATTTTTACGAATTTGACGTTCAATTTTATCAGTTACAAGATCGATAGAGCCATACATATCTTGAGAAACATCTTCTGCACGGAGAGTAATAGATCCAAGTGGAATCGTTACTTCAACTTTTGCTGTTTTTTCACGGTAAACTTTCAAATTCACACGTGCATCCAACTCTTGCTCAGGTTGAAAATACTTTTCGATCTTTTCGAGTTTAGAAACTACATAATCACGAATCGCTTCTGTTACTTCTAGGTTTTCACCACGGATACTATATTTAATCATATAAGTACCTTCTTTCTAAACATTTTTGTTTTTCTAACTATATTATAGCGCTTTCATTTTCATTTTGCAAATTTTTTCCTCATCTTACAAGGGAAACAGTTTTAACATCCAAAGCTCCTGCTTCTTCAAAAAGACGCTTCACACGATTGACAGTCGCACCTGTTGTATAGATGTCATCAATCAGCAAAATCTTCTTAGGAAGTGAGATTCCATCTTTAATAAAAAATGGAATTTCGGTAGCTAATCGTTCCGAGCGATTCTTAGAAGAACTAGCCGTCTCTTCTCTTTTCCCTAGTAAATCTTGAAAAGAAAAACCTGCTGCCTCAACCAAACCTTCAACCTGATTAAATCCCCTCTCAAGCAATCTTTCAGGACTTAGGGGAATAACAACAAATTGATAGTCTCCATACTTTTTCAATTCATTAGCTAGAACAGGAGCAAAAACCTTTCTAAGTAGAAAATCCCCATCAAACTTATATCGACTAAAGAAGTCTTTCATAGCTTGATTATAGGTGAAGATTGCATTATGATCGACTCGAATCTCTTCTTTACACCAAAGTTTACAATCTTGACACATGGTTGACAAGCCTGCTTTCATACAGTTCGGGCAATAGTCCTCACCAATTTTCTCAAAAGTAGACTCACAATCTGAACAAAGATAGTTGTTCTCATTCTTAAACAGCAAGAGGTGACTAAATGTGAAGTCAATCTTTATTGTCTGTCCACATAATAAACAGTTCATAAACCTGCCTCCTTGTTCATCTGCTTAATTTCCTTGATTGCTTTTTTGATGGCAACATTTAATCCATCATGAAAGAAGAGCAATTCACCAGTCGGTCTATCCATACTACGCCCAACTCGCCCACCAATCTGAATCAAGCTAGACTTGGTAAAGAGACGATGATTAGCTTCTACAACGAAAACATCCACACAAGGGAAGGTAACCCCACGTTCCAAGATTGTCGTACTAATAAGGATTGTCAACTCTCCATCTCGAAAAACTTGTACCTGCTCTAATCGATTTTCTGTGACAGAGGACACAAAGCCGATGTTTTCATTTGGAAACTGTTCCTGCAAGAGTTCTTTTAGTTTCTCGCCTTTCTTAATCTCTGATGCAAAAATTAGCAATGGATAACCTGTTCTTCTCTGTTTCTCAATGTAGGTCTTTAACTTAGATGACAACTGATTTTTCTCTAAACAGCGATTAAAATCTGATAACCAGACAGGTTTAGGAATAATCAAAGGATTTCCATGAAACCGTCTCGGCAAGCTTAATTGTTTTAATTCTCCTGTGCGAACCTTCCTATCTAACTCATCTGTAGAAGTTGCTGTAAGGAATATCTTTAATCCATCCTCCTTTACACTATTCTTTACAGCATAGTAAAGTATAGTGTTGTCAATATAAGGAAAGGCATCTACTTCATCCACTATCAGCAAGTCAAAAGCATGATAAAATTTTAACAGCTGATGAGTCGTTGCAACAACTAGTGGTGTTCGAAAATAGGGTTCTGACTCACCATGAAGTAGTGCTATCTCACAAGCAAAGTCATTCTGTAGTCGTTTATACAGCTCCAAACACACATCGATTCGAGGGCTGGCCAAACAAACTGCACCACCTTCATCAATCACTTTGGCCACAACCTGATAAATCATCTCCGTCTTTCCAGCTCCTGTTACAGCATGAACTAAAGTCGGTTCCTTCTTTTTAACTGCTCGGATCAATCCCTCTGACACCTTTTCCTGAAAAGGGGTTAACTGACCACGCCATTTGAGAACATCTTGCTTAGGAAAATCTTCCTGCGGAAAATGGTATAATGCTTGATCACTCCTGACTCGCTTCATCAGTAAACACTCCCTGCAATAGTAGGCACCGATAGGCAAATACCATTCCTCTAGAATCGTACTATTACAACGTTGACAAAGCAATTTTCCCTTCTCTTTTCTCATTGCCGGCAGTTTCACCGCCATCTGTCGTTCCTCTTCAGTTAATTCTTTCTCAGTAAACAAGCGACCGAGGTAATTTGGATTTACTTTCATACTTTAATATTCGTAAAAATCTCGCACTTTAGGTATTTTTTTAGTACAATTAAATCATGGAATTTAGAACAATTAAAGAGGATGGGCAGGTCCAAGAAGAAATCAAAAAATCCCGTTTTATCTGCCATGTCAAGCGTATTTATAGCGAAGAAGAGGCCCGTGATTTTATCACTACCATCAAAAAAGAACACTATAAAGCCACCCATAACTGCTCTGCTTTTATTGTAGGGGAACGCAGTGAAATCAAGCGTACGAGTGATGATGGGGAGCCTAGTGGTACTGCTGGAGTCCCTATGCTCGGAGTCTTAGAAAATCATAATCTTACCAATGTCTGTGTAGTAGTTACCCGCTATTTTGGTGGCATCAAACTAGGTGCTGGTGGTTTGATTCGTGCTTATGCAGGTAGTGTGGCCTTGGCTGTCAAAGAAATTGGCATTATTGAAATCAAAGAACAGGCTGGCATAACCATTCAGATGTCTTACGCTCAGTATCAAGAATATGGCAATTTCCTTAGAGAGCATAAACTAATGGAACTTGAGACGAACTTTACAGATCAAATCGCTACAATGATCTATGTTGATAAAGAAGAGAAAGAAAAGATCAAAGCTGCTCTTGTTGAGTTCTTTAATGGAAAAATCACTTTAACTGATCAAGGTTTACGAGAGGTTGAAGTTCCTGTAAACTTAGTGTAAAAAAGGAGAAATTATGTTTTTGGAAAATTTATTCAAGGACTTGCTGGAAACTTTAGCGAGGAAAAGAAAGAGACTCTTATCAAAGAATATGGTCAATATCTACTAGAGAATGAAGAAATTCAAAGTGGATATAAACTTATTCGCGATTCAATTATCTTTACAAATATCCGTATTATTTTTACTGATAAGCAAGGTGCCACTGGTCGCAAGGTGTCTGTTAAGTCACTCTTTTTGATGAACATTGTAAACGTTGAAATGGAAACTGCTGGAGCAGGTATAGACGATAGTGAGATTACGATCACTTATTTAGAGAATGTCTTTCTAAAAGCACATAATGAGCATTTTAGTGTTCATAAATTTGAATTCCCTAAAAAAACGGATATTGTTCCACTTTATACCTATTTATTAGAATTGGCTTATCACAATCGATTAAAAATTAATGGCTTAGACCTTTGATATAAAAAAATCCTATCACTTTGATAGGATTTCTATATTTTACAAATAGCCTTAAGCGAGTTATACTAGTATCATCTTATACAAAGAGGTATATCTATGGCTATTTATAATAATATTACTGAACTAATCGGACAAACACCGATTGTTAAACTTAACAACATTGTTCCAGAGGGTGCTGCAGACGTCTATGTTAAACTAGAAGCTTTTAACCCTGGATCGTCAGTAAAAGACCGCATTGCCCTTAGCATGATTGAAAAAGCGGAACAAGATGGTATTCTAAAACCGGGTGCTACCATTGTTGAAGCAACGAGTGGAAACACTGGCATCGGTCTTTCATGGGTTGGTGCCGCTAAAGGATATAAAGTTGTTATCGTCATGCCTGAAACGATGAGTGTAGAACGACGCAAGATTATCCAAGCTTATAGTGCTGAACTCGTCCTCACTCCTGGTAGCGAAGGAATGAAAGGGGCTATTGCCAAAGCTCAGGAAATCGCTGCTGAACGTGACGGCTTCCTTCCACTCCAATTTAATAACCCAGCTAACCCAGAAGTACACGAAAGAACAACAGGAGCTGAAATACTGGCTACTTTCGGTTCTGATGGACTAGATGCTTTTGTGGGTGGTGTTGGTACTGGTGGAACGATCTCAGGTGTTTCTCACGCTCTTAAAGCAGCAAATTCAAACATTCAAGTTTATGCAGTTGAGGCAGACGAGTCAGCTATCTTGTCTGGTGAAAAACCAGGGCCTCACAAAATTCAAGGCATCTCAGCTGGATTTATTCCTGAAACACTTGATACAAAGGCCTATGATGGTATCGTCCGCGTAACGTCAGATGATGCTCTAGCACTTGGCCGTGAAATTGGTGGAAAAGAAGGCTTCCTTGTTGGGATTTCTTCAGCTGCAGCGATTTACGGGGCAATTGAGGTTGCCAAGAAATTAGGTACAGGGAAGAAAGTCCTTGCTTTAGCACCGGATAACGGCGAACGTTATTTGTCTACAGCACTCTATGAATTTGAAGTGTAGTCTCCTAAATGCACTTAGCCCTTATTAAAGGGCTTTTTATATACTCATTCTAAAACAAAATTTTGGGGCAGATAAAGGCTTGTTGGGGTTATTGGGGTTACAAGAGATGTGATCTGAGAGGTAAGCGTCAAGCAAGAATTAACATGGGATTCATACTCATGGCCAACAACCTCTTAAAATACAATGAGAGAGGGAATCAAAATTAAAAAGCTAGAGTTCCTCAATTGGAAATCCCTAGCTTTTTTATGGCTGAGAACTATTTGTCTCAGATTTTTTAGTTATTCAAAGCTGCTGCCATTGTAGCTGCAACTTCAGCTTCAAAATCATTTGCAGCTTTTTCGATACCTTCACCAACTTCAAAGCGAGCGAACTCAACTACTGAAGCATTTACTGATTCAAGGTAAGCTTCAACTGTCTTGCTGTCATCCATGATGTAGACTTGTGCAAGAAGTGTGTATGCTTGGTCAACTTTAGTGTTGTCAAGCATGAAGCGATCCATTTTACCTGGGATGATTTTGTCCCAGATTTTTTCGGGTTTGCCTTCTGCAACTAATTCAGCTTTGATATCTTCTTCAGCTTGAGCAATCACTTCATCAGTCAATTGAGCTTTTGATCCATATTTTAAGTGTGGAAGAGCTGGTTTACCAACCATTGCACGGCTATCATTATCTTGGTCAATCACGTGGTTCAATTGTGCCAACTCATCTTTAACGAACTGCTCATCCAATTCTTTGTAAGAAAGAACTGTTGGTTTCATCGCAGCGATATGCATTGAGATTTGTTTAGCAAGTGCTTCATCTCCACCTTCGATGACAGAGATAACACCGATACGTCCACCATTGTGTTGGTATGCTCCAAAGTGTTGTGCATCTGTTTTTTCAAGCAAAGCAAAACGACGGAATGAGATTTTTTCACCGATTGTAGCTGTTGCAGATACATAGGCTGCTTCAAGAGTTTCACCTGAAGGCATTGTCAAAGCAAGAGCTTCTTCGTTGTTAGCTGGTTTTCCTTCAGCAATTACTTTAGCTGTAGCATTTACCAAGTCAACGAATTGAGCATTTTTTGCAACGAAGTCAGTTTCAGCATTTACTTCAACTACTGCTGCAACGTTACCGTTAACAAATACACCAGTCAAACCTTCAGCTGCAACACGGTCAGCTTTCTTAGCTGCCTTAGCCATACCTTTTTCGCGAAGCAATTCGATTGCTTTTTCGATATCACCTTCAACTTCAACCAATGCTTTCTTAGCGTCCATAACACCAGCACCAGATTTTTCACGCAACTCTTTAACAAGTTTAGCTGTAATTTCTGCCATTTTGATTCTCCTATATTTTTTAAAAATAGGAGAGCCGGGCTAAGCCCCGCCCTCCTAGGTAATGATTACTTATTTGAATTAAGCGTTGTCGCCTTCTACAACTTCAACGATTTCTTCGATTGAGTCAGCTTGAGCTTCTGAATCTGCAAATTCAGCTTCAACTGCTGTCGCGTCTTCACCTTGACGACCTTCGATGATAGCGTCAGCCAATTTAGCTGTAATCAATTTAACCGCGCGGATAGCGTCATCGTTAGCTGGGATGATTACATCGATATCGTCTGGATCAGTGTTTGTGTCAACCATCGCTACAACTGGGATTCCCAATTTTTTAGCTTCTTTAACAGCGATTTGTTCTTTATGTGGGTCAACTACGTACATTACATCTGGAATACGAGGCATGTCTTCGATACCACCCAAGAATTTTTCAAGACGTGCACGTTGTTTGTTAAGAAGTGCAACTTCTTTCTTAGGAAGAACTTCAAAAGTTCCATCTTCTTCCATACGTTTGATTTCTTTCAAACGAGCGATACGTTTTTGGATTGTTCCCCAGTTAGTAAGAGTTCCACCCAACCAACGGTGGTTGATGAAGTATTGACCTGAACGAACAGCTTCTTCAGCAACAGCATCAGCAGCTTGTTTCTTAGTACCTACGAACAAGATCACTGCATCGTTTGCAGCTGCATCACGCATGAAGTCGTATGCTTGGTCTGCATATTTTACAGTTTGTTGCAAGTCGATAACGTGGATTCCGTTACGTTCTGTGAAGATGTACTTAGCCATCTTAGGATTCCAACGACGCGTTTGGTGACCAAAGTGCACACCAGCCTCGAGGAGTTGTTTCATTGAAATAACTGCCATGAGTATTTCTCCTTTTATGTTTTTTTGCCTCTCTCAGACTTCAACTTGCAATCTAACCCAAAAGGCAACGAGATCACAATTCATCTAAGATGAGTATTTGCTGCTTACACAGCTCTATTAGCATAACAAAAAAATTGAATTTTGACAAGTCCGTTTGTTATTACTGCATACAGATTAAATACTTTTTCATTAGCTTATTTTTCGCTTTAGATTTTCATCAACATACTGTCTGATTTTCTTCGAACATAGGATGATAGTTTCTCCTATTTTAGATAAAACCATCCATAATTGCTGTCGAACCTTCCTAGGAAGCCAAGCTAGAATTTCTATAGTGTATCCAATACACTGTACAAATGTCTTTTTGTAAGCTATTTGAACATGTCCTGAATGTGATACAGAAATCGTAGCAAAACCATTATATAAGGCTTTTTCTGTCACCTTAGGTTTTTTGGCCTTAGAATATTGAGCTAGCTCTTCTTTCGATAATTTTTGATAGATTATTTTAGGCTGTGTTCCGACAGCTTTGTCGCTATAGTACGCTTTATAACCCTTATACCAAATTCTCGGTACAACAATTGTCTGAGGTTGATTGCTTTTAAGCGAAACATCAAATTCTAAATCATTATATTTTTGCCGAACATTCTCAATAACTACCTCCTGCTGATTATAAAGAAACTGATTGAGGCTTAAACCATTTCGCATATCATCATGATTGACAGAAAGGTTGAGATAT
>ERZ772945.638-NODE-638-length-27597-cov-6.101736_pt1 | contig 27597 bp, 23 predicted proteins | sample MGYA00511681_ERZ772945 | MGnify/ENA primary metagenome ERZ772945 (study PRJEB29015, sample SAMEA2737943) | human oral metagenome | biome: human oral; feature: human-associated habitat; material: dental | place: China | collected 2143 ...
TCCAAGGCCTATGGTGTGTCCCGTGCCAAGGTATACGGTCTGGCTCTCTGCACGAGCGGAGGGTGCTGCGGCCAGGAAAAGTCCGCCGCGTCGACGAGAACCTGACGGGTCCACAAGAAGGGGAGGGCGCATGGACAACGATGCCGATATCGCAAAGTTGAGTCTTATCTTTGCGAGGATAGGTGTCGGTAGCATTCTGGTGGCACAATGCAGCCACATGACCGAGCCATCCGGGCCCCTATGGTTGCTTTTCTTCACTGTGAGCATGAGCTCCTTCCTCGCGTCCGTTATCCTCTTTTTCAGGTCTCGCAGCCAGGGCACGTATGGGAATGTGAACCCAGCCCCCGGCTTTAGTGGCAGCTACGATTTCCAAGAGACGCGACGTCGCCTGCATACTCAGCGCCTCCCTTATCCCTCTACGTATCTTGACGAGGGATGCGACGTTATGGGGTGGGTGCAACGCATCAGCCTCGTCATCATGGTGGGGTCGCTCATCGTGGTATTCTGGGTGGTGCGGGTCCTGCCGACGTCGCCTGAGGAGCAGTACCCGATAATGAAGGCTGCGATGGCCATCGCAGCGATCGGTAGCCTGCTTATGGCGCCGTGTTCGTTGCGTCGGATCTTCCAGGCGCGACGCGTGGGCCAGCAGCTGGCGGTAACCGAATACCTGTCCTCGCTGCTCGGCATGCTGTGCTTGCTCACCATCGGGATCTTTTTTCTCCTCTGCTCCATCTACCTGTGAGCGTAAGCTAAGCCCCGCCGCAGGAAGCACTGGCACTGGTGTAGAATCGAACGCTGCACCCTGCAATCAATTCCGTCATCAGGAGAGCGGCACATGGCAGACATCACCTTGACTGGCCCGGGCGGCTGCAACGGTAGGCCCAGCTTCTACATCACCACACCCATCTACTACGTCAACGCAAAGCCACACTTGGGGACCGCGTACACCACAGTTCTCTGTGACGTGCAGGCGCGCTACCGTCGCGCCAAGGGTTTCGACGTCAAGTTTCTCACGGGTATGGACGAGCATGGCCAGAAGGTCGAGGAGGCTGCGCGCGAGCACGGCATGGGACCAAAGGAGTGGTGCGACAGCCAGGTGCCGGCCTTCGAGGAGCTCTGGCAGACGCTCGAGATATCCAACGATGACTTTATCCGCACCACCGAACCTCGCCAGCTGCGTGCCGTCAGCTACCTCTGGGAGCGCATGAGGGAGTCTGGCTATATCTACAAGGGCTCCTACGACGGCTGGTACTGCGTCCCCGACGAGACCTACTTCACCGAGAACCAGGTGCACAAGGCCGACGAGGAACGCCACAGCGAGGGCCAGCACCTCTGCCCCGACTGCGGCCGACCCCTTACGCGCGTGCAGGAGGAGTCCTGGTTTTTCAGACTCTCCGCCTTCCAGGACCGGCTGCTTGGACTCTACGAGGAGCACCCCGACTTCGTGATGCCCAGCTTTAGGATGCACGAGGTCAAGAGCTTCGTGGAAGGGGGCCTTCAGGACCTCTCCGTGAGCCGCACGAGCTTTGACTGGGGCATACGCCTGCCCTTTGATGAGGGCCACGTGACCTACGTGTGGTTCGACGCGCTGCTCAACTACATGACGGCCGTAGGCTATGGCCAGCCGGGAGAGGGTGCCGCAGCTGAGCTCGCGCGGCGCTGGCCTGCCCAGTACCACGTCGTGGGCAAGGACATCATCCGCTTCCACTGCGTCATCTGGCCCGCCATGCTCATGGCTATGGGCGAGGCCCTGCCGGAGCACGTCTTTGCCCACGGCTTCCTGATGGTTAGGAACGATGAGACCGGTCAGGGCGAGAAGATGAGCAAGTCGCGTGGGAACGCCATCGCCCCCCAGGAGGTCATCGACCTTCTGGGCGTGGAGGGCTACCGCTACTACTTCATGTGTGACGTCATACCCGGCGAGGACGGTGCCATCAGCCTCTCCCGTATGGAGCAGGTCTATAACGCGGACCTCGCCAACAGCTGGGGTAACCTCGTGAGTCGTGCCCTTAACATGAGCTCCAAGTACTTTGGTGGCACGACGCCTGCGGATGACCCCACCTGGGCGTCCCGCCAGAGTCCGCTGCGCGATATCGCCTGCGGCATAGAGGCCCGCTATAGCGAGCACATGGAGGGCTTCGAGTATGTGGCTGCCAAGGATGTGGTCATGGAGCTCGTGCATGCGGCGAACCATTACGTCGAGGACTCGGCTCCCTGGACGCTGGCCAAGGACCCCTCGCGCTCAGGCGAGCTTGCCGACGTCATACGCAACCTGCTTGAGTCGATACGCATCTCGGCGCATCTGCTTGCGCCCTTCATGCCGCAGACGTCTGTCGAGGTTCTGCGCCGCATGGGCGCTACAGGCGAGCTGGACTGTGACGATCTGGCCGCCGCCTGCGAATGGGGCCAGCTTGCCGGTGGCGTCGAGGTCACCAAGGGAGACGCTCTCTTCCCGCGCCTCGCTGCCAAGGGGTAGGGGGGCGTGCCTGGGGCAGGGGAGGCTCCGTACTCCTATCTGGCGAACGTCCGTGAGACACGGGCGACGCTTGCGCGCTTCGGGCTTGTCACCAAGCATCGGCTGGGACAGAACTTCCTGGTAAGCGATGCGGTGGTGGGGAAGATCCTGGGCCTGGCCGAGCTGGTGGGTGATGATGTCGTCCTCGAGGTGGGTCCGGGCATCGGCACGCTTACGGTCGCACTGCTCGCTCGTGCTCGTGAGGTCATTGCCATCGAGGCCGATCGCGCGCTTGAGCCGGTGCTTGCCACGACCTGTGCGCAGGACGCCGAGCGACTCACCCTCTTGTGGGGAGACGCGCTCAGGCTCGTCCCTCTCGTTCCTTCGGCCGTCGCGGCACCCATAGGCTCCCCGTCCTCCCCCCCGCCCCTTTCGGGAGTGGCTCCCGTGCCCAACAAGCTTGTCTCGAACTTGCCCTACCAGGTGGCGGCAACCCTCATCCTCAAGCTGCTTCAGGAGCTTCCGAGCGTGGGGCGGCTTGTGGTCATGATCCAGGCGGAGGTGGCCGATCGCATCTGTGCGGGTCCCGGGTCACGAGTCTATGGTGCCTATACGGCAAAACTTGCGCTCTGGGGCCAGGTCACGGGTCATTTCGAGGTCGGACGGGGCAGCTTCTTGCCGCCCCCGCACGTGAACTCCACTGTCGTGCGCATAGACCGCGCGCCCATGGCGGACCCCAAGACGGGGCTGGACCTCACGCCCTCGCAGCTCGACTGGGTCGCTCATGTTATTGATGCGTCCTTTGCCCAGCGCAGAAAGACGATTCGCAACTCCTTGTCAGCAGGCGGCTTCGAGCGGTCCCGGCTCGACAAGGCTTTTGCGCGCTCTGACATCGCGCCAACCGCCCGCGCGGAGTCCCTCTCGCCCTCGGACTTTGTGCGCCTCGCGGACGCGTTGTGACGCCACCCGTGACCCCAACCTCCCAGAATGCGCTTTTCCGTGACCCCGGCCTCACAGAATGCGCCTTTCCGTAGAGTGCGCCTTACCTCACCTGCGCAAATGCTGTGACGATTTACCGAAAACCGCATTTTGTCTCATCGACCTCACGGAAAAGCGCACTATGGACAAATGGGCGGGTAGCCATGCAGTCGCTAGACCGCCCCTCGCTAACGTTTATCTTCTTACATCGCGGCTGGTGTGAGAGGTGGAGAGGTGTTGTTCGATGGCAGGTTTCGTGTTTCGCTCCAAAAAGGGCAAGGATATCGAAGTTCCCGTACCGCCAGCACCGCTTGCGGACACTCACGGACATCTGACCTGCTTTCGTACGCTTGACGTCGCAGACGCGCTCGCTCATGCCGCCCTCGCAGGCCTGCGCCTCCTTGTGGTGCCCATTGACATCGTTGATGACTTTGGCAAGAGGTGGAGGACTGCAGGGGATCTGCTCGCATGGCTGGACACGCAGGTTGAGCGCGCGCATACGTCGCTTGACGATACGGCTGGAGAGGGCCTGGAGCCTCCGACCTTCAACGGTTGGGGAGTTCCGGAACTTCTCGACAACGTGCACATCGTGGCGGGGGCGCATCCCTACGGTGCGGACTGCTTGGACGAGGCAGCACTCACTCGCCTCGATGACCTCCTTGCCAGCCCGCGCTGTGTGGGTGTGGGCGAGATCGGCCTCGACTTCGGTCCCCACAACAAGCTTGGTGCCGATGTTCAGGAGAGGGCCTTTCGTCGCCAGCTTCGGTTTGCCCATGAACGGCAGCTCCCCGTTGAGCTGCATCTTCGCGATGGCGAGGACGATACGGCGGCGCACGATCTCGCGATTCGCGTGCTCAGAGAGGAGGGGGTGCCCGAGCGAGGCTGTGACTTGCATTGCTTCACTCAGTCTCTTGAGGTTGTGGCACCGTTTGTGGAGCTTGGCTGTCACATCGCCTTTGGTGGTGCCGTTACCTTCAGGCGCTCGGACGATATCAGGTCCGCAGCTTGCGCATGTCCGAAGAACCTACTGCTCTCTGAGACGGACTCTCCCTACATGGCGCCGGTGCCCCTGCGTGGCTGGGAATGCGAGCCGGCGATGGTCGCCTTCTCCGCAGCGCTTCTTGCCGACGTGCGCGAGGCTACACTGGACGCACCGCGCGAGGAGACCTACCGCGCCCTCTGGGAGAACGCCTGCACGCTCTTTGGGCTTTCTCCCATGTGCGCAGCAGGGTAGCGTCGCTGCGCAGGGTGCTGCTGCGCGGTTTAGCGCAGCTCACGCTGCTGTGCACTCGTACGGTGTCCTGTGAGTTAAGGGGTCTCGCGCCCATTTGAAGGGCTGGACGAGATCACCAAAGGCGTGCTTGTTCGACCTTAGTTGCCGTTGGTGGCCCGCACGGTGCAACGCCTCCTGATTGTGCCACTCGACGTCACCGAATGGCACGCAGGTCGCGCACTCGGCGCCACCGAGTGGCAACAGCCTGACAACTACCACCACCCATGCCACAGTGTCCTGCTGTGGTGCTATGCTATAGACGATGCTTCGAGCTACGGGAGAGCGCTCAGGGGAAACTCATGTCACAGGTGGACGCGCACATCGAGGATGTCACCCATGACCCTCGTGACCGGATGGCGGGTGCGTTCGAGGGCATGGGACAATGTGTTGCCGAGCTGCTTTGGCCGACCCGCTGTATTGGGTGTGACAGGCCGGGAGAGCTTCTTTGTGCCGAGTGCCGATCGCGGCTCCCTTGGATCGAGCAACGCTGGGCCTGTCCGGACTGTGGGGCACCCTTTGGGAGTCTCGCCTGCACGGAGTGTGAACATGACTGGGAATCGCGCACGATCGTTTGCGCGCTTCCCTTTGGTGGAACGATTTCTCGTCTCATCACGATCTTCAAGGATCATCACGAGCGGCGCCTTGCTTCGGTGTTGGCTGCGGCGATGGCAACCTCACTCGACGAGGCGGCCGCCTGGCCTGCCCAAGATGGCCGTCCACGCTTTGAGCCCGAGGAGCTCGACGCGATCTGCTTCGTTCCGGCAACCGCTGGGGCCTACGCCCGGCGGGGCTTCGACCACATGGAGCTTGTGTCCCAAGAGCTTGCGGCGCTCACGGGCATCCCCCTCGCGGACGTCTTGGCGCGAGCCTCGGCCCGTGACCAGCGTCAGCTTGACAGATGGGAGCGAAGGGAGAACATCAGGGGTACGATCGGTCCCGTCACAGACGTCTCTGGACTCAGGTTCCTTCTGGTCGATGACGTCATCACCACGGGCGCAAGCATGCGAGAAGCCACACGTGCACTTCTGGATCGTGGGGCCGCCGAGGTGAGCTGCTGTGCCTTCGCACGTGTCTGGTAGCGTCCCCTCTCCCTCGCTTTGTCCTTGTCATCACGATTACCCGGGCAGCACTCTCGGCCGGCGTTCGTTCGGTGCCTGTCTGGCGCAGCTTCATCCGGGTGCTGCCCCGCCTGGTGTGCGCCCGCTCCAAGAGGCAGCCAAACGACTGGCCAACCACGATCTCTTGGTGTCCTCACCGATGTAACCACTCCGCTCGCAGGGCGTGACGCTCGAACTAAGTGATGTGCGAGGTATGGTGTGGCGTATCACAGATAGTCCATAAAAGAAGGCTGGTATAATCTCAGGCGTTTTACCCAGGTCTGTGGTTGCGGGATTCGGCCCCTGCCTTTTCTAGGCGGTCGGTTGATACCCTAGTCCATGACAGACGAGGTCAAAGGGATCCACGTAAGCCGGACGTGAGCGTGCCGGCGAGCATGGCTCGTCCTAGGAGTAAGTCGCACCGCCCGACGATAAGCAAGGACGTGGGGTCCTGCGGGCGAGAGAGCCCACGGTGGGGGGCCGTAGCCCCGAAGCCAAAGCCCCGGTGCGCGAGTGTGGGGGAAAATACCAGGTCAGCTGGGTAAGACATGAGTTGCACAACCATGGGAGAGAAGATGATTACGAGCAGGAAGAAGATACTTGCGCTTGCCAGCATGTTGACGCTCACGGCAGCACTGTTCCTCAGCGGATGTAACCTTCCGGCCTCCCTTGGGGGCGAACCCTCGAACGACACATCATCCCGGACTCAGGTCCAGCAGACGGTGCAGGACAGCGCCCTCGTTAACGCGGGTACGCTTACCGTAGGCGTTAACCTCGATGCCGCTATGGCGCCGCTGTGCTACGAGCAGGATGGGGATGCCCGTGGCCTCGACGCAGACCTTGCGTCCGCGCTCGCGGGCCAGATGGGGCTTAAGGTCAAGTTTGTGAACGTCTCGAGTCCGGCAAGCTCGCTTGGTACCGTCTGTGATGTCGTTATGGGCCAACGGGCAAGCACCGAGGGTGTCTACACGTTGGCCGGCACATACGCAGAGTCTGCGTCGGCCTTCTTCCACAAGGGTGATACCGGCATTGCCAAGGTTGACGACCTGTCCTCAAAGCGTCTTGGCCTTCAGGGTGGATCGGTGTCTGAGGCTGCGCTCGACCGCACGGGCCTCACGGTCGAGAAAAAGGGTTACGGAAAGGTCAATGATGCCTTTGCAGCCCTTGAGAGTGGAGACGTCGACTACGTGCTCTGCGAGGCCTATGCAGGGGCCTACCTCGCTCACTCCGCCTACGAGGACGTACGCTTCGTGGGCACGCTGAATCGTCCCGAGGCTGAGGGCATCGCCTGCTCGAACTCGAACACAGAGCTGTCCTCGGCCGTATCGAGTGCCCTCGATACCCTCAAGGGTAACGGTGTCTATAGCCTGATCCGAAGCCGTTGGCTGGGAGACTTCGACTCGATCGAGGCGGAGACCGACCAGGTCAAGAACATTCCCACAAAGCAGGAGGGGACAGCGGGCGCCACGACAACGGGTTCCAGCACTGCTGGCACGGCCGCTGGCTCCAACGTGGCGGGCTCCAATGCCGCAGGATCCAACGCCGCGGGCTCCAATGCTGCGGGCGCCGCGACGACAGACAGCACGGCCGCAGGATCCAACGCCGCAGGCTCCAATGCCGTTGGCTCCAACGCCGCTGGTACCACGACAACGGGTTCCAATGCCGCAGGTACCTAGTGTTTTGTAGCGAGCGTAGGGCCTGCGGTCCACTCGGGGCGAGAGGCGCGTACGTGTGGCTACGTAGCTACAGCTACCCTTCCTTCCGAGTGGTTCCGCAGTGCCCTTTTGGCGATTGGGGAAACCAGCCGTGAGTGTTTGGGTAAGAAATGGATACGAGATGCCCGTATGGGGCCTCACATCTGACACAGGAGGAATCGATGGTTGACATCAAGATCTCGGGACGCAAGGTCTCGGTCTCAGACGGCATGCGCGATCGTGTGACCGAGAAGATAGGAGATGCGCTCAAGGTCTTTGACATCCAGCCCATGAACTGTGATGTCGTCTTGCGCATGGGGAGGAACCGCACTAAACCTGAGCGCACGACCTGTGAGGTGACCGTGTTCGTGCGCCACAACGTGGTGCGTGTCGAGGCGAACGCAGAGGACATGTACACCGCGATCGACGAGGCGGCATCCAAGGTTTCGAGGCAGCTACGCAAGTACAAGACGCGCGTCGTCGACAGAAGGCAACGCAGCGTCCGCTCCATTCGCACGAACGGAGCGACCGAGGCGCCCAAGGACCTCAGCTCCCTCATCGAGTCTCCGGAGGACGATGACAACCAGCTCGTACGAGAGAAGGTCATCGAACTCACGCCCATGACCGAGGAGGAGGCACTGATCCAGACGGATCTTCTTGGCCATGACTTCTACGTCTTCATGAACTCGACGACGGGCCTCATCAATGTCATCTACCATCGAAACAACGGTGGCTATGGCATCATCAAGCCCAAGGACGAGACCAAGGGCAGAGCCTAAGCGGGAGACGGGCATATGTCCAATGACTTCAGCAAGACCGTCGGCGGCCTTGATGGCGTGATCGGAGTGCAGGGCGACGGTCGAGACCTTCATCAGAAGCGCGGCGTGCGCATCATCGTAGACTCCACGGCTGACTATGCCCCCGAGGTCGCTGAGCGGCTGGGGGTCGAGGTGATCCCCTTCACCTACGTCACGCCCGAGGGCGAGCAGGTCGATGACCTCTGGAAGACGAGCGATTCTCACGCGTTCTACGAGCGGATGCGGCAGAATCCGGACATGCGTCTCACGACCTGTGCCGTCACGCCGGGTCGCTACTTCGAGGTGTTCGAAAAGGCCGCCAAGGCTGGCCTACCCACCATCTACATGGGTCTTCCTGCGGGTCTCTCGTCGTCCATCGACTCGGCGCGCCAGGCGGCGGACATGATCCGGGAGCGCTACCCCGGCTTTGAGCTCTACGTCCTCGACAATCGCTGCGATTCGGCTGCGGGTGAGCTGCTTGCCATTGAGGCCGTGCATCAGGCATCCATGGGACTCTCGGCCAAGGAGCTCTATGCCTGGGCGAGGGATGCGCGCTACTTCGTCCACGGCTACTTTACGCTGGAGAGCTTTGACGCCCTTGCTGCCGGTGGGCGTATCCCGCCGGCCGCCGCGAGCGTGGGCAGCAAACTCGACATCAAGCCCGAGCTGTCCTACGACCTCAACGGTGCCCTGACGCTCCGGGGTATGTGCCGAGGGCGCAAGAAGGCGCTTCGGGCCATCATGCAGGACTTTCGCGAGAACTACGCCCACGACACGTCGCTACCGTTGAGCATCGTCTCATCCGATGCCGAGAAGGACGCAGACTGGCTCGAGAAGGAGGTTCGCAAGGAGAAGGGATGTGAGGACGTGACCATCATCAGGAGTCAGGTCTCTCCCATCTTGGGCTGCCACGTGGGTCCTGGCATGGTCGCGCTCTGCTTCTGGGGTACCGACCGTCGCGAGAAGCTCTCTCTTACCGATCGCATCACGCGCAGGGTCAAGCGGGCGGGGGCCAGTGGTGCGCGGTAGTGCTCGACATGTGGTCTCAACAAGAAGTGCTCAGGTCGCTGTGACGTGGGTACCAGAAAGGCTATAAGAAAGGCTATAGTGACGCGTATGGCAAGCACCGCGATTCGTAAGGTCTCCTTCATCGGCACTGGTATTATGGGTGCCCCCATCGCAGGGCATCTCATGGATGCTGGCTATGAGCTGACGGTTTACACCCGCAGCGGTGAGAAGGCCAAGGGCCTCATTGACAGAGGCGCTCGCTGGGCCCCCGATGTCGAGTCTGCCGCTCTCGGGGCTGACGTGGTCTTCACCATGCTGGGCTATCCGGAGGACGTCGAGGACGTCTACCTTGCCACGGATGGCCTCATACGCAGTACGAAAAAGGGTGCTTGGATGGTCGATCTCACCACCAGTTCGCCCGGACTTGCCCGTGACATCCACGATGCCGCCGAGGTCGAGGACAAGCATGCCTTCGACTGTCCCGTTACAGGTGGCGAGCAGGGAGCGATCGACGGCACGCTGACGCTCATGGCAGGTGTCCGTAAGGATGACGCCACGGTGCTCCAACCCCTGCTCGAGAGCTTCTCGTCTAAGATCTACTATTTGGGTGGCGCGGGTAGGGGACAGATCGCCAAGCTCTGCAACCAGGTGTCTCTTGGTGCCGCGATGATGGGCTATGCCGATGCGCTCGCGCTTGCTGGTAGGGCGGGTATGGACAAGGCGCAGGTGCTCGACATTATCTCGCATGGCCTCGGGGGATCGGTTGCGCTCTCGCAGTTGGGGCCCAAGTCCGTGGCAGGAGACTACAAGCCTGGTTTTCTTGCGGAGCACCTGCGCAAGGACCTCGGGCTCGCAATCTTCGAGGCAGACGACCTCGACATCGCCCTGCCGAGCGCCGAGGCGGCCTATGGGCTCTACGATATCCTCTGCCAGGTCGGTGGCTCGAGGCTGGGCACGCAGGCCGTCACGCTGCTCTATGCAGATGATGACACCGGTACCGCTGCCGGACTCGACTGGTCGAAGCTCGATGTGCCTGACTACGACCACGATGAGTACGACCATGGAGGTCACGAACATCACCATCACCACCATCGCTAGACGACGCGCGGACAGCGTGGCCTCGCAGGTCCTGTACCTCGGGCCCAAGGAGGTTTGCGCCGCGAAAGGAACCCATGTACCATGAACGAGAACACCCAGAGTTCGCTCGCAGTCCTCATTGACTACGAGAACCTTGCGCTTGGAACGGGCAAGAGAAAGCGCAACGGCCATCAGGAGGCGGGACCCAGGCCGGACGTCAAGCGCATCCTAGAGCGGCTCGTCGACAAGGGTAGGATTGCCGCCAAGCGCGCCTACTGCGACTGGCAGCGCTTCGATAATGCCATAACCCCCCTACACGAGCTGGGCATCGAGCTTATCGAGATACCAGACCGCGCCTTTACGGGCAAGAATTCAGCCGACATTCGCCTAGCGGTCGACGCGGTGGAGATGTGCCTCACAAAGGAGCATATCGATACCTTCGCGATCCTCTCTGGTGACTCAGACTTCTCACCGCTTGTTGCCAAGCTCAAGGAGTTTGGCAAGATGGTCATCGGCGTTGGCATGAAGGAGTCAACGAGCAGCCTGCTCACCGAGGTCTGCGACGAGTTTCTCTTCTACGAGGACATCGCAAGTTCAGGCGGCGTGCCTGACTTCGCGGCTAAGGTGAGCAAGGACAAGCACGACTGCTACCAGCTGCTCTTCGAGACGATCGACGCGCTTCAGGGCGAGAGTGACAGCGCCATCCTCGCCTCGCGCCTCAAGGACACCATGAAGCGCAAGCGACCGCAGTTCACCGAGCGCGGCTACGGCTACCGCTCGTTCTCGAACCTGCTGCGAGAGGCGGCCAAGCTCGGTTTTATAGAGATCCACCAGGACTCGCGCAGCGGTACGGTCATGGTGGACGGCTTTAGCGAATAGGGGAGATCATGGCGGATAGCGATGCGGAGGCTGTGCGCCTCAAGGAGCTGGTTGGCGAGCTGGGCGGAGCAAACCGTCGGCGGCGCCAGGATGCTGCGCACGAGATCGCCCGGCTGGCAAAGAGGGACGTTGATCAGCTCTTTGACTATGCCGGAGACATCATCGACGGGCTCGATCGCCCCGAGGCCCAGACGCGCTGGGAGCTGCTCGATGCTCTCTCAGAGATGGCGCGGGTTGATCCGGGCTGCGTCGAGGAGGCCTTCGGCGGTGCCGAGGCGTCCCTCTTCGACGAGGACTCATCGATCGCGCGACTCGCCGCCTTCCGCTTCCTGACCAGCTATGGAGCAACGTCTGGCAAGCGCTCGGATCAGGTCTGGAAGATCCTCGAGGAGGCGATCCAGTGCTACCACGGCGATCCCGAGTACCGTGACATGCTCGGCTGCCTGCTCGAGATGGCCAAGGGCACGATCTCAGACCAAACGGCTCAAGTCATGCGCTCTAGAGTCGACTTCGACGCCAGGCACGGGAGAGGCTACATCAAGGCCTTCTCGGCCGAGATCGTCGAGGCGATAGACAACCGCTTGTTAGGTGCTGGATAAGTGCTGAGGATACGGCGTTTTCATGCGCGATCGCCGAAGTGCCCTTTATGCTCCGGTGGCTGAACTACCATTTAGCACGTTTTACATGATCGGGCATGCTGTCACGTGAGTGCGTGTGCATGGAGCGTGTCCGCAGGATGATATGCCCCGGATATGGGCAAGGCAGCACGGGAGGTTATATCGTGGCAGACAAGAAGAACGATAAAAAGCAGGACGATAAGAAGCGTGACGATGAGGTCAAGGCGACCGATGAGGCGGACGTGACCGACAAGAGCGAGACGTCAAAGGACGAGTCGGCAGACAAGGATAAGACGGACAAGTCCGCAGACAAAACCGAGGAGATCAAGAGCGACTCCAAAGACGAGTCGGCGAACAAGGTCAAGGACTTTGGGACGTCCGCGCGCTCTGGCTCTAGGAGCTGGAAGGAGGAGCACGATTCCAGACGGGCGGCTCGGTCCTCGCGACGGGGCCTCTCCACGCCGGTCTGGATCGCTATCACCGTGGCGGCCCTTGTCGTGGGCGTCGCCTGCGGCCACTTCCTGCTTGCGGGCGTCGCGGGTGGAACCGTCTTGGGAGATTCCGTAGCCGGCAAGACCTCCCTCACCGAGGCCGACCTCGACAAGCCGATGGGTAGCTACAACTATGCCGGATCGAGTTATTCCATAACGGCCCGCGAGGTCATCGAGTCCTCCTCCTCTCTTGACGCCGCGAAGAAGGATGATCAGACGTACAAGGTTCCTTCGGCGGACAGTGTTATCTCCGTCGCGCGCAACCAGATCTTTTCGAAGATCTGCGATGCCAAGAACATTACCGTGAGTGACGAGGAGGTCAGTGAGTTTGCTCAGAAGATGGTGGGTACCTCCGACTTCTCGACCATCGCCTCCAAGTACGGTATAGGGGAGGATTCAATCAAGACTCAGGTCACTGCTGCGGCGAGGCTCTCAAAGCTTCGCAGCGAGACCGTGAAGGCCAAGCTCCCCGTCCAGCCGACCGCGCCGACCGCTCCGTCTGACGGCAACAATAACGCCGAGAACGGAGACTACGCCACCTACATCATCGGACTTGCGGGTGATGAGTGGGATAGCTCGACCGGTTCTTGGAAGAGCAGCGACAGCGCCTACGCCACCGCGCTGGCAGATTACAAGATCACGAACGAGTCCGCATCCTATGCGGCAGCCCAGGCAGCTTACTACGTGGCAACCCAGCAGTATCAGGCTGAGGCCAATGCGTATAGCAGCGAGTGGAACGGCTACCTAAACGAGGAGCTCTGCAAGGCTAACCTCACCCTATCCACCTTGGTTTCCTAGAACTAGGGCGGAGCGCAGACGATGCGCGTGCTGGTGAGCGACTGCCTGCGCGGAGTTGCCTGTCGCTTTGACGGGAGTTCTAAGTCGTCTCGCTCTGTCAAAAGGCTCTGCGAGAAGGTCGAGGTCGTGGGCGTCTGCCCAGAGATCGCTGCCGGACTGAGTGTGCCGCGTCCCCCTGCGGAGCAGGTGGGTGACCGTGTAAGACTCATCGATGGCAGCGATGTGACTGAGGATTTCAGGCGCGGGGCACAGCTCTCGCTCGATCGGGCACGCTCGAGGGGCGCCCTCAAGAAGGGGGCGCCCCTCGCCGTCCTCAAGGGAAGAAGCCCATCGTGCGGGGTTGGTCTCGTCTACGATGGGAGTCATTCAGGAAGGCTCATCAAGGGAGACGGCGTGTTCGTGCGCCTTCTCAAGAAGGAGGGGGTTTGTGTGGTGAGCGAGGATGTCGTCAAGGCCTGTGAGCCGTCGGTGGAGCATCCCGTTGCCTTGGTCCTGGGATCGGGGCTTGGGCACCTGGCAAAGCTCGTGAGGCCCGTACGCCGCATCGACTACCATGACATCGATGGATTTCCCGCAGATGCGACACCCGTGCGCGACCACCGCTTCGAGCTGACCATTGGCACCATCGACGAGGTGCCTGTGGTGGTCTATCCGGGACGCATCCATCTCTACCAGGGCTACAGCGCAGCCGAGGTGACATCCCTCGTGCGTCATGCCAGGCATCTGGGCTGTCGTGACATCGTCTTTGCCTGCGCGACGGGTGCAGTGACGGGAAATGCCCATGTCGGTCTTGGCATCCTGACCGATCAGATCAACCTCACCGGACGAAATCCGCTCATCGAGTGGGACGGCATCCGTGACGTCGAGACGCCGTTCGTGGGCATGGTGGACGCCTATACGCCCTACCTGCGCACGCTTGCGCGTGGCGTTGCCGATGACTTGGGTATTGCGGTGGACGAGGGCGTCTACGCAGGAGTCCTGGGGCCCTGCTTCGAGACGCCGGCCGAGATCGGGATGATGCGGGCGCTGGGCGTCTCGTACGTGGGCATGTCCACTGTGAACGAGGTCATCATGGCCCATGCCTTGGGGATGAACGTGCTGGGACTCACGCTCGCGACCAATGAGTCGGGGGATCCTGATACCTCTCACGAGTCCGTGCTCGAAGTTGCCGGACGCTATGCGAGTGACTTTGAGCGTCTGGTGCGAGGCGTGCTGCACCTGCTCTAGGAAGGGCAAAGCCAAAGAGAGATACCTCGCCGCTCGCAAGCAGGGCCGTTCCAGCGTTCCGGTCGCACTGCCACTCGGCCCCCAGCGTTCCGGTGCGGTACGCTCGACATCGAGTGGCAGTGTACGGAGCTCCGCCCGATACGCTCACCCCCGAGTGGCAGTGTGGGGCGCACTGCCACTCGCCCCCCAGCGTTCCGGTCGCACTGCCACTCGGCTCCGAGCGTTCCAACACGGTACGCTCACCGCCGAGTGGCAGTGTACGGCGTACTGCCACTCGCCACTGAACGTTCCATCCTGTACGTTCATCTCCGACTGGCAGTATGAGATGCACTGTCGAGCACCCCTGGAGGTCCTTTTGGTCTGTTCCGCGCGCCTCCCGGGTCCACATTGGGATTATCCCGCCAGCTCCTTGCCTCTTGCTATACTGAGAGAGATCATGTGAGGCACGTTACGGGTGGGAGGTCCCCATGCCTAGGTGCGACGGCATCGTAGCGCACGTGCGCCTGGCCTGTGCCCTTGGCGTCGCTGCGCTTTGCGCGGCCATCCTTTGCGTTGGCTGTGGCTGGCGCGAGAATGCGGGCAGTGGTGTCGAGGAGGGTTCGCCAAAGTCGACGGTCGGGACTGCGCCAGTTGCCGACGGGGATAGTAGTTCGGCAGACGACAGCTCAGCCGAAGATGGATCGACCGACAACCCCACCGCCTATGAGCCACAGGGTTTTTTACTGCAGGAGGACTGGAGCGACAGATACGGCTATAGCCGCACCAGGCACCGCTACACCCATGATGGGGCCGAGCAGGTGGATGCCTACGGTCTCAGGCTCTGGACTCAATTCTGGGTGGAGTATCCACAGCTTTCGGGGGACTTCGAGCATCTGGACGAGATTAATCGCACCATCAAGGACTGCGCGATGGGGACGGCGCGCGATCTGTACCTCAACCCGACGCCTGCCATGATCGAGGCCGTCAGGTTGGCTGCGGCAGAGCTCAAGGATGGAAGCCGTGCGTCTGCGCATGCAGCCATGCCCGACAGCGAGTGTACTGCCATGATAGGGAGCGTCGTCTCATATGCGATCACCTACAACAACGATACCTTCATCAGCATCTGCTTTGCCGACAACTACACTGTGGGCATCCCCACCAACTTGTGTTGCCGTCTTCGTACGGTCAACATAAACCTTCAGACAGGGGAGAGTTACTCGCTGGGTGACATCTTGACGCCCAACCAGGATATCGCAGATAGCTTTGTCGACGGTTATACCAAACATATCAATCGCTTGTATGAGGAAACGGAAGCATACGGGGACATTAGAGGCAAAGACAAGCGACCAGCGCCTGAGGATGCGATCGGTGACCTGAGTCGTGAGGAGTTTAAGAGGGCGCTTTTGGGGCAGGACGATGGTGCGGGACGTCTCTCGGTGGTCTTCTTTGTGACAAAGATGGGCAGGGTGCATTTGGGCTTCAATTTCCAAGGGAACATGAATGAGTATTCCTACGGCAAATGGTGGGAGATGATGCTAACGAGTAAGCAGGTTGCCGCCACTAAGAAGGACTCAAGCCTCTGGGACCTCTTGCCAGCGCGCACGACAAGCTAGCGCGGAGCTTTCGCAGTGCGAGGCCATCCTGAGCGACCGGATACCCCTGAGCGAGACTCTCTCAGCTTCCGGGGTACTTAGCGACAGGTTCTTGACAACGTCACCTGACAGATTTGCCCTTGAAATTGCCCCATGGGTTCGTATACAATCTATGGCTGCGCCTGCGGGGTTTGCATGCCGCTGGGGCGCACAGCCTAGAGGCCAGCTTAGCTCAGTCGGTAGAGCACCGCTCTCGTAAAGCGGGGGTCATCAGTTCGAGTCTGATAGCTGGCTCCACGAAAGAGCACAGGTCATCCAGGGTGTTTGGGTGATCTGTTTTCCTTTCTTGATAGGCCGCCGAGAAGCCCTAGAACACAATGCGAAATGGGGCACAACAGCGCCTTCTCAGGCGTTGATTCGTCTTGGCGGCCCTTCGTTTGTCTCGCTCGGGTTGTGAGGCATGGCCTTCACGTCCAGTCTGTAGCCCAGGGCCCTTACCGCCTTCTGTACTGCTGCGAAGGACGGGTTGCCCGTGGAGGAGAGCGCCTTGTAAAGCCCGTCGCGCGTGATTCCCGTCTTGCGCGCGAGTTGGGTACTCTACTTCTGGAGAGTCTTGGTCGCTGGTAGTTGCCGCCGTCAGATATGCCGACAGCGACCGTCTTGTCGAACGCGCTGATCATGTTGTATTCGTCGCAACGCCCTCTAAGTGCGCACGTACCCACGTTTTCGCGAAGTGAGTGATCCACTCACTTCCCTTTCGCGATGTGAGTGATTTTCTCGCCAAAATCGGCAGACGTCGAGAGGACAAAATTACATACATGCAGGTAGAAGCCCTATTGAAGGAAAACTAGAAGTGAGTGATCCACTCACTTCGTCCCCATGATGTGAGTGATCCACTCACTTCGCGGCACGCGCGGGCGGGACAAGACGGCGCAGGCGGGCGGGACAAGACAAAGCGCTCAAGATCGCCCCTCTCGTCATATACGCCACATATGATAAAACCTCATGCCACCTTGTGGCCGGTATGACGGCATGTGGGACCAAGACCTGAGGCACGAGCCTGCGGGTCGTCACCTCGCCATGCGCATCACTATGGCACCTACCCTACCTAGAAAAACGCGGAAACCGCAGTAGTCCGGCCGCTGTCTGTCCGACGCGCGCGACCAAGACCGCCATCAAAGTCATCCACCTTGCGTCCGTCACGTAGTGTCACGAGTTTACGGTAAGCGTATCGGGGTGGATTTGAGCAAGCGCAATGCTATATGATGGGGCAAGAAAGAGTACGCCGTGCATCGGGTAAAAAGTCACCGGAGACCCAGGTCAGGAAGCGTGGAGAGATAGCCTCGTTTGACATCACCCAAGCGTTTCCCTATGTGTCCGAGAAGAACAAGGCGACGTCCATCGTCGTGACTGACACGCTCGACCCGGCCCTCGACGCGTCGCACGCGACCGTCCAGGTCTTCAAGGGTGGCGTGGACGTCACGGACAACTGGACGATCAACGTCTCCGGCCAGGTTGTGACCGCAACGGCAAAGAACCCGGGCACGGCTTTGTCGAGGGTGAGCACACGTTCAGGATCACCGCCCCCGTCTCCCAGACGGCTGCGCTCGACACCTACGAGACGGAAAAGAACCAAGACGGCATGTTCAGGAAGGTCCCAAACCAGGCGTCCGTTGCCATCAACGGGACAGCCAAGACGACCAACACGACGCACGTCCTGGTGCCCTACGAGGCGAGTGGGTCGGTCCAGATCAGTGCCAAGAAGTCCCTCAAGGGCAAGCAGCTTGAGGACCAGCAGTTCACGTTTCGGCTGACAGATGGCCAGGGCGCAGTGGTAGGCGAGAAGAAAAACGATGGGAACGGTGATGTCACATTCGACACCATCGACTTCGACCAAGATGACATCGGAAAGACGTACACGTACACCATCACCGAGCTCGATGACGCGAAGCAGGGCTATACGTATGACGCCCATACAGAGACGGTCAAGGTGAAGGTGGAGGACGCTGGGGGAGGCAAGCTCAACGTAGTCACTGAGTATAACGCCGATGGGGCGCAGTTCGAGAACAACTACGCCCCGAACGTCGGGTTTGCCATCCTCAAGCATGATGAGAACGACCAGCCGCTCGGAGGCGCGAAGTTCACGCTCTACCTAGACGACGGCGACAACAAGTTCACCAGCATGGATTCTCCTGCGACGATATATGAGGACCAGGCGTTGCAGAGGCGTATCGAGGGCGCCGTCATGACTACGGATGGTCAAGGGAAGGCACTCTGCTACGGCTTGGATTGGGGCAAGACGTACTGGCTCAAGGAGACGACTGCGCCTGCGGGCTATACCCTCGATCCCGACGCCCACAGGGTCGTTGTCGGGGAGGATGGGTCCATCAGCTTGGTTGATGAACAAGGGGTCTCTGCTAAGCTTCCTGTCAAGGATGGCGTCTCGACCATGACGATCAAGGACACGCGGGTCGCTTCGCTTCCGAGCACGGCGGGCACAGGCATAACGCCCATTCTGTTTGTCGGGTTTGCCTTGGTTCTCGTCGGAGGCGGCTCGATCCTTCATGTTGTCAGGCGCAGGAGGTATCTGTAGGGAGGCGAGAGTCCCTCACCTGAGGTCACCAAATCGCGCGAGATCTTGCTGCGCAACGCGAGGAGGCCATGCGCGTTGATCGCCTACTCACCATCGTTCCCTCATCAGGTATAATCAGCCCGTGATCCGCAGAGAGGACCATGTGTGGCAGCCTGCGGAGGTCGGTGCCGCGCGTGTCAGCGAGGTCTCGTGAGGCTCAGTCGCGAGGTGTCCCCCGTTGCTAAGGACGGGGTATGTGCCTACGTGGTGCCCACGATGGCTCCCAGAGCGGCTTGCCCGAGCGTCCGCATGCGAAGGGAGTGGGGAATGGGATTTCGATTCTTCAAGTCAAAGAGCATCGCCAAGGGCCTGCGCATCGGCATATCGAAGAGGGGACTCAGCGCAAATATAGGGGGTAGGGGTCACTCAATCTCGCTTGGCTCCCAGGGTGTCTATCTGAACCTATCGATCCCAGGAACCGGCATCTCCTATAGGACAAAGCTCAAAGGCCCGGGTTCGGGTGCGCCAAGCAAGCCGGGCGGGGCCGCGCGTGAGATGCCCAAAGGAGTGCAGGTCATCCTCAGGGAGGACGGGACGTACGAGTACAGCGACCAGTCAGGCGAGCCCATACGCGACCAGGCCCTCGTTCGCAGGATCAGCGCCCTGCCTGAGGTCAAGGCCAAGAAGGAGGAACTCTCCGCTCAGTACAGGCAGGACCAGCAGGATAAGGCCAAGCAGCTGAACTTGCAGATGGACTCGTTCGTCCACATCGCCTCCCTCTCCCCCAAAGTGCGCCGGAGCCTGTCGCAAGACACGAGCTCCAAAGATGATCCAGAGACGATCATGCGAGGCATCGACGAGTGTATAGACGCAATGACGCTTCCTGTCGAGATTGCCGTGAGCTACGAGCTCAGGGGCAGTGAACTGTGGGTTGACCTCGATCTGCCCGAGCTGGAGGATCTTCCCGACAAGGAGTACGTGACGCTTGCGAGTGGCGCCCTCAGGCAGAGGAGTCGGACACAAGAAGCGCTGAGGGACGACTACGCGAAGTGCGTCTATGGGGTGAGCATCTTCGTCGCGGCGTCGCTCTTCGATTCCTCACCTGGAATCGAGCGGATCGTGGTCTCGGGTCGTACGCAGCGACGTGACAGGGAGGGCAGGATATGCGACGAGTACATCATCTCGGTGAAGTACACGCGCCCGGCCTTCGAGGTCACCGACTTCACGTCGATAGATCCAGAGGCCTTCTTCCTCAGTTTCGAGAATCGCTGCCTGACGACGAAGACGAAGCTTTTCAAGGCTATACGACCCTTCGACCCACATGAGGGATAGCGAGTCCAATGGACCCATGAGGCCCAGCACTCTGCCGGATTTTGTCAGATTCTTTTGAGATAGACTGATCGGTGAGCGGTAGGTCAGAGGTGCCTCAAGATGGTGTTCGTGTGTGGAGAAACCCAACCATTTCCGGTGAACCACTCTAGAGTCTTACCCCTAGAGGCCGTCTGTGATAAGGCCATCGCCAATGCAGCGATGGCCTTCGATCTCGTGGAGCGGCGGACGGGACTCGAACCCGCAACAGGCAGCTTGGAAGGCTGCTGCTCTACCAGTTGAACTACCGCCGCAGATGCCAAGACAACTTTTACCGGTCTGAAGGTCCTTTTTCGGAGCTGTCCTACACCCGTACGCTCACGTATCCGGACCATGCCACAGACTGTCAAAGTTGCTAACTAAACCATCTATTTATGATATCAATGCTCCTCTGACCTGTCAAGCGTTATCCGGCGCTCGCGGTAAACGTCTCGGGGTAGCTCATGCAGGCAATTTAGTATATGATACATGTTAGCAGGCTTTCGCAGTGGCATCATGCGCACCTGACTGTGGTACAGTCGGATGCGCTTTGTCATAGAGTGGCAGGTCTGTTGTGTTATCAACAGGTAGGTGGTTCGCTTTGTCAGGAGAGTTCTTGAGGAAGGCGTAATGGTGAGTTGGCTCTCTGATGCATAGGGGCACCCCTTGTGATGCAGTCGGTGTTTTGGTATGAGAACGTGAAAGGAACGATCGTGGCCGCAATGTTGAAGCGACTCCCCAGATGTCCAAGCAAACATGTCCTGTTCAGCTTCCTGCTTATTGTTGGGGCGCTTGTCTGTTGCCTCATACCAGGCGTGGCGCGTGCCGACACGGTGACAAAGGTCGATAACTTACTTGACCACATTGGCGGCGATGTCTATATCACAAAGGAGCCAAGCGCCAAGCCAGGTGCCGAGCATGGCCAGTACTGGTCGGAGGGTCGATGGAAAAACGTTAGCGATGTCCCAAGGGACGGTAGTAAGCATAATATGGAGAATGGATGGAAAATTTACTGGTGGGAAGGCAAGTGGGGTGGATGCTACACAGTCTGGCGCCCTACAACTGGAGCGGACGCCCTGTCGGAGAACGTCAGATCATTTCCTGGCTTTAAATTTAAATTCAGCGATATAGGCTACACGAGCACGGGGGAACGAGTTGACTGGATTATTGAGTTTACGCAGGTAAATGCCTGGAAATGGAACAGGCATAAAGTGGATTGGTTCACCCCGTTTGAGATAACGACTGATTTTGGCATTCAGTTGGCGGCTGAGGCTTATGAAGGAAATTACAAGGTAAAACCGGAGATACCACCAGACCGTGTTGGGGTTGAGAGTACATATAGGACTCGTGTCGTGAAGCATGGCACAGAAGATCTCATTGATCCGAACAGTGAGGTCGACACGCTGTACTGGGATATCGATCAGCCGGCCGACTGGGATGGCGCACACGCAAATTACACAAGTGATTGGCGCGAGAGCATATGGAAGGTGAGTGGCTACAAGGACGAGGCGCTCATACGTAAGGATGCAATCCCAGACTGGCTTGAGGTCAAGCCGGACGGGAGGGGCTTTCTCTCAAAGCAGAATGATGGTACGGTAACCGCACAAGCTAGTCGTAGCGAAGTCGTCATGAAGTCGGCTCCGGAGTTTATGACCAAATGGCGTGGATGGTCCTGTTCAACGTCCATGGGCTTCGACACGGTCGTGCATGCCTACCCAAAGTGGCCCGATCCGGTGAAGGATCCCCCGACGCAGGTCAAGAAGCGCGGTGAGGTCGCGGAGTTCAACGTCAAGCAGACCTTCCCCTTTGTGGTGGAGGCCAACAAGGCGAAGTCCATTGTGATGACCGACACGCTCGATGCTGCCCTTGATGCCTCGAAGGCAGAGGTCAAGGTTTACAAGGGCGCCGATGACGTCACGGACAACTGGACGATCAGCGTCTCTGGCCAGACCGTGACCGCGACGGCAAAGAACACGGGGCACGGCTATGTTGAGGGCGAGCACACGTTCAAGATTCGCGTGCCAGTCTCAGAGACCGCCGACCTCTCCTCCTACGAGCAGCAGGATGACCAGGGCAACAAGTTCTGGAAGGTCCCGAACCAGGCGTCCATCGCCATAAACGAAGAGTCCAAGCCAACCAACACGGTGCACGTCCTTGTGCCCTATGAGGCAACGGGTTCTGCCCAGCTCAAGGCCACGAAGCGGCTTGATGGAGGCCAGCTCAAGGACGGGCAGTTCACGTTCCGCCTGAAGGACGAGCAGGGCAGCGAGCTCGACGTCAAGACGAACGACGCCGACGGCAACGTCACGTTCAGGGCGCTCGACTACACGCTGGCCGACGTCGGAAAGACCTTCACCTACACCATCACCGAGGACGGTGGCACAGAGTCGGGCTATACCTACGACACGCATTCCGAGACCGTGACCGTCAAGGTGGAGGACGCGGGCCAGGGCAAGCTTAACGTGGTCGTGACCTATGATGCGGACGGTGCGGCGTTCGTGAACAGTTATGCCCCAAAGGTTCCGCTTGCCGTCCTCAAACAGAACAGCGACACCCATGCTCCCTTGGGAGGTGCTCAGTTTACCCTCTACCTAGATGACGGTGACGGGTCCTTTACGAGTGCGGACCAACCTGCCGAGACCTACAGTGACGAGGCCCTGCAGCATCCCATCGCAGGCTCGGTGGTGACCACGGGTCTCTTGGACGGAAAGGCCATCTACTACGGGCTCGAGAGGGGAAAGACGTACTGGCTCAAGGAGACGGGCGCGCCGCTCGGCTTCAATCTCGACTCGCAGGCCCATGAGATCATCGTCGGGTCGGACGGGGTCATCAGCACCCGCGACAGCAACGGGGTTGTTGCGCCGCTCTCGACCCCCGACGGCGTCTCGACCATAACGATCGTGGATGTCCCCATTCCCATCCTTCCCGGCACGGCGGGCGCGGGTATTACGGGTATTCTGCTCGTGGGCGCGATCTTGGCTCTTGGGGGAGGTGGTCGTGCTCTCTATATCAAGAAACGCAATGGATACATGTATAGGCATAATGGATACTATAGGTAGTCGGGCATTGCCCCGGCGTCACGTAAGGAGGTGGTGCCATAGGACGCAGAGTCCGTAAAAGGGGACTTACCCTGGTCAGTTCGCCGAGACAGGCACGTGCGGGCTATTCAGGTAAGTGCAGTGCGACAACAATAACAGAGCGAAAGGAATCACACATGAACGGAAAACCGATGGCAATACGCAGCAGGTTGGGTACCCTGCTTGCGTCCATTGCCCTGGCGGCGTCTTTGGCGCCCACGGTGGCTCTCGCTGCCCCGACTAGCCCCACGGATGTCGCGGACAGCAAGGTGACCATCACCGACCTAGTAGACGGTGATGTGGTCAGTGCGTACCAGATAGCTGATGCCGATATTGACGCAGCAAACAATCTGACATACAATATGGCCAGCAATTTGCCTGCAGACTACAACGAGATTGGCAAGTTCGGGGCGATCGCATCGGACGGCACCACTTTCGTGCAGAATTCCGCGATACAGAAGGCGGCATCGGCGGTAGCTAAGTCGTTCGCCGACGCGAGCGTCGCTGCGAAGGCGACCGCGACCGCAGCCAATAAGTCGGCTGAGCTCACCCTTGGCAGTGGCTACTACCTGATTCGTGTCACGAGCACGAGTGGCACGGCGCGGGTCTACCAGAACATGATCATCGACGTGAGTCCCGTGGTCAAGGACGGAAAGTACGAACCTCATGCTGACCAGTCCCTTGCGGTCAAGAAGACCGATGTGGGTCTCACGAAGACGGTCGTGAACGAGCAAGACAAGAAGACTGATGGATATAGCGTGGGCGACTCTGTGCCCTTCACGATAAAGACCGCCATCCCCAGTTACCCGGCAGACTCCAAGGACGCCACGTTCGTGATCACCGATACGCCCACGAAGGGCCTTGAGATCGATCCTGCGTCCATCAAGATCAACGGAGCGCCTGCGCAGAGCGGTGCCGACTACACGATTACGGCCGCTGCGACCGGCTACACCATTACCTTTAGCAAGGACTATGTTCTCTCACGTTATGGCATGCTTATTGAGGTGAGCTATACGGCAAAGGTTACCTCAGATGCGTTCTCGAAGGCTGGAAGCGTGACGGGCAACACCGCAAAGGTGACGTTCAACCCGAACCCTTATACAAGTGAGACTGCCGAGCCAAATGACACGACTGAGGTCAAGACCTATGGCTATGTGTTCAAGAAGGTTAATCCGCAGGGCCAGCCATTGCCTGGTGCCACCTTCACGCTCACGCTCGCGAATGGCCAGGTGCTCACCTCGACGTCTGACAAGGATGGCTACGTGTACTTTAGTGGCCTTGCAGCTGGTAGCTATACCGTCTCCGAGACCGGCGTTCCCGCAGGGTACCAGAAGGTTAATCCCGACCCGAAATTTGAGCTCAATGAGGGCGTTTGCAAGGGGGATAACCCTGCGACGGCGGACGTAGAGGACAATTACCTCGTTGCAATCACCGATGGCGTCGTGGATCCCATTCAGGCCGCATTGCCCGCCGCAGGTGGTCCCGGTACTCTGGTCATCACCGCTGCCGGTGTTATCCTACTTGCGGTTGGTGGCTTCGTGCTCGTCCGCACCCAGGGTAAGAAGAACGCCGAGTAGATGTAACGGTTCTCTTGGACTTTGGAAGCGAGGATAGGCGCATTCGCGCCATGTTGGTGGGAGGGGGCCTGTACCCTCCCACCTCCTTCTACCACAGGGAGAGGAAGAGGCGTTCTCGTATTCAGGTGATGATCGCCGTTTTCGTCTTGCTTGTGGGCATTTTTCTCGTCTGCTATCCATTTGTGAGCAATGTTTTGAATCAGCTCGAGCAGGACAAGGTCAGCGTCAATCAGCAGCAGGTGGTAGAGCAGCTTGAGCCAGAGGACCTGTCCGCCCAGAAGCAGGCCGCCCTCGATTACAACGCGCGCCTCTTTGCAGGTAGCGTTAGGGTGGTCGATCCGTTTGACACGGGAGATTATGTACCAGGTAATGCTGAGTATGAGCAGATGCTCAACTTGGCGGGAGACGGTGTGATGGGGCGGTTGGTGATCCCCAAGATAGAGGTTGATCTTCCCATCTACCACTACACGAACGACGAGGTACTGGGCCATGGCGTCGGTCACGTCGTGCAGACCTCCCTGCCCATAGGAGGAGCGTCATCGCATTGTGTCCTTGCGGGTCACACGGGTCTTCCGGCAGCGCGAATCTTTGAGCAGCTTGACAGGCTTACCGTCGGCGACTGGTTTGTCATACAGGTCCTTGGCGAAAACCACGCCTATAGGGTGACCAAGACGGAGGTCGTCCTACCCGAGGAGGTGTCCAGCCTCGCCATCGAGCCTGACAGGGATCTTGTCACGCTGGTCACCTGTACTCCCTATGGGGTGAACTCGCATCGTCTGCTCGTGCATGCGGAGCGCTGCGAGGTTCCGAGCGAGTGGGATAATGGGAGCGAGACCGTCGTGCGCTCGGTGAGCCCCCTCGCCACTCCTGGGCTACCCATTTGGGTCTGGTCGCTCGCCGGTGCTGGGGTCGCCCTCGTGATCGTGGTTGTGACCCTCATTGTTCAGTGGAGGAGACGACGTGGTTATGGGCGCTAATGCGAGGCGAGGTATGGCAGCGGGCGTTCATGCGAGGCGAGGCTCGGTGCGTGTCATCGTAGGCGCTCTCATGTTTCTGGTCGGTGCGCTCATCTTCATTTTGCCTGGACTCACGACCCTGCAATCCCAAGAGAGATACGATCGCGAGCTGACGCGCTTCTATGCCGATGTCTCCGCCGATACCAAAGCTCCCGCCGGCACTAGTGCCCCCGCGACCGGCGGCACTCCTCCCGCCGATACCAGTGCCCCCGCTGCGACCGACGGCACTCACCCCGCTGATGGAGGGACATCCTTTGATGCGGCCTACCAGTTCCTGTTGGCCTACAACGAGAGGGTCATCGCTGGGACTGCTGGTGTCGTGAATGATCCGTGGGGTATCGGGAGCAATGAGGATGCGTTCAAAGGTGTGGGTCTCGATAATGCGGTCGTGGGTGTGCTGCGCGTGCCGCGCTTGAACGTCGAGGCCCCCCTGCTCCTCGGGGCGTCGAACGACCATTTGGCTCGCGGGGCATGCATCATCTCTGGAACCTCTGCCCCTTTGGGGCAGGAGAGCTCGAACGTCGCGATAGCGGGACACCGGGGAGATATCTTCAGAGATATTGAGGACATACAGCTGGGAGACACTCTTACCATCGAGACAAGGTGGGGCACTCTAGAGTATCGAGCGGTGGAGTTTCGCGCCATCGCTCCGGATGACACCGCCGCCGTGGGAGTACAGCCACATCGCGACCTGGTGACGCTCCTCTCCTGTCATCCCTACGGCATCAGTGACCAGCGCTACCTTGCAATTTTCGAGCGCTCTTACGCCGATGAGGGGACGACGACGCCCTCTAACTTTAACTTTAACGCCGTTGACACTTTCAGTCCCATGGCGGCGCTTTCCAAGGCGCTCATGCACTGCGACTCGCCCCAGCTGTATGTGGAGCGTTGGCTTAGGGTGGTAGGTTCCGTTCTTCTCGTGCTTGTCCCCCTTGGCTCTTGCGTGCATCTGGTGCTGCCCATGTTCCAAGAGGGGGGCGTCTTTCGGGGACGGGGGAGGCATATGAGAAATCGCACGTATGGTAAAGGGCGAGGTTGATCCTTGCATAGTACAGCGGCGGCGATGGAATGCAAAGGTGTGTCCCTCTCCGCTGCTTCGTCCTTTGGAACTGCGGTAGGAATCCTAGACCCGAGAACCGCTTGACCATCTTACGGAAAAGCGCATTCCATAACCCATCGGTTGGACAGACTGCGCTTTTCCGTGAGGGGTCACACGCAGAATGCGCTTTTCCGTGAGGAGGCTCGACGTTTGCCCAGGTGAGGAAAAGCGCATTCTACGGAAAAGCGCATTCTGGCTACAGTCCTTCACCAAAAAGCGCACTTTGTGATTGTGACATCACGCAAAGGTGCACTCTGGCTACGTCCCTTACGAAAAAGCGCGCTCTGTATGTGCGCTGGGGCATAGAATGCGTCTTTACGTAAGTGGTGGGTCTCAGAATGCACTTTTCCGTGACTCCAACCTCCCAGAATGCGCTTTTCCGTGAGGTGGCTCGACGTTTGCCCAGGTAAGGAAAAGCGCATTCTACGAAAAAGCGCATTCTGGCTACAGTCCTTCACCAAAAAGCGCATTCTGTGCGTTTCTTACGGCAAGTCGCACGTTTCGCAATCATTCCGCTGTCAAACTTACTGTCATGCCTTCATGCGTGCAGCTTGGCAGGCATGACTTCCTAGAATCGTATGTCCCACGCTTCTCGCCCACGGTCGTGAAGATGGATGCGCGCAGGGAGAGTCTGGGATGCTGGGGCAAGTACCACACTGGTTTCTCCCTATGATCAAGGCGTAGTCGTGAGACCTTTCGTAGCGTGCCATAGGTGGTGTACCGTCAGGTCATTGGCCCAACTGACGTGTCTGTAGGCACTTTGTTTGATTAAAGGTTTGGAGAGTGACGTCACACGTTTGAGTTTGTAAGAACATAGGTTCTTATTCTGTGCTATGATAAAGGGCAAGACACGGCGGAGGACGAGTGGAGGGGCGGTGGCCAGATGGTACGTGACATGGGCGGGCTGAGGCCCATAGACGACCTGATGTTTCGGGTGATGGCGAGGG